>Ga0163152_10001205_pt1 | contig 41874 bp, 47 predicted proteins | sample OliLakLV19MP8IB2_FD_148635 | JGI IMG/M metagenome (GOLD analysis project Ga0163152, IMG submission 148635) | Freshwater microbial mat bacterial communities from Lake Vanda, McMurdo Dry Valleys, Antarctica - Oligotrophic Lake LV.19.MP8.IB-2 | ecosystem: Environmental > Aquatic > Freshwater >...
CTTTGGCCCTGTGTGGAGTGTGCTGTACGCCATCATCGCCGTTACCTATGGCACAGTGTTTTATAAGTTCTTTAAAGGAGCGCTCCCTTGGACGGTCGCGCTCCCATTCGCGCTGAACCTCATTTTCAATTTCTCTTTTACCTATTTTCAATTTGGCCTCAAGAACAACCTCCTCGCATCCATCGACATCCTCCTCGTCCTCGCCACCCTAGTCTGGGCACTCTTTGCTCTCTATCAATTCTCCCTCACCAACCACATAGAAACCGGCGCCCCCAGCCTCGCATGGATTATCTACGCCAACATTCCGTACCTCGTCTGGGTCTGTATCGCGACGGTGTTACAATTAACGATAACTTGGATGAATAGATAAATTTATGAAAAAAGATACACAGCATAAAAAATTTGAGAAAGTTGTAATGACTTCGGAAAATATTGAAAACGACAATCTTCAAAAATTGCGTTCTGTATTTCCACAGTTTGTTAAAGATGGACAGATTGATTTTGATGCATTGCAGGCATTTTTGAAAAAGGAGGGCGTGCTTTCTGGCGAAGAAAAATATGGGCTTTCTTGGGCAGGTAAAAGCAACGCATTTCAGGCTATTCGTATGCCTTCTACTGGTACTCTAACACCACAACCAGATGAAAGTAAAAATTGGGACACGACAGAGAATCTATTTATAGAGGGCGACAACCTTGAAGTTTTAAAATTGCTCCAAAAGAATTATGCAAATCCGGGGAAGATAAAAATGATCTACATTGACCCTCCATATAACACCGGCAAGGATTTTATTTATAAAGATAATTTTACACAAAATGTCTCCGACTACTACGAACAAACAGGACAAAGCAAAGATGGCATTAAGCTAACAAGCAATCCAGAATCAAATGGGCGTTATCACAGCGATTGGCTGACGATGATGTATCCGAGACTTTTCTTGGCACATAATCTGCTCAAAGACGATGGCGTTATTTTTGTATCTATTGACGATAATGAAGTTGCAAATTTGAGAATGATAATGGATGAAATCTTTGGAGAAGAGAATTTTGAGGGACAAATCCACTGGAGAAGGAGAAGCAATCAGCCAAATGATAAGACTAAGATGATAGGATTAGTAGCTGAACATATTTTAGTGTATGCAAAAAATTCAGAAGAATATAAAAAATCTGGCGTAGGAAAAATTGGATTGACTGGAAGTTTTTCAAACCCTGACAATGACCCGAGGGGTTTATGGGCGTCAAAACCATGGAAGACTGGCACAAACCAATCAGGTACCAAATATAAAATTACTATACCAACTGGGAAAGTTTTAGATTCTGAATGGATGGGTACCCAGGAAACATTCGATGTTTTATTGTCAGATGGAAGGATATTTTTTCCTGATAACGGGAATGGATCACCTAGAAAAAAATATTATAAATCTGAAAGAGAAGAGGAGGGTCAATGCGCTACAAATTGGTGGACCCATGATCAATTTGGAAATAATCAAGAAGCCACAGAGGAATTAAAACAACTTCTTTACCCAGAACCCATATTTTCTAATCCAAAGCCTGTGAAATTAATAAAGTCACTAATTCAGGTCGGAAATTTAAGGGACGGTGACATCATACTGGATTTTTTTGCCGGATCTGGTACTACAGCAGAGGCGGTCTACAGTTTGAATTCTGATGATGAATCAAAAATCAAATTCGTTGTTGTACAGATCCCTGAAGTACTGAACAATGAATTAACAGAATCTGTTGATGCAAAGAAAATCACTAAAAACGCAGTAGCATTTTTGACCAGTATTGGCAGACCAATGTTGGTGTCCGAAATTACAAAAGAGCGCATTCGCCGTGCCGGAGCTAAAATCGATAAAGGCGATACTGGATTTAAGGCTTTTACCTTAGCATCTTCAAATTATCGTAGATGGAACACTATTACAGGCGAAGATGATGAGCAGAAACTAATAAAACAAGCAAAATTATTTACTGAAAAGCCATTAGTTGATGGATACACAGAAAATAATATTGTATATGAAATTTTATTGAAAGAGGGATTTGATTTAAATTCCAGAATAAAGGAAATAAAAAAAGGTGGGGTCCATTGCTATCAAATTATAGATGGTGAAAAAGAAATGACTATCACCTTTGCCAAAAAATTAACGAAGGACCAAATTGAAGGTCTTGAATTGCCAAAAGATACAATTTTCGTATGTTTTGATAGTGCCTTAGATGATACCACCAAGGTGAATATTATGAGGAATTTAATGGTGAAAGTAATTTAAGGTTATGAAAAAATATATTAAAATTGAAAATTTAATAGTAAATCCAGAAAATTATCGCTTTGATCCAGTCGATAATCAAGACAAGGCGATTGATCTTATGATAAATGAAAAAGGAAGGGATATTTTAAATTTAGCAAAGCATATTATTGACAATGGATTAGACCCAGCTAAGGATTTTAGGGTCATGAAGTCAGGTAGCAATAATTATATTGTTCTAGACGGAAATAGAAGAATTACAGCCATAAAATGTCTACTTAATCCCATTTTAATTAAAGACGAGAAATTAAAAAAATCCTTTTATGATTTGATTGTAAGTCAAAAAAAACCTATCAAAAATGTAAGTTGTTATATTTATTCAAACGAAAAAGAGGCTGCCAAATGGATTAAATTGGACCATACAGGTAAGAACGAAGGAGTCGGTCAAGATTCTTGGGGATCAGCTGAGGTTGATAGATTTGGATATAAGTTTGAAGGCAAAATTTCACCAGCGATGCAGCTGGTCAATTTAGTGGAAAAAGAATTAAGGACTAAGGTGAATACCGGTAAACTGAAGATCACAACAATAAATCGTATTTTATCTAATCCAGTTTCCCGCTCTATATTGGGTATTGACGTAAAAAAAGGTGTTATAGATTTTGTGGCTGAAAAAAAAGATGTTGTAAATAATACAAAAAAATTGTTTGATAAGGTAATAAGAGATGATGTTAGGGTGGATGAGGTTTATAGTAAAGAAAAAGGTATTGCATTTATGAGTAACCTCTTTGGCGTGAAAGATGAAAATACTAATAAGGAAGTACCAACGGTATACGAAATACCGCAATCAACAGTTTCTATGTCGAAGACTGGTACAACACGAAGTAATCCAAAAACAACATCAAGACAATTTCTTATTCCGAGTCACTGTGTTCTCGTAATAGATGTTAAAAAGGCTCCTAAAATTAACAATATCTATTGCGAATTAAAAAATGACCTCCTGCTTAATGATTCTAACGAGGCAGTACCCAATGCGGTGGGTGTATTGTTTCGGGTTTTCTTAGAAGTTTCATTGGATTATTATGCTATAAATAACGGTGGGCACCATTTTAAAAAAGAAGATACAATAAATATAAAAATAGGATGGGTTGTAGAAAGTATGATAAAAAAAGGGTTTGATAATAAAATTTTTAAAAATATAAATAAAGTTGGTTCAAGTCAACAAAATCAGTCTTATTTATCTATTTACCATTTTCATGATTATGTGCATTCCTCAACAGTTCAACCTACCCCAGGGGAATTAAAAGCGAAATGGGATAACTTACAAGGTTTTTTTGAAGCATTATGGAGCTCTTTAGGAGAGAAAAAAGATTCATGAAATTCTACTCACCATTAAGATATCCAGGCGGAAAAAATAAACTCGCAAAGTTTATTGCTTTAATATGTGAGAAAAATAATATAAATGGCCACTATGTTGAGCCATACGCTGGGGGTGCTTCTGTAGCATTACATTTATTGCTTAATGGAAATGTAAAAGAAATAACCATCAATGATTTAGACAGGTCTATTTATGCCTTTTGGCATTCAATTCTAAATGACACCGATAAGTTTTGTCGTAAAATTGAGACAACAAGTATAACAATTGAAAATCGGGATAAATTTAAAAAGACTCAAAAAAGAAAAGAAACTGCCCCACTTTTTGAACTTGGCTTTTCAACCTTTTTCCTTAATCGTACGAATTATTCTGGAATTATTGACGGAGGAGTAATTGGTGGGCGAGAACAAAAAGGAAATTATAAAATAGATTGTCGTTTTAATAAGGAAGAGTTAATTAAACGGATAAGATTGATTGCAAAGAATAAAAAGAATATTCATTTATATAATCTTGATGCTCTACAACTAATAGATAAAATTCAAACTGGCAAAGGTAGTAAAAACACTATTTTCTATTTTGATCCACCTTACTACCTAAAAGGTCCGTCGCTATATATGAGTCACTACAAACACGAAGACCATAAGAAGGTTAGCAAAAAAATACAAAAGATAAAAAATGCCAAATGGATCGTTTCTTACGATAATACTCCGGAAATTAAAAAATTATATTCAGACTCTAAAATGAAAAAACATTCCTTTTTTCATACTGCGTATGAAATACGAGAGGGAAAAGAAATTTTGTTTTTTAGTGATGGATTATTTATACCAAGAGTTAATCAGCCAACAAGAATATGAAAACAAAAAATGAAGAGATAAAAGAAGATTTTGTACAGAATGCTGTCATTAAATGGCTATCAAAGAACGACTGGCGGATCATGACACTTGCTACGCTTAGAGAGAAGGGCGTTGATATAAAGGCAAGGCATAATAAGTACAGCAGATACTACTTAATTGAAGCAAAAGGATCAAAAAATAAATCAAGCGAAGAGGTTGCCTTTGTATATTCACTTGGGCAAATTATTACAAGGATGAATACTTCTGGTAAAACACGATATTATTATGGGCTAGCTTTACCTAAAGGCTCTGCTGATAGAGCTATTCGAAGAGTACCTTTTCAGATCGCTAAAAAGCTTTTATTGCATATTTTTTCGATAGATAAAAAAGGAAATGTTATAAGATATATGCCTAAAGACTTGGAAAAGTTGCAAACAAAATGAAATTCAAATTTACTAAAAATCTAGAACACCAAACTGATGCAATCAACGCTATTGTTGAGATTTTTGACACTGGCAGGAACCTAGCGAAAACGAAGGAGTCTTTTGTCTTGCATAAGGCTGGAAGAGTGATATCTAACAAGCTTGAAATAGAGCCTAAAAGAATTTTAGAAAACCTTCGGACCATTCAGCAACAGAATAAAATAGAAAATATTACTGATACAACAGAAGGTATTAAATCGATGGACTTTACTGTGGAAATGGAAACAGGTACCGGCAAGAGCTATGTCTATTTAAAAACAATTCTTGAACTTAACCAAAAGTATGGATTGAAGAAATTTATTATTTTAGTGCCGAGTGTTGCCATAAGAGAGGGAATATTAAAGACAATTGAACAGACAAATAATCATTTTTATGAACTTTATAGTTTAAATATCGTAGGAGCTTCATTTGTTTATGATTCCGGAAAACTGTCGCAGGTGCGGGAATTTGCTAGAGGATTAGACTTGCAAATAATGATTATGACCATTCAATCATTCAACGGCGATACAAAAATAATGAAACAAAAGCCAGATCGCTTTTATGGAGAAAGGCCCATTGATATGGTAGCAGAAACTCACCCTGTGATAATTATGGATGAACCGCAAAATATGGAGTCTGAACTATCCAAGTCCGCTATAGATGAACTTAAGCCATTATTTAAGCTTCGTTATAGTGCAACTCATAAGCATGTACACAATCTAGTTTATCGTCTAGGGCCTGTGGATGCCTATAGGAACGGATTAGTAAAGAAAGTTGAAGTATATGGCACTGAAACTGGCAATACTGGAGATTTTGTTTTTAAAGTGCAGGAAATAACCACAAAGAAAGGAGAATCACCGAAAGCTAAAGTTATATTGGATGTAAAAAACGCAGATGGTACTTATGCAAAAAAGGATGTTTTAATTAAGGCAAATGACGACTTGGAGCATAAATCAAAAAGAAATGAGAAATACAAAGATTTGTTTGTGGTTGAAATTGATGCTAGGACAAATTATGTGGAGCTTTCAAATGGTGAAATGTATAAGATTGTTGAAGACACTTTAGAAAACAAAGAAGCTATTTTCCGTACACAAATTAGAGAAACAATTAAATCACACATAAGAAAACAGGAAGAACTAGGCGATCAAATAAAAGTCCTTTCCCTTTTCTTTATTGATGAGGTAAAAAACTATAGAGGTGAAAATCCTTTAATTAAGCGTATTTTTGAAGAAGAATTTAACACACACAGATCTCGTTCAGTTATGTTTAAAAATAAGAAAGCTGAAACTGTTCAGGCTGGATATTTTTCTCAAGACAGAGAGAAAGAAGGCCATAAAACACAAGAAATAAGTACAATAGGCAAAAAAGAAAAACTTACTTATGACTTGATAATGAAGAATAAAGAACAGTTGCTGTCGTTTAATGAACCTGTTTCTTTTATTTTTTCACACTCAGCCTTGAAAGAAGGATGGGATAATCCTAATATTTTTCAAATTTGCACCCTTATTGAAACTCATGATGAATTTACAAAAAGACAAAAAATAGGACGAGGATTGCGTTTGCCAGTGGATATAAACGGAGACAGAATCCATGACGCCAAAGTAAATGTCCTTACAGTGATAGCAAACGAAAGCTATGAAGATTTTGCTAAAGGATTACAGGAAGAATATTCGCAGGCTGGATATATTGGTGTGTCAAAACCTGTTAATGTTAGGGACCGAATTATCGTCAAGTTTAAGAAGATATTTGCGACTGACAATGAAGATTTTAAAACTCTTTGGAATAAAATTAAGCAAAAGACTGTATACAATATAGCAATTAATACAGAAGAACTTATTAAAAAGGCTGTTGCAAAAATTGATGAGGAAATATCTATTGGTAAAATCGCCATCATTGTCAATAAAGCACAAATAGTTATTGAGGCAAATGGAACAGTAAAAACTATCTACCAAAATAAAACAATAGGAGAATCTATAGAGACCGAAATTTGTATTGGGAATTTTATTGAAAGAATTGCTAGGGAAACAGGACTTACTCAAAACAGTATTGTGAAAATACTTTCAAAAGTATCCAACCTTGACTTGATATTCAAAAACCCAGAAGAGTATATAAGAAGTATAATTTTAATTATCGAAGGTTCTAAAAATGACATGCTTGTAAATGAAGGTTTACAGTATTTGCCAATTAAAGATGCCTGGAAAGTAGAGTTATTTGAAGACTTTGAGGGATATAAGAGCAATTCTATTGATTTTACCAGCTCAAATAAAACAGTCTATGATTATGTACTTTTTGACAGCGATGGTGAAAAAGAATTCGCTGAAAATTTAGAAAGATTGGAAACAGTAAAGCTTTTTGCCAAGTTGCCACACTGGTTTGTAATTAATACCCCCCTCGGAGAATACAATCCTGATTGGGCTATTGTTATGGATGACGAAGACGGGCAAAAACTATATCTTGTGAGAGAAACAAAGTTTGTTGAGGATATAAACAACTTGCGTCCATCAGAAGGAAAGAAAATAATTTGCGGAATAAAGCATTTTAAAGCAATAGGATTAGAGAATTTCAAAGTGGCGCAAAGAAAGGATTTAGGCGATTTAAAATAAATTGTTAAAGAGGTCAGTCGCCTCCACCCATAAATTATTTAGGCACAAAAATGGTAGAATTAAAGTATGAAAACGAAATTTATTTTACATGGCGGATTTTCTATAGGGAAAACTGATGAGGATAACAGTAAATTTTACGCTGAGATTTTGAAAGATGCTCCAGAAAAAGCCAAGATACTTTTGGTTTGTTTTGCTAAGGATGACGACAGAATACCAGATGCCACAACGAGAGTGATGGCTGAACTTAATAAAAATAAGCGGCAAAAAGAAATCACTTTTGAAATTGCGAATAAGGAATCGTTTTTGGAACAAATAAAATCGTCAGAGGTTATTTATTTCCATGGCGGTAGAACTTTGAAATTACTCGAAGCTCTGAAACAATTCCCAGATTTACGAAATTTGTTTGATGGAAAGATTGTTGCTGGGGAGTCTGCTGGTGCAAATGTCTGGGGAAGGTATTTCTACAGTCCAAGTGCAGATAGTATTGGTGAAGGGTTGGGCTATCTTCCAATTAAGATTATTCCTCACTACATTGAACAATATGAAGGAAAACTTGATGGTGTGGGGAAAGATTTAGCAGAATTAGATCTTTCTGAATACGAATACAAGGTTTTTAATTAGGGCAAAATAAAATGTGTCAGGAAAATTCCTTTTTTACCTATTTTTTATACCCCTTCAAATTTTGCTATACTACACTCATGAAAAGTATAACAACAATCATTGTATCTTTAGTGATTAGCGTTCTTATTCTTACTATTAGTCGTGGCAATCCTGATCCTACGCTCGAGGGTCTAACAGGTCGATTGTGGCTGTTACCGGTATATTTCGTAGTAGTACCAATAATATTTGGAATAGTAGGGTTTCTCTCTAATAAAGAAAATCGCTTTAATAAGGCCCTCATTTCTTTTGGACTTTCGTTCATAACTGCACTCGCCGTACTGATTCCTTTCGCTCTTATGACTGCCGGAAAGTAACTGAGACAGCCACCTCAAATTATTAATTATTCAGGCACTAGCTCTAAGAGATAAATGGGGACAGCCACCATTTAATTTGATATAAATAGGAACACCCACCTCCAACCATTAATTTTTTAGACACGAAAATGGTAATCTGAATATATGTTCATAAAACTATACTTAATCGCCCTACCAGTATTCTTTGCCATCGATATGATTTGGCTTGGGCTAGTGGCAAAGAATTTTTATAAAAGTCAGATTGGATTTCTGATGAAGCCAGATATTAATTGGACGGCGGCGATTATTTTCTACCTTTTATTCATCGTTGGACTGGTGCTGTTCGTCATTATGCCGGCAGTCGAAAAAGGTTCATGGATATACGCACTTCTCTTTGGCGCACTGTTTGGACTCATCACCTATGCCACCTATGACCTCACCAACCTTGCAACGCTCAAAGACTGGCCACTCCTAGTGACGATTGTGGATCTCGCATGGGGAGCGACGCTCGGGGCTCTCGTTTCGGTAATAACATTTTTTATTGCTGGTAAAATAGGGTGGTGAATTATTTTGTAACGCTTGCCTCAATACTTTTCCTCTACATGAGCCTGTGGTTCGTATTGTCCTTGGTTAAAAAAAGAAATGATGTTGCAGATGTGGCGCGGGGACTTGGTTTCGTGCTTTTGGCGTGGGTTTCGTTTTTTGGAGGCGGAGCGTGAAAAGCGCGCGGTCATCATCACCTCCGAAGGTGAACTTGCCGCTTCAGAGAATATGGCCAAAGCCGCCGCGACTCTGTCCGCCGTCCCGGGCGCTCTCCACTTGAGGACTCTCCAGTCAATCAATGACATCTCATCTGACCAGTCAAACACGGTCATCTTCACCTTGCCGCTTGAAACACTGCAGGCGTTCACCGGGTTCCTCAAGAAGGACAAATAAGCGACTTTAAACGTAGGTAACCCTCCCTCGAACCCGGTAAAAGAGGGTCTCTATGGTAAAACGCTATATAACCCCTATTGATGCGAGACTAGGTTTATTACTGAGGCTAAGCATCTGGCCCGGTGCGACGAAGCGATCTTGCGGTAAATCCGAACATGACAATAAGCACGAGCGCCGCCACTCCCATGCCGGCCCAAGGAAGCCAAGGATACTTCTCCGTGATCCGGCTTTCATCGTCATCACAGGTGTCACCCTTTTTATCGCCGTCTGTATCTACCTGATTTTGATTGGGCGCATTAATACAATTGTCGTTTGAGTTAATTACTCCATCGCGATCAAAATCGTCACACGCATCCCCTAAGCCATTGGTGTTTACATCTGCCTGATCAAAATTGCTCAGATTGATACAGTTATCGTTAAGGTCGGCAACGCCATCACCGTCGCTGTCAGCGATCACATATGAGGGATTTGGCAGAGTTGGGGCTTCAGCTATCCTTACCACGCCTTTGTCAGTGGTAAGGTCACCAGATTCTGCGTACGGAAGTTGCACATTCCGGTCCGCGTCAAAATACAAAGCATAAGAAGCGCCTGGCTGAGCTAGAAATCGGATACTCGCTTTCTGCGTGATCTCTAAACCCTCCTGATTAAGCCGCAACTCGGTAATGCGAAGAGGCTGAGAATACCAAAGCGTAATTTGCCAATAATTCGTGCTTGTTTTGGGAAACAATACTCTTGCAGACTGTAGCTCCGTTTTTGCCACGACAATATTTCCCATCTGCTCGTCGCTATTAACTCCACCGGGGGTCCGTATTTCAATATAACGCGGAAGGGCGACATTCGAATCAAGAGCCAAAAATAACTCAGAGGAGGTAATAGCATCGGAACCCAGAAGCGTAATAACCGCCGTATTACTTGCCTGATTTTCAAATACTGGGAAAGAAACACTGGTTTTTGGATCGCCATCAACCAGAGCCGCAGCGTCGCCAGAGGGCGTATTTGCCTCCGAACTCATCGCTATCTTGTTGGCAAACAATCCTTGGTTGTAGTAAAAGGCCTCTGCCCTGCCGGTAGCTTTGTTTACTAAGAGGAAGAGCGGCCGCTCCAGCGTGCCGATCGAAAGTGGTACCTCAACAACCGTAGGAACACTAAAAGGCTGGGCTGGAATATCCTTAACCTGACGAAACGCTGCAGTTGCTGGCAATGGCTGCTGTTGCGCCACTACTGGCAGGACGCCGCCGAGAAGCAGAACGAGAACTAAATTGGAGGTAAAAATTTTATTCATTGGATTAGAGCTGCCCGGGCGCTTTACGGATTCTAAAGCGGCGACCGACAAAGGCTGTGATAATGAGCAAAGCGCCGACCAGGAAGAAGACAACGATGCGGCCACCAAGCTCCATTTGCCAGACGTCTACGAGGAGCAGCCTGCCAACCACAAAGGCCAACAGCACTCCCCCGTAATAGCGCAGACCTTTTCCTTGCACCGTACCAGAAAAATACGTAACCAAACCAATGATGGTGTAGATAACCAGAGCAGCGCCTACCGCCGCATCGCTATTACCGCGCAAACCAACGTGAAGCGCGTTCCAGATAAGCACATAGAGATACACTGAACCAAATACGGTCAGCGCCTTGCTTAGAACCGACACGGCGCTGCCGCTCTGACGATACGAGCGCATAAAGAACAGGCCAAGGCCCAGCAACGAGACTCCCAGGAGGAGGAGCACAAAAAAGTCGGTGCCGACCACGACCGTCCCCCAAGACCCCCAAAAAAGACTTTGCATCGAAAAGAACATTGGGATAGCGAACAAAAAGCTTATCCGCTCGCTCGCATCGCGATCCCTCGTAACTGCCATCGTGACCAGTGAGATAAGCGCGACCTCTATGGTGTAAGCAATAGTCAGCGCCGCGCCGCTTAATTCAGCCGCGGTTGCCGCACCCAGCATGGCAACGCCAACGGCGGCATAGGCGTAGAACGGCTCTCGCCGGCCAGTAATCCGAAACACCACGAAGCTAGCAGAGACGAACACTACCATCCAAGCGGAGAGGATAAGACTTTGCCAAACGTCAGGGGCCGCCCGCACTACCCAGAAAATAAGAAGAGCGCCGTTACCCGTAGCCAGCAGCAGATCTGCCCGGAGTTCCTTGCCATCGCCGGGACGAGTTTTGAGCATTCGTGTCATACCAGCGACAAAGAATATCGCCGCAAAGACATACGCAAAAGGCAAAAGCGGCGCTAACTCGCTCATACCAAGAGTCATAAGGCGCAGGACACTGTGTACACCGATAGCAATGAAAGCTGCGAGCGGAACCTCAATCCAGCCGGTAAGCCCAATGATCCAAATCGATCCCAAGACCACAATGAGCAGATAGAAAAAGAGCGCCGGGAGACTATAGCCGGAAGGCATGTTCGTCAGATGCGGAGCGATCGCGGCCAGGATAATGCTTACTACTGCTAGCCCGCGCGAGCGATAGATAACGCTAAGGAGGGCGACCAGTGCCAAGCTGGCAGCCATCATCGACAGCGCGCTTACCGGAGTAAAGAAATTATACATTTCGCGAGCCGCAAACAGCGTGAGTAGGATTACGGTCGAACCCAGCACCAGAAAGATACTTCCCTGGTGGACAAAGCGCCGGATTCGCCACCAGCCAACGAGCATGATACCTGCGCCGCCAACGACACCCAAAGTGATTCGGCCCATCGGACCGATCCAGTTGTGACTAAAGGCGTAGCTGGTAAGCCAGCCAAAACCGATCAAAAGGAGAAGGGCGCCGAGTTTTAAAAGCCAATCTTCTTGAAGCCAAGCGCCAAGGCGGCTCGGGCCCGGAGAGGGCGCGAGATATGGCGCCGCCTGGATCGCGGGTTGCGGTCCGTACGGCGCGGCTGCCGGCGGCTGCATAGCAGGAGTAGCAGCAGGCGCCCCCTGCTGACCACGCTTAGTAAGTAAATCTTCTAACTTAGCCACGCGATCCCTCAAGCTAAGAACCATAAAAAATCCGATCACCCCTAGGGCTGCAGCAATGAAATACATATTGTATTTAGTATATCAGATAACTGCTACTCCCGGATTCGAGCGGAAAAAAGCGGATCGTCCGCATACTGCAGTGCTCGCTCATTAATATGGTGCTCTTGGCGCAACTGTTCAAATGTTTTTGAAGTATCAAGGAGACCCAATTCATACGCAAGCTCGTCTGAATAGGCGGGCATAAGCACTTTGAGACTAAAGGGAACGCGCCCGGGCGACAGTTCATTGATATGCGAAACAATATTGGTCGTGCAGGTACTAGTGAGCGTGTTATAGAACTCCGGATCGACGCCCAGCTGGTTCGCTCGCTCCAGCATGGAGACAAAAAGCTGGCGCATCTTTTCTTTGGTCGTCTGGACCGGATAAAGGAACACTTCATCATGTCGATAGTTCGCGCGGAGCTTGATCACATCTCGCTCATCAGCGACAATATACACGAGTTCATATTGGCGCAGGAGCCCTTTCAGCGCCGAGAACGATTCGCCTTTTTCTTTCCGGATCTCAACCGAGACGGCCACATAGTCCCCGCCTTCAAAGCCGAATGAAAGCAAAGTATGAGCCGCACCCGCGCCATAGCCCTTGAACGGCTCCACCATGTACCACACCGACTCTAATTTATTCAGATCAAATGTCTTGTCATAGTACCGGACATCATAGTCACTTGTGCTGCGATAATTGATATTACGAATGTTAGCAATCAAAACCGTATCCCCCGTAAAGGTCGTCCGAGCAAGCAACGCTTGGTCAACATTCCAATCTCGATCCAGCGAAGGTTGAACTATGAGCGAAAAAACAAAATAGCCGACTATGAGCATGACCAGAAGCCCGCCTAGCCACCTCCCTCCCTTTCGCAGCAATCGCAACACCTTAGGCATGCACTCATCGTATCATCTCCGCTGTCTCGGTCGCTACTTCTGTAAACCCTGCAGACAAGAGCAGCTCTCAACGCGCTCTAGTTCCCTATTGCCCTTTTTGTCCTTATCCGTGGTAAAGTAGAGGGACTATGCCGGGTGAGTTCCGCCAGAGGCGGACAGGGAAACTGCGACTTGAGCCTTATCAAGGCTTGGTCCACCGGCACGGAAAAGATAATTAATAAATAAAATATTATTACAACTGAGGCTATTACGTGAGTAATCGGTCGCAGTTCTACTACCCGGTATGAAAAAACTTATTTGGATCATTATTATTGTAATTATAGTGGTTGGTGGCTACCTTGCCTTCAGGAGCCCTAAGACCAATGTCGAAGTAACCCCGACCCCAGAGCCGACGGCGAGCACCACGACGACCGTCGTCCCGCCGGTTGATAAGACCAAAACCGTTATCGGCAAATCAGCCGGAGGGCGCGATATCGTCGCGTACCACTACGGCACCGGAGAGAGCGAGGTCCTGTTCGTCGGAGGCATCCACGGTGGCTATGAATGGAACACCGCGCTGGTCGCCTATCAGGCGATGGACTATTTTAAGAACAACTCCAGCTCAATTCCGACGAACGTGAAAGTGACCGTCATCCCAGTCCTTAACCCGGACGGTTTGAACAAGGTAACCACCAGCGAAGGCCCCTTCCTTGCGACCGATATCACCGCTTCGCAGGACACTCAGGTAGCCGGCCGCTTCAACGGCAACACGGTAGACCTTAACCGCAACTTCGATTGTGACTGGAAGGCTGACGCGGTCTGGCAGAATAAGAAAGTGAGCGGTGGAACCGCTGCGTTCTCAGAGCCAGAAGCACAGGCAATCAAGTCATATGTTGAAGCCCACAAGCTGACCGCCGCGGTCGTCTGGTACAGCTCGGCCGGAGGCGTCTTTGCCTCAAACTGCCACAACGGCGTCCTCCCGGAGACAAGCGCAATCACCAGGATCTACGGCGACGCGTCTAAGTACCCGGCTTCCCAGAGCTTCGACTTCTACGAGATCACCGGTGATATGGTGAACTGGCTTGCCAAGGAAGGCGTCCCGGCTATCAGCGTGCTGCTCACCAACCACACCGACACCGAGTGGACGAAGAACCAGGCCGGTATCGACGCCCTTCTCAAGCACTACGCCAAATAATGGAACCTCGCTTCTCCCGGAAGCTCCTGATAGCGATCGGCGCGGCTTTACTCGTCATAGGAGCGATCGTTATTTTCGCGCGACCTCAGCCAGTAGAGGTATTGCCGCCGCCGGTTGCCGCTCCAACTGGACCAAAACACGAGGTCATCGGCACTTCTGTTGAAGGCCGCCCGCTCGACGCCTATACCTACGGCACCGGTACGACCCGGCTGGTGTTTGTGGGAGGCATCCACGGCGGCTACGAGTGGAACAGCGTGTCCCTCGCCTACCAGGCGATGGACTACCTTGCCGCCAACCCCACAGCCATCCCGGCAAACGAATCGGTAACGATCATCCCTTCCGCTAATCCCGACGGTGTGTTCAAAGTGATTGGCAAGGAGGGGCGATTCGCCATTACCGATGCCCCGCTCGCCGCCGACACGACCGGCCTCGGTCGCTTCAACGCCCACGGCGTCGACCTCAACCGCAACTTCGACTGCAAGTGGCAAGCGACGAGCACGTGGCGCAGTAAGCCAGCAAGTGGCGGCACCGCCGCGTTCTCCGAGCCAGAGGCGGCAGCCATCCGCGACTTCGCACTGAAGCACAAGCCGGCCGCCTTCATCTTCTGGCATAGCCAAGCTAACGCGGTCTACGCCTCTGAATGCAATGCCGGTGTTCTCCCGAAGACCATAGAAATCATGAACGCGTATGCAAAGGCCGCAGGCTATGCCGCTATCGCTACCTTTGATGCCTATCCGATCACCGGCGACGCCGAGGGCTGGCTCGCTTCGGTGGGTATCCCCGCGATTACCGTTGAGCTCTCGACCCACACGACCGTTGAATGGGAAAAGAACCTCGCCGGAATGAAGGCGCTCTTGAACTACTATCAGGTGCCGCAGCCGTAGAAAAAATAACAAGAAGAAGGATGAAAATATCGCCGCAAGGCGATATTTTTGTAAAACTATTCACTCTCTCACCTCAAAAATCCGTCCGAAATACCTTAAGGAAAAAAGATTGAGAGAAGATGGATTATTTCTTATCAGGAACATCACTGACCACCCGGACTGCTTTTGCAGAAAATCCTCGATAGGCATCGCACGCGCCCGCACAGAGAGTTCTGACATATCTAAGGTCGGTTATGACCAACGTAATGTGCCCGCTGTCTCCAATCCCTTTACCGTTAAAATCAAAAAGACCAATATATAGATCTCTAACTTCGTTTTCTTCTGGATTATTGTCGACAATTCTCGGGAAAAAAGCGAGATACTCAGAATCCAATGTAACTCCAATTCCTCCATTGAGGTCACTCGTTTGATACCTCCCAGCAATCTGGATAGCGCCTTCCATTGAAATCTCGCCATCCCATCCTTTGTACACTTCCCCATCAATATCTATCCCCTTATGAAAGACAAAAGTATTTTCTTTCGCCGTCCACGCTCCATAGCGCTCCCCCGCCTTAGCCGTTTCTATATTCAGGGTACCCGCCGGCACTCCCGCAGAAACCTCACCCACCCATGCCGCTTCAGCTGCGGGCTCCTCACTCTCCTGCGCCGATTCAACGCTCGGACTCGGTTGCACTGGCGGCATTGCCAGATACCAAAGCCCGCCAGCTAGAGCCAGTAGCAACACAACCCCCATCAAGAGCAAGGCTTTCATGAAGGTATTCTAGCATTAAGAGCTACCTCGCCCAAAATAACGACCTCGGTTCCTTTGACACTTGGGGGGAGGCGAATCTTAACCGCAGGACATCTATAAGAAGCCAATCAGTGATATCAAAATCCCGCCTTGGGCGTCCGGGTTACCGGATTAGCCTAGGGCGGGATCGAGATGTCCCAGTCTGTTCTTTTTACGCCTTAGGTTTTTGGTTTGTCCCTCAGCGCCGTAGAACGACCGTACGTAGGTAATCACCCCATAGTGGGCGTGGGCACTTAGGTGAAAAACTGCACTACCACCATGACGAGCGCAGCGACAAAGAGCACGCGGCTCATTCCCCCTTCCGCTTCATGGACCCTTACTTTTGCTTCTTCTCGTGACATCTTATTTTTTGATATTTGATATTAGGAGGTTCCCTTTTTACATTCTCGCCCGCTCCTCAAGTCTTGCAGCCGCCTCCGGCGTAGAAATGCTCCGATTCATAACGAAGAGCCGGTTAATGCCTTCACCGATAAGCCAGTAGACCGCCATCGCGAGAATCGTTGTCCACTCGAAGACACTGCCCTCGACGAGGGTGACACGGAAAACCGAGATAAAGGGCTGTACCAGCGGCTGCGTAACGTTATAAATAAAACTAGTGAAGCCAGCATCGGGATTAGCGGCTATCATCTTAAGCACGAAGCGGAATACCAGCAGGGTCTCAAGGATACCCAGAATATACCAGACCATCTGGGTGGCGTAGAAAATCGGCTTAGTGGTTCGGGAAGTGTAGGCGTCCATGATTTTATGAAAGGTGGGGCTAGTTAACTCAGCAGGCGAATAAGGACGACGATGAGAATAACAACCAGCAGCGCGTGGATTAGTCCACCGCCGATATGGAAACTGAAGCCGAGCAGCCAGAGTACAAAGAGCACCGCAACGATGGTCCAAAGCATATAATTAATAGATAGTTAGGTTATACACTTAATGACGCATGAGAAAGCTGATTATGACAGAATGGGAAGCTGCCTGGTTAGGAGTAACTATAGAAAACACAAATCCCGCCTTTGGCGGGATTTGTGTTTTCTATTCGGTAATCCTTTTTTACGCAGTAGGAATTCTATTAATCCTTTTGCGCCGTAGGATAACCGCACTTATCAAGGCGATACCGAGAGCTTCCAGCGCCAGCAGGACAAGTGAGAGCTGATTTGCTCGAGCCGCTCCTCCTGCTCCCGTGTTCGGCAAACCGGGAAATTCTGTAATCGAGGCGCCGCGAACGCGGCCATTATTATTGCCGCCATTAGATGAAGCCCCAAGAACCGAGCCACTGCCGCCTCCACCTCCACCGCTTGAGCCGCCAGACGAGCCGCCAGACGAGACACTCCCCGAGATAGTGCTACCGCCTCCAACTCCCCCGCTCAGGGAGCCTCCCGTAGTCGAGCCTCCCGAAGGGGTAGTAGCTCCTGCCGAAAGCGTGCCGGTGACCTCCGAGGCACTCGCCGAAGCCGACCCGAGAAGGGCTAGCGCAAGAGCTGTAGCAGCAAAGGTCGCAGCTATTTTTTTAATGGTATTCATGTGGTTGAGTATTTATTACGGAGTCGTCTGCACGCCGTAGTTGGTCGTGTAAGAGCCGTCCGGGGTACCAGTTGGTACCGCTACTTCAACTTTCACCTCCACCTGCCGGCCGATCATCACCGGGTTAAGATCGGTGACCATGACCAGAGCCGGAATCGAGTAGGTGTCAGCCGCGGTAAGCAGGATGGTCGCTCCGCCGTTGTTGGCCTGAGCCGAGGAGATCCTCATGTTGTTAGCCACAGGAATCGTGCCTCCGCCGCCAGTCCGCTGCCAGTTAGAGAACTTCATCTGAAGGTTCTCTTCGCTGGTCGGGGTCGTGATGTGGAAGAGATATTCCCAGCCGTTTTCGAAGCTGCCATCAGCGGTCGCCGTTGTATCCACTGAGTCTATCGAGGTCGCTGCAAGAACGCCATCTTCTTCAACCCCACCTTCAATGGTGCAGTCCTGGTTGTAGACGATAACAAACTTATCTTGCTGGAGATCGGTGAATGCCGGGACGACCGAGGTCATCGGCGCAGCCATTGCCTGGGCAAAGGTGTCGCCAACTTTGTATCCCTGAAGCGCGAACGGCTTGTCCTCGGCGCAGGTTGCGCCAACGACCGGGCCGGTCAGCACCTCTTGGGTGCTGTAGTCAGCACCGTTATCAAGCGGGAGTGTCTGGGTCTGGTAAGGAACCGTGTCGGTTGGGCCAATGCTGTACGGGTCGCCAGTGGCCGGGGCACCGCCATTCACGTTATCCGCCTGGTAGGTCGCGGTGAACGGGAAGACGGCGCTATCGGACGAGGAGGCGGTCGCCTGCTCGCCATCAACGAACTTGTTTATCGTCACTATCACTTGCTCTGGATCAGGATCCACTGCAACATCACAGCTCTCGTTCAAGACAATCACATACTGGTCATCCTGGAGATTGGCAAAGGCCGGAGCAGTTCCAGAAAACTCGCTGTTTTCCGCGCCTATAAGCGTGTCAGCAGTTCGATAGCCTTCTAAGGCGTACGGCTTGCCCTCAGCGCAGGTTGCGCCAACCACCGGACCGGTCAGGTCCTCGCTGGTGGTGTACGTGGCACCCTTAGTCATCTCCGAGGTTACGGCTTCATACGGGTTCGGGCTGTTGAGGCCAGTTTCGCTCAAAGTGTAGGTGCCGCTTCCTGCGCCGATGTTCTCGGCAGTCCAGGTGGAGCTCATCGGGAAGTCGGCGTCGTCTGCTGATGCCGAATCGGCCATCTCGCCATCAATATACTTGACGATGGTCACGTTCGCAGTATTGGGAGTTTCATCGGAACAATCTATGTTCGAGACGATGACAAACTGGTCCTCCTGAAGGTCAGTAAAGGCCGGGGCAGTCATTGAGAGCGGGTTAGTTTCCGCGTCTTCTAGAGAAGTTCCGGTCTTGTAGCCTTCAAGAGCGAACGGCTTGTTGTCGGCACAGGTTGCGCCAACAGTCCCGCCGGTGAGTTCTTCCTGCGTGCTGTAGCTGGCACCGTTAGTCATTTCGCTGGTGACGGCTTCGTAGCTGTTCCCAGAGCTCAGATCGTAGGTACCGTTCCCCGGTGCTCCGCCGCCAATATTAGCGGCAGTCCAGGTGGAGCTCATCGGGAAGGAGCCGCCGTCTGCCGTGCCAGTAGTGGCCATCTCGTCATCAATGTATTTGACGATGGTCACCGTCGAAGTGTCCGGAGTCTGGTCTGCGTCTGGATCCGGGCAATACTCGATAACGGCCCTGTAGATAAGACCGGTTGGGTTTTCGGCATCGTGAGCCCAGTTGCGGACCACGAAGTCGAGGGTGTTCTCGCTCGCGACAGGGTCAAAACCCGTGCTGTGCACCACTGCGTAGTGCTGCGGCTGCGGGTCAGCTGGCGCCGGGCCGAAGACATCGCCAGTGGTGTCCTCCTGTACACCGTTAAGATAAACGGCGACCGCATTGTCGGCCGTGTACCAAACGTCGGCTGATTCAATAAGGGAGCCGGCTGGCAAAGTGAACGTGTCCTCGAACAATCGCCACTGGTTGTCAGTGTCGGCGCCTTCGTTGTTGCTCGTATCTGAAGAGATCCACTCGGCACCCGAGAGATCACTCTCAGTAGCTGGGTCTACCCAAGGCGGGATAACCGCGTCAGTAGCATCTGCATCGCTAAAGGCACCTTCGTAAGACGCTGGCAAAAGAGGAGCGGCCACCGGTTCAGTGGTCGTGTAGCCAGCGGTCTGCGTTGCATCGCCGCTATCGCGGCTGACGAGCGTTATTGTTTCAGTAGTTCCTGGTGCGCATGCCTCAATAGCGTGCGCGACCGAAGGAAGGGCGATGCCCAAGCTCGAAAAAGCGAGCCCTGGGATAATAGCTGCGGTGATTATTATTTTTTTAATAATCATAGTGAGGGTGCGAGGCGTGGGATTCATGAGTTAATTAGGATTAGGTACTATTGGTAATGTGGTAATGCTGTGGTGGCGACAATCGACCGCTGTCTTGAGCCCCTATACTGAGGGCCCTGGCGCACTGATGTCGTTTGAGGAGTGGAGTTATTACAAATTTATCGTTTTGCTTTCATAAATAATTTATTGAGATATGAATAGGGATTGTTAGAGCTTCTCTTGCTCTTCAAGCCTGACAGCGGCCGCCGGCGTGAAAACTGTTCTGTTCCTGAGGAAGGACGGTGCAAGCGGTTGGGTAATGCCGTACAGAGCACGTTTGCGACAGAGTTTGGCTGGTTTTTGTAATGAAACGTAAGCAAGCCCGTCATTAGATAACATGGGACAGTCTAACCAAGAGATTTTTGTTCAGGCCTACACCGACCACGAGAAGTCTCTTCTCCGGCGCTCGTTCTTTAAGATAAGCAATAAGGCGCTTGCCGACGACCTCGTTCAGACCACCTTCCTTAAAACGTGGGAGTACCTGGTAAAGAACGGGAGGATCGATTCAATGAAGGCGTTCCTCTTTCACGCGCTCAACAACCTGATCATTGATGAGTATCGCAAACAGAAGCCTGTATCTTTAGACGTTCTTACTGACGGCGGATTTCAGGTGGCTCTCGATGATTCTGATCGGATGTTCAATATCTTAGACGGCAAAACCGCCATCATCCTCATCCCCCTGCTGACCGATAAATATCGTGACGTCGTCTCAATGCGCTATCTCGATGATATGCCACTCAAAGAGATCGCTGAACTCACCAAACAATCAAAAAACACGGTAGCAGTACAAATCCATCGCGGCGTGGAAAAATTAGCTGTCTTGTTCCGTATCGATGCCGATCAAAAGTTGACCAGCAAATAGGCCGCCCTTTTACTTTTCTCAATTACTTTTTCCGGAGGGCAACAATGTCCCCATTGAGATCTCCAATCACCGTCGTAAGCCCCGTCACCGTTGAGCTGAAGGCGGCTACAGTCTCATTGAGATCTTTCAGCTCAGCCAGCCTGCGCTCAAGTTCCCGAGTTCGATCGATGATTTTAGCTTCATACTCTTTCGTTTGCCCCGCTAACTTTTCTGAGATCGAGGTTATTTCGGTAATATCCTCGATAGCAAGGAGAATGATCGGCTTCATCCCCGCCCCGCTCTTGTCCTTCTTCTCCTGATGGATGCGCCGGGCGTTGAGAAGCATCACCTTACGGCCGATAACGGGGAAATCATGGGTCACCTCGAACCCGCGAAAGAACGTCTCTTTTTTTGAGATATCCTTAAGGAGCTTCCGCAACGCAGGGATATCCCACTGACCGTCGCCAAGATCATAGAGCAGCTTGTTCTCCGTATCTTTCACCGGCACTTGGAAGGTTCGATAGAACGCTTCGTTCGCAGCAATGACACGAAGGTCATGATCAAGGATGATAAAAGGCTCACGAACCGTATCAACCATGGTCCTGATGTACGCCCAGCTCGCCTTCCATACCCGCTCTGCCCAAGCAGTTCCGCCACCCCTCTTGACCGTCCCCTTAACATCCTTAGTTTTTTTCATAGATTTAGTTGTCTGCATGACAGAAGCCGCCCGGTTTAAGATAAGGTGACAAAATGAGGGCTGATGGCGTGACCTCCGGTTGCGCATTGACAATCTTTTTAAAGCATGCTATAATGGAAGTGCAATTAAAAAACAGGGGTCGAGTTTTCTTATAGGCACAAGACAAAAAGCAATCAAAACAACACTATGACTGGTACAATCAAGACTCTCACTGAAAAGGGCTTTGGCTTCATCACCCGCGAGGGCGAAGAGAAGGACCTCTTCTTCCACTCTAAGGATCTCGTTGGCGTCACCTTTGACGAACTCAAGGTTGGCGACACGCTCTCCTTTGAAGTTGCTCAGGGCGAAAAGGGCCCAAGCGCCAAGGACGTTAGCCGCGTTTCCTAATACGAAACTGTCTAAACAAAAAATCCGCCCAGGCTAATCCGGTAAACCGGACGCCCAAGGGCGGATTTTTTGTTTTCCTTAATAACTGATTAGCGCCAGAAGGAAGTGCCGCCGCTACCATTATTGATAGCATTGAGCTGCGCTTGAAGCTGAGCGATCTGGGCGACTAAAAGAGTGAGCTGCGCTTGTAACTCTGCTGTTGTCGCCGCGCTGGCAGTTGCCGGTGAAATAATGAATGACACTGCGAGAAGCGCCGCGCCGATCTTACTGATAAAAAGGGATACTTTGTTCATATGATTGAGATAATGATACCATATCTATATGACTTTCACGGTTGCGGTAAAAGGATATAATCTCAACTCGTTTATGCGCTTAATCGGCTATAAGCCGATAGACGTGAGCCCACAAGGCCAGCTTAACTGTGTCCGACCGCTCGGTGCCGACTATCCCCGCTTCCACTCCTATGTGAAAGAGACGCCCAAAGGCTTTGAGTTCAATCTGCACCTCGACCAAAAGAAAGCTTCTTATGAAGGCACGAGCATGCACAACGGCGAATACGAAGGCGAAACGGTCAACGAGGAGCGCCGGCGTATCGAATACAAGGCGCGCGCCACTGACGAGGACGAATCAGACCGGGCATAGAAAGAGAAAGGGACGTAAGAAAGACCGACCTCCAACGTCTTATGATACGAAGCAACTATTGGCGTAACCAACAAGGTCGAACATCTCTTATATCTTTATATTTGCCCATGCTCACAACTATTGTTATCATCCTGCTCATACTCTGGCTGCTGGGTCTCGTCACCTCTTTTACCCTTGGTGGCCTTATCCACATCCTCCTCGTAGTAGCGATCATCATGATTCTCCTGCGCGTTATCCGCGGAGAGAACCCTCTCAAATAAATAGCGATCTTCCAAACTCAAAACAAAAGACGCCGCATGCGGCGTCTTTTGTTTTGAGAGCGAACCCGTTACTCAGTGACGGTCAACATCCCCTTCATTCCCATGGTGCGGTTGCTACCGACCGAGCAGTAGTACTCGAACGAGCCAACCTTATCCGCTACGAAGGTTATTGTCTCTTGTGCGCCGCCATCGATAACATTCGTCTTGGCATTGAACTCATCGATCCTCAAGTCGTGCTTCCCTCCGGAATTTACGAACGTTATTTTCACGGTGTCTCCTTTCTTCACGGTTACTTTTTCAGGAGCAAAGGCGAAGTTGGAACCGGTGATCGTGAACTCCTTCGCGCTGCCGGTTGAGAGCGCCGCGCCGGCGAAAGCCGTCGTGCCGGGAGGAGTCATATCATCTTCGGTCGATTGGTGCATGTCATCGTCCGCCCCCGTGGTTCCTTCTGGAGCGTGCTCAGCAATCTCCTGCTCCATTGGACCGAACTCATCGTCCGACTTGCTCATAAGCAGCCAGACTCCGCAGACCACTGCGACAATCACTAAAAGCCAAATAAGTTTCTTCATATAATTACGCTGGAATAGATAATACCCTCAAGGATACCGAGTGATTCATAAAAATCCACATCAGCAGCTGTAGCATTTCCCCTTCTCAATCGTTATATCCTACATGAAGAACCTCATTATCGTCCTCATTCTTGTTACCGTGGTCGCCTTCGGCCTCTATGCCATAACCCGGCCAGCAGCTACTCCGGTCCAACCTGAGCCAATCGTACAGCCTCTCCCCCAGCCAACGCCGACCCCTGCTCCTACTCCGACCCCTGCACCAACGCCCACTCCGACGCCGACTCCGACAAAGCGCAGCGCAACCATTACTACTCAATATGGCGATCTTTTACTGACATTTGAAAATGGCACCGCAAAGCTCACGGGAGAGCTCTTCCGATCGACCCCGTGTATCGCTTGGAGCAATAGTGTTTCTTCAACGAAAGACTCGCCTCCTTCACAGGTTACTTTCGCCTTTACACGGACAGAAACCGCTGAGATGTGTATCCAAGTTGTCGGCGAGCCCAATGTGGTAGATCTTAGGAGCGCAGCTGGAACGGAAACGAACTATCGCGTCACTATCAACGAAGAAATGATTTTTAGCGACAAGCTTTAGAATTTACCTCAGCAATATCCTCCGCCGCGATGTAGGTCAATTTTTTGCTGGCCCACGAAAGAGCGATTGAGACAGTGCCTTTAGGCACGACTCGACCGTCTCTGACACGGGGATGGCGAAAATTGGCCACATCCCTTTGGGTTGCAGCTTGTTTTGTCACCGGCGGTGTTACTTGGCGGAGCTGAAGCTAGAGCTTCTATCTCCTTCGCGCGCCGTGCCGGATGACAAAAACGAGCTCGCAACGCGACCAGAGAGTATTGCCGAGGTGAATTCTGCGTAAGCCTTGGGAACGGCGCGACCTGTTAAGAGTGTTGGGAAAACCTAGTCGAAGATCTTGACTAGGTACGGGTCTATCTCCCGCTGCTCGAGATCGTAAAAATGCTTGCCGTCCTTGTACAAATCAGTCGCCAGGTCTACGCCGACAAAACGCCAGTGCCACGGCTCAAACTGGTAATAGGCGTTGCCAGCGGGATAGGAGAGCACGAAGCCATACCGGTAAGCGTTCTTGAGCAGCCACTGATAGGCTGGGGTGGCACCGAAACCATCGATCGCTCCATTGAGAGCCGGCGTAGTGAAGTCCACCGTAGTGCCCAGCTGGTGCTCTGAATAACCCTGATCGGCAGAGAACTGGTTCGCTCCCGTCCCATACACCACCGCATATTGTGATTTGAGCGCCGCTTGAGTACCGAATGAGCGATAGGCCGAGACGACTCGAAGTTCGATGTCGTCATCTTTCGCCGCATCAAACAAGTCCTCCAGGAACGGATTCGCTTTCGTCAGGAATTGCTGCGCTGTTGCGCCGCTGACAAAAGTCCTATCAATGGTCTTAAGACCCTGCGGAAGGTAATTCTCATTCAAAAATGAAACCTTGGAATATTTTTTGAGCAGTTCGGAGTCGATCTGGCGCAACTTATCAAGAACAGAAATCGTATCCGATATTTCATCGATCTGGTTCTCGAATTTCGAGTTCTTGCGCCTTTCGGAGCGATACTTACTCTCCCAATCATCTCGCTCCGCCTGTGCCGCGGCCAGCTGCCCACTCACATCGTTAACTTGCACCCCAAAGGCGGCTATAGTGGCGTTCAATTCTTGTTCGCGCTCCGCCGCCTTCGTCCGAACGACATAATAGGCGATACCCCCGGCAATGAGTGCGACAAAAAGGACAATCTCGGTCGCCTTTGTTAAAAATGGAAGACGCTTGTACGCCGGGGTCTTGGTCGTGGGTTCTATCTTATCGGCCATATGTTTTTATCAAAAGCTTGTATCTCATTCTAGCCCTGAAGCAGCCAAAACACAAAGCCGCTTTTAGGAGCGCCGCGGATATCACTAGCGAATGCCGGAGTCGCAGGAGATATCGATGTTCGTAAAGACTCCAGCCACGACGATCACCTCCTCATCTTCACAACGGGGCAAAAAGCCGTTTGACTGGGGAGCTACCTTAACTGTATACGTTCCCGCCGCCAGATTCACGCTGAACTTTCCACTTACGTCAGATTTAGTAAGCGTAGCGGGCTCAGTGGAGTTCTTTTTCGCAATAGCTACTGCCGCGTCGGCGTATGGCTTATCAGCGCAACCAGGGTCCGGCGGCATCCGCTCCACGGGACACGTCGGCCCCACATGAACATAGCCACTCACGCCGCTTTTTGCCGCCGCGTTGCGAGCCACCATGATTGTTGCCATCTCGGCGGTAGCGCTTTTAAGGGTGAAGGTATAGTTGCCGAACGCCACTGTCTTTTTTGTTTCCGTGCCAAGTCGCACTTCGCTTTTCGCCTTGCCAACAATAAGAAGCGGCGACAACTCTCCCGCCCAGATGCATTGAACGCCCGGCTTGCAGCGAGAGTCATCAATGGCTTTGAGGCTCACCACGAGGCTGTCAGAAAAATTCACCGAATCTCCGATGGCAAGTGAGATAGTAGAGTTGAACTCGGCATTACGATGAGCGACTACGGCAAAATTCACCGGGATACGCAGCTCCTTATCGTTCTCCGGCAAACCGGACGGATTATCCTTCATGAGCACCAGCGTTCCCGTTTTGGCGGTCGGAGCCTTAAAATTGATCGTTGCCGAAAAAGGAACGAACTCCTCGGTCATCCAATCTCCCTGAGCCTGTATTGGGCCTTCAAAAAGCACCACCCCATTTGCGTCGAGGAGCCGAGCCGGGAAAGACGCCTCAAAATACCAGGTACCACGGGCTTCTCCGGTAATCGTGAGCGGGCTGGATACAGTCGCGTTTGCCGCGGGGGCGGTCACACGGATAAGATCGCTGACTTCCGTTCTGATGGCACGGGTAAAGCTGCGCCCATCAGGCGTCCTGCACTGCTCCGGAAAGCTCTCTATAATCGGATAGCCGGCCGCGGCGCACTCGTCATAGCTCGTGATAGTCGAATAGTCCTTGGCGGACATGCCGAAAACCGCCCAAGCGCCAAGCCCGATAAGAACCACTGCCAAAACCGCATAGAACGCTTTAGTATTCATAGAAGGTATATAGAGTATATAAGATATAACGATTTAACTCCGCTTTTGTGACCACCAAGTAACGACTAGGCCGCATTAAAACTTCCCGCTTGGATCTCCCACAGCTTCTGATAGACACCTTGTTGAACTTTGAGGAGCTCCTCGTGTTTGCCTTGCTCAATGATCTTTCCTCCATCAATAACCAAGATGCGGTCCATCTGATTGATTGTTGAAAGCCGGTGCGCGACCACGATCGTTGTCCGGCTGCTCATTAACTTCTTAAGCGAATCCTGAATAAACTTCTCGCTCTCGCTGTCGAGCGAGCTGGTCGCCTCATCGAGCACAAGAATCGGAGCATCTTTCAAAATGGCGCGGGCGATGGCGACACGCTGACGCTCGCCGCCGGATAGTTTAATTCCACGTTCTCCTACGAGCGTGTTATAGCCTTCCGGGAACTTCGAGACAAACTCATGGGCATGGGCGAGCCTCGCCGCAGCAATCACCTCCTCATCACTCGCACCCGGACGTGCATAGCGAATATTCTCCATAAGGCTTCGGTGGAATAGAATCGGGTCCTGCGGAACGAGAGCTATTGCCGCTCGCAATGAGTCCTGCGTCACTGTGGCGATGTTCTGCCCATCAATCGTAATCTCGCCGCTGTTAATATCATGAAAACGGAAAAGGAGCTTAACGATTGTGGATTTACCTCCCCCGGAGGGGCCGATGAGCGCAACTCGCTCGCCCGGTTTTATTAAGAGGTTGAACTGCCTCAAAATTTCAATGCCATCATGATAGCCGAACGCGACATCCTTAAATGCGATCTCCCCTTTCTGGACTTGGAGGGCGCTCGCTGCCGCCGCGTCAACAACCGAATGCGGTTTGAGCAAAATCTCAGTCATCTCATTAGCGTCAGCCAAGGCTTCGAACATAAGACGCAGCTGCTTGCCCGTGTTCCAGAGCTTATCAAAGATGCGGTAAAGATAGAGTTGGAGCAGGGCAATGTCCCCAATCTGTAGAACACCTTGCTGCCACATTGTGATCGCGAGATAAAGAGCCCCGAACTCCAGAGCTATCATCAAAAAAGCCTGGACAGTATCGCCGAGGGTCCCCAAATTAGCACTCTTCTTCCGAAACCTGAACTGCTCCTGGGTCACTTGGTGAAAACGCGAGTCCTCTTTATCGTAGTTTGTAAAAAGCTTGATATTGATGTTATTCGTGATGCCGTCTGCAAGCTGGCCAGTCACATGGGAGTCTGATGCCGCTCGCTTGATATCCCAGGGCAATTTATAAACCGCGAAGTAGTAGGAAAAACTCACAAATATGATACTCCAGCCTAAAATGATCCAGCCAAAAAGCGAGTACTCCCAAAAAAGCGCTATGATGATTGTCGCAGTAAGGATAAGGGAGTTGCCAAGATCGTAAGTCAGCGTGTCCGCCAATCGCTCAAAAGACTTTTCATAGCGCTTCACCTTGGTAACGAGGCTGCCCACGAAGGTAGAACTGAAAAATCCGAACGAGTGCTTTTGTAGATAGCTATAGCAGCTGTTCATGAGATCGCGCATCACTGCCGGCTCAAAATAGTTGGTCACCAGGTTAAAAGTGCGTCGAAAAACCACCGAAACGGCGTTCCAGATAAGAATGACCAACACTAAATGCATAGCAGCATCAAACACCCCCGGGGTATTGCCCTTTGAAAGAATATTCAAAAGATTCCGATAGAGTATTGGGATATAGGCCTGTAGGAACGGCACAAAAAATATCCCAAACAGGACGAGCGATAGGTGCCAACGGTACTTTTTCGCGTGATCCCAAAAAATCCGCGTTGTTTGCTTAGTCAGATACTGCATATCCCACCATCGTACGCCGAGAACGAAAGCTAATCAACCTACTGATTAAACTCCGCTTTTGTGACCTTACCGAGTGGCTAGCTCTTCGCGCCGGCGAGAAAACTTAAGCCGAGTCAGACTCCCAGGGCAGGCCCGCTTTGCCGAAGTGGCCGTAGGCCGCGGTCTGTTGGAAAATCGGCCGGCGCAGACCGAGCTTTTCAATGATCGCCCTCGGCTTGAAGTCGTAGTGCTTCTCTACATAATCGGCAAGACTCTCTCCATTTTCATTCACAGCCGCGATCATGAGCGGCTCCGCCTTGCCAATGGCGTACGCGACCGAAACGAGCACCTTCTTCCCCATTCCCTCTTTCACGAGTTGGCGCGCAACAAATCGGCACATATAAGCAGCGCTGCGGTCCACCTTCGTCGCGTCTTTACCCGAAAACGCGCCACCGCCGTGCGGAGCAAGGCCGCAATAGGTGTCCACCATAATCTTGCGGCCGGTGAGCCCAGTATCAGCAGCAAAACCGCCCTGCACGAACTTACCGGTCGGGTTCACTAGTATCTCAATACCGGCGAGGTCCCCGATAATCGGAGCGATGAGGTGCTTCGTAAGCTCCGCCTTAATAAACGCGTGTTCCGCCTTCCCATCGTGCTGCGTGCTGACGAGCACGCTCGTTATCTTGTTGTTGTGCACCGTTATCTGCGTCTTACCGTCTGGCTTGATCCAATCGAAATTGCCCCTGCGGCGCAGGTCTTCCAATCCTTTAGCGAGCTTGTGGACTTTCACCACCGCTTCTGGCATCAGTTCGGGTGTCGCATCGGTCGCGTAGCCATACATCATGCCTTGGTCGCCTGCTCCGCCAGTGTCTACGCCCTGTGCGATGTCAGGCGACTGCACCACCACGTGCACGGTGACTTTAAGATTGCTATCGTCATAGCCAATGTCACGATAAACCTTGCGCGCGATCGCTTCATAATCCACCTTTGCACTACTCGTAATTTCTCCGCCGATGACCAGTAAGTCATGCCCGCCAAACGTCTCAACCGCCACGCGACTGGTCGGGTCCTGCGCCAAACAGGCGTCTAAGATTGCATCGCTAATTTGATCGCAAACCTTGTCTGGGTGCCCGGAGGTTACGCTTTCTACGGTGTACGTGTTGCCGTGATACATGCCAAATTGTTATAAATTTTAATAAATGTATCTAACAATTTGAGCACCCCATGAGATGGCGCACAGCGCCTATCTCTTCGGGGTAACCCAAATCATTAAGATTATCTGTTTTTGCTCCGCAAAAACAAAACAACTCCCGAAAAGGAGAGTTGATACGACATTTATCTCCCCTTTTCCGCCAAAGGCGGACAGGCTGGGTCTAGATGGAGCACCATATTCTTTCGAACAGGTTGCTGGCGAGTCAGTGAGCTAGGGCTCTCGTCGCACTCTTGATAACTTATTCAGTTGTAAAATCACCATATCATGCCAACAAAAACAGCGCCAGAGGCGCTGTTTTTGGTTTCTTGTTTTATATGAGCAGTAGCATCACATCACCCTCTCGAAGTGGCCTACCGGAAAATCCCAAGAGCACCGAAGCTAGCTTCTACCGCCGATATCCCCCACTGCTCTGTCCCCCGCTTTGGCCCGGACGCTTGTGCCAAACTGAGTTCGTGTGCTTTTTCTGATAGTTACCAACGCGCTGACGGGTCGGCTGTTGAGGTCGCGAACGCTGCTGAAGCGCATCCATGTCGGTTTGAGCGAGCTTAATCTTCGGCCGGTGTGGCGGAAGCGCCGGAAGGGCGGTAATCGGAAGTGTCGCCTTAATAAGCCGCTCAATTCCCTTCACGTCGTTGCGCTCGTCCAGCATCGCAAAGCTGATCGCGTGACCGGAAGCGCTCGCGCGGCCGGTGCGGCCGATGCGGTGCACATAGTCTTCGGCGGTCGAAGGCAGGTCGAAGTTGATGACGACCTCAATGTTGCTCACGTCGATACCACGAGCAGCAATGTCGGTGGCGACAAGGATACGATAGCGCCCAGCCTTAAAGCCCTCGAGCGCGTCTTTGCGCTGATTGAGCGAACGGTTGGCGTGGATTTCGGCGGCGGTGTGTCCGAAGGCGCGCACCGCGGCGGCGACCTTCTTCGCACCGAACTTCATGCGACAAAAAACGAGCGCCGAGCCGCGATACTCGCCCAAAACTTTTTCAAGCAACCGGAGCTTGTCATCTTTCGAAACAAAGAAGACCTCCTGAGTGACATCCTTCGCGGTCGTTCCGGGGCGGGCAATTTCAACGCGGATTGGAAGCTTCAAATAGGTGTTGGCGATCTTCACTATCTCCTCTGGCATGGTGGCAGAAAAAAGCATCGTCTGGCGCACTGGCGGCACGGCGGCAAGAATCTTGCGCAGCTGCACTTCAAAACCCATGTCGAGCATGCGGTCAGCCTCGTCCAAAACGAGCGCGCGCACCTTCGAAAGGTTCACGGAGCGCTGCGTCATGTGGTCGAGCAGGCGGCCCGGAGTCGCGATGATGATGTGCGGGTTACGAGCAAGACGTTGGAACTGCTTATAAATCGGCTCACCACCAATAAGGCATGCGGTCTTAATGCCAAGCGGCGTACCGACTTTACCTAAGGTCTCTTCAATTTGGAGCGCGAGTTCGCGGGTTGGAGCGATAACCAGGCCGAGCGCCCCCCCTTTGAGCATCGACTGGATAAGCGGCACGCCAAACGCGAGCGTCTTGCCGGTACCGGTCTGGGCAATACCCATAAGATCTTTTCCTTCAACGGCGATTGGGATCGACTGCTTTTGAATAGGGGTCGGAGTCTTGTACCCGATCTTTTCAAGAATTGTTAAAATACCCGGCGCGATGCCGAGTCCATTAAAGCCCTGTTCTGCAGTATCCATTGAGTGCTTATGATAGCAGAAAGCGTCATAAATAGCCATTTTAGGCAATAATTCGTATTTTTATCGCTCCCAAACCAGTATACTCAAAGAGGTTCTTTCTTTTTCTCAACCGCAACCTGTAATGCCCTAACGGGGCAAGAAGGACTGCACCATGTGGTCATATAGCGCACCTCGGCCCGCGATCGCGTGGCGCTCCCCCGCGGTCCTCGGGCTGCTCGCCATTCTCAGCACCGGGCTCGGCAGCTTCGGGCTTTGGGTTGGCGGGATTCTCGAAGTTCCTGCACGAGCCTGGTGGCTCGCACTGATTCTGTGGGCCGCCCGAAGTTTCCTAGTAGCGGGTGTGCACCACCGCTACTTCAGTCACCGGACGTACCGATTCGTCTACCTCAAGCGCATCTCACAATTTGTTTTGGGCTTCCTCGCCCAGACGTGCGCGCAAGGGGGCGTCTTGGACTGGGGCGAACAGCACATCGACCATCACGACGAAACAGACAAGCAGGGCGACCCACACTCGCCGAAACTTGGTGGATTCTGGTGGTCCCACATCGTCTGGCTCTTGGTTCCCCGGCCAAAGCCCAAGGGCACGCTTACTGCCTTCCGCATCTACCCCGAACTCGTCTGGCTCAACCGATGGCACATGCTCTCGCCCGTTACTCTCGCCGCCTTTTGTCTCTTGTACGGCGGGATGGCGGGCCTGCTCATCGGCTTCTTCCTGTCTACGTTCGTGCTGTACAACACAACGTGGTTCATCAACTCGTTCGCGCACCTCTCTGGCTCGCGACGATACCAGACCCCCGACACGAGTCGAAACTGCGGGTGGCTCAGCCTCTTCCTCCCTGGAGAACAGTGGCACAACAATCACCATCGCCACCCCGGAAATCCCCGGCAAGGCGAACGGTGGTACGAGATTGACCTCACCCATGACGTCTTTCTCTGGCCTCTATCGCTCACCGGATGGATTAAGTTGAACCGCCAATGCAATACGACGTGACTGCGCGGAGCGGCGACGACAACCTCGTCGCCGCTCCGGACCTACTTTTTTAAAACAGCTATGTACTTCGTCTACCTTTTACAATGCGCCGATAAAAGTATCTATACCGGCATCACCACCGACGTCGCCCGCCGACTTATTGAGCACCAAACAAAAAAGACAGGCGCGAAATATACACGCGCGAAGGGCGCAGTGAAGATTCTCCACACCGAAAAATTTAAAACCCGGAGCACGGCCAGCAAGCGCGAAGTCGAAATAAAAAAGTGGCCGCGGAGTAAAAAACTATCACTGATCCAAAAATAAAACATCCGCCAGCTGACGGATGTTTTATTAAATACTTATTGCATTGGAGCAGCTGGCGTAGTTGGCGGCATCACTTGAGCACCACCAAAGTAATACGGCTTTATCTGGAACAAGATGTAGAAGCCGATCGCGAGACCAATGATGAGTCCACCAATGTTCATCATAACGAGGTTCGAGAGCCCACTGACAAGCACCGCATAGAATGAGAACATCCAGCCCGATTTAGAGGGCTTGAAGAGTCCTGGGAGGGCGAGGATGTTGAGGACGATGATCGCTGCGCTAAATATCCAGAACCAACTGGAGGTGACACCGTAGCCGTACATGCCGTAGCGGCTGAACGAAGCGCTGATCCCGATAAGAGCCAAAATAGCCGGTACGGAGAAGGCGATACTAATAAGAGAGAGCCACGGAGCGATTTTCACCAGTATCTCCTTAAACTTGGTTGGTAAAGCCGGCGCCTTCTCTCCGAACCAGACGTTAAGCTGATTAATAAGTGCATCCATGTGCGTTAAATAGCATTAGTTAGGTTAATAATGAATAGCCCCATTATACACCCGTCAACCCAAGTGCGCTACAATAAAAGGTAATGCCTCTCATGAAGCGGATCATCGCCACCCTCTCTCTGCTCGTCCTCTCCTGTGCACCAGTTGCGCACGCCGGAACGTATTTTGAGTACGCCCCCGACCCTTGGCGCTCCTTCCGTCTCGCCGTTTCAACCGTCGCCACACCCTACCAGTTCTTTCAGAGCGCGTCTGATTTCACCCTCACCGGCTTCAGCTTTTGGGTGGATAACACCGGCAGCTCCGGCAGCACCACCTTCACACTCCTTGATGACGAGAACACCACGCTTGCCGAGAAAACGATCACCCTCGGGAGCAGTCCGGCCATCCCTGGCGGCACCGGGCTGCACGTAACTCTTCCAACCCCGGTCGCGATATCGCACTACCGAGCCTATTCCATCCAGATAAGCAGTACAATGCTTGGCCTCGGATTGTATTATGCAAATCGCATCAATATCCTGGAGCACAACCTTCAGTACACGACCGAGTATGCAATGGGCGTTGCCCATCTAGGGAACGAGCCGCAAAATTACACTTTCAAGTTTCTCCTAGAAGATCCGACCGATGACTCAAGCTCGCAAGGGCAGGAGTCTGGCGAAGAACCTGCAGTCGAAGAGCCGGTGGCCAGCTCCACCTCTCCAATCGTGACCGTCATCAGCAACGCCCGCATCACTGATATCACCGGGACATCGGCCCGAGCCGCCTGGACCAGCAATCTTGCCGCGGACAGCCGTGTCACGGTCCGGAGCCAGATCAATCCCCTCTATGTCTACGCGACGGCCTATGACGACACGCTCGAGCTCGAACACGCGCTTACTATAGGCAACCTCGTTCCGGAAACGGGATACTTTGTCGACTTCTTTTCCCAACAACGGGCGGATGAGCCAATCCTGACGACCTATACAGTATCGTTTACCACCGGCCAGGCTTCCGCAGCGGAGTTAGCGGCGATCGCAGCCGCGGCAGCCCCCGCCCCCGCTCCCACACCAGCGTCCAGCTCACCAGCAACCTCAACGATTCCAAGCGCTACGCCGGTAGTAGTGCCGGCCTCAAGCACGGTCGCGACGCTCCCGGCGGCCACTTTTGGCCCCGGAAGCGGAGCAGACAGCTTTACAGTGAACTGGCAGACGCCAGCCGGCGGAGCTCCGAACGGCGGCTATCGTATTGATGTTTTTGACCAAGAACACCGCCTGGTCCGCCAGCTGCACGCACCCACCGACGCCACTAGCCGCGCCATCGCCATTCTGCCGGCGGGAGAGTACGAAGTGATTGTTTATGCCGATCGTGACGGCGTATTTGAAAAAGTCGCCGCGCCGACATTATTTGAAGCTCAAAAAGCTCGCAGTCCCCTCTTCTGGTTCTGGTACCTTATGGGCGTCGTCTTCTCCCTGTTCATCGCCTTCGCCTTCCTCTTCAGCCGCCGTGAAAAGACCGAGCTCGCTCCGCTGGAATAAAATAGATCGCCCGGACACAGAGTGCCGGGCGATTAGCTCCCCATCTCTTCTCAAGGAAGAAGACGGATGAGCAAGGAAGGAATGGGAATGAGCGACTCAGAAGGGACTTCGACGGCCGCCCGCGGGTCGCTAGAGGGCAGATACTTGCTGACCAAGTGGATGCCGTCTTCGTGCGGATAGATGACCGCCATCAGTTGACCGTCACGCAGAACTTCGACAACCCCAACCCGACGAGCGTCGTTCCAGCCAACTCGGAAAGTAATCATGACTCCTCCTCGTAGGCAGAGAGCGACTATCGCTCACTATTGCCAATCCCTACTTTCCTCAACTTATCGTATAAAGTCAACTAGAGCTTCAAATATCTGCGGATAGCGATCCAGCTGCTGACGATGCCGAGCCCTGCCCCGAAAAGAACAAGGTACAAGAAGAGCGAGATGATATTGCTATAGAAGTAATTAGCGAGATTCATCTCTGGGATGAAGGTTTGAAAATAGGGTGAAGCGAAATTAACAGCCGGAATCATAATGATGGTGGTGAGCACCGCCCCGGTCACCCCGTACAAAATGCCGCTAAAAAGATACGGCCCCTTGATGAAGTTATTGGCCGCGCCGACCAGGCGCATAATACCTATCTCTTCCCGGTTGCTGTAAATGGCAAGGCGAATCGTATTAAAGGCGACCAGGCTCGCCGCAAAGGCGAGGAAGATCGTTACGGCAAGGCCGATTTTGCGCATCGTATCAATCAACTTGTTGAGTCGGTCAATAGCCACCTTATTCTGCGTATAGGTCACCTTTTCAACGACAGTCTTGAACCCTTCATTTTCAAGGTACGCGGCGATGGTCGGGTAGTCATTGGTATCCTTCGCTTTGATATTGAGCGAAGCGCGCAGCGGATTACTATCAAGCTCGGCAAGCGCCTGATTGATGTTCGCGTCATCTTTGTGAGCCTCTTTGAATATCTCGAGCGCCTTATCGCGGGAGATATATTCCACCTCCTTCACCTCCGGCAAGCCCTTGAGCGACTTCTCAATATTGAGGATGTCATCCTCGACCGCGCTCGTTTTGAAGTAGACCGCGATATCTATTTTGTCGCGCAGCGATGTTGTCGCCGTATCGGTGATGACCCCGAATAGAATAAGCACCTGATACATAATAAGAGCTATGACCATGACTGTTATGGTCGCGACAGTCAGCCATCCGTGGCGGTAAAAAAGCTGAAGGCCATATTTGAAAATTCTAGCAAGGGTGGTGGACATGATGATTTTTTATAAATTATACGAGCTGAAGGCGAAGTGAAATTTATTTAAAAAATCATCACCCCGCCAACGGCGCGGGTGCTTTCCGACATCATCCACGCCGATGGCGGGATAAAGGTTTTCTGATAAAAATTTTTGCATAGTAATTTAAAATTTTTAAGAAATTCCTTTACATGATTATATACTTCCCCTTCGGCTCATCGCGGACAACACGCCCGTCAACGAGGCTAATGACGCGCTTGCCGATGTTGTTGACCACATTCTTGTTATGAGTCGCGAGGATAACGGTCGTACCGAGCTCGTTGATGCGCATCAGCAATTTAATGATCTCATCGGTGTTGATGTCATCGAGGTTCCCGGTTGGCTCATCAGCAACGATAACAGCCGGATTATGCACCATCGCGCGCGCGATGGCGACGCGCTGCTTTTCGCCTCCCGACAGCTCGTGCGGAAAGTTGAACTTTTTGTGAGAAAGGCCGACCATGTCGAGCACCTGGGGAACGAACTCTTCAATCTCCGACTGCGGCCGTCCCGCCGCCTCCAGGGCGAAAGCGACGTTCTCATAGGCGGTCTTACCCATGAGTAGTTTAAAGTCCTGGAAAACGATGCCGATCTGCCGGCGCAGCTTGCTGATATCGGCGCTCTTGATCTTGTTCACTTCGTAGTCCCCAAACATAACGCGGCCCTTGGTGGGGCGCTCCTCTCCAATGAGCAATTTGATGATGGTTGATTTGCCCGCGCCGGACTTCCCGACAAGCGAGATGAACTCACCGGGCTCTATTTTGAAATTGATATCTTCAACACCGACCGCCTCTTTGTGCGCCTTGTCGTATACCTTAGTAACGTTAATGAATTGGATCATAGAAGTAGTGGTTGGCGTCCCGAAAAATAGAAGCAGCCAACCCTCTGATTATACCATAGGCTCTCCCCTACTTTCATAGCCCTTTTAACCCTACTTGCTGATACCAAGAAGTTGATACGCCTTTGCGGCAACCTCATCCATACTCACCCGGTCTTTTACAAAACAATATGCCGGATTGTGTTTGGAAACTTCCCGCATGACCGCATCAGAACCGTCGATACTCGTAAGGAGAATAATATTCGCCTTCTTTCCCCACGCATCCTCGCGTAAACGACGTATAACACTTATTCCATCAAGCTGAGGCATGGCGAGATCGAGCATAATTAAATCAGGGTGCTTCGCGAGAGCTATCGCGAGCCCCTCCTGCCCGTTCTCTGATTCAATAATCGAAACTCGTGAACCGCGCAACGCACCTGCCACCGACGCGCGCATGAGCGCGTCATCCTCAACGATCAAAATCGTGTGCGTCTTATCCATATAGGTTCAGTATACCGCGTTTATCGATCCTTAAATAATATATAAAAAACAGTGACAAGATTCGGGGTTGAGCGAAACGAGGCCTCGCCGCCCTGCATCTCCATAAGCTCTTTGACGAGGCGCAGGCCCATCCCCGTCCCGGCGATCAGCGACCGTTCGGCATTACTCGCCCTAAAGTTCGTCTTGAAAATCTCACCCTGCTCCGCCGCCGGAATACCGACGCCGTGGTTTTCAACCGAGACGATATGCATCCCCTTCTCCTTCTGGTACCCGAGGTGCACCTCGCTGTCGCAATAGGCATATTTCAGGGCATTGGTGATGATATTCGAGAAGACGCGCTTGGTCTTATCGCGGTCGCAAACGATGACAAGCTTCGCCGGGAAAGTATCGTCAGTATCCATGGTGACGCGCGCCTGCTGCGCAACAAGCGCCATGCTTTGGATAACCTCGCCGATAAGGGCGCGTATATCTACCGGCATCATGACCAACTTGCTATCCTCGGCGCCCTGCAGCTTTGAAAGTTCTAGGATCTCCCGAACCGTACCAAGCACCTGCTGCCCGGATTGCTCGATGAGGCTCATCGTGTGCTGAGTCTCCGCGTCCATCGTGACGTCGGAACGCTTGAGGAGTGACTGGACCGCCCACACGATACCGGCGACCGGCGAGCGAAGCTCGTGCGAGGCGATCGAGACAAACTTTGAGCGAAGAGTAACGAACTGCTTATTTTTAAGATAGCGAACAAAGAGAACGAGGATGAGCAAAAAGAGTGTGCCGAGGCTGAGAACCGGAATCGCCGTGAGCAAGATGACAGTGTGCGCGTAGACCGCGCCATCCACATCAAGGCCCACCGACGCAAGGACGTTGGCGGTCGCCGGGTCGAAGATTGGAGCAATACCGGAAACCCAACTCCCCCAGCGATCCGAGACCGGCCCCTCGAAGATCGTTTTTCCTTCCGTAAAGACACTGATAAAAAGCGGGGTCGCCTCATCGTATATCAGCCCCGGGGTCGCCTCATCAACCTCTCCAAAGGCAACTGAATCGGCAAAAAAGAAAACGGCACCATTTCGATAGCCGTTAAGATAAACAGACGTGACATCAGTATTGACCTCGCCGATTCGGATGAGCTTCCGTTTCAGGGCTTGATAGGCGGGCAGATTATTGTCTGCCTCACTGCCGGTAAGCGGCAAGATCTCGGTACTATCAATGGACGCGGCGAGCGTTTTCGCGCGCTCGATAAGAGATTGCTGTTGTTGCTGGATGGACTGGTGGAATGCGAAAAAACCGACCATCACCTCAATGGCGAGCATTGCGAGCACCATCATGAGAACCGGATGCTTTTTGAATATCAACATGGTCACCCGCTACCCTTGCAGCGTTATAGCTAAGTATACTACACGGCAAGCCTTAAGGCAGTTGGAGTTCTGCCTCGATGAACTTATCGAGGTCGCCGGCGAGTACCTTCTCCGGCTGATGACTCTCCGTCTTCGTCCGGTGGTCTTTGACCATCTTATATGGGTGCAATACGTACGAACGGATCTGACTCCCCCACTCCGGCCTCGCCTTACTGCGCAGATCTGACAATGTCTGCATCTGGTGCACCTGCATGAGGTGGAGCAGTTTCGATTTCAAAAGGACCATCGCCTTCTCACGATTCGATCCCTGCCCGCGCTCCTCGCGACAGGTCACCACGATGCCCGTCGGAATATGCACGATGCGAACCGCCGTCTCTCGCTTGTTCACGTTCTGCCCTCCCGGCCCGCCGGCGCGCGCAAATCCGAGATCTAAATCCTCGAGGGGAATGTTTAATTTCGCATATTCGAGCGGCGGCAAAATAGGCACTACCTCAACAAGCGCGAAAGCAGTGTGTCGCAGCTTCTTCGAATCAAATGGTGAAATGCGCACGAGCCGGTGCACACCCGACTCCTTCTTAAGCGTTCCATATACAAAATCACCCTTAATCTCTATGGCGCGGTCATCAAGACGCGCCGGCTTCCAACCGCGCTTCGTAGCGTACTTGATATACATCTCCTCAAGCATACTCGCCCAGTCTTTAGCGTCATCGCCGCCCACCCCAGGGTGAAACGTGATGTGCGCAGAACCCTTATCATACCGCCCAACAAGTGGCTTTAAGGGAAGTTCAGTCATATGGATAATGTATCACTGATTGATGAGTTATCAAAAAGGAATTTGACTATTCGCCTACGGAATTGTCATAATCAGAATCGGCATCAACCCGGAGGTACGCATGCCCGCAACTCGTGTCAGAGACTACACGGTAGAGGCGGCAAATCGGACACTTCCTTTGGTGCGCCGAATTGCCGAAGACATCGTTCGCTCATGGGAAGAGCTCTCAAGGCTCAGCGATTCGATGAAGAAATTCCGCGATGGCAGTGCTTCCCACGATGCAATTGGGGAAGAAATGGCTACCATCGTCGAAAAGGTCGAAGCCTACGAACTTGAGCTGGAACGTCTCCACGTAACAGAACATAGTTGTGCAGAGGGCATCATCGACTTTCCGACTCACAAAGAAGGAGTCGTCCTTTGTTGGAAGATTGGCGAACCAACTGTGCTCCACTGGCACACACGCGCCGACAACAAGAAGCGACGATCGGTCGAGAGCCTCCCTGCCTAGTTCAAAGAATAGGCCGATCACCCATGGAACTCCCGCGAGGGATACCATCGCAAAACCGCCCCAACGCAAGAACGGGCGGTTTTCGTTTTTCAATGAGCCGATGGTCGGAGTTGAACCGACGACCCACGCTTTACGAAAGCGTTGCTCTACCAGCTGAGCTACATCGGCGTGCTGATGTCGCTTAATAATGCCTAAAAGTAGGGCTGCTGACAAGGCTTAGGAGCTTCTCCACATGTTATTCCTTGCTATTACGAATGGGTACTGAGACACCGAAGACAGGTTCAGTTGTCTCGGCTGGAATGCCGAGCTGGTACCCGGGGCATAGGGAAGATTAAGGACTGCTGTGCTGCGCGAGTAACGTGTGGACAAGTCGTGAGCGAGAGATCGCGAACGACTGTAGTAACTTCGCCACTCATGTGACGAAGCGAGCCGCTGCTCTTGGGCTGCTCTCCCCTGTGGCCCGGTCGTCGGTCGACCGCGCGCCACTACTCTTGGGCGATGACTCGGCCGGCACTGCCTTCTGATGTACGACCGCCGGCGCTCGCCGATCGGCACGTATCGTGATCCTGTTCACGGCACGTCGCTGGCGACGCGCAACGGATGGATCGCCGTCACCCGGAGCGACCGAACCTCTCGAGATTCAGTTCTCTGAACCGTTTTCGTCTGCGCGAATACCGCAAAGACACAGTCTCATGCCCTTACCCCGGGGTCGCTGAATTACCTCTGGCATCGCTTATCCCGATGCCACGCGGACCTCCTCCACACTCTGTGCAGGAGGTCGTTCGTTTTTAAAAAGCTCGCAATTCATTTTCAAAACAAGGTAGGGTGAGGGTAAAGCTCCCTATCCCAGCCCGTCATAGCCGACGGGCGCATTCTGCAGAAAGGAAGTGGGCCTTGAACCTTAACAACTTCGTGTCGTTGGGCGAGGCCCAATTCCACATGCAGACGATCCAGCAAGGTAAGAAGACGCGCGTCATCTCGGTTCCCAACGAAGCGATGCACACAGTGCACGCAAACTTCCTGGCTCACCTACGTGAACAGCTCGCGTACTGGCCCGGGAAAGACTTATTCACCTTCTCCACCTGTGGCGAAGTGGGAGACTCCCCCTTCTACAACGTCCAGCAACACCTGGGTAATCGGTACGTCTACCAGACCGACATCAGAGCCGCCTACGACTCAGTCGATGCAGAGCTACTTGCTCGGGCGCTACTGATTGTAGACCGAGAACTCGGTCTGCCCGAAGGCAAATTTGAGGCGAAAAGCATGATGGAGCAGTTCGAGCAAACGGACAGCTTGCTCACCTTTCTGCGCCGCTACTTCTTAACAGAAGAGGGCGGACTGCGAACAGGCGCCCCGGCATCTCCGCTGCTATTCAACCTCTTCGCCGGGGCTCATCTGGATCGGGCAGTCAAGGAGGTCGTCGCCTCACATGCAAGTCCTCAGCAGGGAGCACTAATGCGCAGTAATGCGATCGTTGCTTCGGACCCCGTGTACACCCGCTACATGGATGACCTGACGATCTCCTCGAAGCGTCCTATCCCGGAAAGCCTCCGGGAAGGCGTGCGGCAAGCGATCGCACGGGCCAATCTGACCGTCAGCCATCACAAGACAACCCTGCGGGATATCCGAAAGGGGCCGGTGGTCATCACCGGGATTGGTGTTACGAACGAGGGACGCATCTTCGTACCGCGAGAAAAGGTACGAAAAGTGCGCGGCCTGATGCACAGGGTCATGGCCGGACTACCGACCGACGAGAACGCGATTGCCCAAGTCCATGGGCACATGAGCGCGGCGACGTATCTTCACCGATACTCCCGCGCAGCGCAGAGGCTCTATGGCTGCACGATGCCACGCCGAAACGCGACCGAAGAAAAGCTCTTCCGCCTCTACCGAAGATTCCGATGGTTCGCCCGGAAGAAGAATCGACAAGAAGTGTAAGGCCCAGTTGGGCACCGCTGCTACCAGCGGTGCCCAACTCCTACCCCAACCACCCCTAGCGGGGTTTTTTATTACCTCAAAACTCTGTGCAGAATATCCGCCAGGGGCGAACAACCGAGACTCCCTGACCGTTTGCCTGCCACTGGCATGGCCTCAGGCAGGGAACTCACACTGGAGT
>Ga0163152_10001208_pt1 | contig 41800 bp, 29 predicted proteins | sample OliLakLV19MP8IB2_FD_148635 | JGI IMG/M metagenome (GOLD analysis project Ga0163152, IMG submission 148635) | Freshwater microbial mat bacterial communities from Lake Vanda, McMurdo Dry Valleys, Antarctica - Oligotrophic Lake LV.19.MP8.IB-2 | ecosystem: Environmental > Aquatic > Freshwater >...
CCCCCCCGCCACGATCGCGAGGCTGAACAGAAGATTGACCATCTGCCCGCTGCGCGCCGACTCGCCGCCGATTCGATACGCAAGCGAGAGAATCAGCGGCCAGCCAATCGGAAAGAAGGCGGTCGGTTGCCCCCCCCACTGATAACCCTGGCCTTTGGCGAGTGAACGGGCGCCCTCATCGTAGAAGGCCGTGTCCTCTGTATTACCGACAAGTGGAAACACCGGAAAGGCCAGTAGTGCCGCCAGACGCAACAGGACTCCGAGGAGGAGAAGCAGCGGAAACGCCCGGCCATCCAGGACGGCGTCGGTGGGCAGGGCCAGCCGCGAGGTGCTCATTCGTTCAGCCAACCCGGGACGCCGTGACGCCGTTGATCGCCTCTTCCAGTCCCTCGAGGTGGGCGGTCCCGTTCCAGAGCCGGAGTGCCCACCCATCCTGAAACGGTTCGAAGATGGAAATCGAGGCGTTATCCTGACGAAGACGTCTGGCCGACTCGAGCGGCATGCCGAGGAGGTGCGCGGCGAGGAGTCGATTGATGCCGCCGTGAGCCACAACGAGGAGCGCCCCCTCCCCATTCATTTCGGAGAGGACGGCTTCGAGGAGCGGCGTCGCCCGCCGCTCTGCCATCGCCATCGACTCGCCGCCCGGAATCGGCGTCTCGGGATCGTCGAACCAGCTTTGGAACCGCTCCCGGTCATCGGCGCGGATGTCGAGGTAGGGGCGCCCCTCCCACTCGCCGCAGTGATACTCGCGAAGCTCCGGGTGGCTGCTGACGGGAAGCCGGTGGGGCTCCGCCACCCGTTCCGCCGTCTCACGCGCCCGGGCGAGATCGGAGGTGATGATGCGGCCAATGGCATGGGAGGCAAGAGCCAGGCTGAGTCGAGACGCCTCTGCGCGCCCCGAATCGGACAGGGGAATGTCGGTCCACCCCTGCACCAGGCCGAGCCGATTCCAATCGGTAACACCATGGCGAACGAGGATCACGGGAACCCTTTGCTCCGGGTGAGCGTTCGACGGGCCGGTCATGGCCTTCCTCATTCTGGAGCAGAGAGACTGGAGCCATCGACGACCGCCTTCCGGCAACCGCCGGCGGGGCAACTGGATTTGCCGGGCCTCGAAAGCTACCATCAGCCCCATTCGTTCGCCAACCGCAAGGATTCCTGAACATGACTGACTCGATTCAATTGCCTGTCCGATACCCCGCCTGGTGTGCTGGCCTTCGCGCCATCGGGATCCTGTGCTATCTGCTGCTTGCCGTGGTGCCGTCGGCTCGGGCCGCCCAGTTGGAATTCTTCGCTTCCGAAGAGGAACTCGAAAGGGAGCGCACCATCGATCACCTGGCCGTCCAAACGCGCGATGGCCTGGAGATGCTGGCGCGCTGGTACATCCAGGGGAGCATGACCCCAATTCCCGATCCGACGGTGGCGGAATTCCTGTATGCCCGCGCCACCCACCGCGGTGAATCGAGTTGGCGGGATGCGGCCCTCGGCATGACCGGAAGCTGGGCCGGCCTCCACCTCAACGATTTTCTGAAATGGGGGGCGGTTGATTCCGTCAGGAGCGATATCCCGCTCCTTGCAGACGGCAAACCCCGCAAGATCAAGACGCTGGCCGGGCAGGCGGCCCTGGTGCATCTCTTCACCATGGCCTGGCAGGTGAGCGACAAGGAGATGTTTCGACGCGCCGCCACGCGCACGGCGGACGATCTGGTCGGCTGGAGTTTCCGGGGGGAGACACTCCTTGCCTGGACCTCCAACGACCCGGACACGCTGGCAGGACCGGCGGCCACCGCAGACGAGATGGGAAGCGCCTCGGCGCAACTGGTCGAGGCGGCGGTGGTTTTCCAGGAATTGCGATGGGCCCCTGAATGGCTGGTCCCCCTGGTGCCCGAGCCGGCCCCGTGTTCCCCGGAGCCGGTGGGCATGCCTTCGTCACCGGCCGACACGATCGCGGCCGCACGCTCGGCGCTGGCCCTGATGCGCTACGGCAACTGGACGCATTCTGATTCTCTCCTCGAACACGCGGCCTCGTACCTGACGCCGCTTTCGTTGGCGGGCACCGTGCCAACGCATGACATGCCACTCTTCGTCGCCCGCGCCACCGCCGGATTGACCCTCGAACTGCTGGCGCGGCCCAGTGTCATGGCCTACATCGTGGGCGAGCCCACGGACCCCGCCACGCGCGCGCTGCGCGATGCGGCCATTCGGGCCTGGCGACCGGGTCGTCTGGTGCAGGTCCGATCGGCCGACGCCCCCGACCTGCTGTATCCGCCGTCCGGTGATGACAAGCCGCTTGCCTATGTCTGTTCGGGTGAACTTTGCGCCCCCCCGACATCGGATGCGGCCGAGGTCAACCAGCTGGTCCGTACTTTCTCGCTTCCGGATCCGCCGGCAGTGACCGCACCCACGGGTCATTAGGTCAGCGCCACCACTCGGGGCGAACCAATCCGATGGCCGACGACTCCCAAACATCGCTCCCTGACGTGCGTCACCCCGTCCCGGTGTACTCGGGCGCCCGGCAATTGCGGGTACTGGCCCTCTTGAACGCGGACGCCGGCCGGGGAGATATCGAAAAGATTCGCGAGGGGATCCAGAAGGGCCTCGAGGAAACCGATGCGGTCGTCGATTTTGTCGAGGTGGGTGGCAGGGTGCATTGCCATGACTTGACGGCCAGGGCCATGCAGGATGGTTACGGACTGATCCTGGTGGCCGGCGGGGATGGCACGCTGGCCGACGCGGCGCGAGGGGTGGTCGGTCAGTCGATTCCGCTCGGCGTGATTCCCGCCGGCACCGGAAACATCGTGGCCATCAATCTCGGTATTCCGATGGCCCCGCGGGACGCGGCGCGGGCCGCCATCGAGGGAACTCCCGAGCCGTATGATGTCGGGCGCCTGGACGATGGTCGCATCTTCATACTCAGCGCGGGGGCCGGTTACGACGCCGACCTGATCCGCGATGCCGATCGCGAATTGAAGCGCCGCTTTGGTCCCCTGGCCTACCTGTTCGCGATGTTCAAAAATCTTGGGGTCAAGCGCGCGCGCTATATCCTGGAACTCGACGGCCGCGAAAAAATCCACGTCCTGGCTAAAACGGTACTCGTGACCAATGTTGGACGGACCATGGGGTCGCTGCCGCTGGCCCCGGATGCCCGCGTCGATGACGGCCTTCTCGACATCGTCGTCTTCACCTTCACCACGCTCCCCGGGTTGGTGATCACGTTTCTCAAAGCGCTGTTGGGCGGCCTGAAGGACGACCCGCGGGTCCGCTTCTACCAGGCGAAGACGGTGCGGCTCCAGGCCAGCCGGCCGATGCCGGTGCAGGTCGACGGCGAATTGATCGAGCGGACCACGCCGATCTCGATCGAGGTCCTTCCCGGTGCCATTCGGATCATGCGTCCGCCGATCAAGCCACCCCTCGACCTGGCCGGGCTGGCCGAGTCGGCCATCAAGGCGATTCAGACCAGTGTTCGGACCACCGATCGTACGCCAGAATCGAAGTAAGCGGCCGACGCACCCGGGGCTTTGCTTCCTTCTCACGGGTAGCCGGGTCGAGCGCCTCCGGATCGCCTTCATGGCCGACAGCCATGACGACCGTAGGTTGGTATCCTGATGGAATCCCGAGTTCGGCCATCAAGGCCTCACCGTTCCACCCGGCCATCGGGTGAGCACGAAGGCCGCGAGTCTCGGCCTCGACGATCAGGCACATCACCGAAAGGCCACTGTCGAAGAAGGCGTACGGCACCCCGTTCGATTGACCGGCATCCGCAAGGCGGGTCACCTGCGTGATCAGGAGCGGCGCGGCGAGGGCCCACTGATTGCCGCGATTCAGGCAGGCACCGAGGGCCGCACGGGCCGGGCCGGCCACCCGGAGGATGTATCGCCAGGGTTGGCGGTTTCCGCCGGAAGGTGACCATCGGGCGGCCTCCATCATGCCCTGGATGTCGTCCGGTACCACTTCGCGTGGTGAAAAGGAACGAACGCTCCGGCGACCATTGAGAACTTCGGACATTGACACCGTGGAACTCTCCATTTCCGTCGACCCGGCAACCGGGGTCAGCATCAGGGGCCTTCCCGGGAGACGTCGTCCGGAGGCCGGCTTGTCGCTCCGACCGCACCGAAGAGGCGACGGCCAGCCGGTCCGAGCGACAGGACCAACCCGAGAATCACCCCGGCAAGGTATCCCCCGAGGTGAGCCCGCCAATCAGCATGAAAGAGGGCGGGCGGCACCAGGACCAGTATCAGGGGAGCATAGACACGCCGTGCCTTCCAGCGCTGGCGCTCATTGAATGAATGGCCATGCCGGATGAGAAACCCCGTCAGGACACCGGCCAGTCCGAAAATGGCCCCCGAAGCACCGACCGAGAGGGGCGGTCCGCCACGGCCCCAGAAGGAGACCGCCGCCGCCGCCAGTCCTGTGGCCAGGTAGCAGGCCCAGGTTCGGGCACGTCCGTAGAACACCTCCACCCCGCCCGTCATGACCAGCAGCGCCCCGAGATTGCGCATCAGATGCCCCGCGTCCGCGTGCATCACGATCGTGGGCACCCAGCGCCAGATTTGTCCGTCAGTCGCCACCCGGGTCCACCAGTAGGCCATGGTCTGCCAGAGTTCGGTGGTGTAACCCTCTCTCCAGAGGGCCAGGAGAACGGCACTGACCCCGATATTGATCAGGACAAGCGCCTCCGTGGCTGAGAGGCCCCTCGCCGGAAAGATCGTGTCCCGCAACGAGATGGAGGGCGTTGCCGTGGCATTCGGCTCAGGGCGGAAGAGATGAAAGACCTCCAGATCGTCCGCCCGTTTCCAGGCTCCCCCCGACCATGGGCCGGCCCAGACCCAGGTATCAGCCCCGACCCGTCCGCTCCGGACCCAGGCCTCCAGTTCGTGATCCTCGATCCACAGGACGCTGGCCGCGGGCGCGCCGGGTCCCTCGTCGTTCATCAGTCTCAGTCCGATCATGAGGGAATTAAAGACGATCCGGGGCCGGACCGATACCTCCAAGGGCATGGCCGTCCCATCCCGGGTCGTTCCGATTGGAGGATCTGCCGCATGAACCTGCCCACAGTACTGGCTGAAATCGACAAAATGGATGCGCGCGGCCTCGACCTGGAGGAGATCCTCGAGGCAACGATGCAACTGCTGTCGGAGGTCAATCCGCTCTTTCACTGGACGGGGATCTACGAGGTATTCCCGGATGACGTGCTTCGTCTCGGCCCATTTGTCGGTGCCCCGACGGACCATGTCTTCATCAGCGTAGGACGTGGCGTCTGCGGGCGAGCCGTGGCCGAACGCCGCAACATGAACATTCCCGACGTCCGGCGGGAGAGCAACTACCTGGCCTGCAGTACCCAGACCCGTTCGGAACTGGTGGTGCTCATCCGTCTCGGGGAGATGATTTACGCCCAGATCGACATCGACAGCCACCAGCTGGCCGCTTTCGATGACGAGGCCGTCGCGCTGGTCCAGGGCGTCGCTGATCGACTGGCGCTGGTCTACTCCGCGCGTCGGTCGAACCGATCAAACCTCGGAGCCGCATGAATTTGGCTCGTTCCTCTCGGGCGGGATTGTCGGTCGACATCGACCCCGCCCTCGCGGCACTCACCGCCCCGACACTCAACGAGCGTCTCCTGGCCCTGGCCAGGCTGGCCGCCGAGAGGGCCGGGAGCTGTGCCGCGGCCGTGGGGTTTCTCGATCCGGCCGGGCAACTCCAGCGCGGATACTGGCACGGGGTCGATCCGGTGCGATCCCCCGATGCCGCGAGAATCGATGACATCCTCAAGTCCGCGCTGGACCCCGGCGGTATCGAGTCCGGCCGGAGCCCCGCGTCCATCGAGGCGCACGACATTCGATGCCATACCCTGCAAGGAGAGAGCCGGGGCGTCGTGGCACTGATCCACCCGGCCGGACCCCGACCACTGGTAAACGATGAAGACGGCCCGGCCATCCAGCTTGTCGCACGTTCGATCGAAGCCGAGGCGGCCACACTCCGATACGAACGTCAGCAAGCCCACTACGAGCGCTGGTTCAAACGTCTCGACGGGCAACTTCGCATCCTGGATCGCGAACGGCAGAAGTTTCTGGCCGTGGTCAACCGGGACGACGCCGAAGTCTTCGTGGCCGATCTCGGGCGGACAATTCGTTGGACCAACCGGCACCTGGTTGATTGCGAAGGAGGCGCCGACTCGAACGGATGGCAGGGGCGCCCCTGCGCCGATTTCTGCCGCCACCTGGCCGGCGAAAGCTGCGGCCCGGATCCACTCGACTGTCCCGTCGCCCGCGCCCTGGCCAGCAACGAGGCGGCCCATCGGGAAATCCACCGGACGGTCGGCGCGGAACAGCGCGAACTCTATTTGTCCGCCCTGCCCATTCTCGGCCTCGATGGAAAGCCGGAAGAGGTGGTGGTGCTGATCCAGGACCTGTCGGATCTCAAGATCGTCCAACGCCTGGAAGCGCGCTATCGGACGTTGTTTGATCGGAGCGGCAACGCCATCCTGATGCTCGATCCGGCCAGCCTGCGAATAGTCCTGGCCAATGAGACAGCCTGCCGCCTCCTGGGTCGTTCCAGCTCCGATTTGTCCGAGATGACGCTCGACCAGCTTCACTCACCGGGCGAATGGGGGCGGCTCTCCAACACGTATCGGGAAGGGCTTTCCGGAGAACCATGCCCCTCCTTCGAAGCCACCGCCTGGACTGGCGATTCAGAGCAGCGGGTCGTGGACGTCGCCATCTCCCGACTGGAAGTCGACGCCCGAAACCTTGCGGTCGTGGAGTTCCGGGATCTGACCGAGCGACGCCGGGCCGAGATCGCGCTGCACCACAGCGAGAATCGACTCCGCACCGTGGTGGCCAATGCGCCGCTGGTGCTGTTTACCCTCGATCGCAACGGCATTTTCACGATGTCCGAAGGGCGTGGCCTGGAGCGGATGGGCCTGAAACCGGGGGAAGTCGTGGGTCGCTCGGTATTTGATGTTTACGCCGACAACCAGGATATCTGTGAATCCAATCGGCGTGCCCTGGCCGGGCACGAGTTCAAGGAAGTCATCGATGTCGGCTCGATGAGCTTCGAAACCTGGTTTTCCCCGATGCGCGATGCCCGGGGCCAGGCCGACGGCGTGCTCGGCGTGGCCATCGATGTTTCCACCAGCCGCCGGCTCGAACAGCAACTGCAGCATTCGCAGAAGATGGAGGCCATCGGCCGGCTGGCCGGCGGGGTGGCCCATGATTTCAACAATCTTCTGACCGTCATTCTCGGACACTGCGAGATGATGACTCGAAAAGTCGAACCCGGTACGTCGATACACCGGGAGGCGGAAGCCGTCCTGAAAGCCGGCCGGCGCGGTGCCGACCTGGCCCGCCAGCTCCTGGCGTTCAGCCGCAAGCAGCTGGTCGAGCCCAAGATCATCGACATGAACCGGGTGCTGGCCGACCTGGATGGCATGCTCCGTCGGCTCATTCCCGAAAGCATCGACCTGACCACAGTTCTGGACCCGGGCCTGGTCCGCATCAAGGCGGACTGGGGGCAGGTCGAGCAGATCATCATGAACCTGGTGGTCAATGCCAGGGACGCGGTCGGGCCCGGCGGAAAGATAACGGTCGAGATTTCGACCGTCACGATCGACGCGGCGTATGAGGCCAGTCATCAGACACTGACGCCGGGTCCGTACGTGCAACTGTCGGTGAGCGACACGGGGCGCGGCATGGATGCGGAAACCCGCCTCAAGATCTTCGAGCCGTTCTTTACCACCAAGGAAACCGGCCAGGGAACCGGCCTCGGTCTTTCCATCGTCTACGGCATCGTCCGCCAGTACGGCGGCGACATTCAGGTATACAGCGAAATCGACCAGGGGACCACCTTCAAGGTGTACATGCCGCGGGTCATGCTCGACCCGACCCCGACAACGGCCGCAACGCCGGGCCTGCGCGCCGAGATGGGCTCTGGCACCATCCTCCTGACCGAGGACGAGGAAGGTGTTCGGGCGCTGGCCCATGAGATCCTCGAGATGTGCGGCTATACCGTCCTTACGGCCGCCAATGGCGAGGAAGCGCTGGCGATCAGCAATGGCCACGACGGCCCGATCGACCTCTTGCTGACCGACGTGGTCATGCCGGGCCTTTCCGGTGGCGAAGTGGCCGAACGCCTGCGCGTCCTGCGCCCCGGCATCAAGGTGGTCTTCATGTCCGGTTATCCGGATGACGCCATCGTTCACCATGGCGTGCTCGACAGGGATCAGGCCTTCGTGCAAAAGCCCTTCACGATCGAGGAACTCTCCGGGCGCATTCGGAGCATGCTGGCCGGCTGAGCGAACTCGATTGACGGGGTAACCGACGACTCGTCGATGACGCCTCTCTCGACGTTCGGTGCGTCGGCCGCTAGAATTCGCGGCCTCATGATCGTAATGAAATTCGGCGGCAGTTCGCTGGCCACACCGCGCCGCCTGGAAACCGTGGCAAGACTGGTTCTCGCGGCGCGAAAGCGTCGGCGCGTGGTGGTCGTCGTCTCGGCCTTCCAGGGGGTGACGAACGACCTCCTGACCCTTGCACGAATGGCCGAGAGCGGTGATCCCGCACTGTGGCCCTCCTTTCGACGCCTGGCGCGGCGGCACACCACGGCGCTCAGTGCCGTCGCCGGCGCGGGCCGCCCGGGACGCTCACGCCTCGAACTGGTTACCCGACTCGAGGAACTGCGGAACGCGCTGACCGGCATTCATCTCCTCACCGATGCCCACCCCCGGGCACTGGACCTCGTGGCCAGTTTCGGCGAGCGAATGTCGGCCCTGATCCTCGCGGCGGCGCTGGGCCGGGGGGCTTTCAGCGTCGACACGCGGGAACTGATCGTGACCGACGATCAGTTCACCCGGGCGGCCGTCCTGTTCGAACCGACCAATGAACGGCTGGTCTCCCATTTCCGGCGGCTCATGGCCCGCTCGAAACAGGCGCTTCCGGTCGTGACCGGATTCATCGCCGCCACGCTCGACGGGCGGACAACCACCATCGGGCGAAACGGCTCGGACTACACGGCCTCGATCGTCGGCGCCGCCCTCTCGGCCACGTCGATTGAAATATGGACCGATGTGGACGGCATCCTCTCGGCCGATCCACGGGTCGTGGCCGGGGCCTTCGTCGTGCCGCGCGTCAGCTATGAAGAGGCGATGGAGATGTCGTACTTCGGCGCGAATGTGCTTCACCCGGCGGCCATCCTTCCGGCGGTCCGCGCCGGCATTCCGCTGGTGGTCCGGAATACACTTCGTCCCGGGGCGCCCGGCACACGGATCGCGAGCGGGCCGGAGCCCGATCCGCGCGTCGCCAAGGGGATCACTTCAATCGGCGGCATGACGCTCCTGACCCTGCGCGGCGCCGGCCTGGTCGGCGTGCCCGGCGTGGCCCATCGCCTTTTTGGCGCCCTGGCCTCCCGCGAGGTCAACGTCATTCTCATTTCGCAGGCGTCGAGCGAACACACGATCTGCTTCGCTGTGGCTGAAACGGATGCGCCGCGGGCGCGCCTGGCCATCGCCGCGGGGTTCCACCGCGAGATGACCGAGGGGCTTGTCTCGCTCGAGGAATCAGGCGACCGGACCATCGTGGCCATCGTCGGGGACGGCATGCGCGGGACGCCCGGCGTTTCCGGCCGAGTCTTCGATTCGCTCGGCCGGCATGGCGTGTCGATCAACGCCATTGCCCAGGGGGCCTCGGAGCGAAACATCTCGTTCGTGGTCGACCGGCGGCAGGCCAGCCTGGCCGTCAATGTCGTGCACGAGGCCTTTTTCGGGACGACGCGCAAGCTGGCCATCGCGGTGCTGGGCGTCGGCAATATCGGAAAGGCGCTGCTCACACAGCTCCGAAGCCAGCGTTCCGACCTCTTGGCCCGGGGCTTCGACATCCGGGTGGTGGCCGTGGCCAACAGCCGTCGGCTGCTCTTCAACGCCGACGGCCTCCCGCTGGCCCGCTGGCCGGACGACCTGGCGGCCGCGACGACGGTCATGAGCCCCGACGAGCTGATCCGGCGCCTGGCCACGGTGTCGGTTCCCGATCGGGCCATCATCGACTGTACGGCCAGCGAAATGCTCGTGGCCTCGTACGCCGATTTTCTGAACGCCGATTGTCACCTGGTCACGCCAAACAAGAAAGCCAACGTCCTTCCGCCGGACGCGTACGACAACCTGATGAACCTGGTCGCGAAGCGCCGCAAGCGATTCCTGTTCGAGGCAAACGTTGGTGCCGGACTTCCGGTGATCTCGACGCTGCACGATCTGGTAGCCTCCGGCGACACGGTCGAGCGGATCGAGGGGATCCTGTCGGGAACCCTGAGCTCGCTTTTTAACCGGATGAATGGGAATACCCGGTTCAGCGACCTGGTTCTTTCGGCCCGGGACGAGGGGCTGACAGAGCCCGACCCGCGGGACGACCTGTCCGGGCAGGATGTTGCGCGCAAGCTCCTGATCCTGGCGCGCCAGCTCGGCCGTCGGCTGGCGTTGAATAAAATTCCGGTTGAGAGTCTCGTGCCGGCAGCACTCCGCAAAGGCCCGTTTCGGGAATCGTTCTTCGTCAAATTGGCCCGCCACGACGAGGCCATGAGCCGGCGCTGGTCGGCGGCACACCGCCGCGGCCGTGTGCTGCGCTACGTCGGCACGCTCGACTCCCGTGGTGCCCGCGCCGGCCTGGTCGAGTTCCCCGAGTCCCACCCGTTCGCCCACGCCAGGGGGAGCGACAATGTCATTGTCTTCACGACCGCCCGTTACGCCACCACGCCGCTGGTGATCCAGGGTCCCGGCGCCGGGGCCGACGTCACGGCCATGGGGGTCTTCTCCGACGTGCTCAAGCTGATGCACTCCCTTCCATCCTGATGCGCCGCGTCTGTGTGGTGGCACCGGCAACCATCGCCAACCTGGGTCCCGGGTTCGATGCCATCGGCCTGGCCCTCGAATCACCGGCCGATCGAGCCACAGCCGAACGCCGTCCGGAGCCGGGGATCGAATTTCGGCTCGACGATCCAACAGGCGCCGTTCCCAGGGACCAGGCGCGCAATGTGGCGGCCCATGTCGCCGCGGCCCTCCTCGCCGATGCGCGGCCGGAGTTCGGCGTCCGTCTCACGCTTCACAAGCGGATGCCGGTGGGATCGGGGCTCGGCAGTTCCGCGGCCAGCGCCGTGGCCGCACTGGTGGCCGTCAACGCACTGCTTTCGAAACCGCGCGCGCGCGCGGACCTCCTTCGCTTTGCCGTGGAAGGTGAGCGCCTGGCGTCGGGCGCACCCCATGCCGACAACGTCGCCGCCTGCCTGCTGGGCGGCGTGCAGATCGTCCTGTCGGGCGATCCGCCGGTGGTCGTCCCGGTGCCGTTCGTCGACCGTATCCGCTGGGTGGTCGTGCATCCCGCCACCGTTATCGAAACCCGAACGGCGCGGCGGCGGCTCCCCGGGCGGCTGGATCTGGCCGATGCCGTCAGCCAGTGGGCGCATGTCGGCGCGCTGGTGGCCGGGCTTGCCACCGGAAATGCGGCCACAGTCGGCAACGCCCTCGTCGATCGGGTGGCCGAGCCGGCCCGCGCGCCGCTTATCCCGGGCTTCCTGGCCGTTCGGCAGGCGGCGCTCCTGGCCGGCGCGTTCGGCATGTCAATCTCCGGGTCCGGTCCGAGTGTGTTCGCCGTGACCGATTCGGACGCTGTGGCGCGGCGCGTGGCCCGGGCCATGGTCCGCGCGTTTCGAACGGCCGGCGGTATCGGGGCCAGGGCATGGGTCTCCCGCATCAACCGGCGCGGCGCGCGAATCCAGCGACTTCCGCCGCTCCAACTTCGATGAAGTTTTCCAGCGACCTCTGCATCCAGGGGTCTGCGCCCCACGTCGATTTCCGGACGGCGGTCCTTTCCGGCCTGGCGCCGGATGGCGGGCTCTATGTGCCCGAATCGCTGCCGACGATCGTCAGGGCCCCGGGGGAATGGCGTCCGCAATCACTGATCGAGGCGGGCGTTCAGCTGCTGGCTCCCTTTGTCACGGACAAGGACACGGAGGAATTGACCGGGATCCTCCGCAGCGCCTGGGACTTCCCCGCCCCGATCACCATCCTCGAACCGGGGATCCATCTCCTCGAGCTCTTCCACGGCCCGACACTGGCCTTCAAGGATTTCGGCGCGCGATTCCTTGCCCGTTACCTCGAGCACCCGGCAAGCCCGCTCACCATCCTCGTCGCCACGAGCGGCGATACCGGCGGCGCCGTGGCCGCGGGCTTTCACGGGGCCAGCGGCATCACCGTCTACATTCTCTACCCGGCCGGCCGCGTCAGCCCGATACAGGAAGCGCAGATGGCCACGCTCGGCGGCAACATCCGCGCCATCGAAGTCGCGGGGTCGTTCGACGATTGCCAGCGGCTGGTCAAGGCCGCGCTCGGCGACAGGGAGCTGCGTGCCACCCGCACGTTCACGACGGCCAATTCGATCAACATCGGCCGACTCCTGCCGCAGCTGGCCTACCATGGTTGGGCCGCCGGCCAGATGGATCGACCAACCCTTGTCATCCCCAGCGGCAACTTCGGCAACCTGACCGCGGCCCTCTACGCCCGGGCCATGGGCGTTCCGATCGGGCGATGCGTGGCCGCGCTGAACACCAATGATGTCATTCGCCGATACCTGGGCACGGGCACCTATCGCCCGGAGGTATCGTGCCCGACAATTTCCAGCGCGATGGACGTCGGAAACCCGAGCAACCTGACCCGGCTCCTTCACCTGGCCGGCGGATCCACGCAGCGGCTCGCCTCCCTGTTCGAGGCCCATTCGGTCGATGACGATGACACGCAAACTGAGATCCGCCGCGCCTACGAGTCGGCGGGCCAGGTCATCGATCCGCACACCGCGGTGGGGGTGGCCGTGGCGCGCCGACTGCTTGCCGCGGGAGCCGGGCCACTGGTGGTGGCCGCGACAGCGCATCCGGCCAAGTTCACCACGGTCATCGAATCCGCACTGGGAATTCCCGCTTCGAGGTGGACCATTCCATCACCGGTACCGCCGGCCCTGGCCGAGGCGATTTCCAGGCCGAAACTCAGCCGGAAGCTCCCCGCCGATGAGGCGGCATTCGGCCAACTCCTGAGGACGGATCCATGAAACAGACGCTTCCCGATGACATCTCGCACGAATTTCTCTCGCGGCTTTCGCACGCCAACAGTCGGATCCAGAAACTCTTTCCCGGCGACAGGCCAGGGCGCCAACCGGTGCACACGGTATACGGCGGCGCTCATCTCTTCCGCTACAACACCGCACCACGCCTTGGAAAAGCGGCGCTGACTCTCCTGAACGAGTACGGCGCAGAGACTCAGGATTTCGGTCTGGCACTCTCGCTCCCCCCTTCGATGGTCGAGTCGATCCACGAGCGGATCAGGGGAAAGCTGGCCCGCGAACCGGTCGAAGATTTCCGAATCGACTTCGAGGACGGGTACGGAAATCGCTCCGACGCCGAGGAGGACGGTCACGCCATATCGGCGGCAAAGGAGGTGGCGAAGGGTCACGAGGCCGGCAGCCTTCCACCGTTCCTCGGCATCCGGATCAAACCGCTCAGCGAGGAATTGAAGGCCAGGAGCCTGCGGACGCTGGATCTCTTTCTGACCACGGTGCTCGATGAAACCGGCGGCAAGCTTCCGGCCAACTTCGTCGTCACGCTTCCCAAGATCACGAGCCCCGATCAGCCCGCCGTGCTGGCCGATGTCCTGTCGCGCCTCGAGGCCGGGCTGGCGCTTCCGGCCGGCAGCCTCGTCTTCGAGCTGATGATCGAGACGACCCAGTCGATCATCAACGAGCGGGGCGAAATCGCCATCCGCGCCCTGATCGATACGGCTCCCGAACGGATCATCGCCGCTCATTTCGGCACCTACGATTACACGGCCTCCTGCTCGATCACCGCGGCGTGGCAAACCATGGATCACCCGGCCTGCGACTTCGCCCGCCATGTCATGCAGGTGGCGCTGGCCGGGACGGGCATCTGGCTGTCGGACGGCGCCACCAATGTACTGCCCGTGCCTCCCCACCGGCCGCCCGAGGGGGGCACGCTCACGGCCGGGCAGGCCATGGAAAATCGTCGGGTTGTTCACGACGCGTGGCGACTTCACCACGGGCATGTACGCCGTTCGCTGGAACACGCCTATTACCAGGGATGGGATCTCCATCCAGGGCAGCTGCCGACCCGCTACGCCGCCGTCTTCGGCTTCTTCATGGAGGGGCTCGACGCCGCGGCCGAACGCCTGAGCAATTTCGTCGGCAAGGCGGCGCAGGCCACGCTGGTGGGTGACATCTTCGACGATGCCGCCACCGGCCAGGGGTTGCTCAACTACTTCCTCCGGGCCATCAACTGCGGCGCCCTGACCGAGGAGGAGGCGGTGGCGCGAACAGGCGTGTCAATCGAGGAATTTCGGGGCCGTTCCTTCGTGACCATTCTGCAGAACCGCCGGGGCGTGACGCCGGCCTAGCCGCGGCCGATCGTCGCCGTGATGAGTCCGTGAGGCTCCTCGGTGACGGCGAAGATCTCATTTCGATTCTCGAGGCCGAAACGGGCCACATCGACCGGCAGGCAGTGCTGATTGGGAAGCGACAGGCTTATCTCGCGGATTTCGGGGATGCCGTCCAGGACGGCCTGCCCCATCGCCAGCGCGGTCGCCTGGACCGAGCGGCTGTCGTGCGCGGCAAACGTATCGACGAGGATCCGGCGGGCGGCCGTGAATTTCTCGAAGTCTTTCAATCCCGCATCCCACGACCAGTGTGCGGAAATCACGGTGCGGAAAATCCGATCGTCCGTGTCCGCCAGCGTCGTGTAGGCATCTCGCAAGAAGCCCGAAAAGGCCGAACGGGTGGTCTTCATGACGAGAAGGCCGTCGAGGCCTCCCCAGACGCCGGCAGTGTCCCGATCGAGCCCGATGGTTGCCAGGCGACGCTCCGGTCCGACACAGACGAAGGCGTGGTCGTGCGGCGCGCCCCCGACGTCGGAAAACCGTTGCCAGGGCGTTTCCACGACTTCGATCTCGATCCGGCTTGCCTGCGGATTGCCGCCCTGGAAGTGGCGGGCCAGCTCCAGGCCGAAGGCCTCGGGAGTCGTCGCGCTCGACTCGGCGGCCCGCGCATAGACCGTGTTCTTCATGGTATCGGTCGGAAGGATGGCCGAGTTGTCTCCCGTCCGATGGGCCGACTCGAAATCCCCCTCGAAACGGATGGCCACCATCCACTCGAAGACTTCGTGACGCGCGCCGGTGCGTCGTACCTTGAGCAGTCGGATCCGTGACTTGCCGTACTGGTTCTGATTCAGGATGACGCTCATGGCTTGTCCTCAGCTGCCGCGGTAGGTGGAATAGCCAAACGGGGAAAGCAACAGCGGCAGGTGATAATGCCCGCCGGCTTCCGGCAGGAAGGAAACGACGACTTCGGGATGAAAGGCCGATACGCCCTGTCTCCGGAACCACTCACCCGTTTCGAAGACGAGTCGATGTGGCCGGGCCATCAGCACCTCCCCGGCTGCCAGCAGGGCCCCGATCCGGCCACCGGCATCGGTCCGTCCTTCGCCAAGCAGACGCCAGATGCCGTCGGACTCCTTCCGCTCGAGCCGGATCAGGAGCTCGACGGCCGGCCGGCCGGCGGTCAGGTCGAGCACATGCGTCGAGATACCACTCATCGGATCAACAGCCTTTCCAGCCGCCGGCGGGCGATGGCCGCCATCTCCAGACCCACCGTGGCAATTTCCTCCTGCGGGTCGGCGGAAAGCCGCCGTTCGAGATGGGTCACGACGTCCTCGCCCGAGAGTCCTGTTGCGCAGAGAAGAAAAATCCAGCCAAATTTCTGCTCATAGTCCTTGTTGAGCGCGGCCAGGCGAGCCTTGACCGGATCAGCCGCTGTGGCAATACCGGATTGTTCCCGGCGGGACCAATCACGCTCTTCCGTGGCAACCGGCGCGGTGGCTGCCGCCGATTCTCCGAGGCGCGGATGCCGCTTGAGCGCCTCGAGCAGGTCGTCGTGCGAAAGGACGGCGAGTGCGGCGTCACTGGCACGATCGAGCGCCGCGCGGTCGGCAAATGGCCGGGCCAGCGCCAGGGCACGCACCCAACCGGGCGCCGCGCAACAACGGCCCAGTTGCTCTTCCAGTTCCGAAGGCGGCAGGGTGTTGATCCAGCGGATCGAAACCGCCTCCCGGCCATTCTCCGTTGGCTTTCCGAAGAGACGCAGGCGGGCGACGCCGCCGTCCGGGTAAATGGAAAGCCGTGCATGGGTCACCGCACCCGCCGACCGGAGTTCGGATGAGAATTCATGGGGGTGATCCGGGAGCAGGGGTGTTTCCGGCAGCAGGATCTGCCACTCGACGGGCGCGGCGGACCTGGCCTCTGCCCCACCAACCAGTCGATCCAGATCCATGCCGGGTGCGTGAAGGACCTCGAGCTTCGCCCGGCCCGGCGCGTTTCCCTTGAAGTGGGTCGTGTCGATGAGGGCGGACTCGATGATCCCCTCGGTGCCAAGTTGAAGAATGGCCCAATCGTGCCCCGGACCGCGGCGGCGCCGGGTTTCCCAGCCATCGGCCATGTGGGTGGAGGGGCCGGAGCGGATCATGTTGTTCCGATCCGAGAAGAACATGTCGCTGGCGGCCACGACCTCACCGCCGTTCATCATGCCGGCCAGATCGATGCGACCGTCGAAGTTTTCCGTCAGGCACCGATCAGGAAGCCCGGCGCCGTAGGCCTTGAAACGGGCCACGCCGCCGTCCGGAAAGATGTTCAGGCGTAGGTGCGTCACACGCCATGGGCACTCGACCGGGAAGCGGTGAACCGTATTCCCGCTGAGCCGCGTGGTGGCCACGACGGAGAACCAGCGGGCCGATTCGATGCCCCCGGTGTCGTCGAGCGAGGCGCCCTCGAGTGAGAACGACTCGGGGAAGTTGCCCCGGAAGTAGGCCGTGTCGACGACCACCGCCCGGATGATGCCGGCCAGGCCGAGCTGGATCACGCACCAGTCATGTCCCGGATCGCGACGACGACGCGTCTCCCAGCCGTCCATCCACTTGCCGCGTTCGGTGTACTCGTCCTCTTTCCAAACGGGTGCAGAGGCCCTGAGGAGGTTTTCCTTCGGCGCGAAGAACTCGTCGTTGGCCGAAAGTGTTCGCCCGCCAAGGCGCTCCGCGGTCAGCTCGATGCCGGGGAGGGGATCCTGTTCCATGGGCCGGAAGTTACAGGAGGCGGCCGGTCGGCGTCGACAGCCGGCCTTCCTCGTGGATGAGTTCGCCGCGAAGATACGTGGCCTGGACAACGCCCGAAAGTTCGTGCCCGGCCCAGGGCGTCACCCGGTGCCGGTGTTCAAGTCGGGCAGGGTCGACCACGAACCGGGCTTCGGGATCGATGATCATCAGATCGGCATCCGCTCCCGGGGCAATGACGCCCTTCCGACCGGCCAGTCCGGCCAGTCGCGCCGGCGCGGTCGACATCCACTCGACGACGCGTATCGGCGGAATGCCGCGGCGCACGGCCTCCGTCCAGACAACCGCCCGGCTCACCTGGAGCGAGGCAATGCCGCCCCAGGCCAGGTCGAATCGCCCCGATTCGAGTTCCTTGAGTTCCGGCGGACACGGGGAGTGATCGGATACGATCATTCCCAGGGTGCCGTCCAGGAGTCCCTGCCAGAGAGCCTCCCGATCCTGTGCGCACCCGAGCGGCGGCGCGCACTTGAACTGGGTGCCCCCCGGCGGCACGTCCTCCCCGCACAGCACCAGGTAGTGGGGACAGGTCTCTCCGGTAATCGGCACCCCCTTTCCGCGCGCTTCCCGCAGGCGCAGAACCGCGCCCGCCGTGGAAACATGCACCACGTGGATGGGCGCCCGGCATCGCTCGGCCAGGTCAATCAGGCGTTCCACGGCTGCCTCCTCCGCCCCCTCCCGCGAAAGTGCCCACGCCGCGTGTTCGCACGGAGCCTCACGCAGTCGATCGGCCTGCCAGGCCACGAGAGCCGGATCCTCGGCATGAACCAGGAGCGGCGCGCAAAGAGGGCCAAGCACGCCGAGCGCCTTCTCGATTTCCAGGGGAGAGACAGCCGGGAATTCATCGACGCCCGAATCAACCATGAAGGCCTTGATGCCCCGCGCACCGGCGGCAATTAGCCCCGCCAGTTTCCCGACATTTCCCGGGATGAGTCCGCCCCAGAAACCGACATCCACGTGGCACCGTCCGTCGGCCGCCCGGCGTTTGACCTCGAGCGCGGCGGCCGTGGTGGTGGCCGGAATCGAGTTGAGCGGCATGTCGATCAGCGTGGTCACGCCACCGGCCGCGGCGGCCCGGGTCAACGAGGCGAACCCCTCCCATTCGGTGCGCCCGGGTTCGTTGACATGGACATGCGTGTCGACCAACCCCGGAAGGATGAGTCGATCACCGAAGTCCAGATCGCCGCGGGCATCACCCGGCACGACCTCCTGGATGAGGCCGTCCTCGAGGCGCAGCAGAGCCGGTGCGATGCCATCCGGCATCGCCACCCGCCGGGATGATATCGTGCGAGCGTTGTCCATGATCTCCCATGATTCGAGCGATTGACGGCGGCCGAAGCGTCGATCAGAGTACGCCCGATCGGCCCACCCCCGTCAACATGCAACGCCACGTCCCGAGGACCCGCATGGTAAAGGCCCGGCCCCGCCGACTTGCGTCCCTCCTTTGCCTCGCGATCCTCGCGCTCCTCGCGCCGCCCGGCCACGCGGCTGATGAACCGACACCGAATCAACGGGCCACCGTACCGACACCAGATCAACGGGCCGCGGTCCGCCAGCTGATCGATGAGGCGGCCCGTTCGGATTGGGGCTGGGAGCGGTTGCGTGAGCTGTGCGACACGATCGGTCATCGCCTGGCCGGTTCCCCCGCCATGAAGCGGGCCGTGGACTGGTCGGAAAAGAGCATGCGGGATGCCGGGCTCGTCCGTGTCCATCGCGAACCGGCCACCGTCCCGTACTGGATTCGCGGTCCGGAAAGCGCCCGCATCGTCTCCCCGGTCGACCGATCCCTGGCCATGCTGGCACTCGGCCCGTCCGTGCCGACACCGCCCGGCGGCCTCACCGCTTCCGTCGTCGTTGTCGACTCCTACGAGGAACTGGACCGGCTGGGACGGCCCGGGGTCGAGGGCCGGATTGTCCTCTTCGATCGTGAATGGACCACCTATCCGGCCGCCGCCGAAATTCGGTCCCGGGGACCGGCGAAGGCGGCGGCCCTGGGTGCTGTGGCCGCCCTGGTCCGTTCGGCCACACCGAAGAGCCTCGACACGCCCCATACCGGCTGGCTCTCCTGTCCTGCGGGAACCCCGCTCATTCCGGCCGCGGCCGTGAGCCCGGAGGCATCGAGTCAGATTCGTCGTCTTGTCGAGGCGGGCCATGAAGTGCGCGTTCATCTGGAAATGGATCACCAGGTGCTCGGCACGACCGAAAGCCACAATGTGATGGGGGAAGTAACCGGGCGTGAACTCCCGGAGGAAATCGTCCTGCTCGGCGCCCATCTCGATTCGTGGGATGTTGGCCAGGGAGCCCAGGATGACGGCGTCGGCTGCCTGATCATGCTGGAGGCGGCGCGGTTGATTCGAAATCTGCCGATCCCGCCGCGCCGGACGATTCGAGTCGTCTTCTTCACCGACGAGGAAATCAGCCTCGGTGGCGCCGACTCCTACCTCGAACGGCACCGGGACGAACTGCCGCGCCATGTGGCCGGCTTCGAATCCGACGCGGGAAATGAAGTGGCCAACGGCTTTTTCGTCGATATACAGGGCGTGGCCGGCACAACCGACAGCACGAGGACCAAGGCGGACGCCCAACGCCTCACACACGGCGTGCTGGCGGCGCTCGCCGGTTTCGATTGGGCGCTCGAACCACTCCGCGCGAACAATTTCCTGCCGGGCGACAGCGGGATCGATCTCTCCCCGGCCGTGGCCCTCGGGATGCTGGGTTTCGGGGTCAATCACCCGACGGAAAAATATTTCGACATCCATCACTCCGCCGCGGACACCTTCGACAAGCTCGACCGGCTCGACATGTCCCGGAATGTCGCCATCGTGGCCACGCTGGTTTACCTGATCGCGGATTCGCCGGAGCGGCTCCTCCCCTGGCCCGGCCCCGACGGATCGGGTCCGGGCACCCGCTGAGGCCATCCGGGCCGCCGTGACAAAAGGCGGCGGTTCCCCTGCAACCCGCCCGGGTCCTGCGCGTAGGCACGGACGTCGCGACAGTTCTTTTTGATATCATTTTGACACCACCAAAGGAGGAAACGATGTTCCGTGAGAAAAAGGCCGGCACGCTGTCCGGCTGGATGATGTTGATCGCTCTCCCGGCCGCCCTGATCGCCGTGGTAATCCTGTTCGCCGGCGCCATCAAGGATCACGACGGGATCCGGGCCGTCCAATCCGCTGTTGCATTCGTCATCCTCCTGATCGCACTGTTCGGGCTCACCGTCGTGAACCCGAACGAGGCCGTGGTGGCGACGCTTTTCGGCACCTACCTGGGCTCGATCAAGACTCCCGGCTTCTGGTGGATCAACCCGTTCAGCGTCAAAAAGCGGATCTCGCTCAAGGTTCGCAATTTCGAGAGCAGCAAGCTCAAGGTCAACGACCATGACGGCAACCCGATCGAGATCGGCGCCGTGGTCGTCTGGAGGGTCATGGAAACGGCCGAAGCGATTTTCCATGTGGACGATTACGACAACTTCGTCCACGTGCAGAGCGAGTCGGCGCTGCGAAACCTGGCCACCTCGCACCCCTATGATGCCCACAACGACGGACAGATGTCGCTGCGCAGCCACACCGTCGAAATCGCGGCCAATCTGAAGTCCGAAATACAGGCACGGCTGCTCCAGGCCGGTGTCGAGGTCATCGAGTCGCGTATCAGCCATCTGGCCTACGCGCCGGAAATCGCCAGCGCCATGCTTCAGCGGCAACAGGCCAGCGCCATCGTCGCGGCCCGGACCAAGATCGTGGAGGGCGCCGTGGGCATGGTCGAGATGGCCCTGGCCGAGCTCAGCAAGAAGCAGATCATCCAGCTAGACGAGGAGCGGAAGGCGGCCATGGTCAGCAATCTGCTGGTGGTCCTCTGCAGCGATCGGCACACCCAGCCGGTCATCAACGCCGGCACCCTGAACCACTGATTGACCGTGAGCGATCGAAAGGCCTTCCCACTCCGGATCGATCCGGCCATTCTGGGCCTTCTTTCGAAGTGGGCCGCGGATGACCTTCGGAGCGTCAACGGGCAGATCGAGTACCTTCTGCGCGAGGCCCTCCGGAGCGCCGGGCGGCTCAAGAATCGCGGCAATCCGCGCAAAGACGGAGGATCATGATTTCCCGGGCGGCAAAGGTGGGCGGATTCGTTGTCCTGGTTCTGTCGATCCTGTACTTCATGACGGCCGCGCGCACGGTTGGCCCGGGAGATTCGGGCGAACTCACGTCAGTCATGGTGTCATGGGGTGTGGCCCATCCGCCGGGCTACCCGCTGCTCACACTCCTCGGAAATCTCGTTCACCGGCTTCCCTTCCCGGGGGAGCCGGCCTTCCCCCTCAATCTCCTTTCGGCCCTGTTCGGTGCCCTGGCGGCCGGCGTCCTGGCCATGGCGGTGGCCCGGGCCACCCGTGACCCGATAGCCGGTGCCCTTTCCGGCCTCGCCCTCGGCGTCTCGAGGCTCTTCTGGGAATACTCGCTTGTCGTCGAGGTCTTTTCGCTCAATGCCCTGTTCGGTGCCCTGCTTCTTTATTTCCTGGTCGAGCTGACCCGCTCGCGCGCCGAGGGGAAACCGGCGCTCTGGACCCTTCCGGCCATCGCGTTGACCGCGTCACAGGCGCTGACGCATCACCTGACGCTGGTCCTCCTGGCTGTTCCGGTAATCCTGGCCGTACTTTTGATGGTGGCCCGGCCACAGGAGAGCGGGCTTGAACCGGCCGCCACGCGACGAGCCTTGTGGCTGGCCGTTGCCGCCGGACTCGTCGGGCTCCTGCCGCTCGTGTACCTGCCGATCGCCTCGGCCAGTCAGCCCGTTCTGGCGTGGGGCGAGGCCTCCTCACCCACCGGCTTCATCCGTCAGCTCCTGCGTTCCGACTACGGCTCCGGCACGCTGATGAGCCCGTGGGGCGTGGCCAAGCTGGTCCTGGAGGAGGGGGAATCGATCGCCCCCACCCTCGGGCACCATCTCCTTCGGTTCTGGATGGAAATTCCAAGGAGCCTCGGCTGGCTCCTTCCGGCGCTGTCCCTCGCCGGGTTCGTCGTCGCGTTTCGCGACCGGACGGCTCCCTGGCGCCTTTTCCTGACTGGCTGGCTTGGCATGGTCGCCATCTTCTTCCTGCGCGTGAATTCGCCGCTCATCCCGCTGCATCTCGGCGTGACGGAGCGGTTCTACATTCTTCATCATGTCGTCCTCTGCTTCCTGGCCGGCCTCGGGATGGCGGCACTTTTTGAGGCGCTCCGGCTGCGTGGCGGCTTGATGCGTCCTGTCGGTGCGGCCTTCATCCTGGTGGTGGCGGTCGTGGCGCCGCTCCTCCTTCACGGGCGCGATGTCTCGATGGCCTCCAACCGATTCTCGGCCGACCTCGGCTACAACTTCACGTCGGGCCTTCCGGACAGCGCGTTTCTCCTGTCCGAAGGTGATCTGTTGCACAACGCGTTTTACTACCAGCAACTGGCGATGGGGCGACGGCCCGACGTCGAGTACGTCGATCTTCAGAAGTTGACCTACGACTGGTACGTCCGGCAGATCCGACGCTCCGGACGCTTCCGGCTGCCATTGGGGATGACGGCTTACGGTAACGACCCGAACAGCCAGAGCGCGGCCTGGCTCGCCGCGAACACCGGCCCGGGCGGTCACCCGGTGGCGGCCGTCAGTGTTCAGGACGTCAGCTACATGAAGGAATGGAACCTGTTGCCGCAGGGGCTCTGGTGGTTGTTCCAGAAGAAAGCCGACGGCGTGGACATCCAATCGCTGGCCACGCGGGCCGAGGTGATCACACGAAGCTGGAAGCTCGAGTCGCTCGATCGCCACTACCACGAGCGATCATGGGAGGTGGCCCAGCGCGAGACCTACTGGCGGGCGCTGGCCTACGTCGGCGCACTCCAACAATTTGCCGACGACCTGAAGCGTGAGCATCCGGGCGTGGGGCCGACCGGCTACGCCGCGGACCTCCGGCAAAGGGCCGAGGCGATCGCCGGCCCGAAGGCCTCGAGCGTCCGGGCCCTTGAGGCGGAGATGTACCAGCGCCTCCTGGTCAGCGGCCTCACCGACTTTGGCCGGATCGTTCAGCCAGGCGAACTGGCGGTGAAAATGGTGAACCTGGCCGAGGAGGCCGTGGCGATGGGGCCGACCGACCCGTTGGCGCTCGCCCGCCTGGCGGACCTGCTGCGCGCCGATCCGCTCCGCTGGTCGGCTGCCCGGCATCTCGAACTGTGCGGACGGCTGGTCGATGCGAAACCGGGTGACGAGGCTGCGCTCGGCAACTATGTTCAACTCGTCATCGACGGCGTGAAGACCGGCCAGATCAACCCGTCAACCGAACTTCCTATGGCCCTCGCGCGGCAGAAACGGCACCTCGCGCTGGTCCGGCGGGCCGCCGAACTTTCCGACGAACCGACACTGATCCTGCGCCTGGTGAAGTGGGAGGGTTACCTCAAGGATATCGAGGCGCTGGCAGTGCGGCTGTCGAACAGTCGGCCCGGATCAATATCACCGGGCACCCCGTCGTACGCGGAAACGCCTCCCTCATCAAAGGACTCCACCGCTCCGGGTCAATAAATCCGAGACAATCAAATCAGGGGAGATTCGCGCATGCCAATGCTTCGAACCCGACCATCCAATCTCGCCGTTTCGAGCCTGTTGTCCCTGGCCGCCTTCGTGTCGCTCCCTGTCATCGGCGGGCCGCGTGCGGCCCTGGCCGAGACCACGGTCTTCGTGGTGCGCCACGCCGAGAAGGTCGACGCCTCAGAGGACCCGGACCTCGACATTACCGGGCGGGAGCGAGCCCGCCTGCTGCGCGACATGCTGCGGGCCATTCCCATCGAATCGGTATACGCCTCGAAGTACAAGAGGACGCAGCAGACGGTCGCCCCCGCGGCCGAGGCGCAGAAACGGACGGTCGTCGTCCACACCACCGATGAGATTGCGAAGCTGGCGGGCGCCATCCGCGCCGCCTCGGCCGATTCCGTCGATCGCGCGGTGCTGATCGCCGGACACTCGAACACGACCGTCCAATGGCTCAAGGCCCTCGGAATCTCCTCGATCGAGGAACTGCTCGACCACGAGTGGGATAACCTCTTCGTGGTCACGATCGGCAACGAGGGTCGGGCCCGCCTCCTGCACCTTCATTACGGCTACTGAAAGCGCGTTCCTCCCATCGGTTCGGCGCCTCCGCGTCATGCCATTTGAGAATGTAACCCTGAGGCCCCTCGCGGAATCGGCGTAAACCTGTTATCGTTGAACGGTTTGGCGTGATGATCATTGCCATTGATTGACTAGAACCACTCGCGAGGACCAATGCCATTCAGAGCCCTGGAGCTCCGTGACGAGATCCTGAAATCGATCGACGAACTCGGTTACAAGGAACCAACCCCGATTCAGATCAAGGCCGTCCCCATTCTCATGAAGGGACGCGATGTCATCGGTATCGCCCAGACCGGAACCGGCAAGACCGCCGCGTTCGTCTGGCCGATGCTCGAACGACTGATGACGACCCGGCCGGAACCGGCCCCCGCCATCCCGTTCCCCCGCGGCCTTGTGCTGGTGCCGACGCGCGAACTGGCCGTGCAGGTGTACGACAACCTGGTGGCCTACGCGAAGTACCTGCCGGTGCGCGCGTTGCCAATTTATGGCGGCGTCAGCGAATTTGGCCAGCTGGCGGCGTTGAAGAAGGGAGCCGACGTCATCGTCGCCACACCGGGGCGATTGCTCGATTTCCTGTCGAGCCAGTCGATCCGGCTCAAGAACGTCGAGTTCCTGGTTCTCGACGAAGCCGATCGGATGCTCGACATGGGGTTCATCCCGGACGTGCGTCGAATCCTTGGCTATCTCCCCGCCAAGCGGCAGACCCTTTTCTTCTCGGCCACGTTTCCACCGCTGGTCGAAAAGCTGGCCAAGGAGTTCCTGACCAATCCGCAGGTCGTTGAAATCGGTCGTCGGGCCACGCCCACGGAAACCGTGGCCCAGTATATCTTCGAAGTTCCGCGCCCGCACAAGACGGCGCTGCTCGCTCATATCCTTCGCCAGTACGACCTGAAGTGCGTGCTCGTCTTCGTGCGCACCAAGATCATGGCCGACCGACTGTCACGCGATCTGTCGGCCACCGGCATACCGGTGGCGGCGCTCCATTCCAATCGCACGCAAGGGCAGCGCACGGCCGCGCTCAAGGGATTCAAGCAGGGCCTGTACCCGGTCCTGGTGGCCACGGACATTGCCGCCCGCGGCATCGATGTCGACGGCATCTCGCATGTCGTCAACTTCGATTTCCCCAATCAGCCCGAGGACTACGTCCATCGGATCGGCCGCACCGGCCGCGCGCTGGCCATCGGGGACGCCCTCTCGTTCGTAGCGCCGGAGGAAATGGTGGCGCTCCGGACGCTGGAACGCTTCATCGGCCGCGGCATTCCCCGCCGCGTGATCGATGGCTTCGATCCGAAGGCCATCCGTTTCGAACGCCCGGCGCGCAGCTCCGGTGATTCGGGTCGTGGCGGCCCCCGGGAGCGCGATGCGGGACGTGGCGCCCCGCGCGATCGCGCCGCCGGCCGAGGTGCCTCCGGTCCCTCCGGTGGATCCGGGGAAGCGCGGGGCCGCCAGAGGGACTCGCACGGCGCCCGGACCGGTCAGGCGGCATCGCCGGATCCAACGGTCGTGCCCGGACACTCCGCACCCCTTGTCCCCGGCTCGAACGAATCGACATGGGGACGGGCCTCGAAACCGGGCCGACGCCGGCGATAGGAGGAGCCGACATGACTCAGTCGAAGACGCCCGCCGATGCCTTCCGCATCGAGAAGGATTCGATGGGGGAAGTCCGCGTTCCGAAGGACGCGCTCTGGGCCGCGCAGACCCAGCGCGCCGTGGAAAATTTCCCGATCTCGGGTGTCCGATTCAGCCGTCCGTTCTTGAAGGCCCTGGGGCTGATCAAGTCGGCAGCCGCAGAGGCCAACGAAGAATTGGGCCTCCTCCCCGCGCCCCTCAGTCGGATCATTCAGGCCGCCGCCCTTGAAGTGGCCAACGGAACATGGGACGGGCAGTTCCCGATCGACGTTTTTCAGACCGGCTCGGGCACCTCCACGAACATGAACGCCAACGAAGTCCTGGCCAGCCGCGCCGGTCAGCTTGGCGCCGACGCCAAACAGACCGTGCACCCCAACGATCATGTGAACATGGGGCAGTCGTCGAACGACGTCATTCCAACGGCCATCCACCTGGCCGCCTGGCTCGAGACGACGGAAAACCTCCTTCCGGCACTGCGACATCTTTTCCAGGCGCTGGCGGCCAGGGCCCCGGCGTGCGATGACACGGTAAAGACCGGCCGCACGCACCTCATGGATGCCATGCCGGTGCGGCTCTCGCAGGAAATTCTCGGATGGGCCGGCCAGGTGGACCTGTCGATCGAACGGATCGAATCCACGCTGCCGCGCCTTTGTGAACTGGCGATAGGCGGCACCGCGGTCGGCACCGGCATCAACGCGCATCCCGAGTTCGCTTCCCGGCTGTGCCGCGTGCTTTCGGAGCGCACCGGCGGCCGATTCATCGAGGCGCGAAACCACTTCGCGGCTCAATCGACAATGGACACGGCGGTCGAGCTGTCGGGGCAGCTCAAGGCCACGGCGGCCGCGTTGATGAAGATAGCCGACGATCTGCGCTGGATGAACTCCGGCCCCATCGCCGGCCTCGGTGAGATCGCGCTGCCAAGCCTGCAGCCCGGCTCGTCGATCATGCCCGGAAAGGTGAACCCGGTCATCCCGGAGGCCATGATGATGGTGGCCGCCCAGGTGATGGGCAACGACGTCACCATCGGCATCGCCGGCAGTCGCGGAAACTTTCAGCTCAACGTGATGCTCCCGGTCATTGCCCGGAATCTGCTCGACAGCATCACGATACTGGGAAATGCCTCGCGACTCCTCGCCGACAAGGCGATCACCGGCTTCACGGTCAATCCGGAACGGACCGGTGGCCTGGTCGACAAGAACCCGATCCTGGTCACGGCGCTCAATGCCGTCATCGGTTATGACCTCGGTGCGAAAATCGCCAAGCGGGCCTACGCGGAAAATCGAACGCTCAAGGACGTGGCCCGGGAGATGACTTCCCTGTCCGCCGCGGATCTCGACCGGCTGCTCGACCCGCGCCCGATGACCGAGGGCGGAATCGGCGCCGGTGGGGGCGGGAGCGGCGGGTGACGTCGTTTCCGATCGAGTCGGACATTCACCGGGCCTCGACACTTCCGGCTGATTTCTACACCGGTGCCGACGCCTGGAAGTCCGTCCGCGAGCGGGTATTCACCCGTGCCTGGCAGTGGGTGGCCGATATCGACCAGGTTCGCGTGCCGGGCCAGGTCTGGCCATTTACCCTGCTCGAGGGGCTGCTGGATGAACCGCTGGTCCTGACCCGGGATGCCGATGACACCTTGCACGCGATGTCGAATGTCTGCACGCACCGCGGGGCGATGGTGGTCGAAGGTGCCGGCGTCGAAAAGGCACTCCGCTGTCGCTATCATGGCCGTCGCTTCGGCCTGGATGGAAAATTCCAGTACATGCCCGAATTCGAAGGGGCGGAGGGTTTTCCGTCCGCCTGCGACGATCTGCCCCAGGTCGGCCTTGGGCGCTGGTCCCGCTTCCTCTTCGCATCACTTGCGCCCTTGGAACCGGTCGAATCGGTCCTGCAGCCGATGATCGATCGGATCGGCTGGCTGCCGGTCGACGAGTTTCGATTTGATCCGACCCGCTCGCGAGAATACCTGGTCCGGGCGCACTGGGCCCTGTACTGCGACAACTATCTCGAGGGACTTCACATCCCGTATATTCACGCAGGGTTGAACAGCGTGATCGACTATGGCAACTACACCGTCGAGATATTCGAGCGCTGCAATCTGCAGCTCGCCCTGGCACGGCCCGGTGACGAAGCATTCGACCCGCCGGCCGAATCGCCCGATTTCGGAAAACGAGTAGCCGCCTACTACTGGTGGCTGTTTCCCAACATGATGTTCAATTTTTACCCGTGGGGCCTGTCGATCAACATCGTTCGACCGCAGGGTCCGGCCCTGACTCGAATCCAATTCCTGACCTACGTATGGCGCGAAGACAAGATGGACTCGGGTGCCGGCTCCGGATTGGACCGGGTGGAGCGGGAGGACGAATCGGTGGTCGAATCGGTGCAGCGGGGCCTCAAATCCCGCCTGTACCGCCAGGGACGGTTTTCCCCCACCCGGGAGACCGGCGTACACCACTTTCACACCCTGCTGAGTCGATCCCTGGCCTGATTCCAGTCCGGGACAAATAAAATCAAACATCCTCCCGGGAGGGTGCGTCTCAATCATCGCATGTCGGGAGAGCAACCGGGGGCTCCGCTCGCAGGTGGACCCCCGGCCCCCACACCAGCCACTTCCGGTGTCTAAACCCCCACCGACTCGAGGAGATTCCTTCATGAACGGGCGTCATTTAGGGACGAATCTGGCCGTCCTGGTCGGAGTCGTTATGGGCCTGGGTACGGCGCGGGCATCATTCGATGGGTTCACCGCGGAGGGGATCGAGACGATTCGCCCGAGTGAAGCCGACGGGCGGACCACCGTGGCCCCGAAGCTCGTCGCCATGTCGCTGACGGGCCAGAAGATCACCGTGGACGGAAAGCTGGACGAACCGATCTGGCTGACGGCGCCGACCGCCAGCGGATTCAAGACATGGGACCCGGACCGTGGCGGGGTGCCGCCCGAAGAGACGCTGTTCAAGGTGGCCTACGACGAGGATGCGGTCTACTTTGCCGTGGCCTGCCTCGAGAAGGACGCCGCGAACATCGAGGCCAAGCTCTCCCGGCGCGACAACTTCAGCAACTCCGATCTGGTCAGCATCTACATCGATCCGTATCACGACAAGACCACCGGCTATAACTTCAAGATCAATCCGCTGGGTGTCCAGGTCGATTCGTACATTTTCGCCGACGGGGAGCGGGACGACAACTGGAACGCCGTCTGGCAGGGCGAGACGCACCGGGATGCCGATGGCTGGTATGCCGAGGTGCGCATTCCATTTGCGGCCATCCGCTACAAGAGGGCCGAGGAAATGACCTGGGGCCTCAACATCTACCGTCGGATGCACAACCGCGGGATCGAGGTCTCGTGGACCAACTGGCCCAAGGGCGAATCGGGATTCGTGAGCCGCTGGGGCGAGCTGACCGGCCTCAAGAATGTGGTGCCGGCCAGGGCCGTCGAGATCCTTCCCTATGTTCTCCAGCGATCGACCGACCCGTCGATCAATGAACCCGAATTCGGGGCCGACAAGATCCAGAACCAGACGAATTTTGGCGGCGATCTGAAGTACGGCATCACCTCCGACCTGACATTGAATGCCACGATTCAGCCCGATTTCGGGCAGGTCGAGGCCGATCCGGCCGAGCTCAATCTCTCCCCCTTCGAAACTTTCTACGAGGAAAAGCGCCCCTTCTTCGTGGAAGGGAATAAGTTTTTCAGTCATCCCAACTTCAATCTTTTCTACTCGCGGCGCATCGGCACCGGTAACGAGAACGCCCGGATCCGCTTTGCAAGCAAGTTGACCGGCAAGCTGGCCGGCAACACGACGCTGGCGGTCCTGGCCGCAGCCACCGACCTGACCGGGACGGGGCAGGGGCACAATTTCTTCAAGGGCGGCGAGCGTGAAACTTATTTCGCCGTCGCCCGGGTCGGGCAGCAGTTCAACGGTGGATTGCACCGGGTCAACCTGATGGGCACCGCCGTGAACAATCCGGGGAGCTATGCTGACTACGGGGATCGTTTTTCACGCGAAGCCTATACGGGTGGCGCCGACTGGGAATCCAATTTCAAGAATCGGCAATACCGCCTCCAGGGCTCTCTCGTCGGTTCGGTCATCGACCCGGAAAAAAACCCCGACAATCCGCTGCCGGCTGCCAGGCTGTATGGCACCGGCGGCAGCATGCAGTTCAACAAGCGGGGCGGCAAGTTTTACGGCGGCGTCAGCGGGCGGTGGGAACATGACAAGCTGAGACTGAACGATGTCGGATTCCTGTCGGCACCGGACGAGATCAGCTCGCGCGCCTGGCTCAGCTTTCCCATCAATCAGAACGGCAAGAGCAAGACCTTCAACAACGGCGAACTCAACTTCAATGCCTGGCGGAGCTGGCTCTACGGGGCCCGCAACGGCCAGGATGTTCAATCGGGCGAGACGGCCTGGGCCTACGGCAAAGGTCATCCCCAGAACGCCGGGAATAATATCAACGGCTTTCTGCAATTCCGCAATTACATGGAAGCCTGGGCCGGTCTCGAGTTGATGTACAAGGGAACGGAGCGTTACGAAACCCGGGGGGGTCCGCTGATCTCGGAACCGCTGACCTACGGTGGCTGGTACGGCGGCTCGACGGATACCCGGAAGGACCTGACCCTGAACCTGGACGGCAACTACTTTCGCGACACGGCCGAAAACTTCAGCACGAACCTGACCACGGGCGTTCACTGGAACCAGTCCAGTTCGATGGTCCATGACATTCGGCTGGGATTCCGCTATCGCGAGGACGACACGCAGTACCTGGAAACCGTGAACCTGGCCGATCGGCCGGGGGGCCAGGGGATCGGCGGCCTCTCCTATGTCTTCGGCGACATCACGCAGCGAACGCTGGATCTGACCATCCGCAGCAGCGTCCTCTTCAGCCGCTCCGCCTCGCTGGAATTCTACGTTCAGCCGTACGTCACGGTCGGCAGCTACAGCCGGGTTCGCGAACTGGCCGAGCCCGACTCCTATGACCTGATCCCGTACGCCGAAGCCGACTACGAGCCCCGGGACTTCGATTTCGAGTACGGCTCGGTGAACCTGAACGCGGTCTGGCGCTGGGAATATCGCCCGGGAAGCACCTTTTACCTGGTCTGGACCCACGGGCGGGAGAGCTTTGACCAGCGCGCCTTCCATGCTCCCGGCGCGAGCTTCCAGAACAGTCTCGGGACGGGCGCGCTCTTCAACAACGAGCCAACGAACACGATTCTGGCCAAGTTCACCTACTACCTGTCGCTGTAGTCAGCGGCGTTTTTGAAGGCCCCGGCGCCACTCTGGCCGTGGACCCGCCGAATCTTCTAGTATCCGGTCTTCATCCAAGAAGAATGGGGGCGACAAGGATGGTCGCCCCGCATCGCCTTCCCGAAGGAGACCATCGTCCCATGTTGATCAGCGAAAAACTGGCCCGCGCACTCAGCGTGCAGGTCGGCAATGAATTCGGCGCCTCCCTCCAATACGTCATGCTGGCCTCCTATTTCGAGCGCGAGGCCCTCCCCGTCCTGGCTGCCCGTTTCTACGAACAGGCGGACGAAGAGCGGATGCACGCCATGAAGATCAGCCACTACGTGAACGCCGCCGGCGGCACGCTGGAAATCCAGGCCATTCCCAAGGGAAAGGCTGATTTCGCCTCCGCCGAAGAAGGGGTTCAGCTGGCCCTCGACTGGGAGCTGACCGTCACCCGGCAGATCAACGACCTGGTCGGCATCGCGATCATCGAGTCGGACCACCTCGCGCAGAATTTCCTGGTGTGGTTCGTCAACGAGCAGCTCGAGGAAGTCAGCAGCATGGACATGCTGCTGAAGACCATCCAGCGCGCCAAGGGCGACATGCTCCGCGTCGAGGAATACGTCTCGCGCTCAGGCGCCAAGGCACCGGAATCGGGGCTCGAGCCGGGGGCGTAGCGGCAAGCGGCATGCGCTCCTGCTCCACCGGAGCGGCGGAGTGGAAATGGCGTCCCCAACGGGATTCGAACCCGTGTCGCCGCCGTGAAAGGGCGGTGTCCTAGGCCGGGCTAGACGATAGGGACCCGGAAGTCCGTCCTTACAGTCGACAACAGGACTGCGGATGGACAAGGCCGCGGATTATAGGGGCCTCCTTCCCCATCGGTCAATGCGCGTGCGGGGGCGCCGTCCCGCTCAGCGAAAGCGGCGGATCAGCCCGGTGACGATTCCCTGGATCTGGAGTTCACCCGGGTCCGGCACCGGAATTGGGTCCATCGTCGGATTCTCGGGGAGGAGCCGGATGCGCGTGCCCTTCTTCTCGAAGCGCTTGACCGTGGCTTCATCGCCCAGGAGCGCCACGACGATGTCGCCGTTTTCGGCGGTTGGTTGCGGCTTCACGACGATGTAATCGCCGGGGAGAATGTGGGCCCCGATCATGCTTTCTCCCTGGACTTCGAGCAGGAACGAGCCATCGCTTTTCACGAAGGTTGAGTCGACCGAGATGCGATCGATGATGTTTTCGATGGCGGTGGTGGGCGTACCGGCGGCGATGCGGCCGACCAGCGGCAGGATATGAGGCACCCGCGGACGAACGCCCGCCCAGGCGGCCGGGGCCGAATCAGTGAGCCGAATACCACGGGCCCGACCCTCCTCCAGCATGATGGAACCCTTTCGCTGCAAGGCGATCAGGTGATCGCTGGCCGCGCGGGTGGAGGCCATGCCGAAGTGCTGACAGATTTCACGGAGCGTCGGCGGGAAGCCGCTCATCTCGATGAATTCCCTCAGGAAGCTCAGAATTTCGTTTTGACGCTGGGTGAGTCCGCGTGCCATTTATTCCTCCGATGGACGGGCCTGACCTGGAGTCCGATGCTGCGGACCGGTCGTTCTACGAACCATAAGTGCCCGTCTGGCGCGAATCGTTCGATTCGGCTTCCGACGCGGCGGCCCATGGCATCGACAGCTGGGCGACGGTCGATGGACCGCGCCGGAGAAAACGGCTCGCCGGAAGGGACGAATCGGCCAGGGCGGCGGCCGCCGACCGAACCGGCGAGTCAAGTTTCGTGATGGTGGATGTCCTGTTGTCCCGGATGAATGAGGCCGCCCGCCGGGCCCGGCTGATGCTGTCGGCGCGGTCCGCCAGGCGGGGTGCCGCCTCGGCCAGCGCCAGAAAGACCGACTCGGCCTGATCCGGTTCGAGTCCCCCGGCCACGGCTCCATCGACAAAAGAGAGCCGCCACCGACGCCGCTCAGCGGCGACCCAGGCTTCCCTCTGGCTCGAGGTGACACCCGGCGTTGAGACGGGGCGGGTCAGCGCCCGACGGAACGCCTCCGCCTGGAATGAGTCGAACCCGGCCAGCACGCGGGCCATGTCGGCAAGCTGCTCTTCTTCGAGGAGGAGACCATGCGTGCGGGCCAGGATCGGTTTCAATCGAGATGCAATGGGTGGGGTTGCCTCGACGCCGGTGGCGCGGGCTCGGAAGCGCGCGGCCAGTGCCGGCTGTCGGCGGGCGACATGTTCCAGCGAGGCTTCCACGATCAGCGGTTCGCGGTCGGCCCCCGCGCCGGTGCCGGAAGCTTCAAAATCAGTCGTGAGAAGATGGATGACGACGGGGCCCCCGGCAACCGGAGTGCCGGTGGTGTCTGCGCCGTCGAATTCAACGGATTCGGGCAGGTACTCCCGGTAGGGACGTCCTCCGCCGTCGCGCACCACGGGCCGCGTCGTGGTGGTTCCGTTCGCGACCAGCACGAGGCGATCGCGGTCGGCCTCGACCCGTGCGACCAGGCCGGAAAGGGCGCGGGCAAGGTCGAGCCACTCGCGCGTGGCCGATTCGCGGACGTAGCGCCGTGCCAGGTGCTCGTCGCGGGCGACGGCCGCGGCGACATCCCCGCCGGGTGACTCCGGTACATGCCGCGCCGCGGCGGCAATGTCCGTTTCGGCCATGCCGAGGAGGACGCCGGCCTCTCGAACTGCGGCCCGCGGGGACAGGCGGACCGTACGGCCGGGATGATTCACCCGTTCACGGCCATATCGGTGTTCCAGATAGGCGGCCAGTTCGCTCCGCTGGCCCGCGCTGACACGGAAGGTGATCGTCGGAGAGCCGACGGTGGCTTCGAGGTAGAAGTGGGCGGCATCGAGGTTGGCCGCCACCGGATCGATGTCCGTCAGGCCGAGGAACCAGGCGACGAGCGACGAGCGCACCGCCCCGGACATCGGCCGGAGATCGATTCCGTGGCGGTGCGCGTAGCGGCGGGCATCCCACTGGAGCAGAAACCAGCCGGCAAGATCGAGCCGTTTTACTTCGGCCAGTTCGTTTTCGAGCCGGCGACGATGGCGTGTGCTCTTCGGGCAGCGAACCGCCACGATTGACGCAAGGTAATCGACGGCTGTCCGTCCGCCCGGCAGCGGGTAGTCGAGGCCGGCGGGGGCATCGGTGACCTCATTCGCCACCAGACACCGTTCGGCCAGCGCGACTTCGTTTTCCAGTGCCTCCGGATGATCGCGGTAAAGGCGACGCCGTTCGGCCGGTGTCCGGAACTGACTGTCCGGCGCGAGGCGTTGATCGCGGCTGACTTCGACCAGTGGTCGGCCATGGGCCAGAGCCAGCCTGGCATTTCGTGTGAGTCGATCGCTATCGTCGAGATGATCAACCTGGTCGGATGCGACGATCGAGACACCCGATTTCCGGGCCAGCGCCGCCACGGCGTCTGCCAAGCGCGCCTCGGCCGGCAGGCCATGCAGTGAAACGCCCAGATAGACGGCCGATCGCCCAAAGACCTCGGCGAGCCGGAGTGCCAGCCGCTCCGCCTGATCCGCCTGACCCCGCTGGATCCGACTCGAGACTTCTCCGACAAGACCGGGGCTCTGGGCGATCAGTCCGTGATGGTGCGCGGCAAGATCTTCGAAAATCAGAAAGGGTTGGCCCGCGCGGGTATGCGCGAGGGAGACGAGATCGGCCAGATTCCGCCGCCCGGTTTCGGATTCAGCGAACAGGACCAGGGGGAACGTGACGGGTGCGGTCAGAGAGTCAAGTGTCGGTGGTGCCGGATCGGCCAGGCAGGCGACCTCGAATTCCACCCCGATGACCGGATCAAGACCGCGCCGCCGGGCGCCGGCGATGAAGGGCGCCGCACCGAGGAGGGTGGCCCGATCCACCAGGCCGACCATGTCGTATCGATTCTGACGGGCCCGGTCGAGCATGGCTTCGACGGAGGCTGTTCCCCGCGCCGGCGAGTACTCGCTCACGAAGTTCAAACAGGCGTTTCGCATGTCCCAAAAGTACTAGTCAAAATACTGGGTGTCAAATAAATAGTTATAAACCGTTGTCATTTCGACAAATAGAAGTGTGGTCGCCGCGGAGGAAAGGCTAGCGACGGGCGATCCGCCCACCGATCGCCATGCTCGAGCCGGAGAAGTTCGGGGCCGGCTGATCGAGCCATCGACAGAAAATCACGCCACTGGTTCCGCTGCCACCCGGGAAGTCGAGCCCATCACAGATCTGCCGGACGTTGAAGCTGCAGTTGTCCTTGTTGGCGGGTGGCAGGGGCGGGGGCGGCGGCGCCGTCGGGTTGGATTCCAGGATCATCTCGTCCGTCGTTGCCGGACCCCAGTAGTTGCTGTCGGCCGCAACCGCGATTCCGGACGGCATCAGGTTGCGCAGATCGCACGGAAGATTCTGATACAGGTTGCATTGCTTGAGGATCGGCGGATCAATACCGGGAAGTCCCTCGCAGTGAATGCCGGCCGAGAACTGGGGTACCCGGTCGTCGCCATTGTTGCGGATGTCGCTCCGCCGGGCCACGAATGCCGAATTGATGCACCAGATGCCGCTGTAGCGATTGTTGCCGATGTTGCAGTGCTGGATTGTCACCGGGTGAATCGGTGAATCGCAGTCATTGAGGAGAAGGCCGTTCCCTCCGTTATTGGCGATGGTGACGTCGGTCATCGCCAGATTGGTACGAGTCAGCGCCAGACCGTCAACGAGGCTGTTGGACAGGGTGCAGCCACGGAGCGTCAGGTCGGCGTCAGTGGCCATGATGGCGGTGTTGGCGTAAAGGATCCGCGCGGATGTGAATCGCCCGATCGACGCCTCCTCGAAAATCAGGCTGCCGAAATCGCCCGGGGCGGCCGGAAGGCCCCGATTGGCGTTGGGCCGAAACGTGACCAGGCTCTCGGGCTTTCCCTCGACCAGGAGCGTGCCGCGTACATTCAGGTTGAGACCCTTCTTCGTGAAGATGACCAGCACCCCCGGCTCCAGCGTGAGCGTCCGGTTCCTCGGCACGGTCACCGACTTGATGACGTAATAGGGGTTGTTGTTGCGGGTCCACCGTCCGAACTCGGCCCCTTCGACCTTCGTCGAATCGATGTGCCCCGGCCGGGCGGGCATGAACGGCTCCCCCTGCTTGGTGCAGGCGGCAAGGGCCAGGAGAAGAATCGCCCCGAGTACGAGGACACGCCGATCAACCACCGGCCACCTCACGGAGCGGTGGCGCCGTTCGCTTCTTGTAATCGGAATAGTTGCCAAGCGAGAGCGTGGCCTGGCCGTTGTCGATGGCCATGATCTGATTCACGGTGCGGTCGAGAAACCATCGGTCATGCGACACAGCGAGTACTGTCCCCTCAAATTGGGCCACGGCCGCCTCGAACACCGCCCGCGAGGGGATGTCGAGGTGGTTCGTCGGTTCATCGAGGACGAGGAAGTTGGCACGGCTCCGGACAATCAAGGCCAGGGCCAGCCGGCTTCGTTCGCCTCCCGACAGGGCATTCAGCGGCTTGTAAACATCTTCCCCGGTGAAGAGAAATCCACCCAGAAAGGTGCGGATTTCGTTTTCAGGGACGAGGGGCGTCACCTTCCAAGCTTCATCGAGGACCGAGTGGGGACCTCGGAGGGATTTCTGTTCCTGTTCAAAGTACCCAATTTGGACGCCCGCGCCAAGATGTAATTCGCCGGCGTCATACGCTTCCTGGCCGATGATCAACCGGAGCAGCGTCGACTTGCCGGCCCCGTTCAGGCCGATGACGCCCATCTTGTCGCCGCGCTGGAGCCGAAACGTGACGCCATCGAGAACGCGGTTCGACCCGTACGACTTCCCGATCCCCTTCAGGTCGAGGACGACCCGGCCCGAGCGTTCCGGCTCGGGCAATACCAGACTTATGACGCGCGCCCGGCCGGCCGGCCGCGGCAGGACATCCACCTTGTCCAGCATCTTGCGACGGCTCTGGGCCTGCTTGGTCTTCTGCCCGGCAATGTTCTTGCGGATGAAATCCTCGGTCCGCCCGATCATCGCGTCCTGCTGCTCGTAGGCCTTCCACTCCTGTTCGAGCCGCGCCTCGCGCGCTTCGAGAAACTGGGAGTAGTTGCCCTTCCAGAGTTTGAGCTGCCCCTGGTGCAGTTCGGCGATCTCCCTTGACAGCCGATCCAGAAACCATCTGTCGTGGGAGATGATGACGTAGGCTCCCTCGTAGTCGGCCAGGAAAGCCTCGAGCCACTCGATGGCGTGGATGTCGAGATGATTCGTCGGCTCGTCAAGCAACAACAGATCGGGCGTGCGCAGAATCACCCGGGCCAGGGCCGCCCGCGTCTTCTGGCCGCCCGAAAACTCGGCCATCGGCCGATCGAGATCTCCCTTCGTGAATGACAGGCCATCCAGGACCCCGGCCAGGCGATGCTCGAGGTCCCATCCCCCTTCCCGCTCGTACTTCTCATGGAGATGCGAATAGCGCTCGAGCAGATCGGCCATCGTGTCGGGATCAGAGGAGTCGTCGAGCTGCGACATCTCACCGGAAAGCTGTTCCAGCTCCCGCTCCATGGCCTCGATGTGCTGCATGGCCCGGAGGGCCTCGTTCCGGAGCGTCGCGCCGGGCGGGCTCGACATCTCCTGCTCGATGTAGCCGATGTGAACGGCCTTCTTGACCACCACATCGCCCGATTCCGGCTCGAGCTGGCCGGTCAGGAGCCGGAACAGCGTCGTCTTGCCGGCGCCGTTTTCACCGACCAGGCCGCATTTCAGATCATCGGAAAGCTGCCAGGAAACGCCGCCGATGATGGTGTCGCCGCCGAACGACCGATGAACGTTGGCGAACTGGGCAAGGAGCATCGGAAAACGGTACCACAGTCGGGAGGCGCTATCGAAAGTGGATCACCCGTGCGGAGGCCGTGTGGCCGGACGCACTCGCCCGGGCGAAGTAGACGCCAATCGCCCGACCGCCGGCCGTATCGCGGCCGTCCCAGGTGATGGTGTGACGCCCGGCGTCCAGCGACCCGTCGACCAGCCTGCGAATGCGACGACCAAGGACGTCGAAGACGTCGACACGAACGGGACCGGAAACGGCCAGCGTCAACTCGAACGAGGTGGTCGAACCGGCGCCCGGAACCACGGCGAGTGACAACCCCGGCCGGGGGCCGCTCTCAGTGGCCCGAACGGGGCCGTACCAGTCCATGGCGCCGTCGGGATCGCGGGCTTCGATCCACCATGCGGCCTCACCGCCCGGCGCGACATCGACAAACGTGTACGCACTTCGGCCGGTGAGCCATCGGTCGGTGAGATTGATCGCACCGGCCCCGGGGGCCCGGGCACCGGCGATTGGCTCACCCCGCTCCCGCCACACGTGGAACAGGGCGCTGCGCGGTCCGTCCTCATGCCGCCAGCGGATCGTGACGCTTCCGCCGTCGCCGGCTTCGGCGGTAAGTCCAGTCAGCCGGACCGGCACGGTCGGACCATAGTCCACGAGCTTCAGGATCCACTCATCGGGATCCAGCAGCGCCACCGTGTCCATCGGGGCACCGCCCAGCGTGTCGCGAAAAGTCGTCACGTCCTGGGCGACGAAGATGGTTCGGCGCTTGATGCCCGCCTGACTGCGCAGGTCGAAATCGACCGGCATCGGGAAATAAACGTCCGCCTGGGACTGGCCAATCTGGATCTGGAGCACGGTCACGTCAACGATGAACCGGCCGTCGCCGAGGTCGCTGGTCCTGGCATCCACATTGAAGTGCGGGAGCCCCGGATCGGTGAGCCAGGGGGTGAAAAACCAGGCCAGGTCCGAGCCATGAATTTCCTCGCACACGGCAATGAAGTCCTGGTTGACGACGTTACCGAAGCGGTGGCGGTCCTGGTAGGTGCGAAGGATGTCGAAAAACGCCGCATCCCCGGTTATCCGGCGCAGCATGTGCAGGACCCACGCCCCCTTGTCATACGCCGCAAAGTTGAAGAGGCGTTCGGCCGGCGGGTTGTACACCGGGATGGCAAAGCCGTTTTGCAGGTAGCCAAGCTTGAAGAGGTCCGAGAAGAGCCTCATCCGACTCACCAGCCCGGCGCGACCGAATCGATGCTCCATCCAGAGTGCGTCGGCGTAGGTGGCGAACCCTTCATTCAGCCAGATGTGCCGCCAGTCCTCAAGTGTCACCGCATTGCCGAACCACTGGTGGGCCAGTTCGTGGGCCAGCAGCCACTCGTACGTGACCCCGTTTCGGACGACGAACTCGCCGACCATCGAGAGCGTCTGGTGCTCCATGCCGCCGGGAAAGTTGGCCTCCGAATGGCCGTACTTCACGAACGGATAGGGACCGAAAAGTGTTTCGAAGTGGGTGATCATCTCGGGAATGACATCGAACGTGCTCACCGCCGCCGCGGAGTCGGCCGGATAGACATAGTTGAGGATGGGGATGTTAGGCAGGCGATTGTCCTCGAGCAGGATATACGGCGCCGCCTGGAACGTCATGAGATAGGTGGAGAGGGGCGTCATCTCTCGCCAGTGGAATCGACGACGTCCATCCCCGAGCGTCTCCGAGCCGATGAGGAGCCCGTTGCCGGCAACGACATGATCAGGGGGCACGGTCACGATCATGTCGAGCGTGGCCTTGTCCTCCGGCACATCGTGGCCGGGAAACCACCAGCGCGCATCCTCCGGCTCGCTGAAGGTATGCGTGGCCAGCGTCATCGGATTGTTGTCAGCCGGGAAATAGAGTCCGCGCGTCGACACGCCCCCATGAAAGATCACCAGCTCGAAGTCATCGTGGAAAAGGCGTGGCGGTGTCAGCGCGATCCCGATCTTGCCGTCGTAACGCCGCCAGGCGCTGGTCGACTCGCCATCGAGCTGGATGCCGAAGACCTCGGCCCCGCAGTAATCGACGAGCAGACTGTCCAACCCGTCCCGGCTGATCTCGCCGGTGATGGTGGTCTTCCCCATCGCCAGGCTGTCCTCGGGAAAGATCTCGAATTCGATCCGGTAGTGCCGGACATCGTACGGCGGCGACGGGTCGGCGGGGGGATAGAAGGGAGGCAGCTCCCGATCCGCCGGTGTCAGGATCCCGCGGTCGGCCTCGCGGCCGGAGCGTTGGTGCCCCAGCATCTCCTGGCGGCGGAACTCGACGAGGGCGGCCTTACCTTCGTCGGTGCCGGAGGATGTCGGTGTGGAATCGTTGGCGTCGAGTCGCCAGAACCCGGCGAGGGCCGTGACAAGCACCAGGAGGGTAACCACCAGCGCGGCGCTCCATGATCCGCCCGAACCGATCCGGCGAATCCTACTCATCCCGCCCCCCCGTCGGCCGCCTCGGCCCGGAGCGCGATGCGGGCGCTGATCAATCCCGCCAGTATGCCATCCTCGAAATGGAAGATCGGGGCTGCGGCCAGCTCCGGAATATCATGGGGGTTCAGGATGTCTTCCGGGGTGGCGCGCGGGGCGTGGTCGCGGGCCACCCGCAGGACCTTGGCCCGCTGCTGGTCGATCATTTCACCGAGCACCCGGTCCGCCCGGGCCGCCTCGCCTGGCCCCCTGTCATCGGTCATCGCGTCTCCCGGCGGCGGGACCCCTTCCCTTCCGCCCGCAGATTGTACAATGCCGGGATGAATAGTCACGACCGCCCGATGACGAACCCTGATCGCACCCCGAACGACCACGACCTCCCCCCCCTGCCGCCGGATACCCTGGTCTTCGACGGCCACGCGGACACGCTGCTCGGCATCGTCGACAAGGGACATCACATCGACCGGTCGGCCGAGTTCGGCAACCACATCGATCTGGACCGAATGGCCGCCGGCGGGCTTCATGCCGAGATTTTCACCGCCTTCGTCGACCCGACGTTCATTCCGGGTGCTCGCGACCGGGCACACCGGTTGATCGACGCCCTGCATGACGAAGCGCGATGCTTTCCGGGGCGGCTGACGGTGACAACGAGTGCCGATGCCGTCCGCGAGGCCGTGGCTGCCGGGCGCGTGGCCGCCGTTCCGGCCATCGAGGGGGGTCACGCCATCGAGGACAGCCTCGACAACCTGCGTGAGTTTCATCGCAAGGGAATCCGGCTGATGACGCTCACCTGGAACAATTCGAACAACTGGGCCGACGGCTGCTGGCCGGGCAAGGACGATCCGCGTCACGGGGGCCTCACCGATTTCGGCAAACGCGTCATCGGCGAGATGGAGAAGTTGGATATCCTGGTGGATGTTTCGCACGCATCGCCCGAGACGTTTCGGGATGTCGCGGCCATCGCCACCAAGCCGTTCGTCGCCAGCCACTCGGGTGCCGATGCCGTCACTCCACACTTCCGGAACCTGAAAGACGAGCAGATCGACATCATCGCCAAATCGGGTGGCCTGGTCGGCGTGCCGTTCGTCTCCGGCTTCCTGGTCGATGAGTTCGGCGCGTGGAAGAAGGTCATGGACTCGGCCGAATACGCCGCGCTGTCACGACCCTGCGGCTACCCCTTTCCATTTCACGCGGAAGAAGATGAGGAAGTCCTCTACGAATGCAGCGTCCCGCAAGCCACGCTCGACGACTTCTTCCGACATCTCGACTACCTGGTCAACCGCATCGGCTGGCAACACGTGGCCCTCGGCACCGACTTCGACGGCACCAAGCGAATGCCGGTCGAAATCGCCGACGTGGCCGACCTGGGAAAGGTCACACGGGGGCTTGTGGCGCGGGGGTATTCGGCG
>Ga0163152_10001211_pt1 | contig 41732 bp, 55 predicted proteins | sample OliLakLV19MP8IB2_FD_148635 | JGI IMG/M metagenome (GOLD analysis project Ga0163152, IMG submission 148635) | Freshwater microbial mat bacterial communities from Lake Vanda, McMurdo Dry Valleys, Antarctica - Oligotrophic Lake LV.19.MP8.IB-2 | ecosystem: Environmental > Aquatic > Freshwater >...
GGAGCTGGGGTCGGCGGAGCGGAGGTCGGCGTAGCGGAGGTTGGCGGAGCTGAGGTCGGCGGAGCTGAGGTCGGCGGAGCGGAGGTCGGCGTAGCAGAGGTCGGCGTAGCAGAGGTCGGCGGAGCGGAGGTTGGCGGAGCGGAGGTCGGCGGAGCGGAGGTCGGCGTAGCTGAAGTCGGCGGAGCTGAGGTCGGCGGAGCTGAGGTCGGCGGAGCTGAAGTCGGCGGAGCTGAGGTCGGCGGAGCTGAGGTCGGCGGAGCTGAGGTCGGCGGAGCGGAGGTCGGCGGAGCGGAGGTCGGCGTTTGCCCGTGCCGCCTCCTGAACCGCTGCTCGAACATCCTGTGCATTCTCGGCTGTGTAAAGAACACTTCTGTCAAACCTGTTCTTAATTTCAATCACTTTGTCTCTCCTGCTGTGTAAATATCAGGGGTTTGTTTTCTTTTTGGCCTTGCTCACGCTGCGACCTTTAAACTGCGTAGTTCTTCAAGCTCAGCTAGGTAGCCCCAATAGTCAGCGGCGCGAACCGTCACCATCCATTCAGTGTTATTGCGACGGTGCATGACTATCGCCGTCTTGCTTGGAGGGCAGTCATCGCAAGCCTGCCGCCAAGCCTTAGGCAGGTTCAAAGCCTCGACGCGCTTGATTTCGATGTGATGGTCGCGAACGATGCCGTCCTCAAGCGTTTGTACGTCACCTTTGAATTCCATGCCTCCCGACAATGGTGTCCTGCGTAACTTGGTGCCGGTAATGGAGCGAATAAGGTCCGCAGCTTCGCGTTCGCCGCTAGCTCCTTTGGTGCGTGACTTCTTCACAATTCTCTCTGCATCCGTAAGAGGGATTGACCGATTCCTACTCTTGTCTCTAACACCCTGATCGCAGCCTTAGCGGCTTCGTAATCGGACTCGGCTACTACGAGGGTCTTGTAGGACTCCTTGTTGTAAAGCTCCACTACTGTCTTGTTGTCTAGGTCTGTTTGGGTCAGCTTCTCTGAAGACATTTTGAACCGTAGACGTTCTTGGGCGAACTCGTATTCGTAGTCACGCTTTGCCCTGAAGTAAGAACGTGCGCTTGACTCAATGTCGTTCATGCGGTCGGCAAGGTCTGTGTCTATGTCTGCAAGGGTTTGGGCGATGGAGCCTGGGTCAGTCTTCATCTGTGCATCCGGCTCATCCAAGGTTTCTTGTAGCTGCGGAAGAACTCGCCCATGTGCAAGTCGTGAGTCGTGCAAAACCGATCAAAGCTCTCAAGCGTGGCCGTAGCGTTAGCGCGGCGACGGTGATACCAACGCTGGGCGGTCTCGTCCATGCGCTTTCCGTTGCAGTAAGTCTTTCCATCCATGTAGGGGCGAAGCCAAGCGACGATCATCTTGGGATTCAAGTTCTTCACGCCACTTCAAGAGAGTAGAAGTCGTTTAGCTGTGAGAGCAGCATCCGCCCGACGTTGGTGGGAAGCTCCAAGAGCATCACTGTCTCGAAAGAGAGAATGTCTTCGGGATTCGACTCGTCAAAGCGAACGTCATTGAACTCAAGCTGGACGTAAGGGCCTTCGGTGTCTCTCACGACGGCCTCGTTAGCAAACCGTGTCATGCTGCCACCTTCTGCGTCCTTGACTCCAGTTCTTTGAGCCGGTTGTGAAGGTCAAGGGTTGCGAGAAAGTCGCCAGGGGTTGCGCTGCCTTGGACGGGATGTGGCTCGCCCTTCATATCTAGGCCGATAATCCACTTCTCATCTATCTCGATGCCGTAGCTCTCGTACAGGGCGAGTTCATACCCCGCGGCTTGTAGGTGGGCTTTGGTGTAGACCACCCCCTTCTTAGAGGTCTTGTAGTCGATCAGGCAACGCTTACCGTCAATCGTGCAAAGTCCGTCGAAGGTCCCGGCGAAGCGATGCTCCTTAGAGGCCACAACTATTTCCGAGTGGGTGAACTTGGGCTTGGCGAACTTGACCCATTTCTTTAGCGCACGTACATAGCCCATGTGTTCGGCCGGGACTGTGACCTCGGGGAACTTCCCCTCTTTGACATAACGCTCGGCTATGTCGTGAATAGCTGTACCTCTGTTGGCAGCCGATTCGCGGTTGTGGTTGACCGTTAGCTTTGAAGCCGTCAGGGCCTTTTGCAGTTTGTCGTCATCGGCTTTGATGAGCCACATAAAGAAATCCTCGGGCGTGTCACGCTCAAGCCTTGCGAGTTGCTTTACGCCTCTCGCCCCTACCTTCTGGCCGTACCAGGACGCCACTCCAAACAGAGAACCGTCATTCGCTGCATCGACAATCGTTGAAATGGAATCCACCTTCACCGGATCAGGCGGGAAGTAATACTCATGGCGTGGGTTCTTGTAGAACTCAACCGTCAGTCCCGAAGGTAGTTCGTGAATGGTGCTTACACTGCGCGCCATAGAATCGCCCTCCGGTTGCTGGGGAGGGTGGCGGTCTTGCCGGTGTCTTTGACAAGCCCCTTCTTTACGAGTTCCGCCCGGCGGGTACGAATGCCTGAATCAGACTGCGGGATGATCGTTCCGTAGATGAACTGGTACTGCTTGACTAACTCAACGTCTGTCATCTCATCGAAACCTTTGAGGACCGACAGGACTGCGGTTTGCTTGTTGGTCAGGTTGCGTACCGACCTGGCGGCTTCCTTAGCAGTCCAGGGGTCGCTTCTACGCGCTTGGGGTTTGAGTGCCAGTTGCATCAGAACGGCACTCCATCGTCTGCGCTCAGGGCGTTGCCCTTTGCATATGCAATAGCTGCGTCGGCCAAGCGAGCGCCTACATGATCGACTTCGATGTCCGAGATACGTCCTGCTGCTGCCATGATCGCCGCGGAGCGCGTCGTGTTCTGAATGACGATTAGCCGTTGGCGTTCATCGTCGCTAAACGACCTGTCGGCCGGCGCTTGGGCGGGAGCCTGAGTGGTGGGGGTAGTTTGGACAGGCTGGCTAGGTGGCTGGCCTCCGCTCTCTACCCCGTTTAAGTAGAAGGTACGTCCGCTGAGTTGGCCGGTGAGCTTGTCGCCCTTGGTTATGCGCAAGATGAGCGGATCACCTACCGGCGCGTAGATGCTGAACCACTGGTCCCCTAGTTCTTGGAACTTCACTCCCAAGCGAACCTGAGGGGAGCCGTCTTGCTTTGATACGAGCTGACGACCTTCTCGGTCTGTCGTATCCAATGCCTTTGATCTTGCCTCAATGGTGTACATGGTTCCTTTCTGTGCCTGGTAGTTGTTCCAGGGAATGTTCTTTGTCAGTTGGTTGAACGGAAGTTTTTTGAACGGCTTTGGTTTCTTGGAGGCCGGTAATGCGTATGCGACGTTTGGATGGGTCATAGAGCCTCAAACGCACTTTCATCTCGTCGGTGTTCACTCAACGTCACCCTTCGTTCCGCAGTCAGGACAAGTCGGACTGCCTGACCAGCGACGAGGGATGTAGTGGACGGCGCACTCAACGACCTCGCCGTCTGCGCCGTCGCACTCGGTGTTGGGGCAGACGTAGCTCTCGCCAGAGGGGTCGGGGCTTGAGGACGGCTGGAACGCCACCCCTTTATCCCCGGCTCCAACCACCGGGGCTTCCCCCTCTGGCGTCATGCGTTCCTCTCTGTGAGGAACTGAATCGACTCAGCTTTGATCCCCGACGGGATTACCTGTCCGTCAATAGCAACAGCGAAGTCCTCTACCAAGGCGTCCAAGTGTGAGATGCGCCTCTCACCCCAAACGAAGATGTTCAAGACGACATCACCCACTAAGAGGGGAAACCACAGACACTTTTTCTTCAGCATCTCGGGGTCGGCCGTAAGGGTGCCGGTGACTACAACACGGTTAAGCGAGTGCTTCATGCGGCCTCCTGACAAAACAAGGCCCAACCAGTAAGCGATCCGTCCCAGACTTCTTTCATCTCAGCGGTACAGATCGTGCAGTAAATGCCTGCGTCCCAGCTAAGGATTAGGCAGTAGGCCCTTGCCGCACGACGGCAGCCGTCGTTGTTGCATTGGCGGTTCTGGCGACCCTTGGGACGGCGCTTCATCTCCATGGCGCTCTTTACCTCCACCTTCGCACCCCCCCGCCCAAAGGAATCCGCTTCCAGGCACAGAAAGCCAGGATGAGAATCAGGAGAAATGCGACTGCAATGGTCATTTGCTCAAACTCAGATACGGGTATGTGGGTTGTGTTACCGGAAGTTTCATGGCGTTTTAGTGTTATAGCCCTATCCCTATCGTCCGTCAAGGGTAGAACTTGAGCACTAACACAACTACACCGCAAATTGGGCGAAAAGCTCACCCAGCCTTTGGCGCTGGCTTACAAGTTCCTCCTGGGGTTTGTAGCTCCCCCTCCGTGAGTCGCTGACCCTCAAGTCAGTTACAAACAAATATCCCGCAATTTGCGGGGTGTTCCCGTTCTGGTGTCGGGTGCTTATGCTTGCATCGTCGCGATGACTTTTACCGACTCGACAATTCTCTGAAACGTCAGGCTGGCCGAGCGAGGAAAAACGCAAAGGGCAGTCGAGTTGTACTGACAGGAGCGTTCTCCGCTTGACAGAGATGTGGACTGCCACCTGAAGTTAGGAAAGGCGCTGAATCTGTTGTGTGGTTGTGGGAGCCGTGTCCAGTCTGGCGCATGAGTATCAATACTTAGTTACAACTAACCCGCGCTTTGGGGTGGCTGCCCTTAGGCGTGAAGGAGGCAAGGTGTTGGTGTTGCACTTTGATGGTGGGATGAAAGGCGAGCTTGCATCGTGTGGTGCGTTGGCTCGCGTCAACGGCAAGACAATCGCCGTGGATTCAAAGGCTCTTGGTGAAGCATGGGAGAAAGCCAAACGCTTCAGACACGTCGACTACAAATGGATTCCCAGAGAACAAAATGAGGAAGCCGACGAAATCGCCGGACTTGTTTGGGAGTTTTCAGAAACCTTTGACGAGACACTTTGTGAGATTGATCGTATTGTCGAATCCTAACCTCTTAACCCAAACCAGAACTCTCTTATTCAAAGCAGAACTAATCTCAGAAGCTCCAACCGCCCGAGCAGCCCAAGAGATTCGTAAGGCTGCGACGAAGACAGAGACGATTGAGCCGAAGGGAACCGGCGAAAGTGTCTATGACCGGATCATGCGGGCGCTCAACAAGTGGGTGACTAGGTACGAGGGAGGCGGCAAGCCGGTTGTCTCGACCGATCGTGAGTTTCTTTTAAAGCGAATGTCGGGCATTCTCGTCATAGCTAATGCCACCAAGAAGGACAAGCCACAGAAGGACCTCGAGACCCTCCTACAAGTCGCCCAAGTGCAGATAGCCGAGATAAAGACAAGACGTCCCTCACCGCCACAGGAATGGCGAGAGTGGGCACAGTACGTCTTTGACACCAAAGGCGATCTAACACTTGAAGCCCTAGCCGCGAGAGAGAAACTGACACATAGACCAGGCGGCGGGCTTCCACTACTCAAACGCGCGATCGGATTCATCGAAGCGCGCAACCGCAGAATGGGTCTCACACCAAAGACAGGCTCCCCTCCCACCGCTCAGCAGTTAGTCCGTCGAGCAAGGAATCAGCGTTACCGCGATAACGCCGCTTGACTATTTGGGTTGGGCGTCTTAGAATTAGATAACGTTTTACTCGGCTTCTACGCCCGGCGGTCAGAAGTCTCGCCCAAGAGTTGAGACACTCGCTGTTTGGAAACGCCCAGAGCCGCCCCAATTACCTTCTGGGTAGCTCCACCCTCACTAGCTTCTTTCAAGGCCTCTAAGAACCCTATGGTCCATTTCTATGGTTCGAAAGGGCTTTTTGGAAATACCACGATTTCCCATTGTGGTGGGCTTTTTGCCCATGTCTATAGGTTGCCCTATGCATTTCTATGATTTTTGAGAATGTCGCCGCTACCGAGTTCGACAAGTTCACGCGCGCCCTTGAACGCCTACATCGCATGGTCCGCAACCTCCCGCCGGCCGAGTTCCCATCGACGCACGCGCACAGGAAAACCGAGAAAGAAGCCGCTCCGCCTCCCGGCTTCCTCGAAGGGTTAGCGGATGGCGACTGAGCCCGACTGCGCGGTCTGCGGCCATCGCCCCGCCGAGCATCCCGGCCACGACTGCGAAGATCCGTGCATGCGCTTGGAGTGCCGCTGCCAAGGCTACGCGCCGAAACTGGTCGAATACCTCGAATATCAGGGAAGCCGAGACGCTGAGCGGCTTCCTAGGCCTGAGAACGCACCCGGCCCTACTGAGCTCGCTCACTGTGTAGGACCCCTCCTCGGTCGAAATGTCCATTTCTCCAGCTTCCACCCTCCGTCCAAGCGCCGCCAGGTCCAGTTCTTGTGGCCAATGCTCACGCTCCAGTAGCGGCGCTTGCAAGCGTCGAGATTGGACCGGAGCGAAGCCCAACGTCTAAGGCTCAGCTCGAAACGAGCAGCGCATACCGTTCGTCCCGAAGGGTCGGTTTCAGAACTGATCCCGCAGCAGTCGCAGAACCACATTATGGTTCCGCTTCCGATCAAGTTGCCCTCAGCGTCCATATCCATCAGCGAAGTCCACTTAGACCACTGGTGCCCCTCTCGACGACATTTACGTTTCCGTAGCCACTTCATGTATACCCGCTTCTAGTTGATCTAGTGGACGCTTTGATAGGTCCTGCGTCATAGGCTCGGCAACCTCGCGACTGTGGTCTGCCATTCGGTAGCTTCGCGGTTTGCGGGTTGTTCAGACTGCGGCGAGCTGCTGCGCGTATCCTGCCTCGATCCGCCCGATGATATCTTCGTAGGTGCCCGCGATCTCGGCGTTTCCCGGAGTGTCGTGCCGCTCGGCCGTTCTGCGCTGGTCGTCCGCCTCCCACTGGATAGCCTCAATCACCGGTCGCGCGTCCTCGATCGCCGGCAGGTTGTAGGTCGCGCCGCAGCCGCCACACTGGCAGATAATCGCTAGGTGGCCGTTGCGGTAGCCCTGCTGCACTAGCTTGACCGAGCCAGAGAATCCGTTGCGCGCGACCCTCAACCCGTGGCTAGCCTCGCCGGCCTCCGGGCAGGGCAGGCTCACAAGGTAGCCCGCGCTCTGCGCCACGAACTGCACCGAGTAATGATAGACCTCGGCCGGCACTTCGATGCCGTGCAGGTACATGCCGCGGTTGTAATCCTCGAAGCGTCCCGGCTCGATGCTGTCCTCTTGCGGCCACGGAAACCGAAACCGCATGACTTCGAGGTTGTAGCCGCCCAGGTTGACTAGGTGTTGTTGATCCGCGCGCAGGTAGTAGAGATCCTCGCACGTACCGATCTTGATGTCCTCGCCGTTGAATGTTACGTGTTCGCCCATGCTTGTTCATCCTTTCAATCCGGTGGACACATCAGTACGGGTTGCCGGTACAGAGCCCGCAGACGGCTGCATACGCAGCCGTTTCGCCGTGTCTAGTCGGTATCGAGCCCTATCTGCCCTTTGACCTGCTCGCCCGAGTCGTCGACTAGCCGATCCTGCTCATGTTTTGGATCGGGTGCTGGCACGGTCTCGAATCCTGGCCCAGGTCGAACCGATGCCGGCGGCAAGCGTTCGCCATCAGGTAGGCGTCCTGCGTAGGCGCGCGGATCGGCAGGTGCTTCCGCGACCGCTCCTCCGTTGTCGCGCATACGCGGACTCTTGACTTGTTTATCGGACATGAAAATCACCCTTCTCTATGTAGAGCCGAGTCAGCTTGCAGACTGATTCGACGTCGACTGTGACTAGATGCCGCTGGCGGTCCCGAGAAAAGCGACTAACGCGGGACCGCCAGCGCCACCTAGCGCAAGTGTGAAAAGAAGTGTCATATTGTCGCCTTTCTTGTGGGGCCGAGCGTTAGGCCGAGCCCAATTGCTAGTCGCGATGCGAGCGTACTAGCACGCCCGACGAGAGTCAAGACAAAGTGGGCAAGTCGCGGAATGTCTGCGGGAAACTACTGACTCGCGCAGTAGGAATTGCAAGAGAATAATTTCAACCGACAGGAACGGAATGCCCGCAGAGCTTGAGCGCAAGCAGGCAAATCAGCCCGGAACGGAAACACTCGAAGCTCTGACCTGCCTAGCCCACTTTGGCGGCAGCTTTACCAGGGCCAGTGCGGAACTAGACATCCCGACCTCAACCCTCTTTGATTGGAAAGCCAAGTACCCAGACGTCTACACCGGCATAGCCCAGAGACTCGCAGGGCAGACAATCGCCCGCACTACTACTGAATCGAGAGAGCTGACTCTCAATGCTTTTAAGGCCGCTTCTGAATCAGTAGATGAATACCGGACCAAGCTGGAAGCCAAGGAGATTAAGGACCCAGCAGGCGGCGGATTGAGGATGGCGACGATAGGCGGGATTGCTTATGACAAGACGGCATTGGCAGATAGTCGCCCGACAAGTATCAACGTACAAGTCAGTCCTAAGGAATTAGTAGAGAGTCTGCGTAAGAGGCTTTCCCATGCGCCAGAGAGTGTGAAGGATGAAGGATTGCCCCAATGACTTTTTACAGGCACCTCAGAACGCCGTACAATCGCCCGATAAGTAGCTTTCAGTGCTGGTTTCCCTGTATGTAGGCATAGACAGCCATAGAGGCAGTGGCGTGATTGCGTTGCGTGAGTGATAGATAGATGGCGTGATTGATAGGTAGGTAGCGTTGCGTGCGTTGCGTGCGTTGCGTGATAGGTGGCGTGAGTGAGTGCGTGATAGGTAGGTAGGTGCGTGCGTTGCGTGATTGATAGACAGGTAGCGTTGCGTGATAGATGGCGTGATAGATAGGTGGCGTGATAGATAGACAGGTCCGCATCACGCAAGCGCCTTCTTAAACAGGCGCAGGCGCACAGGCACAGGCGCATGGGTACAGGCGCATGGGCACAGGCGCATGGGCACAGGCGCGCAGGCGCATGGGCACAGGCAGCAGGCACCATGCCTACATGCGTACGCCTACATGTGTACGCCTACATGTGTACGTACATAGCTATCACCCCAATCATCACCCCATACTCTGCACATTAGGCTTGTGCAAGCGCAGTGTGAGAGGCCAGGCAGGCCTGTAATCCCCGAATGCAGCAGGCAGAGGCAGGCGATCAGGGTCAGGCCACGGGAGGCGGGAGTGTGGGCGGCCGCCGGCGTGGGTGTATATGTATATAGGTCAGGGCACACGCAAATCCCCAGAAAGGGTTCCGAAGCCCCGAAACGGACCCAGCCCTAAAAGGGGCTTGCGGTATGTTCTCGGTACATATGCGGTATAGTGCTGCTATGCCCAAGACCTCGATCTACTTCACAGAATCCGAGCTTGCGTGGCTTCGCCAAGAGGCTGAGGGCCAAGAGGCTGAGGGCCAGTCCGTGTCTGGGTACATCCGCAAGGTCATCTTCAACGACATGCTCAAGCTGGAAAAGAACGCACAAGCTGAGATCAACGAGAACGCACAAGCTGAAGTTGACCTCCACGCCATGCTCAAGCTGGAAAAGCAAGTCCAAAACCTTGAACGCCGCATGGGTCTGATCGAAGACCTCGCCAACAGGTAGATACGCGGTACTAGGACGCCCCAGGCCGGTACTAGGACGCCCCAGGCGTTCTCTAGGGCGGCTACTAGCCAACAAACGGCTACTAGCCAACAAACGGCCCCTAGCCAACAAACGGCCCCTGGTCTTGATGGACTCTCACGCGAGAGAGAAAGTCAAAAGCCGGGGCTAGGCACCACCACCCTTTCAGCGGCCTCCTTCTAACTCGCTGAGCCAATAGAGGTTCGAAAATGTACGTCCTGCGGGGGTAGGTGGTGTCTTCATCTGAAAGGAACAATGCGACCACCCGACCCACCCCACCGCTTCAAACACATGAGACGAACCAAGAAACTCCTCAAAGACCTTGGACTAAACCAAGAAGGCCTTGGACTAACCCAAGCCCGCTCTGGACTAACCCAAGCCCGCTCTGGAAAGCGTCCAAACACAACCCCCTCGTACCAAAGGCACGGGAGTTAACTGGCCGCTAGCCTCACCGCTTGCGAGCTTGAAGCTCTAGAGCACTACATCGAAGAGAATCCCAAAGACGTTGCCGCCCAACAAGAACTAGCCCAGCTCAATGCAATCTACGAAGACAACCCGCTCCATTTTTTCGAACCGCATAAAAAACAAGCCACCTTTTACGAGGCAGGGCGGATTGCATTCAAGATGTTTGCCGGGGGTACGCAGAGCGGCAAGACGCTTGGCGGGATCGTTGACGACATCATCCAATGTTGTGACGAAGATGCCATCCCCGAACACCTCAAGCCCTTCAAGTATTGGCAGCCACCTTTTAAGTGCCGCGTTGTAACACCCTCCTTCGGACACACCCTCGATCAGTTCCAAGAAAAAGTCAGAGACTGGGTGCCAAGGCACCAACTCAAAGGGGGAAGATGGGAGTCGGCCTACTCCCGTTCTGACTACACACTTCACTTTGAAAACGATTCCTATATTCAGTTTCTCTCGGGGGACCAGGACGTTTCCAAACACGCCGGTTGGACGGGTGACAGGGTTCACTTCGATGAAGAACCGCCTGGCGATCACGGTCGCAAGCTCTACATCGAGAACAAAGCTCGTGTAGCCGTAAGAGAGGGTCAAGTCATGTTCACCATGACTCCCACCGAAGGAATCACTTGGACCGGCGATGAGGTTTGGGAAAAGCGCGGGGAGCCGAACTACTTCGGCATCCAGGTTGACATGGACGACAACCCCACTCTCACCGAAAATGCCAAGCAGATTGTTCTGGATGGGCTTTCCAAGGAAGAACGCGCTGCTAGGAAGTCAGGTGAGTTCGTCTACCTCAAGGGAAAGGTCTACCCCGAGTTCGACTACGACCTTCATGTAGTTCAAACGCCGGACCCAGAACACGTTAATAGCCAAGACGTAATTATTTGCATCGACCCCGGCCTAACAATGACTGCGGTCACATGGACTTGCTTCGACTCAGACAACATCGCTCTGGTCTTCGATGAGCTTTACACAGAAAACACGAACATCGAAACGATTACGCAACAGATCAAAACCATGAACCACATGTGGAAGATCAAAGATCCGTACTACATCATCGACCCCACAAGCCAAAACAGAAGCCAGGCGACTAGCTCTACAGACATGGTTGGCATAGATCAGGTCTTTTTCCAGCACGACATATTCCCCATCTATGCACACAACGACGTAGACCCCGGCATCTTCCAGATAAAGCGAAGGCTTCAGTCTGATCCGCCTGCCTTGCTCGTTTCCGAAGACTGCTCAAAACTTTTGTGGGAACTAAAGCGATACCGCTACCACGAAATAGACACCCCATCAGGGCGAAAGATCGTCCCGGTTAAAAAGGACGACCACGGCCCAGATTGCATTAGGTACACCTGCGCAGAACGCTTTTGGGGCGTCGAGCCGGATTTCAAAAAGCGCAGAAAGCAATCTACTTACGGCTTCCAGGTTCCCTACAAAGAAGAACGGTTCTACCAGGAGGTAGGGCCAATGGGGGCCATGTCATAACGGACGGAACCAACAAACGGATAGTGCTCGGACGGAACCCTTCTAAAGAAAGAACCCAATGTCAGATTTCGTAACACTAGATACCACCAAAGCGGTCTTCTTCAGCGCTGACTCGCTACGTCAGCTCAAGATCACCAATTCCACCAACTCAACGCTTTACTACAAAACGACCTCCGACGTAAGCGCGTCCTCAAACGACGGCAACCTGACGTTGGGAACTTCGGCCACTTTCACTACGGGTCAGTGGGTCATCCCATCGATCAACACCCGTTTGACGATTGAGTACCTCGAAGGCATTACGTTCCAAGACGTAACTGTCACCGACGATCTGGTTGTCTCAGACGACGTAACGATCACCGATGATCTCGCAGTCACAGGTCTTGCGACGGTTGGCGAAACACTTGGCATTACAGGTGTTACTTCCCCCGCCGGAGGCATCGTGGTCGGTGGCGCAACCCCGACAACGGCTGCTAAGGGAATCACCTTCGGTACAGGTGCAACTCCCGCCACGCTTTACCGCTCGGCGGCAGACACCCTCACGACCGATGACGCGATTATCGCCACGGGCGGGGTAACGTCAACCGGAACCCTCGCTGCTACGAACGCAGCGACCGTTGGCACGACGTTGGCTGTCACAGGGGCTACGACACTGACCGGCGGAGTTGCTCAAACCGCTCCGATGACTCGGTTCTTCAGCACCCCGACGGTTCAAGCGTCAACGGACGGGACGAACGCCACTCCGTCGATCACGGTTGTTTATCTGTCACAGATTCTCATTCCCTTCAACTGCACGTTGACGGGGGCGGCAATCTTCAACGGAGCGACGGTCGGTACGGACAAGTGGATTTATGCTCTGTTCAATTCATCGGGAACGCCAGTTGCTAATACAGCAACAGCGGGAACTACAACTTCTGGAGCAGACGCTTTTCAGCAGATTGCGTTTACCACTACCTACGCAGCAAAAGGACCGGAGACCTACTGGGTTGGTTTGTACGCCAATGGAACGACAGATCGTTTCAACGCAATCCCAACCGGACTGCTTGGTCTAAGCCAAGCCGCTCTTGCTGGGAGCGTATCGACGCAGACCTTCGGGACAGTTGCAGCGGTAACGCTCCCGACCACGCAGACAGCCGACGTAGGGCCGTTCTGTTACGTCTATTAATCCGTAACCCCTATACCAATAGGGCAACGAAGGAGAACCATGCCTAGCTATATGAAATGCGACACAAGCAGGCCAATCAATCTCGTCGGGTCAGAACAAGCAGCCGTTATAACCAACGGTGCAACCACAGGGACTCTGTACGTCGGAGGTCCGACAGTTAGTGCGGCTTCCAGCTCCTACTCGATTGCCGCTGGTGCTTCGCGGCCGGTCAAGGGACCGGCGTGGGGGATTGCCTCTACTTCGATCCCGGTATCAACTAACGAAATCTTCATTCCCAAGCTAAAGCCCAACGCTCCTACTCGCTGGTGGGTAGGGAACACTCCGTTAGATGACGCGGCAGCAGGCGGCGGGGCATCGGCTACCCCTACGGCCGGGACGGCCTTCTTGGGGCAGGTGGACATTCTTGAACGCTGCACGCTCACGGGTATCCGCTACCTCGCAGGAGGAACCGGTGGAACAGACGACGTTCTCGTTGCGCTGTATGACTACAAAGGTAACCCCTTGGTGTGGTCTGCAATTACCGGAGCGGTATGCGGAACGGCGAATGAATACACATCGCTCGCTTTTACCGCTGCGTATGAAGTTGTGGTCCCTGGCCGCTACTTTGCTGGCATTACTGCGGCGGGTACCACCTGTCGTTTGCAGGTCCAAAACGGCACCACGGGTCTGGCCGGGGATGTATCGGTTCTAGGCGGTACACATGCTTCAGCTTGGACCGATGGTTCTGCTCCCGTCGCAGTCACAGCGCCTACGACAGCAGGCGAAATCCCCGTTCTCTGCACGTACTGATGCTCAGGTTCAAAGTCACAGACAACACCAAGATCAAGGCCACAAAGAAACTGCCCAAGACGATTCGGTTCGTTTCAGGCGACCCCCTTTTCTATGCCAACCGCAAGGACGGCAAGGAAATCGAGTTGGACGAACCTCGCACGTTTGACAAGTCCTTCTGGGTTTGCTCAGAGGGAGAGTCGTTTGTGACTATCACCATTCCGAAGGAGAAGCTAAATGCAAGTCGTTGAACGTGGGGAGTTCCAGCCCGGAACGTGTTGTATCTCGCACGACTCGACTGGTCCCTTTCTCGATACAGGGGTCTACTTGAACTGCGAGCGCGTGGGTATCAACCCGCGCCTCTACATTCACGTTCCCGTTGCAGAGCAGATCGGCAGAGAAGTAGGGATGGTTCCGAAGCCCGTACTCGACTCAGCCGAGAGTGAGATTGAGAACCTGCGTAACACGGTCCAGGCTCTGGAGGAAGAACTAAACCAAGCCACCACCGTTCTCGATGCTGTGGACACCCTCAAGAATCAGGGCTTTGAACAAAAGCGCGGCCCCGGCAGACCGCGCAAGCCACGGCATGAAAGCGTGGCCGCGTGAGCGCCGCCGTGAATACAGAAGATCTAATCCTCGCGAGTGCATCAAGGACAGCTACTACCAACTCCGTAGAACAACGCAACATGTTCGGCAAGGGAGTGGTGGTTGTCGTGGATGTAACCACCGTGGCTGGTGGTACCCTGACGATCACTCCGGTTATCCAGGTCAAGGCTCTCGATTCAGGTGCTTGGAAGGCGTACTGGACGCCTTCTGCGGGGATAGATGCAACAGGAGCAGCCGCGCAGTTTGTCTACGTCCTATATCCCGGAGCAATCGACTCAGACACCACGGCAAAGGACATGTCCGGTCTTCCGCTCCCGAGAACATGGAGACTCTCAGTGACCCACACGACCTCACAGGCCATTGTCTACTCCGCTTCTGCCTACGTGGTCAAGTAATGGAGATTCTGCTTGGTGTTTCAATCATTGCCAACGTCGGTTTCGGCTACATGCTTTTGCGGCTGAACCAGGACGCAGCCATAGAACGTCAGTCCATTCTCGCCGAAGTCCAAGCAGAGCGGGTGGCGCTTTTGAACAGAATCCAAGCTCCCGAAGCAGCGGTGGCTATTTCGATGGACGATGACTCCGGGCTTTTGAATACGAAATGGGAAGACGACCAGGACTTCAACAACTCCATCGAAGCCATTGAGAACCTAGAAAAGAAGCTTGGCTGAACTATCGGAAGCTCGTCAAAGACGAATAACCCGTGGCGTCAAAAGGATGCGCGATGAAGCACCGGCCCGTAATCTCTGTATGGAGTTTTGGCGCGGAAAGCACTTCGCCTACCTAAACCAAGACGGCGGGGTCAACTACCAAGCCACTGTCTCTCCCGAGAAGCCCCAACACCGTTTCCGGCTCTCAAGGAACTTCATCTTCGACATTATCGAGCGCGAAGTTTCCAGAAGCATTCAGAGGGTTCCAGGCTACGAAGTCTCTGCCTCAACCACCGAACCGATGGACTACTACGCGGCCAAGACCTCAGAGAAGGTCGCTAGATACGGTTACGATAAGTGGGGCCTTAGGGACGCGACAGAGGAAACAGTCCGTTTCGCGCTAAACCAGGACATGGGTTTTGCCTGGCCTTACTTCGACAACACCAAGGGGACGGTGATCGACCCCGAACAGGGGATTGCAGAGGGCGAGATTTGCATTGAACTCTACGGGCCGAATGAAGTCTTTTGGGAGCCGGGAGTCAAGTACGCCCAGTCTGCATGGATGGGGATTCAGCAGGCCAAGCCCTTAGAGGAAGTCCAGGCCATGACACCCCTGAAGTTGAAGGCCGACGCTTCTGCAGGGTTTAAGGACACTAACCGCACCAAGCAGTCAGAAAACCTTTGTCTGGTGACGAACTACTTTGAACGCCCCACCATCCAAAACTCCGAAGGCACCTGGCTGGTAATCGTTCAGGGGAAGGTCATAGACGAGAAGGCCTACCCCGTCGTTGACTCAAAGAAACAAGTCCTAGACGAACCGCTTTTGGTCCCGCTCTCTTACGCGATGGACCCCGACTCCGATACGGACGTAGGGCTTACCCGTCACTTGATTGATCCGATGAGGACGGTCAACGACTGCATCGCAAAGCAGTTGGAGTGGAAGAACCTCTGCCTCAACCCGCAGTTCATCATGCGAAACGGTGTCTGGAAGGGGGCGAAGCGAAACGACGCCCCCGGGATGATTTACAAGGTGTTCGGGAACTCAGATATTCAGATCATTCCCGTTCCGCCGATCCCCCCGGAGCTAGAGCAGATGAAACAAGCGGCGGTGGACGACATGTACCGTATCGCCGCCCAAAACGAACCCCCTTCCCAGGTTGAGTCGGGGAAGGGTCTACAGGCGTTTGAGTCCATTCAGGAAAGAAGGGCGGCATTTATTAGCAAGCTCGCTCAGTTCCACTCAGCATTGATGAGAAGGTGCCTCTTACTCGTCCAGACCTACTACACAGAGGAAAGACTGCTCACCATCCAAGGCCGCTACGGCCCTGAGATTCTTTCCGCCTTCAAGGGTGCTGACCTTCATTCCCAGGTCGATGTGACGGTCAGACCGGCTTCGCTTGAGCCAAGAACCAAAGACGGCGTGAGGCAAGAACTGATGAACCTGACCCAGATGTTCCCCGGTGCCTTCTCGCCTGAACAGGTAATGGCGGCGATGGATCAGGGTTCGGGTGAGAAGCTGATCGAGTCTTACGAGCAAGACGTTCGCAGGGCGCATGAAGTCATCCAGAAAATCAAGTTTGGTCCAGAGGTTCTGTTCAACGAATCCAAGCGCCCACTAGCACCAGGGGAAGGGATGACCACCGATCCCCTCACCGGCCAAGAGACTCCGATCATGGAACCAATCGAAGGTCCGGACGCCCAGCCGATTCTTGACGAGAAGGGCCGGCCCCAAATGACCCCGATGGTAGAAGCCCCCGGCTGGCTTCCGCGCCCCTTCGACAACATCCCCGTCCAGAAGAAGGTCTTCGAGGATTTCATGAAGACCCCAGACTTCGACATGCTGGACAACGGCATGAAGGCTGCCTGCTTTCAGTATTACGCAGCACTCGAAGAAGGCGAAGCACGCAAGGCCCAAAAGGCCCAGATGCAACAAGCACAGATGGCACAGAACATGGGCGAGCAAAACGCCGCCCGCCCAACGCCCAACGGGGACAAGCCCCTCCCCTCAATGCCTGCTCTTACTTAACCGGACTCGGCTCTTTTAGCCACCCGGTAACTAGCGAACTCGCCTCAAGGCACTCGCTCAACGAAAGGAAGATATGCCGGATGACGGCACGCTGGCCCCTGAGGAAACTCCGGGGGTCGAAACAGAGGACACCGACCAAGGTACTCCCTCACCACCCGCTACCGAAACTCCTGAGAACTGGGAACAACGATTCAAAGACACACAAGCGCAGTACACCCAGTCTCAACAGGAACTCTCCGAGTACCGGGACTACATGGAGAAACTGCAATTCGATCCAGATGAGCAAAAGAAGCTTCTCATGGAACTCGCAGATCGCCACAACTACGTTCTTCCCGACGAGGAGGAACCCGAATACCAAGACCCCGGCGAACTCGCACTCCAAAAGCTAGAAGCTTTCGAAACTCAAAGAGCCCAAGAGCAAGAAGAACAAGAGAAAGACGCCTACTGGCAAGAACAAGGAGAGGGCTTTTTTGAAGAACTCTCCAAGTTCCAAGAAGCCGAAGGCATTGAACTCTCTGACAAGGCAGTGGACTTTCTAGGAGCGAAGGTGCTCTTAGGCGGTGCTGACGCCCAGGAGACATTCAAAGCCTGGCTTGAGGAACAGCAGGCGGGCTATGAACGCATAGTCAACTCTAAGAAGAACGCTTCAAGGGCAACATCGGGTAGCGCAGGTTCTCCTAAGTTCGATCCCAACAATCCCGAAGAAGTCGAAGCAGCCCGTATCCAAGCGGCACAGGAGGCTATCGACTCAGCGGAGTAACTATTAGGAGAAACTATGAGCGCAACGCTCGCGGCATACAACGCCGTCTTGAGGCGGGTCGATACCGGCTCGCTGGTAAAGCAGTATTTCACGGACGATGAAATGCTGAAGAAAATCCTCACCACGAAGAAGTACGACCACGGTGAGGTAGTCCGAGTCCCCCTACACACTTCCCGCAACGGCGGGTACACGCCCCTTCCTGAAGGTGGCGGGAACCTAAACGACGCAGGAAACCAGGGAACCGACAAGGCAGAGTACAAAAAGGCCAACCACCACTACCAGGTTGCCATCCAGGGTGACGTCATTGACAGCACCGAAGGTGATGCCAAGGCGATTGCCCAGGCGACAACGACGGAGCTTGACGGAGCGATGGACGACATTCGCTTCCAGATTTCCCGTCAGTGTTTCCAAAACGGAGAGGCAATCCTGGCAAGGGCAGGGACGACCACGACCTCAAACATCGTCCACTTGACTCCTACTGCGTCAGCGCAGTACACAAGTGGAACCAACGCCATTGAGCGTGGGTGGATTTACGAGGGCATGGAAGTAGACATTGGTACGGCTTCCTCGGAAGCCTCCCTTGTAGACGGAGAGGTTGTTACGGCGATTGACGAAACTCTGACCGATCCCACGATCACGGTTTCAACGTCGATCACCACGACCACATCCAACTACGTGTCGTTCAAGAACGCTCGTAGCGGTGCAACCTCAAATGAGGGGAATGGATTCCGCAACATCGTTTCCCAGTCTTCAACACTGGCTGGGTTGACGGTCGCAGGACAGCCGCGCTGGAAGGCGGCATATGAGTCCTCAACGCCCACCGCTCTCACCCTGGCTGTTCTTTTGAACATGGACCGCAAGATTCACCAAAAGACCGGCAAGAAGGCTGATGTGATTTTCACGGGCCTAAAGCAGGAGCAGAAGTTCTATGAGCTACTTCAGCAGCAGGTTCGCTACAACAACGATAAAGGCATCGAAGCCGGAAATCAGGAAGTCGCAAGGTGGCGCTCCAAGGATGTAATCGGCCACCCCAACTGCCACGACGAAGACCTCTACATGGGATTGTGGAAGCACATCTTCATCGCGCAGGGCAAGGACCCCTACTGGCAGAACGCAATCACGGGTTCTAAGAACGCATGGGACCATATACAGGGGACAGACTCCTACGGTGGAAAGCTCACCTGGCGTGTAAACCTCTGTACCGACCGTCGCCAGGCGTTCGCGGCCGAGAAAGCACTGACGTAGAAACCGTAAACGGGGGGTCGCTTATTGCGGCCCCCTTTTGCATGAAAGGAACACGATGGCTGTATCCGTTGCAAGAGTCCTACAAGGCGGGTTGCCGCACACTACGGTTGGCGCGCAAAAACAGACCGTCACTGATGTGACGATGGACGATGACTACACCACGGGTGGTAAGGCAGTAACAGCCGCTCAGTTGGGCCTGAGTGCCGTTTATTCAGGGCAGGTAGAGGTTGGCACTTCGGCTTCTGGTGCCGATGATTTTGCCAACGTCGCTCTGATTCCACAAACAAACGGTTCGGTGCTTTTGAAGTCCCACATCTCCTCTGGCGCAGAGTCGTCTAGCTCGGCAGATCAGACCGGCGTGGTGTTGCGAGTGACCGCTCAGGGTTACTAGGATGCTCTACCTCCCTCCGGGGGTCGCGCAAGGCATTGTTCAAGAAGAAGAGCTAGATCGCCAGGAGGCGGTCGCAGTCTATGGGAACCGTTTTCTTCGGGCCAAGGACGACCGGCTCTCGCTCGTCTTCGCAAGGGAAGGTGCCATCGCGCCTGATTTGACTCCTGGCCGCTGGCATGTCGAACGACAAAATGACGGTGGCATCCCTCACACCTACATGCCCATCGCAGGTCCAAACGGAGAGTATATCGAGCCCTCTGTAGATCGGATTATCAACGTCCTAAACGAGCGGGATATGTGGAAAAGCGGAGCGATAGACAAGATCAATAACCACAAGAAGGCGCTGCGTGAAGCTGACCGCCAAACCCGCCAGGCAGTTCTAGACGAACTACGCTACGAGGCAGAGATAACAGCCAAGGTGATTCTCGGCCAAAGCTCCGCCCCTAAGAAGGCAAGTGCAGCCCGTCGGGCCCACAAGGAAGCTGGCGTGGAGCACATGCTGTGACGCTCGCAGACGTTAAACTTCAAGAAATTGCACCCGCGCCGTGTGAGGGCCGGGTGCGCGACACCAGGAGGTCAGTCCTGATGCAAGAACAAGGTTACTGCAAATGTGGGTGTGGGGAAAGAACAAACGTCGCTCCGCAGGCCATCAAGAAACATGGGCTCAAAAAGGGCGAGCATTATCGGTTCGTTCATGGGCACAACGGGGTCGCTTCCACAGATAAATACCGCATTGACCCCTTAACGGATTGTTGGGTTTGGCAACGATTTCTGACGCCCGACGGTTACGGACGCTTTGTTCGTGATGGAGTTGCTGCTTGCACTATTTCTAATGTTCGGGCAGAACGCTTTTGGAAAGAGAAGGATCGACCGTGACCTTGGCAGAGTTAAGGCAAGAGGTGGCAGCCCGCGGGTTTGACTTTGTGTCTTCAACAAGGCTCGACCGCTGGATAAATCAGGCCTATACCGAAATCTGCAACTACGCCCCGTGGCCGTTCCTCGAAACCTCCACCACCAAGACCAATGCCCAGGCGATTACGGATTTGGGTTCGGTCCTCTCGGTCTATGACGCTGCAACCAAGAGTGAACTCCACGCTGCCGACCGGGACTGGATAAAGCAGAACATCTCCAACGACCTGACCATCACCGGAACAGCTTGTTACTGGTATCTCACATCCTCTAACACCTTCAACGTCTACCCCGTAGACACAGCCACGTTCACCATCTACTACCTAGAGGTTCCAAATGAGCTTGACAGTGACACTGATGAACCGCTCATACCAGATCGTTTCCAAGACCTCATCGTGGACCGTGCCGCAATTAAGGCTTACAAGGACAATGACCAATACGAGGCTGTTTCCGCGCTAAGGGCTGAGTACAACACCGACCTAGAACAGATGGGCTGGGCGTTTTTCGGGCGCAACCTGCAAGAACCAGAGCAAGTCAATCGTATTGCGAGTCATGAATGGGCCTAGGCAGCTATCAGGTAATTCAATTCCCCGGATTTGGTCGCGGCTTGAATCTGCACGATAAAGCCGACGCGGTGTTGATGGACGAAGCCGTTGATGCTTTGAACGTAGAACACACCCGCCACGGCGCTGTTAGACAGCGGGACGGCTACGACAACCTCACGGCCTCAGAGCTAACCAACCAACCGGACTCCATGCACCCCTACACAACCACAGGGGGCACTCGGTATTTAGTGGTAGGTAATGGAGTGGACTCTGGTGCTAATGCTTCAATCCATAGTCTGAATACATCGGGTACGGCTGTTAGAAACAATCTTCAGGATTCGGTTGCTAATACCGCTTCGCCTAACTTTTTCGCAGCTTACGCGGCCCCAGGGGGCGCTGACCTCTTTATCTCGAACGGGACAGATGAAGTCAGGATGCTCAGTGGAACTACGTTTTCTGTTCCCGACTATGAATTGACAGCGGGCGGCACGGACGTAGGGCTGAAAGCAAAGTTCGTTAGCGTGGACACGACTTCTAACCGGCTTGTGGCAGCAGAGAATAAGAACTCCACCGGGTTTGCGGCAGCGACAAACACTCAAGATACGGTTCGCTTCTCAGACGCAGGCGACCCAACGGTTTGGGGGGACAACAATTACGTCCACCTCTCACCGGGCGACGGCGAGCCGATCATGGGGGTGATCGGCTGGAGAGAACTCGTCTTCGTCTTCAAGCAGACCAAGTTCTTTGTCTTCTACGGCGAGGGGGTAGACGGTGCGGGTGAGCCAGAGTTCCAATTTAGAACATTCGACACCGGGATCGGGCTGGCTTCTTCTCGCGCATTGTGCGCTGGGCGCGACGGCGTGTATTTCATGGATCGCAAGGGCGTTTACCAAACGACGGGGCAAGAAGCCAAGCGTGTTTCGGAGAACGTAGAACCGATTTTCTTTTCTGGTGCCAGCCCGTTCTTTCAGGGCGGCACCCTGCTTCAGTCTCAGATAACAAACTGCGTGATGCACTGGATAAACGAACGTGTCTATTTGGCTTACACATCAACCTCAACGACCAACAACTACATGCTGGTCTTCGATACGAGATATGGCTGGTGGACGCTTTGGAACATCCCCGCTTCGTGTATGGCGACCTTCCGCCCCTCAGACAACGACGAGTTGGTATTCGGCTACTCAACTGGAAGCAACTACGTAGGACGCTTCTCTTTCGTGCCCGACACCTATGCCAACGATGACGCGGTGGCGATAACGAGTAGGTGGCAGTCCGGTTGGGCTGACCTCGGAACTCCAAACGAGAAGTACATTCGCCAGACAAGGGTTTCAGGCGAAGGCAAGGTTTCCGTAGGCGTAGCTGACGACTTCCAAACCTCCGCCAACACCCCGACGCTTCTCGACTTCTCAGTCACTCAACCGCTTACAGGGACGGCAATCGTCGGAACCGCAGTAGTCGGCCCCATTCCCTCTTACAAGACAAAACTTCACCGCGTAGCTGGCAAAGGAAAGGTTTTCTCTCTCATGGCTTCTAATTCCACCCTAAACCAAGGGTTCACAATACAAAGAGCAGATTACGAGTTGAAGGGAATGCGTGGGCCTGCGCTCTCGGTGGACGCATGAGCCAGATCGTGCAAGGCAAAACATGGGTCAACGGCGAACTCATCACCCATACGGCACTTAATGCTTCGCAGGCCAATCTTGTTACGACTGTGAATGACTTGGCGGGGCAGTATAAAACTCTTTTAACAACAACGGCTGGGATTACGGCTGGCGAGACAGCCGCTACAAAGATTTTATCCCCGACTGATGTGGACCTCGAACAGATATACGAGAGTGGCAATGACATTATCGCTGGTACCAGATTCCGGGCATTCGTTCCCATGATTTATTTTGACGATGCCGACGCAACGGCAACATCATTGATACAAAAGCTGCGTTTGCGGGCGCAAGTCAATACGAATAATGCGTCCCCGACGATTACCTTTACGTTTGGTCTATATCCAGTGACCTTCGCAGGCGGGACCGACACGTTCACAGTTACATTAGGAACTGTCGTTTCAGGCTCAACGGTAGCCATAGCTTCGCCTGCGGCGACTTCTACGACTTCGGCCAACTCTGGCGACTTCACGATTCCGTCCGATGGTCAGTATGCGCTTGGTCTCGTAACTAGTGCCACAATGACGACTGCTAGTGCTGCTCTGCTTACAGCCCAGTTGCAGACGCGGAGTGTCTAAAGACATCGCAGGCGCGCTTGTGTTGTCGTGGCGTGGCGTTGTAGCTTCCCCCTACGGCGGTCCTTAAACGTCGCTTTACGGCGCAAAGGGAATAGGCCTCGGCTGCGAGTTCATGGTCAAAGGTTTTCCAGCGAAAGATATGCCCGAAGGCGCGATAGTGGGCATACCTGAACCAACGCGCGATTCCTACATGCCCTAGTTCATGTAGGAATGTTTGTCGCGGTGTTGTCGCTGTTGGGTGGATGTAGATCGCTGAAAGGTCGTTAAACGTGCAGCCTTGCGCGGATGTGAATGCAGGAGATGGGCAGGGAGCCGCAATGACGATGATGATGTCTTTGGTGGTAGGAACCTTTGATGCATTGGCCCAAGTTTGATACGGCTCGGCAACCCGACCATCAGGCGTAACCAACGTAACCGCCTCCGCCCCACTCGGCAACACCGCGAGACACAACAAACTGAGAAGCAGACCCTTCTTCATACCCCCCACCCTACCCGAAGGCACCCTTTTGTCTACTTTGCCGGACCCACTTGTACGCGAACCTGGAATTCAGAGGAATTTCGACGCTCTGGCAGCCAGAATCAGGCCACCGGACTTCGTTACCACGCTTGCCAGTTCTCCTTCGGTCGGTACAGAGGTCTATTACGCCCACTCTCAAGGCTTCTGGCACCTGAAGTTCTATTCGGATTCCTACTGGTACTTCCTTGGAGGGGTGGCGCTTTATACACAAGACCCCAACACGCGCACCGGGACAACGGCCAGCACTTACGACACCACAGGCGCACCCTCGGTCACGCTTCCCCTGGCGGGCGATTACGACATTGAGTTCGGAGCGCAATCAGTCCTGAGCGTCGAAGCTGGCACCAACGATGGGCGCATCGGCCTCCATGTCAACGGCACCCTCACCAATCAAGCCTTTTGGAGAATGACCGCTTCCGGCCAGGGGTCGGCTGGCAGCACCCCAATACGTCGTACCGGGATAACGGCAGGACACGTTGTCGCTGCTCGTTACTCCGGTTGGGCGGGGCTTGACGTTGCGTTTTCCCAGCTTTTCATCTCGGCTATTCCGGTAAGGGTTCAAGGTTGATAACGCGCTCCACTCAAAATCACAAGCCCGCCAAACGGATCAAGGTCAAGCGCCGCTTCTATGAAGAACTTGTCGCAGAGAACGCCATGCTCAAGCTGGAAACCGAACACCATGAACACAACAAGGCCCTGCTGGAACAAACCGTTGCTTACCTACAAGCCATTCAGACCAACAACACCGAAACCCAAAAAGAACTTGAAGCCCGCACCGAAGAATTAAGGACAGATATTCGTGGCTGATCGCATACCCGGTAATTCACTTTCAGGCAGAAAGGTAGTCGCGCTTGCCGGAACCTCTGAGCAACTTTCCACCAACCCAACTTCTACCGTCGAAGTGACGATTTGCGCCGAACTTGACAACGCAGGTGTCGTGGTTGTGGGCGATGCGAACGTTGACGCCACAGCATCCACTAGGACGGGCGTTCCCCTAAACGCAGGCGACACCTACACCAAGGGCATCAACTACCTCGGGGAGATATGGCTTGACTCCGCAATAAGCGGCGAGGGCGTTACTTTCGACGCAGACTGTATCTAGATGGGAACCAAGGTTGAACGCGCGCCAGCTTCTAGCCTCCCTCCCTCAGGTGTAGCAGGAGGCGTTCTAAGCGGTACCTACCCCAATCCCGGCTTCGCTGCCGATATGGCGACTCAAGCCGAGCTAGACGCAGCCTACGCAGCAGCGATCCAACGCGCCAACCACACCGGCAATCAACTAGCAGCGACCATCTCAGACTTCGCTAGCACCAGTAATACGCTAATCGCAGCCTATGCCCAGCCACTCGACGCCGAACTCACAGCACTCGCTTCTACAATAAGCGCCGCCGACGCCCTCCCTTATTTCACTGGATTGGGCACCGCTACAACAACGACCCTGACCACCTTCGGCCGTTCGCTCATTGACGATGCCAACGCGGCAGCGGCTATCGCCACGCTCGGCCTCGACGCTGACATCGCCACGCTGTCGTTGCCGGGCTCAACCACAATCACGGCGTTTGGTGCTTCGCTCATTGACGATGCAAATGCTGCGGCGGGTATTGCCACGCTCGGCCTCGACGCCGATCTAGCCACGTTTGCAGTTTCCGCGAGTACCACAATCTCTGCCTTCGGCGCGACTCTGGTTGACGACGCCGACGCGACTACGGCGAGGGCCACGCTTGGGGCGGTTATCGGAACGAACGTCCAAGCTTGGGATGTAGACCTCGATGAGATGGCTGCTCTGTCGAACGTCGCAGGCGACATTCTCTACACCGACGCAGGCCCGAACTGGCAAAGACTTCCGAAGGGCACATCGGGCACGTTCCTAAAGCAGGGCGCAACAATTCCGGCATGGACGGCTCTTGCCTCCACGGATATGTCTAACTTCTCAAGCTCGGTTACGGCACTTCTTACCAACGCCAATATCCCGAATGACCTGACACTCGACAACATCACGCAGGTAACGACGCGCTCGCATGCGTCGATGCAGAACCTCTCGGCCGACGATCACACGCAATACACCCTGTTAGCGGGACGTGCAGGTAGTCAGACTTGGGTCGGTGGCACGGCTCCTGGTGAGAACGCGACGATTAAGTCAACAGCCCACGCGACCAAGGGTTCGATCGTTCTTGATGATGCAGTCAGCCTGTGGCCCTCGATCCCCGACAACCCTGGGATCACCTCGGCATTGACGTTCAATCCGACCTTTGCGGACTCTGGAAGCGGAGGTGGCTCGACAATAAAAGGCCTCGACTTCAACCCGACCTTCTCAAATGCCGGGTCGCAATTACTCTCCCAGCTCTCCGCGGTGACAGGTCGAGGAACCTTCACCTACAACATCAATCCGCTTTTCACCAACCTGTTCCAACTGTTCGTAGCTCAGCCGACTTTGTCGATGGCTGGTGCCGGTGCTGTAGTGAACTCGTGGACGATTCTCTCGCAGCAGGTAATCGCTGGAGCTTCAACGATTGCCGCAGGTTCTACGAACGTCCATATCGGCTTTGACGAGAACTCCCAGGTCTCAAGCACCGGCGCAGCAGGCTCGGCCGGTTGGTCGCGATTTACCGGGTTCAGGTTCGCGCCGCGCATGGACTCTGTAACAGGTGGCGGCAGCCCGTCGGTCACAACGATTACCGATCTGCGGGCACTATGGGTCGTAGATGTTGCAAAGGCGGGGGCTGGAACCAACACCGTCACTAATCAGGTCGCCGTAGATATTGCTGACTTAACGGGCGCAACTACCAACCTATCGTTGCGCTCTGCCGGAGCTGCTGTAGCAATGCGCCACGGCGGACCAGGAGTCTTTGGAGCCAACGCAGCGCCAACCAATGCGAGTGTAGGGCTAGAGGTTCAATCAACCACCAAGGCGTTTCTACTGCCGCGCATGACCACCGCCCAGCGTGACGCCATGACTGCCGTAGATGGCATGGTGATCATGAATACCACTACCGCTGTAGTCGAAGCACGCGAAGCAGGAGCCTGGGTGAACCTATGACCACAGACCAAGCTATCCAGTTGTTCTTAGTCTCTTTCGACACGCTCGACAATCCGGCATTGGCCGAGCTGGTCAAGAAGACTAAGACGCAACAGACCGCAGCCCTGCGCGCGTGCATGATTGTGTTGCGCGATGAGCAGCAAGCCACACTAGACGGGCTGCCCGCACAACACGCCGCCGCGCTTGCCGGAACCGAAGCCTACATTGCTGAACTCGACCAACTGATTGGAACCCTTTGATGGAGAGACGGACGGATGCCAGCTAAGAAGCCAAGTAGGCAGGCTTCACAAGAAAAGACCGACAGTTTCGTTATCGAGTTCTCAGAGCTTGAGTTGCGCTTAATCGCTGGGGTCTTGGCTGCCTTTACTTTCCGTACGCCACAGGAGAAAGTCATCGCTGCCCAAGCGCAGCAGAAAGCAGAGCAAGCTCTTGGCTCGTAAAAAGGCTTCGATCAACAAACCGAAGAAGCTCAAGGGTGGCATTCCGATACCGCCTGCCAGCAATCCCTGGCATGGACTTCAAAGCCCCGTTGACCCCAAGAATCCTTATAAGGGCTATACCTCGTACAAGGGCAAGCTCTATGCGGGGCCGAACGTAGGAAAGAAGTCAACGAGTACCGGGGCAGGCGCGGCTCCTCCCCCCGTGGCCCCACCGAACGTAGGCGGGGTTCCTCTTGGCTCTTCGGGCTTCCCCGAAGACGCGGCCTACGGGCAAGAAGTCGGGATTCAGCAAAAGAGCTACGCCGACACGATGGCCAACATTCAAAGGCAACGTCAGGATGCTGCAAACGAATCAGGATATAGCACGGATCAGGTAACGGCAGTTGCCAGTCCTTATTCGCAGGCGAACATGCTGGAACGCAGCTACAAGCAAGACCAAGCCCGTTCAACGAACTCATTCGCCGCAAGGGGCCAACTGTATTCCGGCTCCCTTCAGAACTCCCAAAATCAGAATCGTTTTGGCTATGACCAAGGTGTTGACTCTGGGCGAAAGAAGTTTGAACAACTCATGGCTGGGCTCGGTTATCAGGAACAGCAAGCCGGTTCTCAACGTGACCTATCTGTTCTAGGGGCTGGTCAGGGCGCACTCGGGCGTGCGCAGGCGAATGAACCCGTAGACCCTGGTTATTCAGCCAGCCCCGGCATCCCTTCACCTGGGAACCCCACTCAGGGTTCTCGAACGAACCCCACTCAGGGTTCTCGAACGAACCTCACGCCGGCTCAACGCAAGACACTAACGAAACGCACAACGCCCACTTCCAAGCAACGCTACATAAACAAGTACGGGAAATAATGGCGACCACACTGGACCCCAAGAAATACAGCAAGCTCCTACACGCTCGTAAGACGGACTCATCGCGTGAGCGCTTCCGCAAGAAGTACAACCCCAAGAAGGGTGGAAGCGAGGGCAAAGGGAAAAGGGCTTCCGACCCCTTCACCCCCCAGATCAAAGCCGCAGAAGAACTTAGATTCGGCCCACAGACACGGGAACTACAAAGCCAACAGCGCGCAGAAGCCCAGAGGACCGCAGACGCAGGCTCTTGGTACAACGACTACCTCAACAAGGTAAACCAGGCCAAGCAGGACTCAGCCGCCAGGGACGCCCAGCTAGTCCAGCAGGCCCAACAACGTGCTTCCAGCGCCCAGGCACAATCCCAACAGGGAAGCGAGCAGACCCAACAGGCAGCCGAAGCAGACGCAGCCAAGCGCGGGGCAGCGGTCAACCCCCAACTTGCCCAACAGGAAAACCAAGCTTCCGCTGCGCGTAGGTCTTCAGCCGAACAGGGAACCAACTTCTTAGACACCCTCGCCAGAAATCAGTCCCAGCACATGACCACCTTTCAGACCTCAGCAGCCAAAGGTGGAATAGAAGCCAAGCAAACCCAACAGCGCAGGGAACGCAAGATAGCCCAACAGCTTCTAGACCAAGCCAGGGAAAAGGGAGCGTTCAGGACAGACTTCACCCGTCAACTTCGTGACGACCTATCCAAGCGCCAAGCAGAAGCCGCAGCCTTCAGTTTGGACTCAGAGAAGCTGAGTCTCGATAAGCAGTCCAAGGCTTTCGACCAGTGGCTACAGAAGAACAAGCTCTCCCTAGACGCCAGCCAGTTTGACGTTACTTCGGGTATTCAGCAGCAAAACGCCAATGCGAATACGCAGCGGGCTAATAAGCCTTCTGGCGGCAGTAAGGGGCCGACCCAATCTCAAAAGCAGTCGAATCAAAACCTATGGCAAAACGTCCTCCAGTTCGTCAAGGACAACCCGAAGCTAAAGAAAATCCCCACAAAAAAGAAGGTGGGCCTCTTGCTCGAAGGCACGCGACGCGACATTCCTTCTTACATCAAGAACAACCCGCGCTGGTTCGCCGCCGCTCGGCACGTTTACGGGAAGCGCAAGGCAGGGAAGAAACTCAACCCTGGTGATATTGCCTTCCTAAAGCAAAAGGGATTGCGCTAAGTGCCGATCACAGACCCTCCTAAGCGACCCGTAGGGAGCAGGCCAAAAAGCGGCTATCCCCAACGCGCTCCCAAACGCAAGGAAACATCACCAATCGGCCCCTGGCGCTCGGAGAGCGAAGAAAACAGCAGGCAGAAAGCGCGACGGAAGGAAGCGCGATGGGACAAACGCAATCTCAAGGCAGAGAAGGAAGCGCGACGGGAGGAAGCGCGATGGGACAAACGCTATCCCAAGGCAGAGAAGGAAGCGCGACGGGAGGAAGCGCGATGGGACAAACGCTATCTCAAGCGTGAAGCAAGCCGTGAGGCCGGAAGCCGAGTTGGGCTGGCCATACGCAACATAGCCACCACCCCAAGGGTTAGGAAGTTTGAATCCGAGAAGGTGCATACCTTCGGTCGAGCGGTAGCGGGGATAGAGCGAAGCACCCCTCTCAAGCGCAGCGAAGCACGAGAGTATGTGCGGGAGGTAGTAAGACAAGTTCCGCAGCGTGAGCTTGTAAGGCATCCCCGAAGGTACTTCCCCGGCTACAAGACACCGAGAACGACCAAGCTCGATGTTGACTTGAAGAAGGGCCAAGTCTTTTCCGACACACGCCCCGCCGAACAACGCTATGCGCGAAAGCTCTCAGCAGATGTTCGCAAAAGCGTCCGCCCACCCAAGTTTCCCCAAGCCGGTCAAATCTCGGCAACGAAAGCTCTAGAGCTAGAGAAAACAAAGAAAACAGAGAAAACCCTCACCGACGAACAAATAAAACTTATGACCGATCCTGTGATGGAAGATATCAAGGCCTTGAAGCCTTACACCACCCCGCTCGGGCATGGCTCAAAGGGTCAGAAGTTTCTTGAGACTGTGCTTAACGTTGCTTCCATCGCGGTTCCCGTAACGAAGCTCGCCTTAATACCCAAGGGAGTAAAGGCAGCCAAGGCTGTCGTAGCCGCAGGTGGAACCAAGGCAGTCGCCAAAGCAGCGGGCAAGAAAACAGTGGTAAGCGTCAAGTCCTACCCCGCCCGCAAGGCGAGGCGCGTCAAGTCCTACCCCGCCCGCAAGGCGAGGCGCGTCAAGACTTATCCCAAGCGTAAGGTCGCTCAAGCGAAAGCCGCGCCAGGACGTATCAAGGCTTCTCCTGCAACTGCTAAACGCGCCGCCAAGACTCCGCTCAAAACCACTGGGCGGATAGCCAAGAGGGCGCTTCGCCATCCGATCAAAGCAACGGGGCTGGGCTACGCTGGTGCCTCCCCCGTCATTGCTGCTTCTGGGACCGTTCCCGACGCTCCCCTAGAGCTTGCCAAAGCCCAGGCTTCAGAAGCCGTGAATCATCCAGGGCGCTATATCCGTAGGTCCGGTGCGTTCGTCCCCGGCGCGGCCACAGGGGCGGTGTCTTTGGCGCTAAACCTTGGTGCCGCTCCCTTCACAAAGGGCGAGTCGGCTAAACGCGCTTTTGAAGAACTGGTTGCTTCCAACAAAGAGTTCGCTGGCTATCTGTCGTCTGACCCGAAAAAGCAGAAGAAGCTCGCGGAAGAATACGGGCTTGGGCCTGCTGTTATCGCTGCGCTTCCTCTCGCTGCTAGGCGCTCTCGCAAACCGAAGACAGAACTGAAGAAAGCTGTAGACGCTAAGGGCAAGCCCGTTGAGGTTGTAGAAGTTCCAGCCTCTAAGAAGATCGCCAAGGGTCCAATCGGGCGCAGGCGTCAGAGGCTTCGCATGACTCGCAACGTCACCCACGCAAGCAATGAGGGTCAATCCAAGATAGCTCGCGCTCAGAAGCGGCTTCACAAGAAATCCACCTACTCAAAGCTAGACGATCAGCACAAACGCGCAGCAATCTTTTTGACAGATGCCAGGGTCGCTACCAAGAACGTCGCCCAAGCAAAGAAGGACCTTGAGCAGATTGCAAGTCGTGGGGAGAAAACACCGGGCACAGACCCCCACACAGCTTCATGGCTACTTGAGCGCATTGAAAAAGACCCCAGCTACTTAAAGACTTCGGGGATCGACGCGGGACGGACTGAATACGCAGGCCAGGTCGGGCGGCTTGATCCCCGTTTGATGGACGAGAGGGCGCAACAAGTTCGGCGTGAAGCCCCTCACATGCAAGAGAAGGGATTCAAGACTCCTCTCCAATCCAAGCAGAAACAGGTCAAGATAGCTGGCAAGGAAGTAGGCGAAACTTACGTTGCCGCGAAGGCAGCACGGGTTCAGCAGGGACGGCGATTGGGGGTTCCTCCCGCTGAAGCTGACCGTTTACGCAGGGCGCTTGCTAAGGCAGAAGAAGCCCAAAAGCCGGTGTCGCCCCAAGCGCAAGACGCCTTTTTAGAGCAGGCAGCCGCCATCCGTAAAACCGAAGGCCGGGACGACCCCTCCTACTCCAAGCAGACCCCGCTCACCGCCCTAGAGCAAGCAGAACTACGGGATATGGCTCCAAGCGGCAGGGGATTCCAGTCAGTCGGCACACGACTTCGTAAGCGCACCGGCAAGACCCAGGAAAAGGGAACCCGCGCAATAGACATAACGACCGCTGAGCACGCCGACATAGTTGCCCCGCGCCACCGCAACACGCTTCTCAAGCTCACCGACGCGCTTTCTCAGGAACGCCATGTTCTGACCAAAGCCGAAGTGGAAGCAATCGGGGACGCGGGGACCAAGTTCCGGCCCAACCAAAACCGCGGATCGCTCACCCCCCAACAGGCTAGGGCCGCTCTCGATGCTGGCGTTTTTGATTCTAAGAACTGGACGTTCATGCCTGAGTCGAAGCGTCTGCGCGAAGAAGCCCTACAACGTCCAGGTGAACTGGCTGGCAAACTGGCCGAACCGGGGGCAAACCTCAATGCCTGGCTAGACACAGCAGAAGCCACTTGGGGCAAGGGGACCACGCTACAGGCCATCCCTCGCACACTTGCAGATGAATGGGTATCTCAAACAATCAGAGGCTCAGAAGTCCTAGGGAAGATCGCCAGAACGTCGGGACGTACCCAGTCAGCGGCTCTTTTGGCACACAGCCCTTTCTGGATTCCCGCCGGGATCATCATTGAAGGCGGAACGGCTGCTGTGCAGGTAGCAGTTCATCGCTGGCCGGGGCTGGTCAAAGACATTTGGAAGATGACTGACGAGCAGAAAGCCAAGCTCGATGCTGACGGCGGACAAGCTGCTGCGCTTGGACAGTTAGACGACTGGGGCAAGCGCCGCCAAAGCACAACTGACTTCGTGAAGGAAGGCGAGAAGCTACAGAAGGGATTTCTCCGCTCGCATTGGTACCGGCCAGTAACAGAGTTGTTTACAGGGGCTATCAAGATTGACCGTGCTAAGGGCCGACAGTTTCGGCGGATCGTCCAGTTCGGCACAGCAGTCAAGGCTGCGGATTCGGTACGCAAGGCCGCAGGGCTCTCCAAGAACATCCCCCGTGCCAAGAAGTACGAATGGCTAGAGAAGCACCACCCCAAGGTTTTAAAGGAAGTCTCCGATAACACGACGGACATGATGGGCGATTGGTCCTCTGTCACTCGTAGCGGGAAGCTGGGCGGGGAACGTGCCTTTGCTACCGGGGGGCTTTTCTACGCAATGGTTCGCTACACCACCCACTTTATCTTCTCTGCTTTCCCGCGCCAGCATCCGATTGTTGCTCCCGTTGTTTATGCGATTGGGATTCAGAACACCAAGCGGTTAGAGGAACTCCTTGGTGGCGATCCTGATTACTTGGCCCAGTTGATGCAGGCTCTCGTCTACACCAAGGGGGCTAACAAGCCTCCGCGTCCCGCTGACATTTCAAGGATCGTTCCCGGCGGGAACCCCGCTCTTGAGCTTGGCCTATCGGCAAAGGCTCGTCCCAGTTCTGCGCTGAAGTTGGCCCAACCCATCCTCTCTACAGTTGGGCTTCCCGCCCTTGGGTTAGACCCGCAATCAGGCAGGCCAATCGTTCCCCCTGGCGCGACCGTAACTTCGTCAGGGAAGATTTTGCAAAAGGCAGGAACGGTAGAGGGGCTAACGAGTCGGCAGACCGTTAAGGCGATTCTAGGCTCGACACTTGGGCTGTCTTCTGGCGTAAGGCTCGCAGAGCAGCTAACCGGACGGACAGGACGCGGGATTGGACCCGGCGGGGAGTTGAACCTTCCCTTCACCAAGGCACCCAACTTTGATGAGAAGTTCCCATCGTCGGCCTTTTACAAAGCTGTCTTGCCTACAAGCGGCGAGCGGTTAAGGAAAGGGCTGGCTCCACCCCTTGTAACGCTTCCGCTTTGGAAGCAGCGGGCCCTACGCGAATACCAAGAGGCCAAGGTGAAGAAGGACTTTCTCGGCAACATCGACGTTCAGGATGGACAGATCATTCCCGATGAGTTGATAGGCAAGGTCAACAAGAAGCAACTCACCAGGGGTCAAGCCCAACGTGCATATCGGGACGGAGTGAAGGCAATGGAGCGAATGGCAATCATGCAACGGGCGGCTAAGGCCGGAACCCTTCAACGGCTCATGGAGAAGAAGATAAAGTAGTGGCCCTTAGCGCAAACCAGCGGCGCATAGCACAACAAATAATCCAGATCGGCAAACGCCAAGGCGCAACGCGCAAGCAGATCAAGGCTGCACTAGCCGCAGGCCAGGTTGAATCCAACCTCACCAACACCCCCGGTGGAGACAGAGATTCAGTAGGCGTTTTTCAAATCCGCTCCGGTATCCACGGACCCATCGGTGGTTCGGTTCGCAAGTCAGCCAAGTGGTTCTACAAGAACGCCAAGAGTGCAGACAAGGGCCAATCTTCAGGCCAACTTGCCCAAGACGTAGAACGCTCTGCCTTCCCCGACAAGTATGGACAGCGAGACATTCAACGAACGGCGGGCAAGCTGCTTCGTCAATACGGTGGTGGTTCATCTGGCGGCTCTAGCCGTAAGAGCACTCGCACCATCCCCGGCCTAGACAACTCAGATGCCCGCAAGTCCCTGCTTATGGATTATCTCTCCCGTCGTAATGACCCCAGCGCCCTGCTTACCCTAGGCGCAGGACTCAAAGACGCCCAGGACACCCCTGACCGAACCGTGACCACTCGTACCAGAGGCAAGGCCAAGGGTCCAACGAGCGATGGCAGATTACGCGATCCCCGCAAGGGTGGACTAGTTCAATTCGGCAGGCAACTACAAAAGCAAGGGGCCAGCGTTCGAGAGCATCCAGCTTTTGACAAGGTTGATCCCGTTCATGTTCAAGGCTCTGAGCATTACAAACGTCGAGCTATCGACGTTCCTGTTTCAGACAAAGCCCAAGGTGACAAGATTGCCCAGCGTGCTCGTAAGCGTGGATTTGATGTTCTCTGGCAAGTCTCGGGGCATTACGGGCATGTTCATATAAGTAAACCCGGTGGATTGAAGTAATGAGTCAGGTCAGGTTCTCGATGCCAATGCCCCGGCTGAAGCTAGTCGTGGAAGAAGTGCTTGCCCCGAATCTCATCATCTTGGTTGTCATGTCGCTGTTTGTGCTTTGGGCGGCCTTGTTGTTGGTGCCCTCCTACAACGCCGGCGATGCTACGCCGACCTCATACCTCGTCTCACTCTGCGGCACCCAAACCGCTGCTGCTATCACGCTGATCGGGGTGATCTTGGCGAGTTTGCTGGCACTCTCACGCCCAATCGGTGGGGTGTCGCTGATGTTGCTTGCTCCGCAGCAGAGCGTCTTGGCGATTGCTGCTGCTGCTTCTATCAAAGCCATCGTGGTTGCCCACTACGCAGATGGGGTAATTCGTGACCGTGGCTTCCTTGCAGCCGACCAAGTTCCGATCATCCTCCTGTTCTTCACGCACTCGCTCGTGTTGGGAGTCCTCATCATGCAGTGGGTCTACCGTGGCAAATGAGCCGCTAACCAGACACGAGCTGCGCGCCGACCTGGCCGAGTTCAAGCTGGACATAGAGCGTGTGATCTATCGCGGGTTGGCTGAGAAGGTCGCTGTCTCAGAGCTAGGTTCAGTCAAAAATGAGGTCGCCAAGACCAACGGTCGCATCCAAGCATGGGAGTCCGGTTCTTTCTCCGATGCCCAGCGCCGAGCAGTCCACGAAATCATTCATACCTACATCACCAGCCGCACAGCGACGAACTGGACAACGACGCAGAAGTGGATGGCTGCTGCTTTGTTTGTGGTCACAGTGACGGCCTTTGTGCTGACGCTGATCGACTGACCCAGAGTTTCCGTGCCAACGGCTAGTCCGTAAGGGCTAGATAGCGCGAAGGCACCTAAGCCAAGGACCCGCCACGGATGGCGGGTTTGGTGTGCCCTGAAAACGACGAAAGGCCACTATCCGGTTATTGATCGGACCCATAGTCGCGCTCTCAATGAGCGCCCCGGCACCAACGCCGGAACCTATATGTGAAGTCAATCAAGGCGTAACTCGGGACTACATAAGGACCGTTTACGCCAGACCAGAAGTCACAAAGAAGGCAAGGGACCGCATCAAGTATCTGATCGGGTGCGCGAATGAATGGGAACGGAAACCCTTACGTCGTTCTCTAAAGCGTGTTCGGCAAGAACGCAACGAACGTATCGCGGCAGAGAAGGTGACTCCGTATCAATGTGGTGGAGACAGGTACGCAATCCCCTGTTACATCGTGTCGTGCGAATCCTCGCTTACGAATGCCCGACCAAACTACGCCACGGCTAGCGGCTACTACCAGTTCATCACTTCGACCTGGCTATCAACGGGTGGAGGCAGGTACGCGCCGCAGGCATACCTCGCAAGCAAACACGAACAGGACATCATCGCGGCTCGATTGTGGAGTGGCGGTTCGGGAGCCGGTCATTGGGACTGCGCGTAAAGGAAGGAATGAATGGCTAAGTCCAAAGACCCACAGATAAGACGATGGCGCTCAGTCAGAAGGCTGAAGCTGCGTCGTGCCGATAGGGCAAGGGGCAGGCGTGAAGCTGCGCTGAAGTCAGGCAAGAAAGCCAAGGCTAACTCTGCCCTGAAGGTGCTGCGGCGAAACCGCACTGAAGCCAGTGCCCTGCTGAAGAAGATACGCCACCGCCGCAAGGTTCTCTCAGGGCCTAAGGGTCTTGTTTGGTTCGACGGTAAGAAAGTGCCTTCATGGATCGCAGACGAGCTTCAGAAGGCTCGTAAGGCAGGCAGGTGGAAGGGCTACGTCGTATCAGGTTGGCGTGATCCGGTCTATTCGGAAAAGCTCTGTTACGACATGTGTGGCAGGGCTGCGTGTCCTGGCAAGTGTGCCGGTCGGGCTTCTAATCACTCAGGTATCTACTACCCCGCCGGGGCCGTGGATGTGACCGACTACACGACCCTGAAACGGGAATGCGCCCGCCTGGAACTACGGATCAAGAACAACCTCCCCGTAGATTTGGTCCATTTCTCGGCGAACGGAAAGTGAGAAGCATGAAAACCCGTCCAGCAGGAACTACCGCAGCGATTGCCTCAATGCTTGTTGTCTTTTTGGGGCTGGCTGGCGTTGAACTCACCCAGGAGGCTTCTGCCGTAATCATCGGTGGATTAACCGCCCTGGTATCCCTGTTCTACCCATTGGAGGAACTCATTTGAGCATTGAACGTGTTTTGGTCATCATCCTGTTAGTCATCCTCGTAGTGTGGCTAGCGAACCGGCTCCTCTAAGCCCTCTCCTCACATCAAGGCCCCGCCTTCGCGCGGGGCCTTTTGTGTTTGGGGGCAAACTACGTTTGGGGTGAATCTGGGGTAGGCGTTTGGGTAGTCCGATTTTGGCGGAGAATGTTTCCCCTGCAACTAGCGCCTTGCGCTGTAATGGCTCTGACTAGCCCCAACGGGCTCTGTGACCGCTCTGACGCCAACGATCAAGAGGCCACCGTTTCCTACCTGGATCATGGTCAAAAGGTGTCCATATGCAGGCGAAAGGCTAAAGGCTTGGGTGATTCCTTGGGTAGGAACTACCGCAAATGGACCACATTGTTGCCGGTGCGTTGGTCCGCTAATTGCATGATTCGGGCACTTGCTCGGTCAGTCGAAGGGTGGCCGTACAGCTTCTCGACCAAGGAGCCGTCCTCATGGCCCATCTGCAATCCGATGTCCCACGGCCGCGCCCCAAGCTCCAAGAGGTAGGTGGCGAAGAAGTGGCGGAGCATGTACCAACGACCCGCTTTGCCTTCAGGAAGCCCTGCCTTGGTGCGGACGATCTTCCAGTAGCGCCAATGGGTTTCAAAATTCAGCATCCCCCGCTGAGAGTTCCAAACATAGGGAGATGTGTCGAAAGGGGCGGTTGAGCGGATAGCTTCTTCTGCCTCGGGGAGCAAGGCAATGGTTCTCGGCTTCCCTCCCTTGCCGCCTTCAAGGATTTTCCCGGTACGCTCTAGTCGCCGTCGCACATATAGCTCGCTGCGTGGCACGTTCACATCTTCAAACATCAGAACAAGTTGCTCCTGTGGGCGCAAGCCGGTGTAAGCGGCGAACTCGATCATGTAGCCGAACTCGGGGAAGATTTCGTTCCCCCCGATTTCTGCCAGCCTCTGCACTACCTCGATCCGCTTGTCGGGGTCGGGTTCGTTGAAGGGAACGATCTTGGCTAAGCCGTGACTGCGCTTGATCTTGATTTTGTGAAATAGCTCGGGGTGATCCATCTCCTTGAGCATCAGCTTTACCGTTCGGGCGGCAGAAGTGTGTTTCGATACCCAGGCCCTTAGAAGGTCGGGCGATAGCTCATGTGGGTAGAGATGCCCGAAGGAGTCTGTGAAGACCTTGAGTCGGTGAGTGTTGCCGCTGTTCGTTACCGGAGAGGGTCGGGGGTGCTTCTCTAGCCATTGCTTCGCTAGGCCTTCTAGATTGGCCTTAGCCTCGGGCGGGGGTTCGTGGAGCATGATTGCCATGCGCGCTTGCTTTTTGGTGTCGAACTTCCCATCGGGACGGTCGGGGTTGCGGATCGTGACCTGTTTTCCGTCAACGTACTTGCGGGCGCGATAGCCGTTCTTAACTCGCTCGATTCCCACTCGGGGCCTCCTTTAGCCAGTGGTCAACCTCAGACGCCTTAAACCGTAGTCGGGCCTGCGGGGATTTGCCTAGACGTTGATGGGGGATGGATGCCATGCGACGGCTGATCCACGATTCAGACACCCCAAGGTGTTCGGCCAACTGACGTTTAGTCAGCCAAGGCTCGGGGCGAAGTGTTGCGAGACTAATTACGTCGCCCATGCGACTTTCCTTCATAGCCGGATTGGCCGTCAGCGATCCATCTTCTCACCTTCGAGAGTTCAAACCGAAGTGGTGATTGGGGGTGCGGGCCTAGTTTTTCGTGAGGGATGTGGGGCATCCTCTGTTCGATCCACGAAACAGAGACATCCAAGGCTTCAGCTAGGGACTTCTTTCTCAGAAGCCTCTCGGGGTTGCGCTTCCTGAAAGGAATTACATCTCTCATAGCGCCTCCAAGCCCAACAGGGCGAAGGAGAAAAAAGAAAGAAAACCCCCTTTAACCAAGTAGCCCATTACCTACTCTGAGCCCCCTTGGCTTGGGTGTTCTCGGGGAATCCATGCGGACCGTCAGACCCGTTGTGCATCGGTATCGAAGACTCGGTATCGCCTTCCCGCCACGGCATCATTTGACCGCAGCTGCATTTCCAGTACCGCTGTATCTCGCCTTTGGGGGTCACCGTTCCATCGACTCCCAAGTGAGTTCCTTGGCATCGAGATCCTTGCGAAGCTCTGCGACGCACTCCGCCGCGAAGTCCGGCAGGGAAGGTTCTGTTGGGAACCCACCCGAGAGGTCTGCTCCTGAGAGTTCGCAGCAGCGGCGTAGGGCATCCTCGGCTCGTAGCAGTTTGACTCGCAACTCCCCCTGGGACGGCTCAAGGCCGTGTTTTGTAGCCAAGGTGGATGCGAGGGCGGTTGCTTCGCGATAGGAACTGCACCGTTTACATCCGCAGTCGGGACTCGCAAGATTGTCGGGCGCAAGGATCACGCAGGTACCGGGAGGGCTTTAAGAGCATCCAGTAGCGCAGCCAACTCCGCCGACCACGCCGCCGACTCAGCAGCCGACCTAGCTGTCTGAGCAGCCGACTCAGCTGTCCAAGGAGCCGACCACGCCGCCGACCGAGCAGACCGAGCAGCCGACCCAGCTGCCCAAGCAGCCGACCGAGCCGACCGAGCAGCCGACTCCGCCGAATTTCGGCGATCTTCGTCGCCATCGCGAAGTGCCGCGATGACTTCCTCGATTGCCTCGGATACCTGGTCCGCGATGTTCTCCGGCCAGTTTGGTTTCAGCTCCAGTGTGCGCTCAAGGCGTTTGATCGACAGCTCGTCAGCCAGCTTTGAGAAATCAGCACCAACAGGGATCGCTTCTGCGAACCTGCGCGGCCAAGTCGTGGCCTCTTTCTCGGGTAGGCTCTCAAAGATTCGGTCCTCAAGGTAAGCCAGCCAAGCCGGTAGGCCCAGGCGCTCGGGGTAGAGCGCATGCATGTTGGAATTGATGACTTCCTTGGTGTCCCAGTCGTGCAGCGAACAGCCGACTGCGCACCCTCGAAAATGACCGTTCAACTCACCATAGGTGCCCTTGATGATCGCGTCTCTGCGTTCGTGTTCCCCGATCCGTTCGAGCAGCTTGTCCTTGATGGCTGGGTCGTCTTTGAACGCTAGGAGCGTCACGGGGTCCTTTCTAGTAGTTGGTCTGCTCGGGGTTGGGGCTTCAACTCCAGATTCTTGGACAGGTTTGGATGGATCTGGAGTTGAGTCCGAGCGTCCTTCTCTCTCCAGCTTTTCTAGATAGGCGTCTGCCGATTCGTGCAGACGCTTGACTGCGGGATCGCGCCGCGCTTCCTCGAACTCGGCAGCGTCGATCTCGCAGAACACTTCTTCGTCTGGTTCTTGCTCGCTCTGCCTCTCTCCCGGCCCAGCTTCCTTCCTGATGGAGTCTGCGAGGTCGTGAAGTTCGTCGTAGGCGTCTTTTGCCCCCAGCAGTTGTTCTAGGAGGGACTCGACTTTGGTTACTCGAACCCGTCCGTTCAGTCTTTCCGCTTCGACTTGATACCGCTCAATTGTGATCGTTTCCACGAACCGCTGTAGCTTGTCCCGTTCCCGCTCGGCTTTCTTAGCTTGGGTGTTGGCTGCGCGGCACTGCTCATTTGCCTTCCCGAGTTCAACCTGAAAGTAGTGTGCGTTGTCTCTCCAGTATTGCCAACGTTCGGGGTCTGGCCCCTCCCCCTTGAACGCTCGGAACATGGAAGCGAGGTTCATAGCTCCTTACGCTTTCCACAAAAGTCGCAAAAGCGGTAGGCCCCGGCAAAGCCAGTCCAGTAGTGCAAGCCGAGTTTGCAGGGTAGCCGTGACAAAAAGTGTCTAAACATCACTCCCCACCTTCTGACCAACCACACCAGGCACAAGTTCCAGTAGCCGCAGCGATCATGTAGTTCTCTTTTCCGTGCTCGGGTTCACACTTAAAACACCGCACGAGATAGAGCTTTCCTTCCTTGCGGAAGTTGGGTGGTCGGTCTTGGTTCATTCCTTCTCCATCCATCTAGCTATTCACCCTCTCCTGTCTCTTGCGCGGGGGCTTGATCCTGAAGTCGTCTTGCTTGAGTTTCACCACAATGCGCTTTCCCCGGCGGTCAAAGAGGGGTTCGATGGGACGCGCCACGATGCCCTCGGCCACGCGTTCCGCTTGCGCATGAGGACTCTTGAAGCCGTCCCGAACCTGGGCGACAATCTCCTTGAGCGTCCACTGCCCGAGAATCGGCACGCGGGGGATTTCCAACTTCTCGGCAATCTCTGTGACCGCTTCATCTAGCAGCCACCACTCGCCCACCTTTACGTCAAAGAGGATGAAACCTTTATCCTCGCGGTAGTCGCCGCCGTTCTGTATCCCGGCTCCGTAGCCCTCTCCGTAGAGCGCGATCGGCACTGGCTCGTCGTCTAGACGCAGGGCACGCATGTTGTCCTGCGTGAATGTCTCTTGAAGGTGGCGATAAAGGTCGCTGTGAATCTGGGCGTTGTCTGTACGTCCACCGAAGCGCACCTGATCGTCCTCGGCCAGCGCTACCCGGATGTTGGTGCCGTCGATCTTCTCCGTGACGGTCCAGGGGTCGATTGTTCCGTAAACCGGGTTGCGAAGTTGATCGGTGAGGTTGAAGTCCTCGTCCCGCAAGAACAGCGTTTCAATCTTGTGATACGGCTCCATCACTCTCCTGTCTGTGTAGGTGGGAGGGACTCAAGGTTCTTTGCCTCTTTCCACTCAGCGAACTCCCGCTCTACGGCTTCAAGTTCGGTTACGGCGCGTACCTTCACCGCGTCTTGCTCGGTTAGGAACCCATCGCACTGCGAGTTCGGGCAAGGCATTGAGTGAAGCATCCCGGTCGCTATGCCGTCCGTCGCGTAGTCGTTGCACTTCGAGCAAACCCAAATCACCCACTGCTCGCTCATTCAGGCTCCCTCAGGTGCTGGGACCAGGATGTCTCCTGTGTCGCGCCCGTCTGAGTCGATTCCGTAATCCTCGGGCTTCAGTTCTTTGACCACCTTGCACTTGTGAACCCGGAACTTTCCATCGGTTGCGTACGGAATACAGGCAATGTCTTCCTTGGTGAACTCGCAGAGCAGGAGTCGAAAGCCGGGATAAAACGCAGCGAGACACCAGGGCAGAGTCGCGAGGCTGATTCCTGCTCCGCATTGGCTTGACTCGCCTGTGTTGGCCTTGGCTTCGTAGCTTTGGCCGACTTTGTATTGGATGCCGCCGTTAAACGGGCCGTAGCCGTCTTTGGTGACGATTTTGTAGGCCCTGATCATTCCCGGTTGGTCTAAGAGGATTCGTAGGTCGTCCACGCGGTTGAAGTTGACGTTCTCGGCGTAGCGGAAGTCGGCGGAGCTGAGGTTGGCGTAGCGGAAGTCGGCGGAGCTGAGGTCGGCGGAGCTGAGGTCGGCGGAGCGGAGGTTGGCGTAGCGGAGGTCGGCGGAGCGGAGGTCGGCGGAGCGGAGGTCGGCGGAGCTGAGGTTGGCGTAGCGGAGGTCGGCGTAGCGGAGGTCGGCGCAGCTGAGGTCGGCGGAGCGGAGGTCGGCGTAGCGGA
>Ga0163152_10001218_pt1 | contig 41640 bp, 36 predicted proteins | sample OliLakLV19MP8IB2_FD_148635 | JGI IMG/M metagenome (GOLD analysis project Ga0163152, IMG submission 148635) | Freshwater microbial mat bacterial communities from Lake Vanda, McMurdo Dry Valleys, Antarctica - Oligotrophic Lake LV.19.MP8.IB-2 | ecosystem: Environmental > Aquatic > Freshwater >...
TTCGGACCGAACCTGGGAGCGCCGGCGTCCCGCCGGCTTCGGACCGAACCTGGGAGCGCCGGCGTCCCGCCGGCTTCTGCTGCAACAAAATCATTTCGGAGCCGGCGGGACGCCGGCGCTCCCAGGAACAAGCAGCGGTCGCTTCTAAAATTCCATACGATACGAACAGTTAGCAAATACGGAGCAAAAAACCCATGACAAAGATCGCTTGCTTGTTTCCAGGACAGGGCTCACAAAGCGTGGGCATGGGCAAAGATCTCTTCGACAAACATGACTTGGGTAGAAAGACGTTTGAACAAATCGATCAAATCGCCGGCCGCTCGCTAAGCAAACTTTGCTTTGAAGGTCCGGAAGAGGAACTCAAGCGCACCATCAATACGCAGCCGACAGTTCTCGCTGTTTCACTTGCAGCATGGCAGTGTTACCGAGCTGCCGGCGGTCCAAAACCAGCTTATATAGCCGGACACAGCCTTGGCGAATTTTCCGCCCTTGTGGCGGCAGAAGCACTTTCGCTGGAAGCTGCTGTCACTCTTGTCGATAAACGTGCCCGGTTGATGGAAGAATGTCCTCGAGGAGCGATGACCGCTGTTATCGGCATGTCTCCGACAGATCTCGAAGCTCTCTGCAAACAAATTAGCGAAGAACAAGCGGCAGCAGGACAACCGAGCGTCGTAATCGTGGCCAACTTCAACACACTCGAACAACTGGTCATTTCCGGGAGCCCGGAAGCTGTCACCGCAGCTGGTGCCAAAGCAAAGACAAGTGGTGCTAAAGTGATACCACTTCCGGTTGGCGGAGCGTTTCACTCTCCATTGATGGCTGAAGCTGCGCGGGAATTTGAAGGCGAGCTTAAGAACTGGACTTTGACCGACGCTGCATTCGCTGTTGTACAAAACGTTGATGCGCAGCCGGCAACTTCAGCTGCTGAACTGAAATCCAAATTAGCTCGGCAGATGCCCAGCGCCGTGAGATGGGCAAACACCATTGAATTCATGCTCGGTGAAGGCGTGACCACATTCATTGAAATCGGTCCAGGCAAAGCTCTGGCCGGTATGGTGAAGAAGATTGACCGCAAGGCGACAGTGTTCAACATCTACGATAGCGAAACGCTGCAAAAGACCTTGGAAGAATTGCGCTCAACTGCTGCGGTGTAACCCCGGGAGCGCCGGCGTCCCGCCGGCATTTAATCGTTGTGGCCGTGCCACCATAGGTGCAATCAGGTGCCGGCGGGACGCCGGCGCTCCCAGGCAACACAAGGGCGGCACATGGCCACACCCCTCTTCCAGACAGCGTCCCAGAAAATCCAGAGACACTATTTATTTGGTTCCGGTTGCATAGCGCTTTACCCAGCTGTTCAAGTTTGGTAGCTTCAGACCTACGGCGATCTCTGCGGCAATGGCCATCTGGGCCTGGGTTTTGGCGGCGCTTCCACCATTAACAACGATAGTTTGCAATATCTGAACATCGTTCCTTGAGGACAATCCATCCATCATTTGCTGCATTAGCGCCTGAAGTTTCTCAACTGCATTCTCCTTACCAAAGGCCTTTTCTACGGCCGCGCGCTCTCGTTCATTTAACTTGATCGCATCGACCGCCTCACGCCCGCGGTATTGATCGACTCCGTCGACTTCGCCATATCCTTCATCGCCAGTGTATCTATCTTTACCGGCCGCCTCATCTTCTAACAGTCTTAGCCTATCCAGTTCCTCGGTGCCCAAACCGGAGTTCTCTGGATCCTGCCCGCCCTTGCCGCGTTTGACGGAGGAGTCTCTGTCAACCACTACCCATTTTTTGGTGTTGAGGTCAAAGCCGAACGGTGGACCAGAACCTGGTTCAATTGCAATGCCCCTCGCTTCGAGCTTTTGCTGAAGAGCAGCAAGGCCGGGTTCGGCCGAGTTGCAGTCGCACTTACCCTCCAGGAACATGTATAGCTCCGCTCCGCCGCCATCTGTTGTTTCATGGACCGCTCTTGGATTTACTTTGCCTTTTGCATCATAGATGTCTGCCTCGTACCAGCGCTGTCCGTCCAGTGGCGTCCGTTTTACTTTAAGCACCACTTCTGGCATTCCTGGACGGTGCTGCAACTCAATCACAACAGAATCAACGCCTGACCAAACCTGTCCGGTTGGCTTGTAGTCGCCGAGCCACGGTGGTACCTCATCGGGTTCTATACCAAAGTCCTTCAGCAGTTCACGTGTTTTCTCCACGTTTGCAGCCTTCACTTCCCTGGGGCTCTTCCCTTCCTTCGACAACTCTATTGCTTCCGGACTCAGTCGTTCAGGAGATATTCGCACCCGGTCGTTGCCTGGCATGTCCATGAAGAGTGGGCGGTTAGCTGCATTCGGCAGTCCGAGATGGCGTGCAAGCGCCTCCGGCATGTAGCACATAGCTACCAAATCAGAGCGTGTGCCGTCGAAAGGCAATCCATCACCTGGTTGACCAGCGGTCTTTCCATCACCTGGTTGACCTGCGGCTTTTCCATCAGCGACTGGGCCTGCGGTCTTTCCGTCACCTGATTGACCTGCGGCTTTTCCATCACCTGATGGACTAACGGTCTTTCCGTCACTTGGTTGACCAGCGGCTTTTCCATCAGCGACTGGGGCTGCTGGTTTCTCGCCGTGTTGAACAAACAGAGTTCGTCGCGGTTCACCTGCTTTTTGAATTTCGGCCCAAGCTGTCGGTGTTTCGCCCACCTGGAAAGCCTTTAATCTCGCCGCGCCTGCCGCATCGACCGTGAACTCAACAGCGGTAGCCGGACCAGCTTTACCTGCATTTGGGCCAGGTTCGACGGCAACGTCTGCCGCTGGGGCAACGTTCTCTTTACCGACGGCACGATCTGCTGCGACGCCAGGTTCTTGGGCAACTTCCGTGCCCTTCGAATTCTTTGCTAACTCACCCAGAGGAAATTGGTGCGCCGCAGTCAGTACGCCACCAACCATGGCAAAGGTGTAGGCGCCCTTTATAGAATCACGCGCGGAGGCAAAGCCCTTCCCGTGTAACAGTGAATCAGCCTGTGCGCTCACTATCCCGGCAGGTATACCAGATACAACGCCGATGGCAAGCTTGTTGCGAATCAGGCCGGTATCGTGCAGACCTCGGGCACCTGCAGCTAACGTAGCAAAAGTGAGTCCGCCTCTGGCAGCGTTGGGTAACCGATCGGCTCCAAGGTCCAGCACGCGCTGTATAACATTGAAACTAGACTGGTCATTCTTAGAAGGCGCCGATGGCAGCAGGACACCTTCGTAGATGGCCCCAGTTAGAGCCGCTGAGCTAACTGCGCGCGAGAAAGACATAGTTTCGCCGAGGGCTACGGGCCCAAAGGCTTTGCTCATGCCTTTGTTCACGCCTTTATGCAGAAGAACAAAACTCGGGATCATGCCCACGGCTCCGCCAATCTGCTGGGCATGCCAGTCGGTCACGTCGCTTGCTTCCTTCGGCGCGGCCATGAAGGTAAGTTTGGGACTGATGTTCGTCAGGAAGGTACGGTCGACGATCTGGCTGATACCAAGAATAGGTGTTTGAACCGCGGAGTACGTTGCCGATTCCAAAAACTCAGCGACAAAGCCATTGCTGGCAGTTTCTTGCGCTTGAGTGTCTGCAAGGTGCACGGCAAATGCAGCCCCGGCCTTTGATTCAGTTTTATCTAGAAACGCTTCTGGTGGCATTTGAGAAACCCGTTATACGGCGCTGGCAACAGCATGACTCAATGGCAGAAGTTAGTCAGTGGGGAAATTACGTGTATTCCTAAAGGGAAACTAGACAATCGTGCACGCCTAGGAGCGACGACTCGCAGGGTGACTTTGCCGGGTGGCTTTGCAGGCTGACTTTGCAGGCTGACAAGGGGTGGCGCCCATGCGCCACCCGGGCGGCTCAGGAGCCGCCCATACGTCCGAAAACGAAAGCGCCCGTTTTCACGGGCGCTTTCGCTAATCTAGTTCCGTCAGTTCTCTCGCCAACTTACAGTCTGATAGCCCGTTTGCGTCGCGACCGACGACGATACTATCGCTGTTGTCGTCGCTGACAGTGTAATTTGACTGGTCAACAAATCCCTATCGAAGTGGTATGGCGCGTTGCCGTTCATATTGATGTAATTGCCTACGACCGACCCTGTTACGGCGCCATTTCCATTGTTCTTGACCGTCGCATTGGGAGCGTAGATCACTCCGGTAAGGGCCCCGTTGCCCGCGATGCTAACTTCAGATGTACCGGAGTACCAGATTCTCATATTCTTCGACTGTCCAGAGGTGTTTGAGATGCCATTACCGCCAATACTTATGGTCGAACCGGCGCCTTGAACATAGATGTTGACTGGACTGGTACCGGAAAGTATCAAGGACGCATTGCCGGCAATGCTTAGAGAACTCACGACATAATCTCCCGGAGCCAAAGTCATGGTCGATTTTCCACTCAAGCTGACGGCCCCTAAGTTAGTCGCGGTAGCGGGCGCAGTTGGTGTAGGTGGAATCGTAGGCGCTGTAAGTACATTTGAAAACGTATTATCTGCACCATACGTGTTAATTGCGCCAGTTGGATTCTGTCCAGACCCAGCCTGGTTATTGACCTGACTGGTGCCGGATCCAGCCGTAAGGTTTGATACGCCGCCGTACGAGCTAACGCTCCCGTAAACGTGATTATTACTCCCAATAACGGTGTTTGTCCCGGACGCCGCCGCTGCTCCGTTTGGACTGTACGACTTAACGTTGCCACCAATTGAGGAGCCTGAGCCCAAATTCACTACTCCGATAGAACCGATGTCGCCGCCTGAATTTAAGGTCCCCCCAGCCCCGCTAGTAGACACGCTATCAGTGTTTGGATGCCCGTTTTGGTTGACACCGGCTTTTCCGAATGCAGCGAATGTAAACGGATTGACTTGTGATGTGGTTGTAGTAACAACATCCGAAACTACCGCTGTCACTAATGGCTTCAAAATGATCGAAACACGTTTGGTAATTAATGGCCTGGCTGTGTACCACGAACTTACAGTGACCTGCCGCCAGGAACTTCCAACAGGCATGGTCGAATCATACAGAAACGTAGTAGATGGAGGCGTGGCTCTATTTACAGAAATGCTGGCACTTACTCCGGTCGGCAATGGTATCGCTGCAATCTGCGCCGCAGTCAAATAGGTTACGGTCGGTGTACCATCGGCGACTGCATCGTCTAAGGCAGTGTTAGTCGTAAAAAGCGTATTGGCGCACCAATCAAGCGTCGCCTCACATCCGCTACGCAAGATGTTTCCATGCTTGGCTTGTGCTGCTTTTGTAAATGCCGGAATGACGAGCGCACTGAGGGCATACGCCCAGATGCTCATTATTAATCCCATCGACAGAACGGTCATCAATGCCATTCCGGATTCTCTTCGATTAATCTGTTTCATCTGCTTCTCCCACTGCGCTCCAGTTATCATGCTGCGCTTAGAATCTACGGAGGATTCCCTACGGATGTAGACATCGCATTGTTTCGGATAAATACTTCTTGTTTAAAAGCCAACGTCACGGGCTTGTTTACTGAGTAATCACGCTTTCTCACTTCAAGATTGATAATTACACCAGTAAAATTCGCCAACGTTGTAGTTGCGACGTCGACTGTGTTCTGAGGCTGTCCGCTGGGTGTGGTGTCATCAGTCGAGCCTCGTCGTGCGAGATACTGGAATATAGCCAGATCGTTACCAATCTTGGGGCCGATTATGCCTTTTACAAGAGTCTGAGCAGACCTAGTCCTGCTGGCAGCCACGTACCCAGTGGCATCCCTTCCCGGAGCTACAAATACCTGCAGAATGAACTCGCCGGCATTGTCCGGGTCTGCAATAACGTTGTAAATATGGGTTTCGACGTTCGCCTGATTGCCCATCGCCTTGGTGGGAACTGGATTACCTTCACCCGCAGTATGCACATGAGGGGCAGCCAGAACGCAGGGAGCACACGTTGCTTTGATCATCGTGGGCCATCCAGAGGAGTCATACACAGGAACTTGCACGATTAGGCAAGTATTGCTCAGCTGGTAGCGCCCGGGATTCGGCGTGCCATGCGTGGCCCATCCAGGCCAGTTGCCTCCAGCCGGTGCCTGCCCCGCTCCGTATACTGGATCTTGCAACGAAGGAAAGTAGCTCGTCCCTACCACTAGACCGCCGGCGTCCTCGGCTCCGAAGACATCTCCGAGGCTTCGTCCTTCGCGGGCGTCTTTACCGATTCTTTCTATCGCAACCCGGCAAGAATTCACTGCGTCGAGGTTGTTTCCTGTTTTCATTTGAACTGAAGTATTCATCCAAAGTACGGAAAACATAGCCGTTGCTATTAGTGACGTACAAACCAAGGAAATGAGCATCTCGACCAGAGTACCGCCAGTGGCTGTCCTCATCCTTGCAATAGAATTTGATTTCTTCATGGTGCAAGACCTCAGTTATGGATGCCGGTTTGAGCAATGATCGTACGCGCGGTCGAGGTGCGTATTCCGCCTGGCTCATACCATGTGACCGTCACATCCAACTGAACAGTGCCTGCTCCGCCATTGACGATAACCGCCTGCACCAGTCCCCCATCCTCAACGTCTCCACGAAACAAGTTAATCGAGCCTGCAGTTGAATACGTGAGCGCCACTGGATCGAGTTGCAGCGCCCGCGGAAAGAACAGATCAGTTACCTGACCTGAGCTGAGTTGGTTGACTCTCAGGGTATGCGTCCCAGCAAAGCCAGTCAGCTCATTCCAGCTCAAATTTCTGGCGTTGTCGACAATCTCTTGGATGATGTCAGATGCCATGACTTGATTCTTCGTCTTAGTGCTGAAACTCTGGCTCTTCGTCATCTGACCCATGATGGCGGCCATCATGATCCCACTGAGCACGACGCTCACTAAAACTTCGACCAATTGATATCCGGCGGATCTTCTCCCTTGCCGAATGACTGGATTTTTGCCCTGTCTTCTAAAAATCTTGCCAGAAATGCCCTGCACGATAACCCCAGCAGAAAAAGAACCCTCTTTTCTGCTGTTCCCACCACGCGTATGCCCGAAACCCCGGCAATGGGGGGCTGTAACAATTGTTTAGGTTGTCAACAGGGGTGCGATTCGTCTTATCTGCCACACAGGCTCGTAAACACCAGCTTTTGAGTAAACCTAAAGCTCCCGCCAACTAACGACACGCCGATCAGTCATCGTTTTCGTGTAGACGGTCACTGGCGTGGTTGTGGTTGTCGTAACTTGCTGAGCCACGGTGTAATACGGAGAGATGGTGGTATCAGCAAAGGCCTTGTCGTAGTGGAACTGGCTGTTACCAACAATATCCATCTGCTTGCCCACAACAGATCCGTAGAAGTGAGCATTTCCATTTATTTGCACGTTTGAGTTCGGCCCGTATATGAGTCCCTTGAAGTCCGCATTTCCATTTATGTGAGTATCCCCACTTCCGTTGTAAAAGATCCGCAAACCAGTCGGAAGTCCGTTGTTACTTATCCCATTTCCGTTTATGTGAATCGGCGTGGCACTGGCGGCTCCTTGGACGTAGATGTTCACCGGACCGGCGCTGCTGTTGATAATCAATTGAGCATTGCCGGAAACTTGAATGGAACTGACGATGACGTCAATCGGACCAACTATAGTTTGCGTTTTGTTCCCACTGAGCGAGATAGCACCAAAATTGGTAGCACCGGCAGGAGCAGTAGGCGCTGGCGGGAAGCTCGGAGGGGCGGCATTCAAATTAGTATTCAGTGAATCCGACTGTTCCGACGTCGGCAGCCCAGTGCCGGTATTCACACCTTCGGTAAAACCGCTCTGGTCACCATTGGTGTTCAAAGTACCCTTCACCACTGAGTTAGTACCTCCGGAAGCGCTCGAGGATCCCGCCGTGTAGACATTCAAGTCGCCACCGAGGCTAACACTGCCTGTCAGAGCCGCAGTTCCGGAGCTTCCCACATCCCCGGCCAGAGCATCTACGTTGGCGCCACCATATGCACCATCACGTGAATCGTACCCATTGGTAATGATGTTTCCGTTTGCACTAAAATTCCCTCTGCTAAACATAGCCCACGCTGAAAATGGCATTTTCAGAGGCTCACCGGCCACCACCGTTGTGGTGGTTTGACTCGAGGTGCTTGATTGCGTCACGTACGACGGTTTTAGAACCACCTGGATTCGCCGCGTTCGGTTTCCGAGGTGAGCAGTTCCTGTGACCAGGCGCCAGCCGTTCGACGTCAACTGTGATGCCGCATTCGAGGAATCCAAGAGTTCATCGTAGAGATAACTTCCAGAAGGAGCAGTGATGTTTTTGACGCTCACAAACGAAGTCACCACACAATTTCCATTGTCTCCAAGCACGCTACTGGGAACAGAGGTAGTGGATACGCTCGAGTCGTCGACGGTGCTATCATCGGCAATCGCGCCGCTCTGCCCTTTGGCAGACTTGTTCAACTCCGAAATGGCCCAATCTAACGAGGCCTCAGAAGCCGACCTCAGTATTTTTTCCTGCTTGCCTTGCGTCACCTTCATATAGACCGGCGATAAAGAAGTCATCATTCCAGCAACATAAATCAAACCTATGGTGGATAACAACATGACTGTAATCAGAGCTGTCCCAGAGTTGTTTCGAATTCTTGGTCTTTCCATTACATTGCCCTCGGCTGTTCAATTTGCTGTTTCCGTGGCTAAAGCGTTGTTGCGCAAAAATACTTCTGTCTTAAACCCGACTACTGCATCGTGAGTATCGCCTTTGTCGTGCTTCCGAAGTTCCAAATTCACCAGAACTCCCGTGTAATTAGCTACCGCGGCCGGGTTGCTGATCGTCTTGTGAGCCACGCCTGTGCTGTCGGTGCGATCGAGAAACTGGAAGATTGCCAAATCTCCCCCGTTATCACGCGGCCCAATAATTCCCTTAAGCACAACTTGCGGTCCGCGCTGCTGATCCGCAGGGACGTATCCGGCCACTGCCATACCGGGAACCTGCACGTATTCCAACTGAAACTCGCCCGGGAACTCGATTTGATCGGAGCTAACCACTCGGTAGATGTGGGTTTCAACGTTGGCCTGGCTTGATTGTGGTCGACCTGCACCGTAAGCATCCTTTGGAATTCGCGTCGGAAATCCGTTGGCATCGAAGATCGGAACCTGGACAATCAGCGTCGTGTTCGACAGCTTCCATCTGCCTGGTCCTGTGACTCCGCTGTCAGTCGACCAGGACGGCCAACCATTTGGAGGGGGCGTATCGAGATAAATAGGATTGTTATTTGAAGGAAATTGGTCTGTTCCTTCAACAAAGGTTATTGGGTTCCCTTGATAGGTGAACGGTATTTTCTCGCCGAATACATCACCCAGGGATCGGGCTTCCCTTACGTCTCGGCCAATACGCTCGACTGCAATACGTTCACCGTTCAACGCATCCATCTTGTTGCCAAATTTCTGGCTCACTTTGTTTTGCGCAACCAAAGTAACCACTGAGGCGGCAGACACCATAGATACAATTACGGTGCAAACAAGCATCTCCACCAAGGAGCTACCAAAGGATGTTCTAGGTCTAACGCTCGCAGGTACCATCGGGGAGCGAGGGCATACATTCTTGCAGCCCCAATGCCAGCGGGACGCTGGCGCTCCCATAGCACTCCACGCTCCCAGGGCTTGTTTACCTGGGAGCGCCGCCGTCCCGGCGGCATGAAAACGGGCAAGTCTATTATCGAGCCAGCGGGACGCTGGCGCTCCCAGGGCATTCCACGCTCCCATAGCATTCCACGCTCCCAGGGCTTGTTTACCTGGGAGCGCCGCCGTCCCGGCGGCATGAAAACGGGCAAGTCTACTATCGAGCCAGCGGGACGCTGGCGCTCCCATAGCATTCCACGCTGACCAAATACCGACGCTGGAACTGCGCTTGTACATCAGTTGTGAATACCGTTTTCTGCGATGAGCGTACTGGCGTTATAGGTTTTCCTACCACTGCCCGGATCCGACCATTCGACATGGACATGCACCCGGGCGGTTCCGTCATTGTTGTTGAGAATCGTGGCAGTTACAATGCCACCATCGGCAACATCGGCTCTGAACCTGCCCGTTTTACTGGCGTCACGATACGTCAGGTTCACTTGATCTTGAAGCAATGCGCGCGGAAAAACAGGGTCTAATGTCGCGCCTGCGGAATCGTTGACTACAAGTGTGTGGCTTCCGGCCTCTGCCACAAGTTGGTCGTATGTCTGATTCCTGGCATTGTCCATAACCTGCTGTGCAATGTCGCTAGCTGAAATTTGATTGTGAACTGATGTCGTACTGAATAGCAGTTGCGAAAATCCTTTCATAATCCCGACGCCAACAAAGCCGGCGATCAGTAGCGCAATGAGCAGCTCTACCATCTGCCAGCCAGAGTCGTTGCGATTCGACCTGTAAGTCCTGGACCTAGTGCGTATTCGCTTTAGTTTCTGAGTACCCATGTGAAGTCTCCCCTTGCCACTCCCTCACCCCATGCGCCTTTCAGTAGCGCCAGGAGAAACATCACTCCGCATTGCTTTCACTCTAGAATCGAGGAATGTCAGGCAAATGCCTATGCCACACCATTTCAAGCAAGCATGCCGGAAACACGACGCTGACGTTGTAAAACGATCATTTCATGCGACTTCCAACACGACTATTGGAAAAGTCACGTTCATTTACGTGCAAAACGGAATACTTCACCTGGCTTCCAACATAACCGTTGGACAAAGTCAACTATTAGTCACAACAAGGCACATCGTCCAAAACGCCAGAAGTAGGACTGCGACGCACTTTCGTTCAACTAAGCGTGGACAAGGCATTAGGTCAACGCACTTGTTGATAGGTACAATTCGTTAGGCACAATGCATTAAGCGGTATGAATATACACGCGGCTCTTGCTGACAGTTGTGGGCTCGTTAAGACGTTAGCTTCTCGTTCATCTTATAGCTCCCGCCAGCTAACGACACGTCGATCAGTCATCGTTTTCGTAGTTGTGACCACTGGCGTCGTCGTAGTTGTCGTAATTTCTTGGGCTACCGTGTAATAAGCAGCCAGACTGGTATCACCGAGCGCTTTATCATAATGGAACTTGCCGTTACCACTCAGGGTTATCTTTTGGCCCACAAGAGATCCATAAGATTCAGCATTTCCGCTAACAGTCATGTTTGAATTCGGTGCGTATATCATCCCTTTGAAGTCAGCATTTCCGCTTAATGAAGTGGCGCCGTTTCCGTTATAGAACATCCGCAAGCCAGTGGGCACCCCATTGTTGCTTATTCCGTTGCCGCTTATGCTTATCGGCGTAGCACCTGAGGCGCCCTGCACATAGATATTCACCGGACCGGCGCTGCTGTTGATGATCAATTTACCGTTACCGGAAACTTGAAGCGAACTGACAATTACGTCCTTCGGTCCAACTATAGTCTGTGTGCTGTTCCCACTGATCGAAACAGCACCCATATTGGTGGCACCAGCCGGAGCCGTAGGCGCGGACGGGAAGGTCGGAGCAGCGGCATTCAAGTTAGTATTCAGTGATTCGGATTGTTCTGAAGCGGGAAGTCCGGTACCGGTATTGGAACCTTCGGTGAAACCGCTTGAGCTGCCATTGGTGTTAACATTGCCCTTCACTAAGGCATTACCCGTAGCAGATGCACTTCCCGCGCCGGTTGTGTAGATATTTAAGTCGCCGCCGATTTTGACATTTCCGTTAATCGTGCCCTTGCCCGAGGTGCCCACATCGCCGGCCATCAAGTCTTTGGTTGCAGCATAGGAACCGAGCCTGGAGTCGTACCCATCGGTCTCGACGTTGCCGTTGGCACTGAAATCACCTCTGCTAAACATGGCCCAGCTTGCATACGGCACTTTCAATGGTTCACCGGCCACCACCTGTGTAGTGGTGACATTGGTGGTGGCCGATTGCGTGAGGTATGTGGGTTTAAGGATCACCTGTATTTGCCTGGTTCGGTTTCCAACGGTAGCAGTTCCGGTTACCGAGCGCCAGCCGTTTGAAGTTACCTGGGAGCCGGCGAAGTCCTTGTCCAGAAGCTCATCGTACAGATAGCTTGATGACGGAGCCGTTGTGTCTCTAACAATCACAGATGCAGTAACTACAAAATTTCCATTGTCTCCCAGCACGCTACTAGGGACAGATGTAGTTGCAACGGACGTGGTATCACTCCCGCTGCCGCCGGCGATGTACGGAGTGGTATCATCTGCAACTGCACCGCTCAATCCACTAGCAGTTTTGTTCAATTCTGAAATTGCCCAATCAAGGGAGGCCTCACCAGCCGCCCTCAGTATTTTTTCCTGCTTTCCTTGTGTCACCTTCGAATAGACCGGCGATAGACTGGTCATCATCGCAGCAACCGAAATCAAACCGACAGCGGACAGCAACATTACTGTAATGAGAGCGGTCCCAGCTCTACTTCGAATTCGTGGTTTATCCATGACATTGCCCTCGTCCGTTCAATTTGCTGTTTCAGTGGCTAAAGCGTTATTGCGCAAAAATACCTCAGTCTTGAACCCGACTACGGCATCGTGAATCTGACCTTGCTCATGCTTGCGCAGTTCCAGATTGACGAGAACTCCGGTGTAGTTCGCCACCGTGGCAGGAGTGGCTATCATATTGCGAGCGGCACCCGTGCTATCAGTACGATCGAGATATTGGAAGATTGCTAAGCTTCCGCTACTGTTCAACGGTCCAACTATTCCCTTGACCAAAACTTGCGGATTGCGTTGTGCTGAGGCTGGCACATAGTCAGGTGCGGCGCCGGGATTATCCACCGCCATGCCGGGAATAATGACGTACTCCATCTGAGACTCGCCGGGAAACTGGCTTTGATCGGAGGCTACCACCCGATAGATGTGCGTCTCAACATTTGCTTGGCTGGACTGCGGTCGACCAGCACCATATGCATTCTGAGGAATTCGAGTAGGAAATCCATTAGAATCAAAGATTGGCACTTGCACAATCAAAGTCGTGTTAGATAGCTTCCATCTTCCCGGTCCTGTGACGTCGCCATCAGTTGACCATGATGGCCAGCCATTTGGAGGAGCGCTATCAAGATAAATAGGATTGTTATTCGATGGAAATTGGTCTGTCCCTTCAACCAATAACATTGCCTCGCCATTAACAGTAAACGGTACTTGCGCGCCGAATACATCACCCAATGATCTCGCTTGTCTTACATCCCGACCAATACGTTCAACTGCGATACGCTCTGCATTCAGCGCATCCATCTTGTTCCCAAATTTCTGGGCAACCTTGTTCTGAGCCACCAGTGTCGTCATTGACGCGGCAGCCACCATGGAAATAAGCACTGTACAAACCAGCATCTCCACCAATGAGCCACCGCTGGAACTTCTCATTGGCCGGCTTGCCATGCGCTTGTCCATCAGTTGTGAATACCCTTTTCTGAGATCAGCGTACTTGCGTCGTGGAATTTTCTGGCGCCGCCTGGATCAGACCAGGCGATGTGCACGTTCACTCGCGAGGTTCCGTTGTTGTTGTTGAGGATGGTGGCAGTAACAATGCCACCATCAGAGGCATCCGCTCTGAACCGATTGATCTTAGTGTCTTCACGGTAAGTCAAATTGACCTGATCCTGAAGCAATGCGCGCGGGAAGATAGGGTCGATAGTTGCCCCGGTCGTATCGTTGACAACGAGCGTGTGACTTCCTGCCTCCGCCACAAGTTGGTCGTAAGTCTGATTCCTTGCATTGTCCATAACCTGCTGTGCAATATCGCAAGCGGCGATTTGGTTATGCACGGATGTCGTACTGCACAGGAGTTGCGAGAACCCTTTCATAATGTGAACGCTCACGAATCCGGCAATGACAAGCGCAATCAGCAACTCTACCAACTGCCATCCGGAGCTGTCGCGACCTGATCTTGGAGTCTTCAATCTAGATTGTCGCAGCATTAGTTTCCGAGTAGGCATGTAGCTTTTCCCTGCATGTGATTTATACAACGACTCTCTCAATGTACCCAAAATCATGCAGGTTATAACAACTCAAAATGATCGAAACGCTGATCTCATGCGGTTTTCCAACAACCGTGTTGGAAAACCAATAATCCGTTTCGATCACACCACAATAAAACGACACTCGCAAATGCTTATGTTATGCGATTCTCCGCAATATCATCGAGCGACACCATGCCACAATTCCGAACTAGCAAAAACCACTGGACGTCCAAAATGAGCCTAATATCGGCGTTTCCAACAGACTTGTTGGAAACGTCCACATTCATTTAGACGGCGTTAAAGTGGATGGAGTTGGAGCAACATGGTTTTCGTAGGAATCTTTTTGGCCGGCAGCGCAGGCGTCCCAGGTTGGCTACAGCCACCTGATACAAAGGGAGGGGCACAAACCCCAATACCGTTCACTTAGACGAATTGAATCCTCTGTCCATGGCTGTCCTTGCCGATCCTGGGAGCGCCGGCGTCCCGCCGGCTTTGATAGAGACCCAAAAGGCATGGCAGCATAAGATGCTGCCACCACAAGTGCAATCAGGTGCCGGCGGGACGCCGGCGCTCCCGGGAGTTCGCCCAAGAGTTAAGTGGTGCCAATGGCACCATAAGTTTATGCTGTGTTCTTGCGATAGTTGATCGCTGAAGACATCCAGTCTCCAAGGTCCTGTTCGTAATGCATCAGCTCTTCAATACTAATGAATCCGCGCTTTAGTGCTTCGTAAATCACTCGAGTACGTGGATTGTAGATTTCCATTCCAGCTGATTTCTGTAGCGCCCAATGTTCCTTTTGCACAAGTTTGTTCAGCAAGGAAGCCAGCCTGTTCTGCACACCGCGAACGCTGATCGAACGGCGGGACGCGATGGCCCGGTCAGTCAGACCCAGCATCACATCGACGAGCGTCTCATACTCAACATCACTCAATGTGTGATCACGTGACTTAATCCGAGTCTTGTCGCCGCGCACTTTTGGATCGATATAAGGATTGTTGTGGACAAACACAGACAACACAGCATGTCTCAATTTATCTGCGCTTTCGCTCTTCAGGGTATAGCCGTGGACGGCCTCTTCAGGCACGATGCGGCTCAGCTCTCGGACGTAGGCTTCCCGATGAAACTGCGACCAGAATAGAATTTTCGCTGAAGGATTTATTTTCCATATCTGCTGAGCAGCCTTGAGACCATTGACCTCAGGCATCACGATGTCCATGATGACCATCGATGGTTTTTCGCTCTCGAACATCTTCAATCCTTCGACTCCATTGCAAGCCTCAAGGATCTCTGGGCGAGAATCCAATGTTTCACGCACCAAACCGGCAACATAGTGCCTAAGTGCCTGTATGTCTTCTACAATTAGCAGTTTTTCCATATCGCTTTCCCAAGGAGTGCGCGGGCTTCTTAATCACAATAATGTGTATAAGGTGCAGTCACAACGCGCGAGCAGGCAGAGTCCACTGTGGAATTATGCAACCAGCGGGCCAGCAAACGCTTTTGCAAGGCGCCGTGGACAGGGGGTTAGGGGGATTGCCACAGGTTCGTATCGGCAGGCCACCAAACCAGGTTGCCAAATCGCTGTGTCATAGACTAGGTATTTCTTGCCGGCCAATCGCAAGATATAATCAACATGAGCAGCCGCGGAGTGACAAAAATGCCTCTTCCCCAAAAGACTGTACCTATGACTGCCGAAGATTACTTGCGTAATGAGGAATCAAGTCCCAGGCGCAATGAGTTTGTAGACGGGCGGATATTTGCGATGAGCGGTGGCACCAGGAGCCACAACATCATAGCCGGCAATATCTATTCACTGCTCCGCTCCCATGTTCGCGGTAGCCATTGTCGCGCGTATATGTCCGACGTAAAGGTTCGGGTCGAAGCCGCAAATTGTTTTTACTATCCCGACGTTATGGTATCTTGCGAGGCGTACGATAAAAATAGCGTCTTTACTGCTTGTCCGGCGCTTATCGTAGAGGTGCTTTCACGCTCCACTGCCGCCATAGATCGTCGTGACAAAGTAGTTGCATACAGGCAAATAGGGTCGCTCCAAGAGTATCTCATTGTCGCCCAACGGAAGCAATGGGTGGAGCTACACCGCCGGGATCCAAACGGACAGTGGGATGTTACCGAGTTTGGAGGCGGAGCCAGTTTGGTGCTTCAAGCGCTGCCTGGCGGTTCTCTTGAAATTTCCATTGATGCAATTTACGAAGATATTGAGTATGGGCGTGAGACCGACTGGCAGGTGCGTGAAGGCCTTGCCGATGAGTGGACAGAAGATGGTGCCCTGGACTGGTAGGGAATGGCGCATATACGCCAATCCAGACTAGCGCTTTGTCTTAGCAGTCGCGACCATTTGGTTCGCTTGCTCGGAGGCCTGCGCCGAATCAGTCACAGTTTCGTCGGTAATTTTTCGCATCGGCATGTGGCGCTTGCTTAGTTCTAGGAAAAACAGCTCGCTTGGCACGCATTGTTCCGGGGCTTGTACTCCCCTTGCCTTAATCACATTCGACCCGATCATCTGTGCCACTATGCTCGGTGGCACCCCTGTGTCCAAGCCACCGCAACCAACTTTCCATTCCGGGTGAGGATAAATAATCGATTCCATCCGAACAGTGGCTGGACGCCCGTTGCGAGTGCCTCTCACATCGACACGAATAACCTCACAGTCATTCGGATCACCAGTTGGAACCGGGTGCAGCTCGATCATTTTCGCAAGCATTTTACGCGGCGCCACATTCATGTCACCAAGCTTGATGGGCTGGGTGCCACCAAATCCAAGCTCGACCAAAAACTTCGCGCGCTCGTGAAACTCTGCCGGCAAGCCGAGCTTATACGAAACGTTCTTGATGCCCTTGTTTGCGAAGGTAAGCGGTAAAGTGGCAATTTCAGAGTGCAATGTCAAAAATGCTTTTACCTTACCAACAGGTTCGGGCATCTCGACAAAACTTTCGCCACTCATTGGTGGCTTTGACAAAAAGTGCCCATCTTCAAAAACCATCGGCTCCAATGCGTACTCATCGAGAATGGTGTCTAAGGCATATGGTGGCAGGAATGGGTGGGTTGATGGCAAGAAATCGACGCCCGCCACGACCATCTCTATCGATTCAACTGTGTCCAGATCCTGCACCGCGTGGGCGGCCATCACGTTAGTCATTCCTGGTGCAGCGCCCATTCCTAGTACCGCCAGAAGATTGCGCTCCCGGAATTGAGCGTCCAGCTCCAATTGCTTTCTGGTGAAATGAAAAAGCCCGCCCAGATCCAAGTAGTGGCAACCGGCTTCAAGGGCAGCTTCCATCACACTGACGTTGAAGTGATGTGAGGTGGAGTTGATGACGACAGTCATCCCCTTAAGCGCATTCGCCAACGAACTTTTGTCGGTCAGATCTGCCTGTACAGTTTTCACTTTGTCGCTGCCGATCTGGTGCTTTACTTGTTCGGCGCGCTCCAGACTCAGGTCGGCAATTACTACTTCTTTCACCGGCTCGGAAGATGCCAAATCGCGCACGGCAACCTGTCCCATTGCCCCGGCGCCGCCCAACACGACAATCTTCATGACTACCCCCTCCAAGTTCGAGGCAGCCAGTCTATCACCAAGACTTGTACAAGGGGCGTGCGCCACAAACCCTTGGAGCGCCGGCGTCCCAGCGGCTTTGCAGGGCAACAAATTCTTCTCCGTGCCGCCAAGATGTTGGTGTTCCCAGGATCAGGTGCCGGCGGGACGCCAGCGCTCCCAAGAGCGGCACCGAAGGGACGCCGGCGTTCCTAGGATCAGGTGCCGGCGGGACGCCGGCGCTCCCAAGATCGGCACCGAACGGACGGCGCACGCGTACAACGAAGTCATCGAACTACTTAGAAATTGCGAGTCGACGACTTTGCCTTGTAGTTATCTCCGTAAGTCGCATTGCCATTGCCGTTGAACTGCAGTTGTGTCGCCGGCTGGGAAGCATAGCTGGCTGAAGCGCCGTTGGACCCGGGCATATAGACATACCCCGACTGCTGGACCGGCTGTCTTTGCATGGACTGCATCTGGCGCCGCCGCAATATTGCCGCTTTGCGAGCCAAGATCGCTTGCTTTTGATCTTGATAAATCAAAGCCCCGTTATTCATTCGGTCCGTCCCGTCGCCGTTGTACATGTTGTCGCCGGGAGTTCTGACGTGGCTGCCCAAAGTAACGGAGGGCAATGCACCGCCGACTCCGGCATTTTTGCCCTGCGCCGATTGGCTGAGCGTGCCGTTGCCGATGTACGACCCTGAAGGGTCCTGGAGCCCGACATTATTCTGGTTCGTGACCCGAGCGTCGCCGTAGCTATAGTGATACTGCGCAAAAACAGGCAGAGCCTGAGTTGCCAGCAAAGCCGCAAGAAGTAAACTTGTTTTTGTTTTCATAGCCAATAGTAAGTTGAGAGAGGGAAGGAATCCACCTGACAACAAGTGTACGGCAAATCAGCCCAAATGCAAATAGATTCTCGTCGCCGAAGGCTTCAGTCGGAAAAACGGTATTTGACCAGGGCCCAGATGGCGTGAAATCCATCTATCCAGGTGATCTTTTTGCCTTCCGAATAGTCCCGTCCATAGTAAGAAATCGGCAGCTCATAGAAACGAACACCCTGTTTCAGAACTTTGGCTGTTATCTCCGGCTCAAATTCGAACCGATTCGACTTGATGACAATGCGTTTGAAAATATCCGCCCGGAAGACTTTGTAGCAAGTTTCCATGTCAGTCAGCGTCGAGTTGTAAAGGACATTGGTAAGCAGGCTCAAAACCTTATTGCCGATGTAATGGGTGAAATGAAACGCCCGCGCAACTTTGGCGCCAGTCAGGCGCGAGCCGTAAACAACGTCGGCCCGTCCTTCCAGAATTGGCTTTAGCAAGTCCGGGTACTCCTGCGGGCTGTACTCCATGTCTGCATCTTGAATAATGATGATTTCGCCGGTGGCGTAGCCCTGCCCAGTGCGAAGAGCCGCGCCCTTGCCCTGATTCTTCTCGTGAAAGTAAATCTTCGCCCCATACTTGGAGCCGTCCAATTCTTTCAGGATCTCGCGTGTACCATCGGTCGAGCCATCATCCACGACAATCAGCTCCTTGGCCAATCCGGCGCTGGGTGCTTGCGAGACCAGCTCAAGCACAGGAATGATTGTCTTGAGCTCGTTGTAGACCGGGATCAGGATGGAAAGCGTCTTGAACTCTTGCAAAATTCAGAACCTATCTCTATGCACGGAACTTGACTGCAGTCTGATGAGCTGCCAGCTCCAGCGAGTCATCCAACTGCGTTAGCTGAACGTTACCATGCCGGCGCGAAATCGCCAGAGAGATTAGTTCATCAGCCAGGTCCGGATTCTTCGGAAGCAGCGAGCCGTGCAGGTACGTACCATAGACAGCGCCTTTACCAACCTTTTGTGCCACTCCCTCAAAACCATCTTCGCCATTGTTACCATTGCCTGTGGTTACGCGGCCAAGTGGTTCTACTCCCTTTCCCAGAAACGTGCGACCGCTATGATTTTCGAATCCGACAAGAGTTCCACCAGCCGGTCTTTCGATGACAACATTTCCAATCATCCTTTTGGTCCCGGCAATCGTGTGGGCATCAACCAGGGAGATTCCTTTTAGCTCCTCGCCACTATGCGGGCGATAGTAATCTCCGAGCAGCTGATAACCACCGCAAACGGAAAGTATGACACTGCCGCCATTGATTGCCTGGTGCAAAGTCTTTGACAAGCGCCGCAAATCGCCAGCGATCACTTGCTGTTGTTTATCTTGACCACCGCCGACAAAAAACAAGTCGTACTCATCGGCACTGAACTCAGCATCCAGCCCGATCGCTTCGACGTGCACATCAATCCCTCGCCAGCGCGCGCGCTGCATCAACGTGATGATGTTGCCACGGTCCCCATACATATTCAAAAAATGAGCGTACAGGTGGGCGACTCTAAGATCAGGTTTTTCTACCATAGCGAACCTACTTTACCTGGCGCGACCTTAGGATTGCACAAGCAGTCGCCAGAATATTTTAGGTTACAGCTCCGCCTTCCCGCCGGCAGCAAGTCGAGCCTGCTCCTTTTCCGCAATGGACTTTACGTTAGCCAAGCGCAATTTGATCTTCTTATGTGTGGCGTTTTTGATAAACATCCCTGAGAACGGCACACCTACATCTACGTGAGATGAAAGCTTAAGCATAGTGTCTTTGCCGCCGTTAACCGGGGAAAATTCCCAACTGCCTTCCATCGCTTTGAACTTATCAGACTGAACAAGCTCGTAATCGATGCGCTTATTCAGCTCTTCGACCTGACGCGTGACTGCAATCACCGCGCCGAGAATCGGGATATTCGTGAACTTTTGCTCTATGGTTGAGGTGTTTCCCGAGCGGGAGAGAACTTTGCTGTATTCAACTTCCGGGTTCCGGGTGCGCTCTACATGCACAGCCCGCCAGACAAGCGACACCGGCGCTTTGATAACAACTGAAGCTGCCGATAAGGCTTTCCCACTGGCGGTTCGATCGGCAGCACCGGCCGGTATATATATAGTCTGGGTAGCAAACAACACTGAAAGCGCAAATGCCGCGCCAGGCAAAAAACCGATGCGCACGATGGACCCCCGAGGAATTAACCTCTAATTCAAGTGAGCTATAGACACTAAGACTCATCCTGGCCGCAGGTGTTCCTGCAAAGAGGATGAAGTCTGACAATTCATTTACTCAGGCAGACCTATATATAGGTAGCGCATTAGCCTATCGGCTCATGCCACTTGCCACTACATGTGGTGCCATGGTCCGGCGCAGGGAACAACCTCTGATACCGAATAAGATATCAAGGAAAATGAACGATAAACGTGTCACGGTATCGCATAAGGTGCCAAGTGGGCATACGACTAAAAAACTCGTGTTTTATCAGCCGCACATTTCCGGATAAACGGGGAATATCAACTGAAAGAAACGGGCTTGGAATCCTCTCGTCACGCTTGCCGTGAAAACCGAGAGCTGACAAGCGTTTTCGGCATCTCGATTGGATATGTTCTGGGACAATTGCTTAATTTATTAGCGTTATTTAAGGCGTGTATATCCTGCATCAAATGTCCTTCTTCAATGCATAAAAATCTGAGTCGTTACTTTTGCCAATTTTCCTACTACTAATCGTGGAAGCAATTGGGGTATATTGCTCAGAGTAGGAGTCAGGTTTGATTCATAGGGAGTGATTATTGTTATGAAAAAGGGGACCGCGCTTCTCTCGGCACTTGTTGCTATGAGTGCGAGCACACTTATTACTATGGCGCCGGCACAGGCACAGGGCGGTGCCACCAACGTTTCGGAACTCACTGATGTTGTTGGCAACGAGTGGGCATATAACGCGTTGAAAGAACTGGTAAACCATCCTTGCCACATCTTGGTAGGTTATCCAGACCGCACATACCGTGGACAAAAATCCACCACACGTTTTGAACTTGCTGCTGCTCTGTACAAATACGAGCAGTGCATAGTTGAAAGACTGGCTCAAAAAGCTGACAAGGCTGATCTCGAAAAATTCGCAGCTTTGTTGGACGAATTCAGAGGAGAACTGAATGCGCTCAAGTCGCGCGTAGACGATCTCGAAAGACGTATGAAACTCGTCGAAGAGAAGAATCTCGAGCAAGACATGCGCTTGGCATATGCTGAAAGAAGTAAAGGCTTCATCTTGGAGCGATTGGTCAAGGGAACCGTTGTTGACGTTCGTGACGTCACGGTTGGTGTTGGACGCGGCTTGCGCGGCATTTACGAATTCTTGTTCTAAAAAACTCCCCAAAAGGCGAGCGATCGCCCAAACGGTCCTGATCTCCTAAGGAAAGTCTCGCAAGGTATTAATCTTGCGAGATCTTCCTTTTTTTGGGATACATCTTCGTGACTATGCAAAACACAACAGCACCTCAGAGCAAAGAGCTCTCGTTTGCCCTGGAAATTGCCCGAAAGGCCGGTGATATAGCCTTGGAGTATTACAACCAGGGAACGACTGGCAGCATGAAGCAGGACAACACACCTGTAACTATTGCCGATCAAAATTGCGAACGCATGATCAGAGAAGCGCTGGCAGAGTCATTTCCAAAAGATGCAATTCTTGGAGAAGAGGAGGGCGGAAGCGACAAGCTCGATTCCTCTTGCCGAAAATGGATCATCGATCCAATTGATGGCACTTACAACTTCACCCGCCAACTGCCCGTTTGGTCAGTGCTTCTAGCTCTTGAAGAGGATGGCGAAATTATCCTGGGCATCCTGAACGCCCCAGCTAATGGTGAGATATTTTGGGCCGAAAAAGGCGGAGGCACTTACCGAAATGGCGAACGGGTTCACGTTTCCAACATCAACAAGGTGTCGGAATCACAATTTGAATTCGGCGCGCCGGTTCGACTGGTCGAGCTAGGTTACTGGGACGGGCTACGACGAATCGCAGAAGCCACATACCGCCAGCGAGCTTACGGTGACTACCTGAATTTTGCGCATGTGCTTTGTGGCAAAGCTGAAGCAGCGCTCGAAGTTGGTGTGAAGACCTGGGACATCGCGCCGATGAAAATCCTAGCTACGGAAGCCGGCGGCCGATATACCGATCTGGTCGGCGGCGAATCAATTTATACAGGGTCTTGCCTGGTATCAAACGGACTCGTTCACGATGAACTGCTCAAACTTTTGCGTGGAGACTAAACATCGTGTCCGGCGAAGATCAAGCGCGCCAGTTTTTGGATGAGGCACTCAAGAACATAGAAAAGCGCGACTTCGAACAAGCGTTGTCGAATTTGGAACAAGGATTCCATCTTTGTGCACACGAACCGGACAGCGAAGTTTGCCAAAAGATTGTCCAATTGCATTTGACACTGACAAGCATCGAGCAAACCGCATACGAAGCGGCGCAACGCCAAGCAAAGACGCTCAATTCCAAAACAGCAATCGACGATCCGAACGTTGCTGAATTAGCTGAAACGTTGAAGCGCCAGTCATTGCGGATCGGACCTTCAGCCAAAGCACCGGAAAAGGACGGTTCCAGATTCGGTGGACAACCATTTGCGCCCAGAGACTTAGACTGGCCAACGTCGCCGACCGGTGCGCCGCTTCATTTTCTTTGCCAGGTAGCGCTGAAAGATCTAAAAGGGCTCGAAGCATCGCGCCCTTTGCCTGACAAAGGCTGGCTGTTGTTCTTCTATGAGGCTGAATCGCAGCCGTGGGGTTTCGACCCTGCAGAAAAAAGTAGCTGGAGAGTTCTCTATTTCGAAGAAAACGACAAGTTCATCGAGCATGAATTTCCGCTGTCATTAAGTCAAGAATGGCTTCCCAACGAGCGCGCCATCGAATGGTCACAAGAAATGACATACCCAAGTCTTGAAGCAGACGAATTTGAAGGCATCAGATTTTCAGATGACCAAGCAGATGAATATGTCGCGTATGTTGATTCCGTATATGGCACCAAACCTTGGCACCGACTATTGGGGCACCCTCAGCTCAATCAAAACGATTGGCGATTGGAGTGCCAACTTGCCTCACATGGAATCTACTGCGGTGACGCCAGCGGTTACTCGGGCGAACTGGCAACAAAACTGTCATCCGGTGCCGGGGATTGGCAACTTCTGCTGCAAATCGACTCAGAAGACGATCTAATGTGGGGTGACGGCGGTTGCATCTACTTCTGTATTACCAAGAAAGACTTAGAAACCCGCCAGTTCGATAAGGTATGGCTCATCTTGCAGTGCTATTAACAACGAAAAGGGCGATAATTGATGGAGCATTTGGTGGTATAAAGCGCAAGAGCGGCTTCCCGCCGCCGGTTAAGCGTTCAGAATGAGCAAAATATCCTGGTCAAGTTCCGTCAGAGCGCGCATGGCAATCGTCATGACGGCATCTGGCATCGTCCCGATAGTCATCTGCCACCTCATAGTCTCTGGATTAAATGGCTTCAACGTCGCCGATTTGCTCTGGTACATTCCGTTGCTTCCGGCCTTGCTGCTGCTTAACTGGTTCCTTTCCGGCATCATTCTCAACCCTTTGCGGCAGCTTCTATCATCGACGACCAAACTGGCGTCTTTAGATATTCGCCAACGCCTTGACGTTGATCAGCACGAGCCGCAGGAAACGCAGGAGTTGAGGAAGGCATTTAATCGCTTGCTCAATCGCCTGGAAGAATCTCTGAACATCCAGTGTCAGTTCGTGGGAGACGCAAGTCACGAGTTGCGCACACCACTTACTTCCATCCAAGGCTACACCAAGCTGCTCCAACGACGAGGCAGCAACATTGATGCCCAGTTGTTGACGGAAGCATTACAAACGATTTCAGACGAGTCCGGGCGCTTGATTCGACTGGTATCAGATTTGCTGCAATTGGCACGCGCCGATGCCGGGCAACAAATCATCAGCCCGCAAGAAATCGTCGACTTGCGCGATGTGCTCTCAGGAGTCGAGGACACAGTTTCAGTTATCGCCCCTGAACAAATCGAAGTGCAATTCATCATGCCATCACAGCCGGTGTTCGTATTTTCCGACTCCGACAAACTTAAACAGGTGTTCCTCAACCTCACCAACAATGCCATCAAAGCAACACAAGGTGGTGGAAAGGTTACAGTGACACTGCGCATGAACAACCATCAGGCAATTGTGCGGGTTATTGACACCGGTATTGGTATCGCGCCCGCAGATCAACAACGCATTTTCGATCGCTTTTATCGTGTGGAACGCTCGCGTACTCGCTCACGAGTCTACGGTGGTGGCACTGGACTTGGACTGGCAATTGCATTGACGATTGTGAGAGCGCACGGTGGTTCAATCGAACTCGAGAGCGAACTGAACAAGGGCTCCACATTCACCGTTAGATTGCCGGTGACGGAAAAAACCGTTCGTCCAGCAGTTGCTCCAGCCATTCAGCAACCTGTCGCGCTGCAGCCAGAAGTCGAAAGAGCTTAGGCTGCCTGGGAGCGCCGGCGTCCCGCCGGCTTTAGTGGCAGCATCTTATGCTGCCATGGCCACTGCGCCCAATAGATGCCGGCGGGACGCCGGCGCTCCCAGCAAAAAAGAGCCCGCTTTTCAGCAGGCTCTCGCAGCATGGCAGCATAAGATGCTGCCACTACAATCTTAATCAGACTTTTTCGCCGCCGCCGCCGCTGCTTTATCTTTATCCTTATCTTTATCCTTATCTTTGTCTTCAGCCACGGCCTTAGGAGCTACGATCTTGACGATCGTTTCTTCAAGCGGATTGAGAATGGTCACGTGCTCCGGTAACTTCAGGTCACGGAAGTGGATACCGTGATCGAGCTCAAGTATTGTGCTCAGGTCAACTTCGATGAAATCAGGAATATTACCTGGCAGACATTCGACTTCTGCATCGGTGAAATTTTCTTGGATAAGACCACCCAAGGTCACAACCGGAGAGTGTCCGACGAATTTGATCGGCACTGTCACCGTGATCTTCCGGTCAGCAGCGACGCGGTAGAACTCAATGTTCAGTACTTCAAGGGAAGTGTGGCTGCGTTGTACGTGACGAATCAACGCGCTTACGTTACCCTTACCACCTTCCAGGTCAACAACGTGTGAGTACGCGGCCGAAGGTAATCTGGAGAATTCCCGCGCATCGACTTGCGCACTTTCAGATGGGACGCCCGGACCGTAAATGGTAGCTGGAATCTTACCTGATCGACGGAGCTGGTTTGGCTTTGTAGCTTCTCTTGCCTCAAGCTTCAGCTTGAACTTTTCCATGATCTAACCCCTAACGAGTGTGGCGACAGTATTTGAGGTTGATGCCAACCGAAATCGCGCTCCGGGCGCAAAACCTCAAACAGACTGAGCTGGGGTGCAAGGATTCGAACCTCGGAATGGCTGGACCAAAACCAGCTGCCTTACCGCTTGGCGACACCCCAACGAAACGCAATATTCAATTCTATTGAAACGGGCCCCACCCTGTCAACTTTGTGAACGTTCGTTCGTGAAGTAATAATAGAAGTGGCACGAAGAAGTAGCCGATGAACAAAATCCAATTCTACGTCTTGATGCTCTTTTCCTGCGCTGCAGCTGCCGACGCAGCAGAACCCAAGCGTGCTCACATCAAAATGACAGCTGGTCCAAAACGCATCCAACGACCAGCAGTGCCTGAATTCATTAAAACCTCCGGAGCCAGGTTAAAAGGCACTTTGGATCCGGCAAATTACTCGGTCGGTATGTCTAATCGCTCACAATCATTATCTGCAGATGCTCAGGCTCTTTACGCCACTGAACGTGCTTGGCTTCCATCTAGAACCACACGTAGCTCAGGATTCAGTGACGTCACAACAGCAGTGACGATCGCGTTGTGCGCGCCTTCTGGTGGGCGACAACGGGAGGCCTGGAACACGCTAATGGTTGAGCTGGGCGATCCCAATGTCTCCGGCGCTTGGCGCGAGTGGCAGGACAGAATCAGCAACGCCATTTTGGAATCCAGAATATTGGGACCACGCGTTGCCGGACAAACCTCCCTCCATCTGAAGATCACGAACGATGGATCAGTTGAGGTAGGCGGTTCTCGTCATTCGCCATTTGGACAGGCGGTGCACAAGGAACTGCGGCGGTTGGCGGATGCCGGTGTCTTCAAAATCCCTGCTGTGTCTGAGACCACCGAAGTACATGCAATGGTCATGTCCGGTGAGCATCCTTCACCAGGCCCGAACTGGTAATATCCGGCGGCCACGCTTTATGCACCACGCTATACTGATTGGCCGTAGACTCGTAAGTGGTGGTTCGCATTTTGCTGCACAATAAGTTTCTCGTTGCACTCAGTTGCTTGGTCCTCATACTGAGCGCCAACGCCGCCTTAGCATCAGACAAGGAAGCAACCGCTCCGGCGCCGAATATCGCCCCTTGCATGTCATGGAAAAATCCTCTCATCCGCCCGAAGTTTGCCATCCTCTGCATCCACGGTCTTGGTCTATACAGCAAATCCTATGAAAACTTCGCTCAGCGGCTAGCCAGACAGGGAGCGATTGTTTATGCAATCGACGTGCGCGGATTCGGATCTTGGATGCAGGCAAAAGGACATGAAGAAGTAAATTTCGATGCCTGTTTGGCTGACGTCAACGCAGCCCTACAATCCATTCGCCAAGCCAACCCCGGCATGCCGGTCTTTTTATTGGGTGAATCTATGGGTGGTGCTATCGCCTTGCGTGCCACCTCTATTTTTCCGGAATTGATTGATGGATTGATATCGTCAGTGCCTGCTGCAGACCGGTTTCAAACCAAGCGCACAGACTTGAAAGTTGCTCTAGGAATTTTGCGCGGACCAAGAAGAGAAATAAATATCGGTAAGCAGATTGTTGATCAAGCAACGACGGCAAAGCGTATTGAAGATGGAAAAATCGTCAAGGTCGTAAACGAAGAATTGGCCCAGGACTGGCAGAGCGACCCGCTCGCTCGAATGGAGCTGTCTCCAAAAGAATTGATCCAGTTCCAATCATTCATGAACGACAATCACGACGCGGTAAAGAAAATCACTTCGGTGCCAGTATTGTTCGTTCAAGGCTTGGACGACAATCTTGTGAAGCCAGAAGGTACATGGGAACTCGTTCAAGCGATTCGCACTCCAGATAGAATGATGGTGGCACTGCCAAGCAGGCATTTGGTTTTTGAAGAAATGCAGTCGGCCGATCCGAGAATCGCAAGATCAGGCACGCAACTGGTACTTAGCTGGGTCGCGATGCACATGCCCGGCATGGATGATACAGACCCTGCTAATTTCGGCAGCAACGCCGCTGACAACACTTCGCTCAACGGGAGCCGACAGGTGGGCCAACTCGGCATGCTTCGCATGCAGGCGCTGCACCAGGGACAAGGCCCTCCCCTGCAATCTCCAGCGACCGTGCCGGCCATGGCCCCGACAGCACCAGCACCACAACTTACCGGCGGACGACCGACCATCCTTGCGTTCTATGCAAACTGGGCGGAGCAATGTGCGAGCGTCGACCAACTGGTTGGGCGTTGCCGCACCACATTTGGTGACAAGGTGAACTGCGTTAAGTTAAACGTTAACGACACCAACAGTCAGGAATTGGTAAAACAATTCAATGTTGGGACTATACCAACTGTAGTCTTTCTCAACGCCAACGGTTCAGTTTCATCGACGTTAATCGGCGAGACTCAATTCGCCAATATCGCCAAAGGACTTGCTGGAATTCTGGGAATTTCACCAGCCTCAATGACCGCTGGTCGTCCCCGTCCCGGGTTGAAGCGTCGCGCGCAACTTCGCGCTGTCGGCAAATAGCGCCTCGACAAACTTGAGCGCCTCGGTTTGATTATCTTGCCCGCTGGCCATCCCGGCAACTGCGTGCACCCTTTGCTCGCGTGTCAGAACTGCCGCTGACACTGTCGTGTCATCGGAGCTCTGTTCTTTGCTAACTTCAACGTGATTATCGGCAACGGTAGCAATCAAAGGTTGATGCGTTATACAGAGGATCTGGTGTGATCCAGCTAGCCTAGCCAACTTGTCGCGCATCGCCTGGAGAACTTTGCCGCTCAATCCGGTTTCAATTTCGTCGAAAACTACAGTAGAGACGCTGTCAGCATCAGCAAAAATGGACTTAACTGCCAACATGACTCGGGAAAGTTCGCCTCCAGAGGCAATCTTTCCAACAGGCAACAGAGGTTGCCCGGGGTTCGGAGCCATTTGGAACTCGACTTTGTCGATGCCGTTGCCAGCGCACTCGGCTTGCTCAAAAGAAATCTCGAACCGGCAGTTAGGCATACCTAAGTCGGCCAATTCTTTCAATATTCGCTCAGACACTTTCTGGGCCAAAGCCTGGCGTTTAGTGGAAAGTTCTCCGGCCTGCTTAAGCAAATCGGCAAGAGTAAGGTCATACTCTTTTTGCAACTCCGCTCCAGCCATTTGCGAATTTTCCAATCCGCCAACTTCCTCGTGTAATTCAGCCAAACGTCGAAGCGCATCGGACAACGCCGGCCCGTACTTACGCTTAACTACTGCCAGCTGGTTAAGCCTGGCTTCCAGAGAAGACAAAGTTTCCGGATCTGTATCGAGCCTGTCGCGATATTTGCGGGTGGCTCGCGAGTGATTTTCCAGGTCTTCCAAACAGGTGTTGAGAGCCTCAGCTGTCGTTTGCAACGTCTCGTCCATTTGGGCGGCACGCGTCAGTTCGGACACTGCACGTTGGACAAGCTCAATTGCGCCTGGCTGAGAATCAGAATCGCCATCTGCAAGATGACGCTGCACCCGCGACATCGCCAGATCAAGCTCGACGACATTGGACAGCATGCGAATCTGGCTGCCAATTTTGGCATCTTCATCCGCTTCTTCCAGATTGGCCTCTTCCAGTTCAGTCAGTTGGAATCTGGCAAAATCAAGACGACGAACTCGCTCGTCTTCTGAGATATTGATGTCGGAAAGCCGGCAAGACAAATCTTTTTTGCGAGCATTTAGCGTGCGCACGCGCTGAAGTAGTTTTTTCTGTGATTCGTCACCGAGCACATCCAGCATCTCTAACTGAGCCTGCGGGGATTGCAAAGTTCGGGCTTCGTGCTGAGCATGGATGGTGACCAGCTTCTGGCGCAGCTCTTGCACCACAGCGACGCCCACTGTGACCCCATTTATACGCGCTTTAGACCCGGACTTGGATATCTCGCGCGAGACTACGAGCGCATCGAACCCCTCATCAAGGAAATCATTTTGCTTCAACCAGCCGGACAACTCCGCAGTAAGCCCAAAGGTGGCTTCTACTGTTGCGCGATCAGAGCCGTTTCGGATGATGCCAACGCCAATTTTGCCACCCAACACCACATTAAGGGCATCGATGATGATCGATTTTCCCGCGCCCGTTTCTCCTGTAAGAACATTCAAACCGGCTGTGAATGGCACGCGCAGATGACGAATCAGCGCGAAGTTTCTAATTTCAAGTTCTTGCAGCATGGCTAAATTCCACGATCCTAGCGGCTTATAATACACCGTCTTTTTTGCGGAAAATCTGAGAATATCGCTCCGATGTCGGAACTTAAGCACCCGTCCGGTAATCTATTCGTCCCATTACTTGAAAACTGGAACGCTCTAGTATTGGCAAGTAGCGCCATTGGAAGTACAGTAGATATACAGATAGTTCATCTGGCTCCACGCACACTCCTCAGGTAGCGCGATTTATGGACGCATTTCAAGCCCACATGGTCATGTACAGGCGGGAACACCAGACTCTGGGCTGCAGGATCACCCACATGCTCGGCGTTCCAATGATCATGGCAGTGCTGCCGATGCTGCTTATTAGTTGGCCTGCGTCAGTTGTGCTGTTCATCGTCGGTTGGATTCTTCAATTCGTCGGCCATTATGTATTTGAACACAACACGCCGGTTTTGCTAGCTAACCCCAAAAATCCGCTGACTTATTTTGCTGCAATTGCTTTTGTCGCAGACGAATACCGAAGGCTTTTGACAGGAAGGTCTTTGGTTGATCCGGCACAATAAACATTTTTGGCCCAATTGCGGGCAAACGAGATCCAAAGGCCTCGGGAGTCATTGTCGATGCGTCTGAAAGCGGCAGTAATTTTGCTCTTCGCGCTTCCTTTGCCGGCATCAGCTGATGATTTTTCCAACGGCATTATCAAGGATGCCGCCGCCGCATACGGAAAGCAGAAGTACAACGATTCAATCCGGCTGCTTGAACCACTTGGACGACTGAATCCAAAGAACCCACTGTTGCATTATTATCTAGCAAACAACTATTTCGCTAAGGGAAACTGGGATGGTGCCAAGCAGGAGTATCGGGTCTGCTTGAATCTGCAGCCATCCTCGGACGTTCGTCATCACTGCATCAAGGCCTTGGGGCAATTGCAACACTATTTTCCCGGAACACACTCTAATTCACAACAGCAGCTTATGCCCCCGGTTGCAAACGACTTCGTAATGATCAATGCTCCTGCGCTCTCGCGCCAGGCGCAAGAGCGCAGGAACAAGTACGAGAGCCACTATCGGCACCGAATTGAGCAAAACGAGCAACACGCTCAAAAGAAAATCGACGCCGTTGAACGGAATAACAAACACACTATCGAAGGACTACCTCGATATGAGTATATTGGGGACCGAAAGGTCTCAAGTTCCAATTACGCCCATGAGGTGGCTTTTGCCAGACAACAGGCCAATCGTCAGATCAAGGACATCAGAGAGTTTCTCGCGCGCGACAATGCACACGCCAAAGCCGAACTCGACCGGCACACTTCAGACGTGGAACGCATGACTTCGAATTTTTTGGCCGAGGTCAATTCGGACCGTGGTCCGATTGGCATCATGCCTGGAGGCTCCGGATTACATGTCAAAAACTATGTCAATTTCGGCGACGACAGCGACCCTTTACCGCCGGTCATAGTGCCGCTGCGGGCGAAACAGGAACGCTTCAAGCCCAAGTAAAACAGCAAAGTGGTATCAAATGCGGTGACATGCGAAGACGCAGACTAACCGACCGGTTGCAACGACTTGATGCTGATTTGCGCAGCCAGGTTTTTCGCCACATCGCGGAACGATTGCGAGACCGGATGGTCAGGATCTACGGCTGTGATGGGCTTACCTATGTCTCCACCACGACGGACTGCCGCCTCCAGTGGAATTTCTCCGAGGAAGGGCACATTCATTTCCGCAGCCAAATCTTTGCCACCACCGTGACTGAAGATATCTGTCCGCTCGGAGCAATGTGGGCACTGGAAGTAACTCATGTTCTCCACGAAACCGAGAACCGGCACGCCCATTTGCTGGAACATTGCCAGACCCTTGCGTCCATCAAGCAGAGCTACATCTTGAGGCGTGGTGACGATCACGCCACCGGCCAGATTCGTTGCTTGCACCATTGTCAGCTGCGCGTCGCCTGTACCCGGTGGCATGTCCACTAATAAGTAGTCCAGTTCGCCCCATTCGACGTCGCGCAGAAACTGGCGAATTGCCTTGTCGAGCATCGGTCCGCGCCAGATGACCGGTGTGTCTTTAGCTACGAAAAATGCCATTGAGATGCATTTAACGCCATAATTTTCAGCCGGAATGATTTTGTTATCCAGGGCCTGCGGTTGATAGCCTTCAATGCCCAGCATGATCGGTGTGTTAGGACCGGTGATATCAGCATCCAACAAACCGACCTTTGCTCCCAGTTGGGTCAAGGCGACGGCTAAGTTGACAGATACGGTCGTCTTGCCAACTCCGCCTTTTCCAGATGTGATAGCAATGATTTGCTTGATTCCGGGCACATCTTCTTTGCCTTCAACACGACCTTTAGAGGCTACAGCAGCGGTCGATTCCAATTCGACCTCTTCAATACCCGGCAATGCAAGAACGCGCTCGCGGCATTCTTGTTCGATTTTTTCTTTCACAGGACAGGCAGGCGTCGTCAAAGTCAACTTGAAGGACACCTTCGGTCCGTTGATTTTGACTTCCGAAATCATCTTCAGAGTCACGATGTCCACGTGCAGGTCAGGGTCTATGACCTTGGACAACGCAGCCATTACGTCCTGTTCACTTACTTTCTTCTTGCCGAACATCGTTTACCAGTTCCTTCAAATGGGATAAGGCCCAATATAGTCAAGGCAGATTCTAGAACGACTACCCTTGCCAACGAGTGTTCCATAAGCAAAATTTCTGCTTACAACACACAAGCCTCAACATTAGCAAGCTCGTCAAGCGCTGGCGTCACTGGTCGACTTTAGGCTCAAGCTGGCAACTTTCCCAAATCCGGCATAGGATTGCCTTGCCTTCTTCCTGGCAGCTTCTTTGCCGCAAGTAGTGCGCGGATAATTTGCCACGGGTGCGGCGGGCAACCAGGGATGAAGACGTCCACAGGCAATAGATCCGTGACACCATTTGCCTCGGCATAACCGTGTGCGTGCACGCCCCCGGAAATTGCGCAAGAACCGCAGGCAATCACGATTTTCGGATCGGCCATCGCTTCATAACTGCTCAAAACAGCCGCGTGCAAAGCTTTTGGAACCGGTCCAGTTATCAACAATGCATCGGCGAATCGAGGAGATACCACCACACCGATCCCGAAGCGCTCGAGATCGAAGATCGGGTTGCCGGCAGCGGCGACCTCTAAATCACAAGCAGCACAACCGGTGGACAAAACACGGATTGCCAGAGACTGACCAAACGCTCCAGTTTGCGCTGCAGGTTGAGGCTCACCAGCGAAAGAACTTTTTGAGCGGACCAGCCCCTGCCGCTCGTAAGACCAGACTGAGGTGCTGCGATCATTAACCAGTGTACCGGTCGGACAGACCTCTACGCAAAGATTGCACCCAATGCAGGCTCCTCGATCGAGCGTCACTGCGCCATCGGCAACAGCAACGGCATCGGTCGGGCATGCAGATACACAGACATTGCATTCAGTCGCGCAGCTAACATCAGTAACTGTCGGCAAGCCGGTGCAACTTTCGTCTAGCGAATCTGCAATCACCTTATTGGTGGCCACGCCTTTGCTTATGAGATAGGAAAGAAGTTTAAGCATAATGATTCCTTAGAGATCGTGTCCGCCGTACGACAGACTAAAGCTCTTGTTGCACAGAGGAAAGTCGGCCACGTAATTGTTGCGCACCGCAATGGCCAAGCCTGTCCAGTTGTTCACGCTGGGATCTTTTATGCAATATCTTTTGATCCCACCACTTTCGTCAGTAATGAGCAAGTGAATCAATTCTCCACGATGCGACTCAACTATTCCGATAGCACAAGAGCTGGCTGGCAAAGTATCAGGCAGGTCTGTCCTATGCTTTCCCGGCACCAGATTCGAAAGAAAATCTTCGACAATATTGAGGCTGGTACCAACCTCCATAATGCGAATCTTCGCCCGGGCCAAAACATCCCCAGCACCATCGTGCGCGACAGTGAATTCGTGCCTTAATCCAGCAAAATCGGCATTCCACAGGCGACAGTCATAGTCATTGCCCGAAGCGCGCCCAGCAACCCCCACCAAACCAAAATCACGAGCAAGCGATGGGGAGACTTTTCCCACCCCTTCCATGCGGTCGATAGCTACTTGATTATCCAGGTAAAAGCTTAAGACCGGTGCCAATTCACTGCGCAGTTCGCGCACAGTGGCATGAATCTCCAGCAATAACGATTCCGGTAAGTCGCGACTGACACCACCGGGACGTATAAAGCCACGCATGAATCTATTGCCGGAAAGCAGATCTGCAATCCTCAGCGGTCTGGCTCGCAGGCGCCCCAGAGACGAAGCAATTGCCAGATAGCCAACGTCGCCGGCCAATCCGCCGAGATCAGAAAGGTGCATTCCGAGGCGTTCAACTTCCAGTGCAACACCACGCAGCAGCGCGGAGCGACGCGAGACGGAGGCGCCGAAGAGCGATTCGATGGCTATGGCGTTTGCCACTGCGTTTGCCACTGGCATGTCACTTGCCGCCGCTTCGGCGATGAATCCAGTCTTTCGCCAATGACTTTCAGCTAAATTCTTTTCGACACCGCGGTGCACATACCCCAACTGTACTTCCAAATTAACGATGACTTCGCCGAAGCAACTGAATCGGAAATGCGCAGGCTCAATGATTCCAGCGTGTATTGGACCAACCGGTATTTCGTATAGCCCATCTCCTTCCACTTTAAGAAACTGATATGCATGGTTTTCCAGCTCACGGCCTGCACGTGACGACAGCGGTGGTGGCACATTCGTATACGGTTCGTGCAAATGCGTCCGCTTTAACCGGGGATGACCTTCCGGCAACAATCCAAACATATCCCAGACCGTTCTTTCAAACCAGTGCGCTTGCGGAATCGTCGGGGTAAGAGAAGGGTAGTGTTTTTCAACCAACGGGGTTTCAAAGCAGCGAACAGCCCCGGTTAAGGTGGAAACCAACACAGTCAAGAGCTGGTTTCCGTCTATTGATGTGATCAGCCCCAACCGCTCGCCATTATGAAGAGCGGCATGAACAACTGGTTTTCTCTTCTCCATTGCCAGCGGCAGCAACTCAATTCTCATCATCAACCTCTAAAACAACTGACTCAAACCGCTGACCCCTGCTATCAAACTTACAACCATCAAACCGGCAGGAACCAGCACGGAACGCCATGGATAGAAGCTTATATCGCCAGGTCTGCATGTGCCGCAGACAATCTTACCAACGTGAAACATCACAGCCAGAAAACTGATGGTAAGCCCGATCACCAATCCGGCAACGACCAGCCAGTGGTGGAACTGCGTGATATGCACCAGCAAGCCCCACTCCGCTAAGAACACGCCAAAGGGCGGCGCACCACTGACAGCCAGAGAGCCAGCCAGCAATACAAGTGCCCATTGCGGATTCTTTGCCAATAACCCATGAATATCGGCGATGGCTTTGGTGCCGGTACTCTGAACAATGTTCCCAACGGTAAGAAACAATGCCACTTTGGCAACACTAAGGTTGAAGGCAAGCAGGAAAAACAAATGCCCTGAACCAAGCCCAATGGCAATAATCATCAAGCCAACGTTCTCAATGCTTGAGTAGGCGAACAGGCGCTTAATCCCATGCTGGTGGACCAAAAATATACTCGCGGCGATAACAGTAGTAACACCGATCGTCAACGTGCCGTGCTGGACAAAGGAATCGTGGCCGGAAGCGCGCACCAATTCGCATAATCGCCAGATCGCAAACAACGAGCAGTTGAGCAACCCTCCGGAGAGCATAGCTGACGCTGGCGCCGGAGCTGCAGAGTAAGCATCCGGGACCCAACCGTGCAGGGGAAAAATGCCCGCTTTGGTTCCATAGCCAAGCAGGCAGAAGAGGAACCCCAGACGGAGCAAGGGATATCGCAGATACTCAGCATGAGCGCTCAATTCCGACAAATTCAACGAACCTTTAGGCGTTGCGCCATATTGGCTCGATGCAAAAATAAGAACAGTCCCAAACAGTGCAAATGCAATACCGACACTGCAAATAATCAGGTACTTCCAGGCCGCTTCCAGAGAATGCTTTGTTCCGTGGTAGTACACAAGTGATGCCGAGCACAAAGTTGTAGTTTCAAGAGCGATCCAGATAAATCCAAGATTGTCGCAGAAGTAGACTGCTGTCATAGCCAGCAAAAGCAGACTGCTGCAAGCATAGAAGATTCTTACGGACCTCGTGTTCTGTAAATTGTGGGCATCGTCTTGCTCGAAGAATACAACTGCATGAGTAGTAGCGGCAGCGACAACTACCTGCGTGAGCAAACTGAACAAAGCACCAAGTCGATCTACGCAAAGCTCAGGAAGCAAGCAAAAGACTTTCTCCTGGCCGGCAAGTACCGGAAAAAGACTGAATGCCATGGCCGCCAGCTGCACAAAGAACAATACAGGAGCTATGCGACTCAAAAGGCGCGTCGAAGGTATCAGCAGGCTGAGCACTAATACCGAAACTGGTGCCAACACAACGATGAGGAGTGGATGCATATTCATTACTCCTTTGAGTCAACCAGCATGGAGACGTCGATGTGTTCAAAGCTCTTTTGAATGCGAAATGCCAGCAGTCCAGAAATCATTACTCCGACGAGAACGTCGAGCATGACGCCCATCTCGACAAGCATAGGCATTCCTCTTGTTTGAGTCAGTCCAAACAAGTAAATTCCATTTTCCATCACCAGAAAACCAATAATCTGTGACAGGGCGATTCGACGCGTCAGCATCAAGAGCAGACCGGTGCACACCAAAGAGATCGCCGCTGTCGCTCCCGGCCAGCCAAGTCCAGCTGATGGTGGCACAGGCAATTGTCGCGCCAACATGTAACTGACCGCAAGAAATGCCAACGCCGTGTGCATGGCAATGGGAGCCGACAAGAGTGTGCCTGCATCCCTCTGGACATGCACCTGGCGAATAATGCGAAGGAGAAACACAGGAACGCCGACGGCCTTCAAAGCAAATAGGGCCAGGGCAATTAGATACAGATGCTCTTCAGCGTGATGGTGCGCGTAAAGCGTAGAAAGGTACACAAGAAGCATGGTCTGAAGGCTGAACAGAAAAATGTTCAGACGCAAATGAGTAGAACCGACCATGAGAATCGCACAGACGGCTATAGAAAAAGCCACCAAGTCGTTAAGTGAAAGGCTCATATTCCACCCGCTCCCAGAGCCAGGATGGAACCGATAACGGCCAGCGTTATTGCGTAGGCAATGAAATCCGGTGCCTTCGTCCAGTGCAGCTTAACTGCAAGCGCCTCAAATACGGCGACAGTGACAGCCACAACCAACAGCATTACAACGCTACCAATGGCATAGACTTCCCAGCGACTATCAACAGGCAGTGGTATCAGATGGAGATAGCATTGCGCGGACAGCCCGAAAAGAACGGTCAGTTTCAGAGTGTTTGCATATTCAAAGAGCAGAAGATTACGACCAGATGCCTCCAGAAGCATTGCTTCATGCACCATGGTCAACTCCAGGTGAGTGGTGGGATCGTCAATTGGCATACGCGAAAGTTCAACAATACTGGCAAGCAAAAGCGCAGTACCGGAAATTGCCCATAACCCGGGATGAAAGGCATGCATGTTATGAAATCCGAAAATAATATTTAACTGCGGTGAATTGCTGACAATCCCCAGTGAGGCCAGGCTTAGCACCGACGCTGGCTCTACGAGAAAGGACAAGGTCGCTTCCCTGCTGGCAGCAAAGGCGCCGAAGGCAGATCCTGTATCCATGGCCGCAAGAAGAGTAAACAGCCTCATGGCAGCCAACAGATACACGAAGGTGAAAAGGTCTATCCCTCCCCACTCAGGCTTAGGCTGCAGCCAGGGAACTGACACTACCAGGTAGATTGCCAGGGAACAATTGATGGCCGCGGCGAAGCGAAAAACCCAGGAGGCCGTCTTGCTGAGAGTTTCGTCCTTGCGCAGCAACTTTAAAATATCAAAGATCGGCTGCCACAGGGGAGCTCCGATTCGGTTCTGCAGGCGCGCTTTTACTTTGCAAATGGTGCCCAAAGTGACAGGCGGAGCAAGAAGAGCAAACAGAACGTAGAAAGCGGTTATGTATAACTGATTCACCATAGTTGTGTCCCGAGCAATATAAGCACGACCATGGAAATACACATATACATCAAATACAAGTGAATGCTACCGGCTTGCAGCCTGGCAAGCCAGATGGACAGCAGATCCAGCCAATGCCCAGCGGGCCCGTAAATTTTGGTCTCCAGCAAGGAGACCATCGAAGGCTCAACGTGGATTTTTTCCGGAAAGTGCCGCTTGTCCTTGCCGGATATATCGATCACCAGGTTGTAACGCAAAACAGGAGTAAAGATTCTGGTGATTGGCTGAGCAAAACTGTCGGCAGCAACCTGGGCTCTGGGGCTAATGGACCCGAAACCACAATCCCAGGTCTTGTACTGTCGCGGCGCTTTGGCTAAAACCACAAGCATGATCAATACCGTGAGAACAGAAATCCCAATGCCTATTGGCAGTAAAGGCACGATCTGCAGGAGCGCTAGTGAAGGAGCAGTCGATTCGGCGGGCGCAAGCAAAGGGTGCAAGATGGATACAACCGCAGGCGATGCCACTCCCATTCCAACGCAAGCCGTGCCAAGGATCAGTTGAGCGGCCACCATCAAAATCGGTACCTCCTTAGCGTCGGACGCTGGTCTTGTCCTTCCTTTGCCAAGAAAAGCCACTCCGGTCGCCTTGGCGAAACAGGCTACAGCCAGAGCACCGACGCAGCCGAGCACACCCACTACAGCAAGGCACAGTCCGCGGTCCACCAGCGAATGCATAGTCATAGAGGAAGCAAACAACGCCTGATAGAGATACCATTTGCTAACAAAACCGTTCAGCGGCGGCAACGCGCAGATTGCTGCACTTCCCAGAATGAAGGTTGCAGTGGTGACCGGCATATTCTTGGCTAAGCCACCAAGGCGCGGCAGTTCAAGGGTGTTAGCGGAGTAATCCACAGAACCGGCGCAAAGAAACAACAATGATTTGAACAATCCGTGTCCGACGCAATGAAGAAGCAATGCCGTAAGGGCCAACTCACTGATAGCCGGATAGTTTGTATTTTTCGCCCAAAGACAAAGACTGAGGCTGAGAAGTATCAGTCCGACGTTCTCTACTGTGCTGTATGCCAGAAGCCGCTTCAACTCACGCTGATTGATAGCAAACAAAACGCCCCAGAATGCTGAAATGGTTGCCATAACGAACAGTACGTAAAAGAGCGGCTGGCAATTCAAATTACCGTTTAAGAATAAGCGGACAGCAGCATAGATAGCCACTTTCACCATCACGCCGCTCATAAGGGCAGACACAGGCGTTGGCGCCTCAGGGTGGGCGTGCGGAAGCCAGATATGAAACGGCCACATACCAGCTTTGATACAAAGTCCAGTCAATATGAAGGCAGCAGCAGCCCATGTTGATGGTTCATTGAATTGCCAGGCGCTGAAGCTCCAGCTTCCACTGTGCGAAAACATAATCAAAAATCCAGCGCACAACAACGCTGTGGCAATGCGCGTCGCAACCAGATAGATCATGCCAGCACGCTGAGCTTTGTGCTGGCGATACTCAGCAATCACCAGCGCTGCCGAGGACAAAGACATAACTTCCCAGGCAACCAAAAAGAATACGGCGTTGCCAGCAGACAGGACAACAGCCATAGCACCAACGAAGAGAAACAATGCAAACCAGTAGAGCTGTAAATTGATTTTGTCTTTGATGTGACGCAAGTAATCAGTTGAAAACAATGCGCAACAGGAAGTCACTGTGCCTAAGAGGATAAGAAACACCCCGGACAAACGATCCGTAACTATCTCTACGGCATACGGTCCAATCGTAAAAGGCAAATGCCAGCTTGAAGCATCCATCCAGCCCAACACACCGAGCGCCGTGAAGCAACAACCAAGCAAAAGTAGAGCCGCCGACCATACCCAATTGGATTTCACAAACAGGCTTAAAAGAGCAAATCCAATCGTCAACGCGAAGACAATTACGCACAGGTTAGCAGTGAGTGACAATCGCCTGGTACCAAAACTCTACACTGGCCAGTCTAACAACCAATGCTACTCGATTTGTGACGGGGCGCAATGTTTCGCATCATTGGCAGTTGAGCTGGTCGCAGGACAACAGTTGGACTGCAAGGCCAATAACGTGGTGCTTAACTCAAGTACATGAACGTCGCGACTGGACTTAGTCTTCCTGTCGTAAACTTCGACGATTCCATCCTTGGCTTTTTTCCCAACAGTGATTCGGATGGGAATACCAATCAGATCTGCATCGTTAAATTTCACACCTGCGCGCTCGCTTCTATCATCTAGAAGAACATCCATCCCGCTTGCAGTCAGTGAATTGTACGCATCTTCGGCGACCGAGCGTATGCACTCATCTGCAATGTTGGTTGGAGTAATCACAAAGGAGTAGGGAGCAATTGATGACGGCCAGACGATTCCTTTGTCATCATGATGGAGTTCAACAACAGCGGCCAACAACCTTTCAACGCCGATCCCGTAGCTGCCCATCACGATCGGCAGCCGAGCTCCCTCTGCTGTCACAACAAAAGCATTCATCGCCTCGGAATAACGTGTACCTAATTTAAAGACGTGTCCGATTTCCAGAGCCCTGGATATGGACAATGCCGCACCACATTTGATGCAGGGCTCACCTTCATTCACAGCTCTGAGATCGTGAAATGAGGTGGGCTGGATGTCCCGCTCCATCGCCACGCCGCGATAGTGAACGTAATCTTTGTTGGCACCGGTCACCATATTGGTAGCGGATTTAAGCACCTGATCTGCAATCACGAAGTGAATCTTCGGCTTAGTATCTTTAGAGACGCCTACTGCACCGAGCGAGCCCGGCGCGGCGCCAAGGGCGTCAACAATGCCATCGGCTGTTGCCGCCTCGACCAACTTTGCCCCGGTGGCATCCTGGAGCTTGGTCTCATTCAGTTGATGATCCCCACGAAGCAAAACCAAAGCCAGTTTTCCATCCAGACTGTAAACGAGAGTCTTGATCTGCCTGTTGGCCGCAGCGCCACCGGCGAAATTTTCCAAATCCTCAATGGTATGCACATCAGGAGTGGGAAATTCTTCGAGCGCATGAGCCTGCACGCCTTTTGGCGAAAGCTCTACTGCCGAAACGGCCTTCTCCATATTGGCACTGTAGGCGCACTGCTTGCACAAGACGACGCGATCTTCACCGGCCTCGCACAGCACCATAAACTCATTTGATTGGCTTCCGCCCATGGCGCCAGAGCTTGCCTGCACTTCCGTGAACGGAACCTGGCAGCGCGCAAAAATATTTGCGTATGCCGCGCGATGCTTTTCAAATGCCACGTCCAACCCGGCACTGTCGTTGTCAAAAGAATAGGAGTCCTTCATCGTGAACTCTCGAACACGCAGCAGTCCGGACTTTGGCCGCGCTTCATCACGAAATTTCGTTTGCAGTTGATACCAGATCTGTGGCAATTGGCGGTAAGAACTTAAATCCGCACGGGCAATCACGGTGAAAACTTCCTCATGAGTCAATCCCAGCGCGATATCGGCACCACGCCGATCTTTGAGCCGAAACATGATTTCATCCAGAGCTTCCCAACGGCCTGATTCCTGCCATACCTCTGCCGGAGTAAGTGCCGGTAAAAGAAATTCTTGCCCACCGATCAATGACATCTCTTCTCGGATGATCTGCATAATCTTCAACCGTGTTCGCTGAGCAAGAGGCAGCAACGAATAGACGCCCGATGTGAGCTGACGGATGTATCCGGCGCGCATGAGCAGCCGGTGACTGACAGCCTCCGCTTGGGACGGGTCTTCTCTAAGGGTAGGAATGAAAGCATTGGACCAGCGCACAGTTATTAATCCGGTAAGGAAATACAG
>Ga0163152_10001219_pt1 | contig 41610 bp, 30 predicted proteins | sample OliLakLV19MP8IB2_FD_148635 | JGI IMG/M metagenome (GOLD analysis project Ga0163152, IMG submission 148635) | Freshwater microbial mat bacterial communities from Lake Vanda, McMurdo Dry Valleys, Antarctica - Oligotrophic Lake LV.19.MP8.IB-2 | ecosystem: Environmental > Aquatic > Freshwater >...
AATCAAAGTTGGGCGTAGGTTGTACCTGCGACCGCGTACGGAAGATCAAAAGAAGCATCTTCGGGTAATATCATGAGAGCCGTCTTTGACGGCTGGTAATAATTAAAACATCCCCTTGCCCCTTGCACCTTGCTCCTTGCCCCTTGCCCCTTGCTCCTTGCCCCTTGCTCCTTGCTCCTTGCCCCCTGCCACCGTATTTCCCTACCTTTGCCGCCGTATGGCACTAAGACCTAGTAAAGAAGAGAATACCGAAGAAGAGAAATCCAAACGCCTAACCCTTCAGCAACTCAAGGAAATCAAGGGCATGTTGTCCTTTATCCGGCCGTATCGGTGGCATTTTATCGGCGGCCTGATCCTGCTCTTCCTCGGCAGCATGACGTTTATGGTCTTTCCATATCTGGCAGGGGAACTGGCAGATGTTGCCACAGGGACCAGCAAAATAGGGCTGGACCTCAACCAGATAGGGCTTATTCTGATCGGAATCCTCTTCCTTCAGGGCATCATGAGTTATCTCCGGGTGATCTGGTTTGCCGTAGTAAGTGAAAAAGGAATGGCCGATGTGCGCAGCAGCATCTACCAGAAACTAATCGGATTGCCGGTGTACTTTTTTGAAAAAAACAGGGTAGGGGATCTCACCAGCAGAATATCAGAGGATGTCAACAGGCTTTCAGCTGTCTTTTCAAACACACTTGCTGAACTCATACGCCAGGTTTTGATCCTGATCACAGGTATAGCTTTCCTGATGGTCACTACACCACGGTTGAGTCTTACCATGCTGGCAACTTTTCCGGTCATCGTCATAGGCGCCATGTTTTTCGGCCGGTTTGTTCGCAACCTTTCCAGAAGCAGACAAAAATCACTGGCAAATACAAATACAGTTGTCGAAGAGACATTACAGAATATCAATACTGTGAAAGCATTCACTAACGAGTCATTTGAATACAACCGGTATAAAAGTGAAATGGGGAATGTGGTCAAGACCTCACTTCAGCTGGCAAAATATCGGGCAGCATTTGCCACGTTTATTATTGTGATATTGTTTGGTGTGATTTTTTTCATCCTCTGGTATGGGGCGAAGATGGTTCAAAACAATACGATGACCATTGGTCAGTTAGTTTCATTTATTAGTTATACAGCGATCATTGGTGCCGCTATCGGAAGTCTTGGTAATTTTTATACAGAGATCATTACGGCCTTAGGCGGAACGGAGCGCATTCGCGAAATTCTCAATGAGCCTGCAGAAGTAAATGTTCCGGTGGTAGTCAACAGGCCAAAGGTCGAAGGTCATATCCGGTTTGAGGATGTTTACTTTGACTATCCTTCTCGTCCGGACATGCCTGTGTTGCTCGGAATTGATCTTGATATACATCCCGGACAAAAGATAGCCTTGGTGGGACAAAGTGGCTCAGGAAAAAGTACAATCGCTTCTCTGTTGATGCGTCTATATCCATGGCAAAAAGGAAAAATAACCCTTGATGGTAAGGATATCAAAGAAATGGATTTATCGGCCTATCGTTCAGTGTACGCGATTGTTCCACAAGAGGTGCTACTTTTTGGGGGTACGATCAGAGAGAATATTCTCTATGGACACCCGGGAGCATCTGAAGATGAATTGATGAGTGCTGCGCGTACTTCCAACAGTCTTGATTTTATTCAATCATTTCCGGAGGGATTTGATACCATCGTGGGTGAACGTGGTATAAAACTGAGCGGCGGTCAGCGACAGCGGATTGCCATTGCACGCGCTGTGTTACGCAATCCTGATGTATTGATCCTTGATGAAGCAACCTCCTCCCTTGATGCAGAATCTGAAAAGGTGGTGCAGGAGGCACTTGAACGGCTGCTGGAAGGAAGAACTGCGATTATCATTGCACACCGACTTGCTACGATCCGCAATGTTGATTGCATTTATGTGCTCGAAGATGGTAAGATTGTGGAGAAGGGAACGCATGATGAGTTGAGCGTAAAGGAAGAGGGGCTTTATGCGGCGTTGGCGAGGCTGCAGTTTGATTTGTAAGGCTTAGAAGCTTAAAGGCTTATACGTTTATAAGTTTATATGTTTATATGTTTATACGTATATAGGGTGATAAGTTGATGGGTTTATGTTTTGATGAGGTTGCGTGTCAGCGGTCAACAGTTCATTTAAAATATTCGCGAAGCGAATATTTTAAAAACCTCACGCTCCTTGCTCCTTGCTCCTTGCTCCTTGCTCCTTGCTCCTTGCTCCTTGCTCCTTGCTCCACGTCTCACGATTCAGGAATCCCCAAATTAAATATTAATTTCCCCCTTGTGGAACTCATCAATAACGCATCACTGAAATCCTTTACCACCTTAGGCGTGGAAGCCAGTTGCGACCACTTATACAGGGTAGAGGATTATGAAGAACTCAAACTGGCTGTTCAATACCTGGAGCGGCCGCTGATACTAGGTGGTGGAAGTAATATCCTGCCTATCGGCGATATACATCGTAATGTCCTGCGGATAGAGATAAAGGGTATTCAGATACTCGAAGATGGTCCTGAACCAATCATCGGTGTTGCGGCCGGTGAAGGGTGGCATGATTTCGTCATGTGGGCGCTAGGTCATGACCTGGGGGGGGTTGAAAATTTATCCCTGATCCCTGGAACCATGGGTGCAGCTCCTATGCAAAATATCGGGGCTTATGGTGTCGAACTCGAATCTGTTTTTCATTCCCTTCAGGCAGTTGAAATAGGGACAGGAGAGGCCCGGATTTTCATGAAAGAGGAATGTAAGTTCGGATACAGGGATAGTATTTTTAAAAAGGAAGCCCGCGACAAATATGTGATCACCGGGGTCAACGTAAAGCTGAGCCGGGAACATAAACTGAATACACATTACGGAGTCATCAGGGATATGTTGCTTGAAAAAGGAATTTACAATCCAACTATACATGATGTCAGTCAGGTAGTGATTGCCATTCGTCAAGGTAAGTTGCCTGATCCCGCTGTTATCGGAAATGCCGGAAGCTTTTTTAAAAATCCGGTTATTCCCATTGACCATTTTGAAAGGATTAAGGAATCTCATACGTCCTTACCAGGTTATCCTGTTGAAGAAGGCTTCATCAAAGTCCCTGCGGGCTGGCTCATCGAGCAAGCTGGCTGGAAGGGAAGACGCAAGGGCAATGCAGGATGTTATGAAAAACAGGCCCTGGTGCTTGTTAATCTTGGCGGAGCACGCGGAGAAGAGATCTGGAGCCTGGCTCTTGATGTGATTGCTTCTGTGAAGGAAAAGTTTCAGATTGAGTTGAGTCCGGAAGTGAACCTGTGGAAAAATAATGCTTCGACTTCACTCAGCAACCAAGGATGAAAGATGATATTTTGTCATTTCGCCCTCCGAAAACTTTTTTTTGGAGGGAAAAATTTGCCTCCCCGGGATTTGCATGCGAAAGGAAGCGAGTAAGAGCAAAACAGAGGGCGGGGGCAAAAGGAAGCGTGTAAGGGCAAAACAGGTCGTAGCGCAGCGATGATCCCGCCAATTACAAAGAATTTGTTGCGGGAGGGCGGGGTCTAAAGAAGTGAAAAATGATGCTTCGACTTCCTTAGCAACCGGAGTAAATGAAAAATGAAAAACGATGTGCTGAGTCGAAGTATGAATTGAGATTGTGTTGGATAATATACATTGAGTTACTGGAAGCTGATAGCTGATCACGTGAGGTACAAAATGATGGATAATCAATGAAAATGCATTTCTTATGAAAACCAAAACGATCAATCAAACAATAACTTTCCCAACGTCCCCGGACAAGTTATATGCACTGCTCGTTGATTCGAAGAAGATGACCAAAATCCATGGGGCAAAAGCCGCTTTCAGCAGGCGAGCAAGGGGCAAGTTTTCTGTTTTTGATGGGTATTGCCATGGATACAATATCGAACTGGCAGAGAACATAAAGATTGAACAGGCTTGGGTGTTCAGGGAGGATGGATGGCCGGAGGATCATTATTCTTTTTGTACATTTCTTCTCCAACCCTCAACAAAAGGCACAAAACTTGTATTTATACATAAGGGTGTGCCTGAACATAAGTATGAGACGATCAAAGAAGGATGGAAGACTTATTACTGGGACCCTCTACAAGAACATCTGCTGAAATAAACCTGAGGATATGCATTACAGGCGACATCTGAAGTTGCGTTGTAGTAGAGCTTGTCATTTGATTTGCTATTTTTGAACGACCATGAGCACATTTTCGAGACGAACACTTATCATTTTTCTGGCCTATGTGGTTATAGCTGTTGGACTTACGCTCATTGGGTTAAGGAAACAGTATAGGTCGCCAGACCCTGAGCCGCAAGAAGAGCGGGAGGCTGGTAAGCACTCCGACAAACTAAAGCCGCATGAGCTTTTCTACCTAGATCGAAATTATCCAAACGGGCCGTCAAGGCCCGATCTTTTTAAAGAGAGGCTCAGAGAGGCTATTTCTTATGACAAGACTAATGCGCATTCGAACCGGGGATTGGACTTTACGTGGAACCTGGAAGGACCTGGCAATATCGGCGGCAGGGTCAATACCATTGCCGTAAGCCCTGTCAACCCGGACGTCATCCTGATCGGGTTTTCCCAGGGAGGAATCTATCGCACAGCAGACGGGGGATCAAATTGGTATCCCGTATTTGATGACCATGCTTCCTTATCGATCAGCCACATCACTTTTGACCCCCATGATCCCAGCCAACTATGGGCCACGACAGGTGATGTGAATATATCGGGATATCCGTTTTTAGGTTCAGGAGTATACTGGTCTGGCAATGAAGGCGTGACCTGGTCATACCGTGGACTTCACAATACAGGCGTTTTATCAAAAGTATTCGTTGATCTCACAAATCCAGAAATTATCTATGTCGGATCAATGGGTTATCCTTCCCAGAAAGGCAACGAAAGGGGATTGTTCAGGACAGTGGATGGGGGAGATTCCTGGCAGAAGACATTGACGATTGATGATAGTACGGGAGTCATTGACATCGTAACTGATCCGTTTAAGGTTGGGCGTGTTTTTGCTTGCGGCTGGAAACGTATCCGTTCAAGCACGGTCAGCAGTTCAATAGGCCCGGGCACTTCGCTTTACGTAAGTGAAGATTACGGCGCTACCTGGAATAATATCACCAATGGTCTTCCGGAAACTGAACATTCACGAACTAGTCTTGAAGTCACTAATGACGGGACACTATTTATAAGTTATGTCGGCGCCATTAGCGCAGGCGAATGTGCCGGAAATATCGAATCGCTACAAAGCATCTATAAATCCTATGATGGAGGTCAGACATGGGATACGATTCCTACAGCCCCTATTCATGGCGTCAACTGCGACTTATTCGGTCAGTTTGGCTGGTACTTTGAAGCCCTAAAAGTAAATCCGGAAAATCCCCTGGATATGTTTCTTCTCGGCGTAGAAATCATCCGTACTATAGACGGCGGTCTCACCTGGTTTGAAGCTGCCCCTCCATGGTGGACCTATGCGGTACACGCTGATAAGCATGATCTGGTATTTGCGCATGGAAGGATTTATCTGGGTACAGATGGTGGCGCATATACAACAGATGTCAACCAGTTTAAAGACTGGACGGACATTGAAAACATTCCTTCCACACAATTTTATCGCACGTCATATAATCCGCATCTGCCTGATCAGTATTTCGGTGGTGCGCAGGACAATGGCACCACAGGTGGTAATGCATCGCTCTTCAATGAATGGCCACGCTATTTTGGTGGTGATGGATTTCAACCCTTATTTGATGTCGAAGAACCTGCATGGATGTATGTAACGGTTCAGAACGGTTTTATCTATTTTACGGAGAATGGTGGCCTTGATTATGAAGGCCTGAATGATGGGCTGGGTGGAAGCAGATACTGGGATATGCCCTTTGTGATGAGCTCGCATGATTCAAAGATTTTGTATTGTGGCTCTGACAGGATGTTTCAAATGGATATGCACGATACTTTGAGAGCATGGAAGGAGATCAGCCCTGATCTGACTAGAGGTGATACGATCCTCGGCAGCAGATATCCAGCGATAACTTCTATCGCTCAGTCTGGGTTGGATGAGTTTCGATTGTATGCAGGTACGCAGGATGGATTATTATGGACTACCGGAGATGGAGGTTTAACCTGGACTAACATCACTGACGGTACGCCGGGGTTTTATGTGACCTCCATTTCTTGCTCTACCATACATCCGCAAGGCGTCATCGCAACCTATTCCGGATACCGGGATAACAACCATCAGCCTTATATCTACAGAAGTGAAGACGCAGGGTCAACCTGGGAACCCATTCAATCAGACCTCCCGATGATGGGGGTCAATAGTTTTTTTATACTTCCGGGTTGGAATGATGCTGTACTTTTTGCAGCTACGGATGGAGGTGTATACCTGAGTCAGGATGCCGGAGAAAAGTGGGAACGTGTAGGCTCCAATATGCCGTACATGCCGGTCTATGATCTTGATTACAACCCCATCGAAGATAAAATTGTTGCGGCAACTTTCAGTAGGGGGATTATGACTTTTCCAGTCGCAGAACTGGATCTAATTAATTCCACGAACCTAAGTTCAGGCGATCCTGAAGAATTGGTGATGACCATTTATCCAACCCTCACATCGGGGGTTTTAAACTTCAAGTGTAATAAAGAACAATATTTATCCTCTACCATGCAGTATTCGGTGACTGACATGAATGGGAATGTTGTGCAGCAGGGAGATGAATTGCTTAATTTTGAAAATCAAATTGATCTGGCAAATGATTTGGTGCCGGGATTGTATATAATCAATCTGCAAGTTGCCGGAAAAGCAACTACAGAGAAATTCATTGTTCAATAGAGAGAAAGTGTAGCCGAACTGTTAGCTTCTACAACTAGTGAAAGAGACATGCTGTTGCAGTAGTTTGCTCCTGCGACTAATAAATTCCAAGTTAAAATCTCAATAGGTATTATCTTGATTGTTGGATCAAACTCCAACAATAGCCGACTGGCCGATGCAGACAAGGAAGCCGTTTCAATTCCGTCGAAGAGAGCTGAGTCGAACTGTTTGCTTCTGCTACCACTGAAAATTAATTTTATCTTTAATCTCCGGATGTCCCGAGCATCCCTGAGTCTAGCCTGCATATTCTGGCTATTCAAAGAATTTTATTTTACTGAGAGCTATGCAGTGTAAAGATTTTTTATCGGTGATCCTGTATACAGGATTATCACTCGGATATATGACCAATGCGTTACATGCCCAATCCAGTCTTGCTGGGCGGGTTGCAGACGAAACACATCAACCGGTTCCATTTGCCAATGTGCTTTTACTTTCCACGGCAGACAGTTCTTTGGTGAAAGGAGGCGTTGCAGGTGATGATGGGTGTTCAGACTTGGCACTATTGGTGCAGGAAGTTATTTTATCAAAGTGATGATGGTGGGGTATCTTGATCATGATTCAGAAATCTTTGGGTTAGAGGAGCCCGGTCGCGATAGGGATTTTGGAGAGATCGTCCTGCACGAAGATGCGGTCATGATGGATGAAGTGCAGGTTGTGGCAAAAAAGGCACTTTTCGAACAAAAGATTGACCGCATGATCGTCAATGTGGCTAGCAGTATTACTATGTCAGGGACAAATGCATTAGAAGTTCTTGAGCGATCGCCGGGCGTACTCGTCAACAGACAAAGTAATACGATCTCCGTCAGTGGGAAAAACGGGGTCGTAGTGATGATCAATGGCAGGATCAATTACATGCCAGCGGAAGCGGTTACACAACTCCTCGAAGGCATGAGTGCGGATAACATAGAACGTATTGAAATATTGACTACTCCGCCTGCAGACCTTGATGCGGAGGGCAATGCAGGATACATCAATATCGTACTGAAGAAAAATATAGGAGATGGCTTCAATGGTGGATTTGCTATTGGCGCAGGCTATGGAAAGGGAGCTACCGGAAATGCAAATCTCAATTTTAACTATCGGAAGGGGAAGTCAAATCTATATGGTGATTACGGGTATCTGCATGAATCACAGGAACAAACCTTTGAATTTTACAGGCGTATCATGTTAAATGGTGATCAGATTGAAACAGAGACAGTGTCTGATCGACTTCCGAATAGAAACAACCATTTGGCCCGACTAGGATTGGATTACCATGTAAGCGACAAATTGCTGGTAGGTGGCCTCGTGTCCGGGTATAACACAAAATGGCTCATGGATGCCACCAATGTTGCTGATTTGTCGAGCAATGGTGTACTCGACACCGTCATAACCGTAGACAATCATGAATTGAATCAATGGAAAAACCTGGGGGGAAATATCAACCTTCAATATACCTTTTCAGCAGGCAGCTCCCTGACCGTAGATGCAGATTATCTATGGTACCTGGACAATAATCCCACGGATTACAGCAACCACTATGAGGATGGAGAGGGCAATTTCTTTTTTGAAAATTATACACGAAGTACTAAAATGACACCCATCAACATCAGGGTGGGAAAAGTGGATTACAAAACGCCCATTGGAAATAGAGTAAAATTTGAAACCGGAGTAAAAGGAACGATTTCCAATTTCACCAATGACGTGGGTGTAGAGTACAGTGACAACGATAAAGACTGGGTGTCGGATCCCGAACTTACTGCAAAATATAACCTTGATGAAACGATCGCCGCCGGATATATAACCCTGGAAGTTCCGCTTGACAAAAAAACGGATATCAAAGCTGGCTTGCGTTATGAGTACACAGATTCAAACCTTGGTTCAGAAGAAGAGCAGGACATTGTCGATCGTGAATTCGGAAAATTATTTCCTTCGCTATTTATATCACGAAGATTGAACGAAAACAATACAATCAAATTTGTATACGGAAAGCGAATCACCCGCCCGACGTTTAATGACATGGCTCCCTTTGTCATCTTTCTTGATCCGTATACCTTTTTCTCGGGGAACCCTGCCGTACAACCAGCTATCTCCAACAACTTTGAACTTGGCTACACGTTCAAATCAGCGCTGATATCGTTGAATTATGGGATAGAGGATAGTACCATAGCCAATTTTCAAAGCACCATCATTGAAGGAACTAATAAGCAATTGCTTTTTACGGAAAATCTCAGGCAGGTGAAGACTTTGTCATTGACATTGTCCTTTCCGCTGACCCCGGTCAGTTGGTGGAATATGTATTATAACATCAGCGGCGTATTACAGGAGGCACAACAATATGATGAGTTTGGTTTGTAGGCCTATGAGGCCGGAAACATCAGCGCTTACACCTCGCAAACCTTTTCGCTTCCAAAAGCTTTTACGCTGGAAATTACCGGATTGTATGTGAGCGGAGGGTTGTTCGGCATATTCGCCCTTAAGTCTTTTGGTTCGGTCAATCTGGGACTGCAAAAGAAGTTTGGAGCCAACGGTGGTAACCTTCGATTAGGCGCAGATAATATATTTAATACCATGATCTACCGCGACGAACTAAACCTGGAAGAACAACAACAATACTATAGTGCCCAGCTTCAATTTACCCAACCTACCATTAAATTGACCTACACACGTAATTTTGGTAATCAGACAGTGAAAGGAGCAAGGACACGAGCTACAGGTGCGGAAGAGGAACGGAAGCGAGTTAATAATTAAGAACATGAAATTGAAAGTTATCATCACCGGATCAACTGGTATGGTTGGAAAGGGTGTATTGCTGGAGTGTCTGGATAGCCCTGAAGTAGAACACGTGTTGGTCGTCAACCGGAGTTCTGTGGGTATCACGCATCCCAAACTCAAAGAAATCATTCACAAGGATTTCTTTGACTGGAGCGCCATTCGTGACCAGCTCAATGGATATACTGCATGTTACTTTTGTCTGGGTGTATCATCAGTGGGTATGAATGAAGTGGATTATCGGAGGATGACCTATGAACTCACGCTTGGATTCGCACGTGAGGTACTTGCTTTAAATCATGAAATGACGTTTTGTTATGTTTCTGGTGCAGGTACCGATAGCACGGAGAATGGCAGGCTAATGTGGGCCCGTGTGAAAGGCAAAACGGAGAATGATCTGCTTGCGCTTGGGTTTAAAGATGCGTATATGTTTAGACCCGGTTTTATCCAGCCGATGAGGGGCATTAAGTCGAAGACCGCCATGTATCAGGGTATTTATAACATCATCAGTCCATTTTATGGGTTGTTGCGCCGGTTGCCGAAGTATGTAACCAATACAGTTACCTTGGGCAAAGCCATGATCGGGGTAGCACTAAAGGAATATGAAAGAAAGGTGTTGGAGAGTATGGATATCAATACGTTCAATTAGCGATACTTCGATTTTCCTTAAGTTCACCGGAAGCTTGTCGGAGTGAATTGAAATGGAAATTCCCGCTGAGGCCCTAGGTTTTTCGCAGGGCATTTTAACGAAAATTACCGCCGGGTCCCTGAGCTTGTTGAAGGGAAAGGAAAGGAAAATTCCCGCCGGGTTCCTGAGTTTGTCGAAGGGAAAGGAAAGGAAAATTTCCGCCGGGTCCCTGAGCATGTCGAAGGGAAAGGAAAGGAAAATTACCGCCGGGTCCCTGAGCATGTCGAAGGGAAAGGAAAGGAAAATTTCCGCCGGGTCCCTGAGTATGTCGAAGGGAAAGGAAAGGAGAATTCCCGCCGGGTCCCTGAGCATGTCGAAGGGAAAGGAAAGGAGAATTCCCGCCGGGTCCCTGAGCATGTCGAAGGGAAAAGAAAGGAAAATTCCCGCCGGGTCCCTGAGCATGTCGAAGGGAAAGGAAAGGAGAATTCCCGCCGGGTCCCTGAGTTTGTCGAAGGGAAAGGAAAGGAGAATTCCCGCCGGGTCCCTGAGCATGTCGAAGGGAAAAGAGGAGGGCTCTTTCCGCCGCCCTCTTCGCGCAGCGAAGAGGGCGGCGTGGGGGTGTTTTTCGCTATGTGCCCTTCGACAAGCTCAGGGACCGGAATGTATTCTTCGAGTATTACTCTTCTTGTACTCAGGGATCCGGGTGTGTTTTTCGATGAGGACTTTTTATGTACTCAGGGATCCGGGTGTATTCTTCAATGCGTAAACTTCTTGTGCTCAGGGACCCTGGTGTGTTTTTCGGTACAGAGCTCCTCGGGACTCAAGGTCCTGGATTTATTATCACTTCCATTTCAAGCAATAAGCATTGTGACTTTCAATACCAACAAGGTCAACAATGGGCATACTGAAATGCAAATACCTATATTTATAGCTCAAATTCTAGTTCATTACATCAGTGCCTATATTTAGACGGTTCAAATTCTATAAGATGCGATTTTGTAAAAGAGTGCTCTTCCTTTCTACTTTTCTATTTGGATCCACCCTATATCTCCAGGCTCAGGGATGCAGTGATGCAGGATTGTGTAAGATTGAAGTATTGAAACCGAATCCTGAATATGGATCACCATTGCTCATCCAGAAACTCAGTGCAGGTATGTCAGTAGGCGCTGCCGATTATGGCATCACCGTCTTTGGTGGGCACATAGGGTATAGCAGGAAGTTTGGAAAAAGCTGGAGCATAGATTCAAAAATGACTTTTCTTTCTCAACAAGGCAATGGGATTTCAGTAATAGGGATAGGTGATATTTTTGCCAATGTAAATTATGCTGTTTCGCAAAAGTTAACAGTTATTGGAGGTGTAAAAATACCATTGATGAAAGCCGACAGGACGGAGGATGGTTTAGCCTTGCCTATGGATTATCAGTCCAGTCTGGGTACATTGGATTTATTGGCAGGTATTCGGTACCAACAAGTAAACTGGCAATGGGCATTGGCCGTTCAGATACCCTTACAGCAAAATGAGAATGCATTTTTCCCTGGCATGTTTCCTGCGGGATCCATGTTGAATGACATTCAGGCCACCAATGCTTTTCAACGGCAGGCAGACATCATGCTCCATGTATCCAGGACAATACCCATGAGCGACAAAATAACCTTTACACCCGGCCTCCTGCCAATCTACCATATCACTGCAGATGAGTACACAGGTATCGATGGCATTCAGTATGTTATTGAAGGCTCAGATGGGCTGACACTTAACGGCACCGTATTTATTAATGTTAAGACTGGTCTCTCCAGCAATTTTGAATTTGACCTTGGCTTTCCTTTTATCGTAAGAGAAGCAAGGCCGGATGGATTGACCAGGAGTTTCGTTTTTGGCGTAAGCTACAGTTATCAGTTTTGAGTCAAGAAAACAGAGTTGATTAATTTGATTTCACAAATGTTTGCGATGAATATTGATCTGCAGATTTAATACGCAGTATGTATAGCCCTTCTGGTATTTCCTTAATATCCATCGTGAAGGTATGCCCGTGATTGCCTTGTATTTGGCTAACCAGCGATCCATTCATCGTCCTTTTCAATAGAGACAGATTCACCAACATGTAGAGTTGCACCTTCTCTGTTGGTGATCACTTCAGGACAGTTGATACATTCCTGCGTTATGGTAGTATTGATCAGGTAAAGGTGTGCGCCAACACCTGAATTGAGTATGGAACCACCGGAAGTGCCTTCGATGACGGTGTTAGAAATCATAGCGGAATCAATCACCGTGATCGCCTGATTGTGTAAAGCAGATCTTTCTACAGCTTGATTCCCTTCTATCGTGCAATGACGAATGATGATAGGATGTTCATTGTCCGCACCTATATAAATTCCTGCACCAGTTGAGTTACCGGAACCATCTGCATACCCGCAGCAAATGTGCAGGCCATCTAAGATCACGGTATCCAGTGCGTTGGTAATTGACACGACGTGATATACATTGTCTGCGAGATAGCTTGTATCTGCAATTTCGCCGGATAGAGTGGTGGGATATAGGGCCGGATTTCGTTGGTCAATTGAAATTTCATTTCCGGCAAAGCCTCCATAAACAGCGATGGATGTACGGATATCATAGGTGGTGTCTCATGCTGTCGTCGTCGTGACCGGTTACGTGCCCTCAGCAATCCACATCTCATGTACACTGGTATCTTGATTGCTTTGTAGAAATGCGTCGCCAGGCGTACGGTATGCCGTCTCCCAGCTTTCTCCATCAGGGTTTGCTGGGGCATCAGGATTGACATAGACCCTGCCATTTATTTTGCCCGGTGATTGATAGGTGCTGCAGGTAATGGTACCTTTCAGTAATCTGCATAAAGCATTGTCGACATAGCTGTCGTTGTCTCCACTGGACGTCCGTGTGCCCATCAAAATGGCCTTAATCCTTCTGGTACCTATAGGCACAGGGATTGTAAGCAGCTTGAGTGTCCAGGCACTTTGTTTGTGTCGTAAGGTATCAGAAGAAGAAAGGATGATATTATTAGCATCAATAAACTGCAACGCCATTGCGGGTTCATCCGTATTTTGCCAGTCAGCCATAAGGGCCCCGAAATTGACCCAAAGCCATCTCCATCCGAATCTGCAAATGGATCTGATTTCAGCATGACACATACAGATGAAACGGTATCCGTAGCTAGTGGAAAAAGCGGGAAAGGCGTTGTGGGTGCGGCATTGTTCTTCCGTATAGTGACCATATCCGTTTCAGAGCTGCCTCCGGATTAAACTGATCTCCGAAACTCAGTCGTTTCAGTACAAATTTTGGTTAGGAACCTGCTGTCACTTCGACCATCACAAATCCATACTCATCCTGGCTCACGATAAGCTCATCTGAATCAGCGTTGCTTAATTCGCCCCAATAATCAATATTGCCACCTGATGCGGCTACATTGACCCATAGGTGATCATGGTCTCTTGACTGGCCCCTCGAATAAGCATGGGTATGACCGAAAAAGTGAATGGTAGGCTTGCCGCATACTTCAGAAAAAGCTTGCATCATTTCAACGATATCGCCTGTGTAATTTGCTTCACCCGGCGTCTACAATTCTGATTTGAAAGGGTGATGCATTTCAGCAAAGACAAAATCGATCAAGGTATACGCACAACTCAGATTAAGAATGCTGTCAACCCAGTTGAGCTGAGCCTGTATGCGATAGGGTGAATTAGAATTTATACTCAATACACGGACATTGGAATAGTCATGGTAATACCAATGTTCAAGGTAGCCGGGTGTTCCGTTTTCAGGCAGGGTATAATAGTTAAAATAGTTTTGTGAATTAGCTTCATGATTGCCAATGGCGGGATAACAAGGCACGGATCTCCACAATGTTTGTCCGGGATCGAAGAAATCATTTTTCCATTGACCATAGGCATTGCCGTTGTCCACCACATCACCAGGAAGGACAGCCATCTGCAAGTGATCACTCAAGGATGTACCATAGGTGGAATCTATATAAGGCAGCAGGCTTGTATTGATGAGATTGGAGAAGATGTTTGGATTGCTACCGTCTTTCTGCATATCGCTCATCAGCACCATATTGAAGGAGGCTTCACTGTCGCGGTTGAGAGGGGTAACGAAATCATAGATCCCGGATTGCCAGGTACCTGTCACTGCTTTATAATAATATCGGGTTGCGGGAGACAGTCCTGCCAGGGAAGTCGTATGAAGAATAGTTGAATTCAGGGTCACCAACGTGGTGCCTGTGGAAGCATTGCCTAGACCAGGGGTCAATCCATATTCGACGATGGTTTCCGTATTGGTATTTGTTTCCCACATCACCACCATGGAGGCAGGGGTCGCCATCTGGAGGTAAGATTGAACAAGAATCGTCTGGCCAGCCAACGGAAAAACCTATACGAAGCAAGCTAGTGCCAGGGCAAATATGCTTTTTGAACAGAGGAGATCGGTCATCAGGCAGGTAGAATGGTAATAAGTAATAGTTTTGTAAAAATAGCAAAAGCAAACAATCGTCTTTAGGAAGTCCCGCAGCGTATGAAAAATGACTATCAACAGATCCTGGAAGAACTTTATCATTTGATCAAGGTCAAGCCTGATGAAGGGCTGGTTACTCCGTATATTCCTGAACTGGCGGAGATCGACCCTTCAAAGTTTGGTGTTCATCTCGCAGCTACTTCCGGGGAGCAAACAGGTATCGGGGATCATCGGGAAAAATTTTCCATTCAGAGTATCGGAAAAGTACTTTCTCTGACGCTTGCGTTTCAACAGCGAGGTGAATCTCTGTGGGATCGGGTAGGGGTAGAGCCGTCCGGAAATCCATTCAACTCGCTATGGCAACTAGAGTATGAAAAAGGTAAGCCGCGCAATCCATTGATCAACTCCGGTGCAATTGTGATCTGTGATATCCTTTGTACGCTGTATGATGATCCCTTAAAAGAGTTACTTGCTTTTATCAGGAGTATGTCGGGCAATGAAAATATAAGCTGTAATAATCAGGTTGCTGCATCGGAGAAAAAACTGGGCTTCCGGAATGCAGCGCTCATCAACCTGATGAAGTCGTGTAACAATATTGACAACGATATCGATGAGGTCATGGACCTGTATTATCACATGTGTTCGATCGAGATGACATGTGATGAATTGGCTAATACTTTTTTACTGTATGCTAACCATGGTCGACGCCAGTCAACAGGAGATGCGGTGATCACTTCCAGTATGGCTAAGCGTATCAATGCGATCATGCAGACGTGTGGATTTTATGATGAGGCTGGAGAATATACGTTTAAAGTAGGCCTTCCTGGAAAGAGTGGGATTGGTGGTGGTATTGTAGCTCTTCATCCGGGAAATTATGCGGTCGCGGTCTGGAGTCCGAAGTTGAATAAAAAGGGGAATTCGGTGAAGGGGATGCAGTTGCTGGAGATACTCACTACGAAGACGGGACTGTCGATATTTTGACGACGGATCAGGGATGGTGTGCATCCGGATCGACAACAGATCAGTGGGTCTTCGACCCTGATAGACGACGGATCAGCGAGACTTCGTCTCGGATCGACAACGGAATACGAAAGCTTCGCTTCCGACCATTAAGAGTTAATACACAGGCGGTCGGCGCAGCCAATCGTCAATCCGCTGACGAAGTCAGCAGGATGCGTGGTCTATCGGAAGCGTAGCTTCCCTGATCTGTTGTCGATCCAGATGCGCAGCATCAAGGCTCAGTGGTCATTTTTTTTGTGGATTATCTTACAGTACCTCAATCCAAGGAAAGAATGATTTAGGTATTTTTGTCCCTATGAAATATCATTTAGCCCTTTTTCTAATCGGTCTTGCAGTCGCCCGGTTGAATGGCCAATCGTTAACACCGGTTGCTACCCACACTAACATGATGTCGGCTGCCTACGTGAAGTATGATTCCACTGACACTATTCCTGCTTCTGAATCTATGATCGATGATTCACTCAGGATAGAGATGCAGGAGCAAAAGAAGCAAATCGCTTTACAAATGGCAAAAGCAAATCTGACATACTTTATCATTCGGGTCCCTGACAATACATATGGCTATACCATCTTTATTGACGGACAGATGTATATCGAGCAGAAATCAATTCCCGCTGTATCCGGCAATGCAGGATTTGTATCAAAGGACGATGCAGAGAAAGTAGCTAAGCTAGTGATTGAAAAAATCAGGCAGGGCGAAATGCCACCAACAGTTTCCACTGAGGATCTACAACTACTGAAAATTGGTGATTGATCTTTGATTCTGGGCATCTGGATCGACGATATATCGGAATTGAGGGTTCTATGATCCGTGGTGCCGATGTCGACAGCAGGACTAGCATTTATTTACTATTTTGTTCCCTACTGAGTTTCCATATGCGTTTCACACCGCTTACATGTTTCTTATTTCTCTTGTGTATAAGCCCTCGTTGTAAGGCCTATGGACAGCAGGCAATGCATCCGGTTGATCAATGGAGGTCAGCGCTCTCCATTAAAAAGGATATCAAGTCAACCTCGTTCAGATCTGTTTTCAATGAGCTTTATGCGCTTGACTCAGTCAACTATTGCATTGCGCTGAGCTTACTGAACGACCTTGTCCCAAGGGAGAATATCCATTTCAGCATCAGGTTGCGTATCCTTGAGAGTCAGTTACAACTCTCTAATAAATCCTGTCCTGGAGCTTTTGTTGCTTTAGCCGATCTGCAGGATGCACTTCAGACGGCCTATGAAATTGATGACGACTGGCTCAAGTTTGAATTGCACAACATTTTATCTGTTCACTACACTAATTTATCGAATTTCGGGTCGGCCGCCATGCATGCGATGAGTGCTATTGATCTTGCAGAAGCACTGGGTCCGGATAATCTTTCTGTAGGTGCAGGAGGCTGGTATGGGCTCGGATATATATTATATCATTCAAGAGAATATGAAGCCTCTATTAAGGCATCTGCTATGGCCTTGAATGTCTCCTCTTCTGCACAGGATGCCCCTGTAGATACTCTTCATATAGCTTACAGAATGAATGCACTGAACTCTATCGGGTTGTGCTACGAAAAACTTGGCAAACCAGATTCTGCTTTTTGGGCATTTGACCAGGCGATGAGTATTGCAGAGAAATTAAATAATTCTTTTTGGAAGGGGATCATCACCGGAAACAAGGGGGATGTATATTACCAGATAGGACAGTATGATTCTGCAAAAGTGTTTTTGACTTTTGACTATCAGCAAAGTGTTGCATTTCAACAAAATGATAATGCTGCGAATTCCCTGCAGTGGCTGGCCAGAATTGAATTGAAAAGAAATCTACCTCAAAGTGCACTGCGCATGCTTCGTGAATGTATGAAGTTGCTGCAAGGGGTATCAAAGCCTGAGATTCTCACGAATACATTATATGCATTCACGCAGACTTTTTCCGCACTCGGTGAGGCGGACAGCATGAATGTATATATGCATCGTTATCTGACCCTTCATGATTCTATTGAAAAAGCAGCTACGGAAAGCAGGTTGGACATTGTCCGCATGCGTATGGACAATCAATCCAATGTGTATAAGGTGATGTCTCTGGGTAAGGAGAAAAGGCGGATCACGATGGTCCGAAATTTTATTATCGTCTTCATTTGCCTCCTGGCCATTACCGGCTTTATGATTCTCACCCGTCAAAAGCTGAACCTGAAATTAAAACGAATGGAGGCGCTTGATGAAAAGCGTAAAGCGGAGCAAGATGCCGCCCAGGCCAGGGAACAGCTTGATGTGTACACCCGACATCTGCGGGAAAAAACAAACCTGGTTGAAACCTTGCGAGATCAACTCATGATACGGGAGATGACCGAGGATCAAATGCAACAAATTTCAGCCCTCGCCCAGCATACCATACTCACAGAGGAAGACTGGGAAGAGTTTAAAGGTATGTTCGAAAAAGTGTATCCCGGTTTTTTCCATTCGTTAAAGCACCAATCTCCGGATATCACCCTGGCGGAACAACGGATGGCGGCCTTGTGCAAACTCCAGTTGCCCACTAAAGAAGCTGCAAACCTACTAGGCATCTCCCCAAATAGTGTCAATAAGACAAGACAACGGCTCAGAAACCGATTAGGCCTCGATCCCGAAGCAAACCTTGAGCAATATTTCGGTGTGTGAGAGAGGCCAAACTTTAGACTAAAGACGACAGACTCGCAGACGCCAGACGCATGGTACTCTTTTTTTTTGCAGGCTCCGTTTGCCGACGGATAAAGCATAGGTATCATTCTCCATTTCAAACTTGTGTCAGTAGCCTCCAGGCTACAGGTGAAAATCATGCCTCAAGATCCCCCCTTCCTTTACTGGCCCAAATACCAATTAGCAACCACCATCAACCAATTACAAACTTCTAACTTCTAACTTCTAATTTCTAACTACTAACTACTAACTACTAACTTCCAACTACTAACTTCCAACTACAAACTTCTCACTCCTCACTTTCACCTGTCCTCTTTTTGTCGCCTTGCTGTCGCTGCTTTGTCCCCCGTTTTTCTTGCATTCCGGGATCCGTCGGAAGTAGATTTGCCGCATGCTCAATCGAATGTCCATAAAGGGTTTCAAAACTGACAAGATGATCATCATGTTTGTACTCCTCATAGTCCTGCTGGTCATATTAGCCTGGTGGATAGCGGATCGGTTGATTGAACATATTGATCACCATATGCCCGGACTTTAAAACTTTCATTTTATGAAACAACCAATCTTATGCTTACTCTTACTCTTGCTCTGTGCTAGCCAATACCTTTTAGCCCAGTCTGTAGGCATAGGTACTATAGTACCTGATTCCAGTGCCATCCTCGAGCTATCCAGCGATAGCAAAGGGGTATTGATCCCTAGGATGACGACCGCTCAACGAGATTCTATAGTGATGCCTGCTACAGGATTACAGATTTTAAATCTGGATGATTTTTGTATCGATTTGTACGAAGGCGTTAGTTGGATCAAGAACTGTGGGCTGAGATTGTCAGGTTTAGATACGTTTGATGGAGATTGGGTGCAAAAGGTTGATCTTGGGGGCAATGGCCGATATGGCGCAGTAGGCATGGCTATTGGGAATAAAGGATACATTGGTACCGGTAGGTCCGGCGGTCTCTACACCATTGATTGGTGGGAATATGATCCGGCTTTAAATACATGGATACAGAAAGCAGATTTTGAAGGTGCCGGTAGAATTAGTGCGATTGGTTTTGAGATCGGTGCTAAAGGCTATTTAGGTACAGGATTTGACGATTCCTATACCTACCGGAATGATTTCTGGGAGTACAATCCACTCATCAATGACTGGACGCAAATGTCAGGCCTTCCAGCTTCAGGTAGGTCGGGAGCAACAGGATTTGCATTGAATGATAATGGTTATGTCATCGGTGGTGATAGTGAAGGTGAAATATTTCAGGATGTATGGTCCTTTAACCCGGCTCTTAATTCATGGACAGCTGCGGCCGATTTTCCATATCCCGTCACTTTAGCTGTAGGTTTTTCAATAGGAAGTAAAGGCTATGCAGGTACCGGGACTGTTGGTTATAATTATGGAATTGATACGAGTGGGTTCTTCGAGTATAACCCGATAGCAGATAGCTGGACACCACTTACGGAAGTCGGTGGGGGTCCAAGAAGTAATGCAGTTGGATTTTCGATCGGGGGTTTTGGGTATATAGGAACAGGAGTAGCAGGAGGTTTTGAAAATGATATGTGGGTATACGATCCGCTAGCGAATACGTGGATGATGTTGGCAGACTTTGAAGGCGTAGCGAGACGGAGTGCAGTTGGATTTTCTATAGAAGGTAAAGGTTACATTGGCACAGGGTTCCCGTTAAGGAGGGATTTTTGGGCTTATACACCTCCCTTTGTCGGCGCCACCTATCAAAGTGCGTTGCCTGAGGAAACTCCGTATGCGATCCATGATGGCATCTGGATTAAGAAAGGAGAACAGGTATACACTTCAAGCTACGCGGATATCATCAATCCAGGTAATATCATGACATCCGGGAGTGGAAGAATCGGGATAGGCACCACCAACCCAAATGCAATGCTCCAGTTTGCCAATTCTTTGTCGAACAGGAAATTGGTACTGCACGAAAATAATAATGATGATCATCAGTTTTACGGTTTTGGTATCAATTCTTCTGTGTTGCGTTATCAGGTAGCCAATCAGCAAAGTGACCACGTATTCTATTCGGCTTATTATTCAAATAATAGCCGCGAATTACTTCGGATACGCGGGAATGGTAACGTAGGCATTGGCGTCTCTACACCAGCCAATAAGTTGGATATTAATAGTGACTGGCCGCTCCGTGAGGGTACACATGCAGAAGCGCTAGCTTTCTATGTCACCGGAAATTTTAACGCTCCTACTAACACGGTTGAATTTCGTCACTTTGATGGGACAAAAGGCATTGGATTTGGCAACAATTACATCAATGCCGTTGGCACAAATCCGAACCAGCATTTAGGGCTGGCTGCTAAAGGAGTGGAAGGTCATTTGCTTTTTACAACCAATTTGATTGAGCGAGTGCGCATTACAGGAGAAGGTAATGTAGGTATCAATACGGCTTCTCCTGTACAGAAACTGCATGTGACAGGTAACGCTTATGTCACAGATAAAGTTGGGATAGGTCTAGCTGTCCCAAACGCACCTCTGCAATTTTCCAATGCAGTCGAAAATAGAAAGATCGTCCTGTATGAAGTGGGCAATGATAACCACCAATTTTTTGGGTTCGGTATAAATGGAGAAGGGTCACTCAGGTATCAAACACCTATCACCGCTAATGACCATGTTTTCTATGCAGGAACGTCTTCAGCTGCCAGTAACGAGTTGATTCGAATAAAAGGTAATGGTAATGTCGGTGTAGGTGTTTTGCCAACGAATAGATTTGATATTCGGACAGGATCAGTGCGGACTGGCATACATCCAACTAACAGACCGTTGTATGTGACTGGAGATATTGGTTCCGGGTCAAATGGTTTTGAAGTAAGGCATAACAACGCTGCGGAAGGAATAGGTTTAGGATATAACACAATCTATGCTGCTGGAGAAAATACCAGTCAGAGTTTGGGTGTGTCTGCGAAGGGGGCCCTCGGCATTTTGTTTTTTAATACCAATGGAGCAGAACGTTTCCGAATATCAGAATCCGGAAATGTGGGGATCGGAACAGCGTTCCCGAATGCACCTTTACAGTTTTCGAACACAGTAGCAAACAGAAAGCTTGTCTTGTATGAACTGGTCAACAATGATCATCAATTCATTGGATTAGGCATAAATCCAAATGTCCTAAGGTACCAGACCTCCTCCGTCTCAACGGACCATATCTTCTATGCGGCTACTTCTTCCACAGCGAGCAATGAACTGATGCGCATCAAAGGGAATGGCAATGTTGGAATTGGAACAACTCCAACTAATCAGCTTGATGTTCATGTAGGATCATTGCGTACAGGTATGCATGCGACCAATCTTCCTTTATATGTGACTGGGGCTATCGGTGCGGATACTCTTGGCATGGAAATCAGGCATAACAATGGTACCCAAGGCATTGGTTTGGGATTCTCAACTATTTATGCTGCCGGCTCTGCAGCAAGTCAGGACCTTGGGCTATCAGCAAAGGGTGCCGGTGGTCATTTGATATTTAAAACCAACGATGTTGAAAGGATGCGTGTGGAATCTGGTGGAAATATTAATGTTCCGGGTAAACTTGAAATCGGGTATGTCAGAGTATCGGCTACAGTAGATATCGGACCTGCAACGACTGGTGGAGTAAGCTGCGACTGTCCATCCGGGACAGTAGTTATGGGGGGTGGTTTTTATATATCTAATTATATTTTGGAGATTGGCAATAGTTATCCTTCTTCTAATTCAACCTGGTATGTCCATGCAAGTAATTCAGATTTAATTAGTACGCATCAATTGACGGCCTATGCCATTTGTGCACGACTGGCCAATTGAAAAAGCTTACGTGAAAGTTGTCTGGAAGTTGTTAAATAATATTCTTTCTAATGCAGTATCACTATATCCCCTCCATCCGTTTCCATTCCATCTATCCCTTTGTAGGTCAGGTAAAACGTTCTGACCTCACCATCTTTTAGTTTTGGAATATCAAAAGTGCCGATTGTCGGTGATAGTGATTTAACGAGTACAGCTTCGTCCTTTACATTGATCTCATAAAGTTGAATAGATTTAATGAAAGTTTTTTCCGGGAGTCCCCAGCTTAATCTGTAACCACTCGAGGTAGGATGTACTAATATAATTCCGGGGGGTGAAATTGTTTGATTGGAAAGTGGATGGATCGAAACCACTCATGGTATCGCATACCCTGAAAGATTATGAGGTTATACTCGCAGACTATGGCTTTGACCGCGTCCACAAATCCCATCTCGTCAATATGAAGTATGTCTCCAAGATGGATCGGGATGGATTCATCTGGTTGCATAACGGGGAAAGTGTCCCTGTATCCCGGAGAAGAAAGGAAGAAGTGATGAGTATGCTGAAAGGGAAGCATGAGAAGTGAGTGGTGAAAGTAGCTTGTGCTGAGTGGAGTCGAAGTATGAGTTGTGAGAAGTGAAAAGTGATGCTTCGACGTGATCGAGAACTCAATTGTATCGAATCTGGCATTCTGCCGAAAATGCTGTGCATTTGGCGGGATTTACGCTGCGCTTCGATCTGGTATCTGGCGTCTTCCGTCTGGCATCTAAAATCTGGCGTCTTCCCTCTTCCATTAATAGGGAGTATCGTTATTCGTTTTCATTCCTGAGTTATCAGAATTTTATTTTTATAGGTATAGATTAAAAATTATAGTTTCGTTCTTATGAAAAAACTGATTCCAATACTCTCCATGCTAATGTTGTCCGTCCTTTCCGGTAAAGGACAGACAACATTTGGAGTTAAAGGCGGCTTAAATGTCGCATATATGAATATTGACATGCGGGAGAGCCATATCGCGTATCACGCCGGTATCTTTGTCAATGAAGATTTGAGTGATAAGTTTTTTCTACAGCCTGAGTTGTTATATAGTATAAAGGGGGCTAAGTTTCCGGAATATTTCTTTCCGGCTGATATGGATTTCACGTTTTATTATGTGTCTATGCCTATATTATTTGGTTGGAAACCGGCAGATCATCTGTCTCTTTTAGTTGGCCCAGAGATCAGTTACCTGACAGATTACAAATTTGTAATTAATGAACAGCCCATTGCCGGATCTGATGGATTCGCGGAATGGGATGTGAGCCTTGATCTAGGCGTGGCTTATGCAATCACCAAAAAGTTGAGTGTCGAATTGCGTTTCGTCTATGGTTTAACCAATGTGGTCAATATATTATTTACAGATGAAAATGGCCAAACTATTGGTAATTTGAATGAAGGCAAGAACAGGGCACTTCAACTAAGCGGTTACTATCGTTTTTCATCTGATAACGAATAGATTGAAAGGATGAAACCAGTATCAATTGAATCTCTGGCTTGAGCCAGGTTCTGTGACTTTCATCCTGCTAAAGGCTTTTTGGAAACGCGCGGGATCATCGCTTTGCTCAAACTGCTCACTGCTCACTCACGCCTGGCATCGTGAGCTTCGCTGCGCTTCGATTTTCATACTTCGACTAGCTTACACTAATCTATCTGCTACAGCTCAGCAACCGTCCGCTCAGCACATCGCTTTTTCTTTTTCACTCTTCACTCTTCATTTTTAAAAGCAGGATCATCCTCCGGCACATCATATTCCGTCTGCTTTTTACCGAACACAGAAACATTGACATATCGTTTTGGATTGAGCCTGAAGTCCTGTAGCAATAAGTCCAGATTTTTTGAAGTCCTGTTCAGGTTGTCATACAGGGCCTGATCTTTCAGAAGTTTTCCCATAGTTCCTTTCCCTGCCTGAAGGTCTTTCATGACGATCGCCAATTGTTCAAAAGAAGTATTGGCCTCAGCTAATGACATGTCAAGGTTTTTCATGGTGGCCTGGGCATCTGTGATCAATGCCCCGGCATTCGTACCTACTTTGGCATCATCAAATTGTTTAGTGATGCTTTCCAGATGGGTGATCGAATTGGCGATTTTATCCTGATTTTTAGCGAGAGCACTTGTGAGGGTCTCCACGTTTTCAAGAGAGCCTTTGAGGTGCTTGTCATAGGTGCCCATAGAATTGTCCAGTGTGGCTGTGATGGAAGCCAGGTTGGTGATCAGTGCAGATAGCTGGGTGTAGGTCTTCGCGATTTCATTATTGGCATTCGGGGAGGTAAGTGAATCACCGAGCGTAGTCAGGATTTCGCCTATATTTTCCTTTACTTTAGCAAGGGTGCCATCTTCCCCCGGATCAAGGAAGGAATCAAAGAGTCCTCTTACACTGCCGTTGAGAAAACTACCTGGTTCGGCGCAATCATCCCCGGTGCAGGCTTCTTTGATGATCAGGTCTACGGCCTTGCCACCCATCAACCCTGTGCTGACGATGACTGCCTCTGCATCTTTCGGAATGCGTATTCCTTTTTTGATATCCAATGTAACGATGATACTCACCATATCGTCATCAAGCGACACATCGGAGACGGTTCCAACATTCATACCTCGGATCATGATCGGAGATGTCGATGCCAGGGAGGCCACATTCTCATAACGGACGTAATATAAATTGCTGGGTTTCAGGAGATTTTTCCCCCGGAGAAATTTATATCCCCAGACAGAAAGGGCCACCACCAAAATGGCCATGATGCCGATCTTAAATTCATTTGATATTTTCACTGAGAGCAGTTTACGTTTGTAAAATGAAATCTGTTGCGAAAGGTTCTTGCGAACAGATCACAGCCAAAGGGTTCCAGCCAGCAAAGTTAACTCCCTTGGCTGATGCATAACCTATTTTATCTAAGTGAATTTTAAGCCTTTACCCGCTGTCCGGCCTTATACGCCACTATAAAGGCACCATCAAACCCACAGGCTTTCAAGGCCGACAGCCGAGGGCGTGCAGCCTCGGCACTGCTGAAATACCCTACGAGAAATTTATATATTTCACCTTCTTTAATCACCTCCAGGTCATCAATGTTGTGGTACCTGGCATCAATGGTGGATTTGGAAGATGCGGCTATCTGTATCCGGTAAGCCACCTCCAGGCTCCCTTTGGCACTGGTTGGGGCTTTGGCATCGTCGTTGCTGGAAGCCGGGCCGCTTGTTGCTTTTTGAGCTGCATTAGCTGAAATATCAGGCTCCTGGTATTCTTCAACTTCTCTCTTATAATTGCTGAAAGCCTTCAGGATCGTGGAGGCCATCTCCTGCTGGTTTTCTTTTTTCATCAGGTAATTTTCATCCGTATCAGTGCTTAAGAAGCCGGTTTCTATCAACACACTTGGCATAGTCGTCTCCCGCAAAACCAGAAATCCAGCTTGTTTGACACCTCGGCTAGGCAACCTTGAAAGCTTTTTAAAGGCGTTTTCAACATGGGTGGCAAAAAGGATGCTCTGCTCCAGGTGCGCATTTTGAAACATAGTCAGAATGATATGACCCTCAGGGGAATAGGGGTCGAAACCTTCATACGTCTTCTCATAATTTTCCTCCAGGAGGATGGCGGAGTTCTCTCGCTTGGCAACATCCAGATTATCCTCAGCCCGGTGCAAGCCCAAAACATAGGTTTCTGAACCGGTTGCCCGGTTACGGACACTGATATAATTGCAATGGATGGAGATAAAAAGATCTGCTTTATTTCGGTTGGCGATTGCCGCACGTTCATTTAAAGGGATAAAAACGTCAGTTTCCCGGGTAAAAATGACCTGGATATCAGGATAGAGGGTCTTCAGTTTTTTGCCGAGGTCAAGGGCTATGGAAAGGGCTACTTCTTTTTCTCTGGAATGATGACCACTACAGCCCGGGTCTTTGCCACCATGGCCCGGATCCAGTACTACTTTCCTTATTTTATAGGGGACCTGGGCCTCCATGGATATTGAAAAACCAAAAGTTAACGTTAAAACCAAAACTGCGGTGGACAGGATACCGGACATTGACGTTTTACTACCGTTCCAAACTTTCATACCTTTATCCATATGGTTAACATTAGCAAAAGTAGTAATATGTAAGTAAATGTTCAAATGCATTTTGTATAAATTTTTATACATCAGGCCCTTTTGGGTGGCAGAACGGACCGACTACTTCCAAACGATACATGTTAATGGCTTATTTTTTGACTGCTAAGGTGCTTTGACTCTTTGAAGTATATTAATTACATACTCACCCTTTTGATCTTTTGTGCCATAGCCACTCTCGGCCGTGCACAGGATACATTGATCAATAAGCTGTTAATCAAAGGGTTGATCGACAGTCTGTTTGAAGATACCATCGTCCATCAGCCCCCGGCGAGCACCCGCAATCCTGAAATCTTCTTGTCTCCTGACAGCCTGGATGCTACCGTAGAGTATGGGTCTGCTGATTCCAACTATCTAGACAACGTCACCCGAAAGGTCCACCTGTTTGGTGACGCCTATGTACGGTATAAAGACCTTTCCCTCAAAGCGGATTATATCGTCGTTGACCTCGACAGTAGTATTGCCACCGCCGAAGGAATGCTCGACAGCGTTGGGAAACTAGCAGGGATTCCTGAATTCAAGATGGGGGAAGAGTCATTTACCGCCGAAAAGATGCGCTATAACTTTGTTAAACGCAAAGGCATCATCTATAATGCACTGACCAAGGAGGGGGACCTCATTATTCACGGAGAAAAGACAAAGTTTGTAGCCGGAGGAATTGCTGAAGGGCCTGACGATGACATTCTCTATGGCTCACGTGCCCTTATCACCACCTGTGATCATCCTGAACCTCACTTTGGAATACGTGCTTCGAAAGTAAAGACGATACCAGATAAGCTCGCTGTGATTGGTTCTTCGAATTTGGAATTGTTTGGTGTCCCGACACCGATCTGGTTACCGTTTGGTTTTTATCCCGTTTCTGAAACGCGTTCAGCCGGCCTCATCCTACCTAGAGATTATGAGCGATCACCCCAATTGGGTTTTGGTATTCGTGATATTGGTTATTATTTTCCGGTGAGTGACTGGGCGGATGTCAAGCTCTTGGCAGATATCTACTTTAATGGTACGTATGGATTGGGGGTTGCAACCAATTATGTTAAGAAGTATAAATTCCGGGGAAATGTTGCTTTACGCTATTCACACCGTATTACAGAGCCTACAAATGATTACCGGGAGAACATTGAAAAATCTTTTTCGATTCGGCTTACACACAACCAGGATACAAAAGCAAATCCTTATCAGACCATAGGGGGTAGTATCAATATCCAGAGCAATGACTTTGAAGCGCTGAATTATAATGATGCCCAAAGTGCATTGACCAATACCTATTCCTCAAACTTTAATTATAGCCGGACATTTCCTGGCAAGCCTTATTCATTAACCGCCGCACTTAATCATAGCCAGAACACAGAATCTCACCTGGTGACCATCAATGCCCCTGAGTTTAATTTCAGGTTAAACCGCATCCATCCATTCAAGAGTCAAAAAAGGCTGGGCCCTGAAGCATGGTATGAAAAAATAGCATTTCAGTATGCAGGTTCTGCCCGTGCTCAAGTCATGGCTACAGATACAACCCTCTTCGATCCGATCACGTGGCGAACTGCACAGTATGGGGCTCAGCACAAAGCCAATGCTTCCGTCAACTTCAATATCCTGAAATATTTTAATGTCACACCAGCCGTTGACTATGGAGAGACCTGGTTTTTTAAGACCCGGTACAGTATGTTTAAGTTTGATCCTGAGGATACTGACTTCGTACAGAATGATACCATCTTTTATCCTGATGGTACTATCTACCTTATCGAAAAGGACACCATCAATTATGGGGTTGTCGAAAGGGATTCATTAAAGACCGGTTTTATTCCATTTAGGAATATGGCGGCAAGTATCAGTATGAACACCCAGATATTTGGTACACTTCAGTTTAAAAAGGGATGGCTCAGGGGAATCCGGCATGTGATCAAACCGAGTATCGGGTTTTCCTTTTCTCAACCATCACCTGATTCCTATTACCAGTATGTCAAATTCAGCGAACTCTATCCGGATTCCACGAAACCATTCAGTAGGTTTGACAATCTGATGTATAGCGTCCGGCCAACGGATATACGACAAGCTAATCTCAATTATTCTTTCACCAATCTATTTGAAGCAAAGTATTTCAATACAAAGGATAGCACGGAGAAAAAGCTAAAACTCTTTGATAACATCAGTGTAGGTGGTAGTTATAATATGGCAGCAGACTCATTCAGATTCAGTCCGCTGGGCATCAATGGTAATACGAGGTTGTTTAAAGGAATTACAACCATATCGGTCGGAGCCACGTATTCCTTCTATGGAAGGAAAGCAAATGGTACATTAGATAAGACGTTGTATATCGAATCCGATAAGAAGCTATTGCGATTTGAAATGCTACGTTTGCGCTTTTCGACTCGTCTGACCATTGGTGATATTAAAAAATTATTGGAAGGGAAACCTGTTGATGGGCTTACTGTACCGGATCGACCGAAAGATCCGCGTGATAAGTTTGAGGACCTCCTCGGTGCCTTTTCCATCAATCATGAATTTGGTGTAGTCAGAATGTATGCTAATGGACCGGATGTTAATTTGGTCACCACCAATAGTATTAACATGGTCGGAGGGATGGATATCACGCCAAACTGGACCATCTATTTCGGAAACATCGGTTACGATTTTATTTCCAAGCAGATTACCTATCCGGATATCGGATTGTCGAGGGATCTTCACTGCTGGCAGTTATCCTTCAACTGGCAGCCTACACGGGGCACCTACGCCTTTAACATCAACGTCAAACCGGGGACGTTTGATTTTCTTAAGGTGCCTTATAAGCGGGACAACTACGATTCATCAGGCGGATTTTAATCGTCCTGTCCTTTTGTCTTACTTTTGTATAGATACTCCAACCATGCGTACCACACTCATGTATATGCTTCTTCTGCTTCCGCTCTTTATGACGGGTCAAAGAAGCAGGTGTGATGTCGATCATAGATTCAGGCTTACTGCCGAGAATCCTCGGTATTCGTTATTCCTTTCTCGTATTCAAGAAGGTATCAAGTCTGGTGAAATTGAAACACGCACTGAAACTTATTTCCCTGTGGTCATCCATGTAGTGATGCGTGAACCAGTAATACCAGTATCTGTCGCCCAGGCCATTCAACAGCTTGATGTACTCAATGCTGATTTTGCCGGTAAGGGAAATAATATTGGTCAACTCAGGAATGAATTCGAGTCACTCGTTGGAGATGCGCAAATGAAGTTTTGTCTGGCGACTGTTGATCCACAAGGGCAGCCCACAAGTGGGATCACCCGCACCACAACTTCGATAACCAATATTGCACTGCAAACAGGTGAAGGCGGTAGGATCGCCATTCATTGGGATGAGCTGGGAGGTAAAACAGGCTGGGACCCATCGCGATACATCAATATATGGATAGGGGAGTATGGAGGTATATTGGGGTCTGCGAGTTTTCCCGATATGGCTAGTTACCCGGAGGAGATTGGATTGGTCATTGATCCCAGGTACTTCGGATCAATAGGTGCTGCGGGTAATTCAGGTTTCTACAGTGGAGGTCACACACTTAGCCATGAGATGGGCCATTTCTTTGGATTGAAACATATCTGGGGTCAGGGCACTGGTGAGGACTGCAATGACAGTGATGATATACAGGATACGCCAAATGCCGCGGGTCCTTATTATGATTGTCCGCAAGGCTTACAGGAGAGTTGTGGTACAAGCAATATGTATCAGAATTTTATGGATTTCACGGATGATCGTTGTCTCGCAGCATTTACACAAGATCAAGTGACGTTGATGCAGACTTCAGCAGCAGTGTTTTATCCTGATCTTGATGTTGATGGTTCATGTACGGTTTATGCAGACACGTTTGCTATGTGGTATGAGCACTTGATTTGGTCATATGATCAGCAAGCTGACACGTATATTGTTTATAACCCTGATGGCTGGATGGGTATAATACATATCCAGGTGTATAGTGCAGATGGAAAGCTCATCACCGAGGACAAGTGGGAAGACCAACTTAGTTATTTGCTTGACCTGAGCCATGTTGCCGCAGGGGTTTATTTTGTCCGGATCATCAGTGGAGGGAAGGAGTATGTGAGAAAAGTAGTGAGCAGTTGACAGTCAACAGTTAGTTAACAGTTAACAGTTAACATTTGACAATTAAGCGTGAGCAGTTTGATAGCAGTTAACAGTTTGCAGTTAGCAGTGAGCAGTTAACAGTGAGCAGTTTGATAGCAGTTAGCAGTTAACAGTGAGCAGTTTGATAGCAGTTAGCAGTTTGATAGCAGTTAGCAGTTTCCAGTGAGCAGTTAGCAGTGAGCAGTTTGATAGCAGTTAGCAGTGAGCAGTTAGCAGTTTGATAGCAGTTAGCAGTTAGCAGTGAGCAGTGAGCAGTGAGCAGTTAGCAGTGAGCAGTTTGAAAGCAGTTAACAGTGAGCAGTTTGATAGCAGTTAGCAGTTTCCAGTGAGCAGTTTGATAGCAGTTAGCAGTTAGCAGTTAGCAGTTTGATAGCAGTGAGCAGTTTGATAGCAGTTAGCAGTGAGCAGTTAGCAGTGAGCAGTTAGCAGTTTGATAGCAGTTAGCAGTTAGCAGTGAGCAGTTTGATAGCAGTTAGCAGTTTCCAGTGAGCAGTTTGATAGCAGTTAACAGTTAGCAGTTAGCAGTGAGCAGTTAGCAGTGAGCAGTTTGATAGCAGTTAGCAGTTTGATAGCAGTGAGCAGTTTGATAGCAGTTAGCAGTTTGATAGCAGTTAGCAGTGAGCAGTTTGATAGCAGTTTCAAGTGAGCAGTTTGATAGCAGTTAGCAGTTAGCAGTTTGATAGCAGTTAGCAGTTGACTGTTGACTGTTGACTGTTGACTGTTGACAGTTCAGTTAACAGTGAGCAGTTTGATAGCAGTTAACACTTAACACTTAACAGTTGACAGTGAGCAGTTAACAGTTGACAGTGCGTAGAAAGTTATTGCGAAAATTGGTTCGTGATACAATTGGAATAGATTATGAAAAATAGCATTTTATTACTGTTGGCAGGAATCCTTGTTAGTACTTCATGTCATTTGTCAAAGACATCCACCGCAGCACCGGAGGCGGAGCCTCAATGGGAACCTTGGGTGATCAAGTATGAGCGGGGTCCTTGTTTTGGACAGTGCCCGGTATATAAATTTTACCTATTGAATGACCATAGTGGCTTGATTGAAGTAAAGCAGAACCTGATGGAACCGGGGTGGTATCAGGCAGACCTGGATCAGGAGGATGTGCATGATATCCTGATGGATATCGAGCCCCAGAATTGGTGGAAAGAGGACTATAGTGGACTCCCCGAAATTGCAGATCTTCCATCGATGAGTATGATCTACAAGCACAAGGATGGTTTACGAAGGTTTGCTGTACAGGGCAGGATTTCAGATCCTGTCTCCAGGTTATTTCAAAAAGTCGAACATCTGGTCAGAGAATCGAGATGGACGATTACTACGAAGCGTCCTGTGGACCCCGATCTGCCGGAGCCCACTGATGTGATTGTCCAGCTTAAAGAAGGCGTTGATGTCCAGGTATGGATGAAGAAATATTCAACCTTTGGTATAAAGTTGAAAAAACGTGTTGCACCCCACCAACAATATTTTGTGGTCACCAAACATCCGGAGATGGGCTCCGCAAATGATTTCTTCCAATATCTCAAGCTTGACGACGAAGTAGTTGATGCGCAGTGGGACGAAGAGCTTTCCCCGAGGTAGCCGTGGGGGGTGCCCACTGCCCTAATTTTGTTATCATTGTAATCATAACCACACTGCGTGCCAACAGCGATCATCATCATTTTCATTGGAATCTTCATCTTCTGGGGGCATTACCTGGCAGCAATCTTTGAGAAAAGGGGGATTCCTGATGTTTTGGGCTTGATGTTGATCGGAATGTTGTTAGGTCCGATCACTGGCCTGGTACATCCGGGTTCCTTTGCAACATTTGGCAAATTGTTTAGTCACCTGGTGTTGGTCTTCATTCTTTTTGAAAGTGGGACGGATCTCAAGATATCGGAGGTCAAAAAATCATTCAGGGAATCGGCGGGCATTACCGTAGTAGGTTTTTTTGTGACATGGGTAGTGTTGTCCACCCTGACCTATTTTATTTTTCATATTCCTGTGCTAGCCTGTTTGTTTATCGGAGCCACTCTTGGAGGCACTTCTTCTGCTGTAGTGGTGGGACTTGTCAGAAGGATTGCCGTCACGCCAAAAACATCCACCACCCTTATTATGGAGTCGGTTGAAACAGATGTATTTACACTGGCTATTCCGATCAGTATTCTTGGTCTGATGATCACCGGAGAGATTTCCATCAATCTGGTCCTTTCCCAATTCGTGGCATCCTTGATTATCGCATTGATGATCGGCGTCGGTGGTGCCTTCCTGTGGTCAATAATCATAAACAGATTTCCTGATCTGAAAAGCACGAAGTTTTCAACACCTGCATTTTTGCTGATCCTCTATGGTATCACCGAATACCTCAATTTCAGCGGTCCGCTCACTGCCTTATCCTTTGGTATCGCTATCGGGAATCTAAAATATTTTGAGCCCCGGTTTCTGGAAAAGATTATTCCTGACCAGGCCATCATACTGCCGGTAGAGGAGCGTTCATTTTTCAGTGAGCTGGTTTTTTTATTGAGGATTTTTTTCTTCCTCTTTATCGGGATGAGTATCCAGATCGACCGTTTGGACTGGTTGATGTGGGGTTCGGCGATGACATTCGCGCTCTGTGTTGCGCGCCTGCTCTATGTGCCTCTCGTTGTACCTAAATCGACTCCATTATTGGATAAGGCTGTCATCTCTAGTATGATTCCTAAAGGTCTTGGTGCAGCCGTTGTAGCCACGCTTCCTTTTCAGAGTGGTGTTGCTAATGGAGATATCATTCAGGCGATATGTTTTTCCATCATTTTATTCAGTACCGTGTTTACGGTCTTATTTTTCTTTTTGATCAATACAGAGGTGAGTCTTCCTTTTTATCGGTTGATATATGGGAAGGATAAAGAGGTAAGTGAAGAGTTAGAAGTGAAGAGTGAAGAGTTGGAAGTGAAAAATGAGAATTGAAAAATGAAAAATTCGAGTTTATCATGTCGCTCTGCCGAAACACATGTTGGAAGAGATAACATGCCTCCCCGGGATTTTCATGCTAAAGGAAGTGTGAGAGCGCAAAACGGGGGACGGGGGCTGCGCGGCTCTGTGGTTAATGTGAGTTGTGAGTTGTGAATTGTGAGTATTGCACGTGAGGTTGCCCCTGGATTTCCATGTGGGAGGATGAGCAAAGGGGAAAACAGGGGATGGGGGCTGCGTGAGTCTGTGGTTAATGTGAGTTGTGAGTTGTGAGTTGTGAATTTTGCACGCGAGGTTGCCCCTGGATTTCCATGTGGGAGGATGAGTAAAGGGGAAAACAGGGGATGGGGGCTGCGTGGCTCTGTGGTTAATGTGAATTGTGAGTTGTGAGTTGTGAGTTGTGTATTGTGAGTTGTGAATTGTGAGTATTGCACGTGAGGTTGTCCCTGGATTTCCATGTGGGAGGATGAGTAAAGGGGAAAACAGGGGATGGGGGCTGCGTGGCTCTGTGGTTAATGTGAGTTGTGAATTGTGAGTTGTGAGTTGTGAGTATTGCACGTGAGGTTGCCCCTGGATTTCCATGTGGGAGGATGAGTAAAGGGGAAAACAGGGGATGGGGGCTGCGTGGCTCTGTGGTTAATGTGAATTGTGAGTTGTGAGTTGTGAGTGAGTTTGAAGTGAGAAAAATACTATTCTTCTGACGCTTTTGGTTAATCTGTGTAAGTAATCTCTCATCATATGGTTTTTTTGAAAAAAACCATATGATGTCGGCAGCTTGCGGCTGCCGAATGCAGGAGCATATCAAACTATATCCAGGCATCAATCTGTTGATGCAGCCTCCAGGCTGCCGGTAAAAATCACCCTCTTTTTTTATTCATCCCATCCGGCCTAACCACACACCCAAAAAAGTAGCAGCAATCCCAAATAGCACACTGGAGAGCACATAGGTGATAGCATAAGCATACTGTCCATTGTTAAATAATGTTACGGTTTCGTTGGAGAAGGCAGAGAAGGTTGTAAATCCCCCCAGTACACCGGTCGCAAGAAATAGCCGCCATTCTTTTGGAAGAGGATAGCGCCCTACATATCCATAAAGCAGACCGATACAAAAACAACCAATGATATTGACCAGCAACGTGCCCCATGGAAACCCATGCGGATATTTATGCAGTAATGGAAAGGATACCAGATATCTCAGCGTCCCGCCGAGGAAGCTTCCCATACCGATGATGAGGAGTATTTTTAGACTCATGCCCAAAAGTAAGAAGTATTAAGGAAAAGGCTGAAGAGGCATCAAGCAATTGAAAAAATGGTGCTATCTATAGTCGCAATTAAGGGCGAGTCTACATTTTAAATATGCATTCGAATCTCACGCCTCTTGCACCTCTTACTGTCTTTCACCCCTTCAAATTTTTCTTTGAAAAATTTTCGCCCCTGTATTCCTCCACTTCGTTGCCTTCAGCAACCTGGTTCCGACAACCCCGGGGTTGCGCAGCACACAGGGTAGAACCCGTATGGGCGATGGGGCAAAACCAAATTCCTCTCACACATCTCACTCTCTCACTTTCTTACAATAGCTTCATTGCCGCTTCTTTCCCCTGCACAGACAACCGTTTATTCGGAGCAAGCTCCAGTGATTTTTCAAACTGCGCAAGAGCTTCCTTTGGTCGTCCGTTTTCAAGCAGCCATTCACCATACATTTCATAAGAAGGTTTTACGATACTGGGTGGTCCATACGAGTATCCTGCCTGTGTATGCAGTTCAGTAGCTTTCTTGAAAAATTTTTCTGTAGCGGTTGCATCTTTATCAAGCCATGCACGCAAGGCCCGAAGCTCCATTTCCATGGTCTCCGTTTCGAGTAGATCCGTTTTGGTAGTCTGTGCCCGGCTGACATTACCACACATCCTGATACCCGTGCCTGATATTTTCAATGATTCAATGACCCGTTCGTTTGCCATCTGGAGGATTGCTGAATCCATAGCCGCAGCATTTTTTGCGTAATAGGCTGCCATACCGGAGACAAAATAATTTTTAGCACGGGTGGATATATTCAAATCCCGCTGATCAATGTTGATGTCAGTGATCGGACTACTGTAGTCATTGGTTTCAGCCAGGTAAGTAGCCTTGAGCAGTATAGTGTGTGTACGAGCACGTGGGCTTGGAAGGTCTGTACAATATTGCAGCATACTATCGACCATTGCTTCGGCCATTTCTTTTTGTCCAAGCTGGAGTTGACCATATTCAAGCCAGTGGTAAGCATGATAGGCGAGCGCATTGTTATCAAGTTTTTTCTTTTCCTTTCTGGCTTGTTCTGCTTGCCATGAAACGATGTTGCTGGTGACCACCTTATTCCAGAGACCAAGCGCCATATAGGTGTGGGCAGGCATGTGAAGTGCGTGTCCGGCATCAGGAGCTACTAATGCGTATTTGTCTGCTGTAGCGAGGGCAAGCTCAGCATATTGGGGATCATCATAGGCATGGATGATATAATGAAGTGCGCCAGGGTGATTAGGGTTTCGTTCAAGTACTTCGTACGCTATTTTGGCAGCTCTTTCAAGTATCTTCTTATTCGTATCTGTTGTGCCCCAGCCATTGAGGGCAAGGCTGTAGAAGGACGCTACTTCATCATTGGCCGGATATTTTTTATAGAGCGTTTCCATGTATGCAGCATAGCTGCTATCGCGCGTTGCTTTGTCTCCAGCGCCATACAGGATATTGATTCCGCCGATAAAGTCTTTTTCGAGTTCTGTTTTTGCTTTTTCAATGCGTCCTTCAGGAGTAGGGGCAAGGGCATTCAGGATTTCGGTCCCCTTGTCATAATTCTGCTCTTGCCACAGGGGATGGTTGTAGGTCATCGCCTCTCCCCAGTAGGCCATTACAAAATCCAGATCAATATCTTTTACCTCAACGAACGCCTCGGCAGCGTCAGCGTATTCGAAACTATGGAGGAGCAACATCCCTTTTGTAAAAACAGGCTGTGCTTCCACTTTGCCAGTGGCTTCAAACCTGATTTCACCCAGGTGATTTTCAGGCTGTTGATTATTTTCCTTGCAAGAGAAAAAGGAGAGTGCAGTGAGCAAAAAGAAAATTCGGAGAGGAGAGGTAGAAGACATGGTACAGTGATTTCGATAGTATCAAATATATTGAATTTAGTTTATGCGGTTAAATTCTTAACGTCTTGCCCCTTTTGCCCCCTAGAGCTATCGTTTCTACTTAAATACGAAATAGACTTGCAGGCTATCTGTTGCATGAGGTGGTCAGTGAGCTCCTGCAACGGCCTCCTTTTTAAAATGTGTATAAACTTTAGCCTAAAGAGATATAATACTGATCACCCGATTACTGATCACAAAACACAGATCATTTCAAAATCGTCACATCCCCTGAAAACACCTTGTCTTTTACCAGACTTCCATTTATGTAAGTACACTTAATAAGGTACACATACACTCCCGGTAGCAATAGTTCCTCAGCAAAATGTCCATCCCATTGAAATGGATTTTCTTCCGACGAAAAAACCAGATTGCCCCAGCGATCAAAGATAGAACCACTCATCGCTGTGACCTGCAGGTCTGATCCAAAACTGAGTGCAAACACATCGTTGATGCCATCATCATTGGGGGAGAAAACATTTGGAATGTATATTTCATTATGCACATCCGGCTCCACACAATCGGTCCCCGGATATACATCAACATCCATTGACACAACGTTGCATGGCGTTGCCACATCTATGGTATAGAGGCCAGGTGTTAAGATTTGTATGGAAGGAGTAGTGGCCCCTGTACTCCAGATATAAGTTGCCGTAAAAGGTTGTGTAGCATCAAGCGTGACGATATCCCCCGGACACCATGAAGCAGTTGGAGCAAGATTTAATTGAGGAACCCGGGTGTCATAATTTAAAACCAATTCATCCATGACCATTCCACAGTCATTACTGAGCTGCAAAGAATACGTTTCAGCCTGGTTGGCAACAATACTTACCTGATCACTGCCATCTTGCCAAAGGATGGTATACGAGTTTGATGGTGCAAAAAGGGTCAGTGTTTCTCCCGGACAAAGCGTCGTATCAGGACCTAATGTAAACGGATCCGGTGCGTCCAGATAAGCCACAGTGAGGGTATCAGCTGCATCACCACATCGGTTAGACTCTGCAAGTGTATACACGCCTGCTGAAGTAACTGTAAAGGTATTTGCTGAAGAACCATTCTGCCATTCAATGATTGTTTCAGCATCAGCCGTTGATGTCAGCAACAATGCTATGCCTTCACACAATGTAGTATCTGCGGGTAATACCGGTGTGGGGGGTACACCGGAAATGTCAACTACAATCGTATCTGTAGCTGACCCGCAATTGTTATTTACTTCCAAGCTGAATACACCGGACTGGGTTGTGGTAAAGTCCGGATTGGTAGATCCATCCTGCCATAGATAAGTCACGCCTGCTATGCCTGACTGAATAGTGACTGACTCACCTGAACAAACTTGAATATCCAGGCCCAGATCAAGCTGGGGCCCCTGCGTACTTTCAGTTACTTCCAGCGTATCAGTTGAAACGCCGCAATCATTGCTGATGGTCAGGATGATGGTTTCTTCCTGTGTTGATTGATATGCATTTCCAGTAGCGCCATCTTGCCATAGGTATTGCACATTGGCGATGCCAGGTGATACGGAAATGATTTCACCTGGACAGAGAGACTGATCCTGACCTAAATTGAGCAAAGGAATATCCGGAAGGGCATCCACTTGTATGGTATCAAATGAAGATCCGCAACTATTGGTGATGGCGACAAACACTAAACCAGAACCTGAAACATTATAATTGGCACCAGTGGATCCATCCGGCCATACAATAGTGACACTCGGTGTATTGATGGACAGTACAAATGATTCGCCGGAACAAAGAGAAGTATCTGCGCCGAGGTCAAGTGGTGGGGTGGCAGGAAGTAACGTTGCCTGGAGCGTATCGTAAGCATTGCCACAGGCATTGCTCACAGCAACATTGACCAATCCTGCACCAGAAATAGTATAGGTGGGTGAAGTCGAACCATCCTGCCACAGCCATGCATCGACATTTGAAGAGACAGGTGTAAGTAATAGAACATCGCCGGTACAGAATGGAACATCATTTCCAAGTTCAACCAATGGCGCCGGACCAGCATCAAGCACGAAGGTCGTATCAACATCTGTCCCGCATGCATTGCTCACGGTAAGACTGTACGTACCTGAAGTAGTTACCAGGAGTTGTTGATTCGTGGAGTTGTCATTCCATAGATATACAACACCTGTGATTAAAGCATCCAGCGTTAGATTTTCTCCCTCGCAAAGATCTATTTGTGCAGGCAAATCGATCTGAGGAGGATCAGCATTGATCACCACGATCATGGTGTCAGTGGTCATAGTACAGATATTGTATTCGAGCAACGTATATGTTCCAGGGCTCGTTACAACGAAGGAATCCAAAGTTGACAAATCTTGCCATAAATAATTTGCATTTGGATTACTAGCATGCAGTATGATCTGTTCGCCCGGACAGATATTGACATCTGGCCCAAAATTGACAGGTAAGAGAGCTGATGTTGCATAAATATTTATGGTATCTGCTGCGGAGCCACATTCATTGGTTACAGTGACAGCATAGGTGCCTGCAGATGTAACGGTGAAAGTGTCTGCTGTTGATTGGTCTTGCCACAGGTAGCTGGCATAATACGTATCGGCCAATAAGGTAATTGATTCGCCTGGACATAATGTCGAATCCGCGCCGAGCGAAAGTACAGGTGGAAAGTTCAGTAATACCAATAAAGTATCGGCGCCGGTACCGCAAATATTAATTACTTCCGCACTGTACAATCCGGATGTATCAATGGTGTATTCCGTTGAAGTGCTCCCATCCTGCCAGATGATTTCTCCCATAGCAGGGTCAATGTCGAATTGAATGACCATTCCATTACAAATGATTTGTGTATCAACACCTAAATCAACAACAGGCACATTCAGTTCGGAGATGACGAGATCATCTGTTTGCATTCCGCAAATGTTGCTGATGGTGAGTGAATAATCACCGCCAATGTCAATCGTGTAGAATGAAGAAGTATTGCCATCCTGCCACAAAAAATCACCAAGAATAGGATCAAATTCAATTTCTATTTCATCTCCTGAACAAATGAATGCATCTTCCCCAAGTGTGAAGGGAGCTGGAGGATCCAATATAAATACATTGATCTCATCCGTGCTCGCCTGACAACCATCATCCAGTGTGACTGAATAAGTTCCGGCGGTGGTAATGGAGTATTCCGGGTCATTGGATCCATCGTTCCATGTATACGTTTCGAGATCCGCATCAAGCGAGATCGTATATTCTTCACCTGCACATATGACCACATTAGCGGGGCCGAGCTCAACAGGAGGCGCGTTGCCAAGTATAGTCACTTCCACGGAATCTACACCCTGGTTGCAACCGTCCGTAACGGTTAATGTATAGACACCCGATTCTGTAACGGTCAGCGTAGGCCCTTGAGAACCATCACTCCATATAAAGAAAGGACCGTCATGGTCAGGATCGATTTCATAAGAAAAACATTCAACTACCGGATCACCTAATTCCAAGGGTAATCCATCTGCAGTCATGGCCACCACACTAACATCATCTATAAAATAGTAAGAATACAAATTCGCACAGCTCGGTTCAGCAGTAGTGTTTTCATCTGAACGAAAATTTCCTATGGTAATATGATTTTCTGTACCATTTGCCTTAAAACATCCTGAAATCAGGGTCCAGCCATTATAATCATTTAAATAGCCCTGATTCGATTCGATATGGGGGGTAATATCATAGGCACCGATTTGATATAACCATGGTATGTTCAACGTTAAATTGGCGCCGATTTCAACAATAGCACATCCTATTTCCGCTGGGCTAACGTAAAAGCTGACATAGTACCATTCACCCGGACTAAGGGTCTGCGTTAATTCCACACTTATATATTCCCTGTATTCATTAGAGCCAAAGTAGGTGTATATGCCTGCATACCCTTCACCAGTCAAAGGAAATTGAGATCCCCCCCAATTGTCCGGCACATCCACTAGCCCTGATGTGCTGCAAACATTTAATATATCAGGGGTTCCAAAACTTGGTGACCACCAGGGTGGTGCGATTGTGGCACCTGAGCCACCAAACCCGGTGGGGCAGTTTGTCAGTATTTCAAAACTATGATTGGGTACCAGATTCTGGGCATTTAGTATCGATACTATGCTTAGTAATACTATGCTTACGCCGATTCTTTTAAATGTTGGAAATGGTATTTTCATCTAAATTTCAGTTGTATATCGCTTCTATTTTGTTAGAAAGGTAATCAATTTTTTGCTTCGCTACGCCCTAAGCTGCCGCCGGCTCGGTATGTTCACCACCTGCAATGACAGATCAAAGAAAACATGGTCTTGGCACTAAGCACAGTAGTCGTTTTTAACGGCAGGAGAGAATCAAAAAAAAAGTTGAGCTTAAGTTGACTTAAGCTCGCGTACGACAGATCAAAGAGAACATGGTCCTAACATTAATCACAGTAGCCGTTTTTAACGGCAGGAGAGAATCATTTCATTTCTTTGTCCCCATGATTCCGCGGCTTGAAAGCCGCGGCAATTCAATTTGATCAGGCTAGTCGAAGTGGTTTTCTCGCGCTCTCACGCTCTCACGCTCTCACACTCTTACTTTCTTACACCTCATCTCACCAGTGTCACATCCCCCGAAAACAACTCCTCTTTTTCCTCACTCCCTAACAAAAACGCGCATCGAATCACATACACATACACGCCAGGCATCAACTGTTCTTCCAAAAAGTGCCCATCCCATTGAAATGGAATTTCTGCTGACGAAAAAACCAGATTCCCCCAGCGATCAAAGATAGAACCACTCATTGATGTGACCTGCAGGTCTGATCCAAAACTGAGTGCAAACACATCGTTGATGCCATCATCATTGGGAGAAAATATATTTGGAATGTAGATCTCTTTGTTTGCGTCAATAGTTTCACAATCGGCTCCGGTAATAATTTCTATTTCCTGCGACACAACTTTACATAAGGTGGATACTTCAATGCTGTAGAGCCCGGGTGTTGATATCTCAATCGATGGAGTGGCATCACCGGTGCTCCAGAGGTATGCTGTAAAAAAAGGTTGGGTCGCATCCAGTGTTATGACATCCCCTTCACACCATGACATTACTGGATCGATATTTAGTTGTGGATAATGTGTTTCAAAGCTTAAGATC
>Ga0163152_10001224_pt1 | contig 41494 bp, 59 predicted proteins | sample OliLakLV19MP8IB2_FD_148635 | JGI IMG/M metagenome (GOLD analysis project Ga0163152, IMG submission 148635) | Freshwater microbial mat bacterial communities from Lake Vanda, McMurdo Dry Valleys, Antarctica - Oligotrophic Lake LV.19.MP8.IB-2 | ecosystem: Environmental > Aquatic > Freshwater >...
CTAGTAGCCCAAGCCCAAGCCCCAGCCCAAGCCCCAGCATTCATTTTTTTGTATAGAGCATAAAATTCATCTTCTGATACTTCCTCTGTAAGCGTTCGTTTGTATAACGAAACAACTTCTTCACAAAATCCGTATGTTTCTTTATGTTCTTGAACTTTTTTGATATTTTTTAAGCCGTTTTTTTTATCCTCCCACTGCCAGATTACGAACTTTGCAATGACGTGTGATAAGTCTGTGTTAATAGGCACCGCCTGCAAAAACTGTAGAGGAAATTTCATTGCTTCTTTATTCGGAAGCCCCTCGAAAATAGTGTCTTCCAAATATGCTATTCCTTTTGGTATGCCAAGCTCTGTTTCGTATTTTGTGTGGTCGTACCCCTCGATAGTGCAACCGACAGCACACCCTTTGCTATCTTGCCAATAAGTTCCTTTGATAATTCTATCAGCCTTTTGGTGAGCTTTAACCCTGGCGATATATTTGTCTTTTGTTTTTTGGTTGAATGAGAGTAGTTTTTCTTTGTTTATGTAGTGCATATTATTGGTTATTAGGGGGTAATTTTTCTTTAATTTGGTTGATTATTTGCTCCATGTTCGCCTTATAGAATGCAGTAGAGTCGCCTTGCTTGCCCCTAGCTTCCCACCACCGCCATATTACAGCCCTAAGGCGTACTGATTCACTTTTCCTTACGCTTGGGTCGGCTGGTTCAGGGATAGCGGATATATCATCCTGGCTAAATGTACTTTCTTTAATTGCGACTGATACAGTATTTGCTTTCAAGGAGAATAGCGAAGCAAGCTCATTTGGGTCCACTATTTCGGTAGCACTTTCTAGTATTATCTTTACCGTCCTATCCTTGCGGGTAGATACTTGTGCTATCTCTGCATTAAATAGAATTATAGACATCGCTCAAGCGTTACCCATCTATGTTGAATCTCTTGTGCTTCGCTCATGCGGTTTCTTTCGTCGCAGTCTACTATCCGACTGATTGATTTTTTAATAGCTATCTGTTGGATAAGGTCTGGGGGCATTACAACAGCTAGTACCTCTTGGAAAGTTAAGTTCATAGTGAATTTTCCAAGTAAGAGATTGCTTCCGCGACTTCTACTTCCTTATCTTGCTTATTCCAGCGTTCTGCAAATTCTAGTAATACTTTGAGTTGCTTTATAAACTCAGGGGATAGATTGATTTTTTTCTTCATAGCGTCTAGTTTTTGTTCAAGTTCATCTTGTGCTTTTTTGGCAATAGCCTTTTCTGCGTCTAGTTTTTGCTGTTGCTCTGCACGTTCCTTTTGAGTTTCTTTCTCCTTAGCGTCTGCTGCCGCTCTTAGCTCGGCATTCTGTTGCCTTATTCTTTCGTTCTCAATAGCGTCTGCCTGTGCCTTAGCTACACGGGCAACCTCTGCTTGAGCCTCTGCTTCCTTATGCGTGTTAAAAGCGAACATGGACGATTTAAGGAGACCTTGGAAGCCTTCCTCACTCATATCTTTGAGGTTGTACATGTTAGTATCTGGCACATACTGCTGTAATTGCGAAATACGTTCAGCGTTCACGCTCTCTTTTCTTTCTGTTGCTTTGAACTCTGCAAATTTTTCTTGTTTCTCCAAGTATTCCTCAATAGGCACAACTAACGCTTTAATAACATTTGCAATACCGTCTATGGCTTTTCCTTCACGCACTGAACGCTCTTTGAGTTCCTTCCGTACCTTTTCAGCTTCCACTCGTATCTCCTTAAGGGCAAGGCGAGCTTCTCTTGCTTCTTTCATTACGCTTACTTGTGTTTCTTCTGTTACTACTATTTTTCGTGCTTTTGCTTCCCAAACCTTTGCCTTATCAAAGAACTCTGTAAACTTGTCTAGGATAGTTTGAGCTTGAGTTTTTTCTAATCCGCTTTGTTCTACGATTTCTATAAGTGATGTGTTCATAGGGTTATTAGGGTTATTAGTTGTTAAGTTCATAGCCAGACAGGAGGGTGTGAGCGGTCTGCACAGAAGTAAGCTTTGTACGGTTCGTTTAATTTTGTTAGACCTTCCTTGAAAGTCATTGCCTTATTGCATACTTTGCACAGGGTAGCCTCTTGAGCGTGCATATCCATACCAGCAGGCATAGGAGGTAGAGATTTGCTCGTAGACGGTCTTACAGGGGCTACAGGGGCTGTGTCGTTGCCGTCTGTATCCTCAGCTTCCAGTGCTAATAGGCTTGTAAGTGAGTATCGGCGGAAGTAGGAAATAATTGCTCCCATTTTCTGCGGGTCTGGGTTAGATGGTAAGGTTACTTCGTTTTCTATTCGGTTTTCGGTCTCAGCATCAATTAAGATAGTTTTCATACTTTGCCCATTTAGAGGTTGCAGTAGAACAATTTTATACTTATTCAATACAGGCTTTAATACTTCCAAGAGTGAATTTATATCGAAATAAGTATTCTTGAAGTGAGGATTAGTCTGGTCTTTCTTGATAGCTCCAACTTCCAATTGGATTGCTAGTAGTTTTTGACTTAAGGTTAGTTTTTCCATATTAGTTAGCGTAGTAAAGGGTAAGTGTATACATCGCTACTATGATGAGGATAAGTAGCCCCGAACATACTATTAGGGATGTAATGCTTTCTGGTTCCTCTACTCTCTGCTTTGGTTTGTACATAATTATTTATGTGAAGGATTAACTACTTATACTATACACCCGTGTCACATTCATTGCAATGGCACTTATCCACAGCTTTTAATATCTTGTGTACTGTATCGGGGTCGTATAGATGAGTGGTATGCTTGCCCTCGCCCTTAGAATACACAGTGGCAACCAAGCCCTTGAGGCGGTATCTTCGTAAAGTGTGGCGGTTAATGCCGATATGGGTTGCGGTGCCTTGTTCGCTGAGTAGGTTCATAGGGTTTCGTTATCTAGAGAGGAGAGCACTCTTTCAAAAATATCACTGTCCTTTTTTTTCAATGTTTGCCTTGCTTCCCCCCTCAACATCGCTCTATCTTCTGCTAGTGCTTCTTGGAGTTTCTCTATCCACCAATCGGCAACAGGTAATGTTTCTCTTTCTTCCCAATGGTCTTTTAAGTATTCACCAAACTCTTCTTTAAGATTTTTTGTGTCGTTCATAGTGTTTCGTTTTTTTGTTGTCATGAGCCATGAAGAGGAATCGAACCTCAATGCAGTACCATCCACAGCATACCCGCCGTAGCGGGGATTGTAGAATAGAATTCACGGTTGTAGGAGTATAGAGTTCTTATAGAAGGTGGCGAGGATTTGACGAGAGCGTACATGCCTTTCGGCTCTTGTTATCGTGGGCTCGCACCACATACTCGTATAGTCACCTCGCATGGGTTGGACTCCCGTACGTCTAGCTTGCGTTGTCCACCGCCACTATACTGCGTCTACTATTCCGCCACACCTTCTAAAAGAACTCTAACTACATTGCCGTTGCCATCTACCCTGCTTATACTGTACCGCCAATATACACGGGTGTAAATAGCATTTGTGGGGATAACTCGCAATAGTTATCCACACTTAATCGTTGCGGTGTTCAGATATGTATCTGAAAAATTCATTTAAGAAACTCTTTTCATCCCAGCTTTGTTTTACTAATTCTATCATTCCAGTTTTGCCTAAATCTATCAGTCTATTTCCCGAATATTTTTCTAGCAAAAAACTATCTGCAAATATATACAGCCGTTTCATCGAGATATGCTTTGAGGGTTTATTGCCTTTCATAGGTTTTCTATCTGAGCTACAGCGGCTTTCAAGCCTTCATAGTACCCATAAGCAAAAGAGCCTTTGTCGTGTTGCCAGTGTATATATGTCGAAGTACTCTTTACTATATCCGTGTCAATCCAGTTGTGAATGTTGTCTACAACTTCTTTTTTTGTAAGGTTTTTACTCATACATCTATTATACATCTAGCATAGAATAACGGAAGTGTATAAAACAATAGTTATGCACACTTGCACTTATTTATAGACTTGGTATGATGTAAGCATGCAGATACAAATTAGTAAACTAATTACTATACGCATCTAAATTGCCGCTCACCGCAAGGTTTGCGGTTTTTTAGTGTAAATGGTTAGAGATATGCATAGAATCATTGCTTTCCCTATAAGGTAATGAATGACACGGTTATAGGCTTTCGGCTGATTATATACCTGTTGAGGCCGTACAGTGCCCAAGTTCGACCTAGTAAGTCTTGGGAACAGAGCACTCGGAGTGGTATCCGACGCACACCTAGTGGTCACAGTTGCAATGACGATAAACTATACAACGTCCAAAGCACTGCTTTAAGACTGATAGAGATAATTAGAGAGAGTTGTCATCCTCCTATACTATCTATACGTCTATATAAACAATCCCTCTCTGTTGCCCAGTTCAATTCCATCAATTGAATTAGGTGCGTGTACGGGAGAGAAGCGTCTTAATAACAACATATGAATAACACTTACGACTTTAGAAAATCAGAAGAAGAAAGAGAATGTAGATTATGCAAAAAACAGCATAAAATAGGATATGTGACGTATGCAAATTATTCTCATCATTTGATTATGGTTTGCGAAGAAACACATAGGAATATCTGTATCCCGTTTGAAATAGCGTTAGATATACCATCCGTTATATCCAAGGAGTCAAAAGCATTAAACGAAAGCCAGCGAAACGGAATGGGGCACTATCTTATTGAAAGGTTCAAAAGAACGGAAAGAATAGTTAAGCCATATAAATAAGAGAACAAAAAAACAGCAAAAATGTGCATAACTTTATTTCAAAAAGGTGTATAATAAGTATATGAAGAAACCTTACCTAATCTCTAAATATCAGCCCACTCTTACTCGTAAGGTTTCAGTGGGCTGTTGTTTATAGACTATGAAAATAACTGAACACATACAATTACCGAAGTGTACGATAAGCAAAAATAGCTTAGTATTCGAGGAGAATATAACCTATGAGGAATGGCAAAAAATTGGATCAACATTACAAAAAGTAAACGGAGCAATCCAATGGTGGATAGGAGATTGGTTGAATTATGGAGAAAGGAAATGGGGAGAAATGTATGCACAAGCTATTGAGGAAACAGGGTTGGATTATAGTACTCTTTCAAACTACAAGGCTGTATCAGAAAAAGTACAATTTCCCGTACGTAAGGGAAACTTGAGCTGGAGTGCACATAAGGAAGTAGCATATATACCACAAGAAAAACAAATTGAAATATTGGGAAAAGCCGAAAATGAACATCTCCACTCAAGGGACGTAAAGGCACTAGTAAGAGATATAAAACGATCACAACCGCTTGCCCTCCCAGAAGGAAAATATCAAGTTTTATATGCCGATCCTCCTTGGAGTTATAACGACAAGCAAGATACATATATGTTAGGAGGGGCGACAAAACACTATCCAACCATGAGTATAGAAGAATTATGTGCATTACCCATACAAAGTATAGTTGATACTAATGCCGTTTTATTCCTATGGGTTACTTCTCCACTTTTAGAGGAATGTTTTGCCATTATAAAAGCATGGGGGTTTGAGTACAAAACATCATTCGTGTGGGATAAGGTAAAGCACAATATGGGGCATTATAATTCCGTAAGACATGAGCTATTACTTATTTGCACAAAAGGTTCATATACCCCGCAAGTGAAGCAACTATTTGACAGTGTCGTTATGGTAGAGAGAAGCGAAAAACATAGCGAGAAGCCACAAGAATTTCGCACTATCATTGAAACAATATATCCTAGTTCTAATAAGATAGAACTATTTGCACGAGAACAGCACGAAGGATGGAAAACATATGGAAACGAGTGATTACACAAAAGACTATTATATGCCTCACTTGCACGAGGCATTAGAGTTTCAAGATTTTATTATGGAAGAATTACACAAGAGAGGAATCGTATTGCAAAACACTTCATCAAAGAAATACCAACTGAAAAAAGAGAATTTATTAGGGCTAGAGATAAAATACGACAAACAAATGGGTACTACAGGGAATATATACATAGAAACAGCAGAAAAGTCTCATCCAGGTAACACACAATTTGTTCCTTCTGGGATAAACAGAGAAGATAACAGCTGGCTTTTTGGAATTGGAAACATGCACGAGTTTTTTATATTCTCCAAGAAAGTCTTAAAAAGAATAGATAAAAACAATACATGCAAACGTATAACAAAAGACACAAGCCTTGGATTTCTCATTCCAATATACCAAGCAAGAGAATTTGCCGATAAGTGTATTACATTTTGATATGGAAAACGCATTTGCAAACTACCAGCTTAAGCAAGGCAAAGCCCCTCACAAGCTCGCAGATGAATGCCAACAGCTCTGTGACAAGCTACACATACCATTCTGCACCATCATCATGAGATACCTTAAAATAGACGATGTACTAACTCACTCACTTATAAACTACATGGCAGAAAAGCACATCAATAACGTAAGATATTTAACTGTAGCTTTTAACCGCCAAAGAAAACTCCGTGCAACCAACTAAACTCCAAGCCTTCCGCTTCCCCGAAGACCACACTCAACCTCACAAGATAGCCCTAATACTTAACACCGCTAACCCTGCAACTGAAAGACTAGGAGCATACTACCGATGTGGATACTGCGGAATATTTCCGAAGAAGAAGAAAGTGAATAAAGTAAGCAAAATTGTGGATAACTTAAATTATAAAAATGGTAAACTGAAGCTATGAAAGATATTATTTACAGTGAAGAATTAAACAGACACCAAAGGGACGGTATAGATTTTGATGGGCACTTCAATGAATGGAAATTTGAATACATACCAAAGACATACCTGAAAGAAAGCGAGCTATCGGGAGATGAGTGGAGAAAAGGAGGGAGTGTAAAAATATATCTAAACGGAGATTGTGTTTTAGATGAATTTTGTAGGACAGAAGAAAACGCGGTAGTCCTTGTTAGTAAGCATTTATATGAGCTAAAGTGCTTTTTTGAAACATTTTTAGGTGTAGACAAAGGGGATTGGAAAAAAAATATAGTAGGGAGGAAAGTATACCACTCAGGAGTTCCAAGTATAGTTGAAAGTTATTTAGGAGATGGGGAAATTATACTAAAAACCGAAGACGGGGAACCCTACAAAATATATGGGAGCAAATTAGAAGATATGAAAGAATCCCCAGACCATTACGAAGATGAATGGAATGACAAAGATAGAGTGCATATAACCGACACGAGGATTTTTTGGTGGAGAAAGTAAGTAAAGTGGATAACTTAACTGATAAAAATGGTAAAATGAATCTATGAATAATATAAACACTGAGGCAGAAAATGCAAAACCAAGCCAAGTCTCTATAAATTTAGCAAAAAAGTTTCATCGTCTATACGAGGAGCTTGCCCCTAAATACGGATACGAAACACGGGAAGATACGAAAGACTTTGAGCCTGAAAGCAAGAACGGAAAACTGATGATTGCTGTATGTGAACGTCTACTAGCAAATCTTGTGCTATGAGCAATTTAGAAACAGTTTGTGTTAGGTCGAATAAATGTAAACATGTTTTTGATGAACATTATGGTTGTGAAATATGCGGTCTTACAGAAGAAGAAGCCATGGAAGAATCTCAAGAGATACAAGATGAAGTAGATAAGTTTGTAGACTTTGTACACAAACAACACAAAATTTCTAAAAATGGTAAAATGAATCTATGACTGGACTATGCGAAAGATGTAAGCACGAAGAAGAACTCACCCAAATGTGGGACGGGGAAATGCTATGTATATGTTGTGAGAACGGGCGGTAACACCGATAGAGTAACAGAGATAGCAGGCTTCGGGATGTTTTGCTCAGATTGTGGATTGAACGCCAAGAGCTGGTATGTGAAAACTTCAAACGGATACCAACCAAGAGGAAGTACGGAGATTATATACTAATCAAGCAACGAATACTGCATGTGCTTCACGCCCCAAGCATACGCTACAGATATATTCTCCACATAAAGGTCAATCTTATCCCCCTTTATAGCCCCACCAGTATCCTGGCATATCCGGGTGCCAATACCTTCAATCTGAACCTTACGACCTAACAAAGCTCTATCACACGCAACTGTAATACCAGGCACAGGAACATTCCCAGAAGCAGTAATACCATTAGGGCAGTTCATAAGCTTTTCTTTCGCATTTGTAATACCTCCACAGCTGTACGCCGTAACCTTAGCGGTCTTAGTAATTTTTTTTGGAGTAGCGGGTTTATGTAATTCAGCCGATATACGCTCTAGCTCACCAGCCCGCACCTGAAGCTCAACAGCATGTAGCCCTAGAGCCTCCACCTTCGCTTCTAACGCATTATAGTCCTTCATGTAAGCCGAATATACCACCAACAGTATAACTACAAGCCCTAGGGCATTCTGAGCAGTATATGTATATTTTGTATATCTTTTCATAAAAAATACCTAACACCGCCAGATGTTAGATATTAGTGACAAGGTACCCTGGCGGAGATACAATGTCTATTACTCCAAGTATAGCAGATTAAAAGGCGTTTGTCAATATAGAGTTGTATTAAACTGGCAATACGATATAATATAAGTATTAACTTTTTAAGTCTATCAATATGGCAATGACAACTACCGAAAACATAGATCCTATAGAACAAAAGCCTAAGGATGGAGAAAACCAGAGAAAAGTTGAAGAACCGCAAGATAATCAAGCAAAATAATTCAACAAAAACATATATTAGTCAATGATATTATATTATGGCAGGAGCAACAGGAAAATCATTTCAGGATAGAGAAAAATCCGCACAAGTGAGAAACTTGGCACTATCTCAGATAGCTGAGTGCCTAGAACATGGCACGATACATGGGAAGCCAGTAGAAAAGAGATTCAGCGAAGCATTATTATTAAAACTAGCAGGGACTGTACTACCAAGACTTAACGAACACGGAGGAGAAGGCGGAGACCCTATAAAACACTCAATCACGGTAAAGTTCGGATAATGGATGTCAGATTCCCGCCAAAGCTCAAGCCGTTATTTAAGCCAGCCCGGTACAAGATTTTAGTCGGAGGGCGCGGCGGAGCAAAAAGTTGGGGCATAGCACGAGCATTGCTAATTATAGGGGCTAAAAATCCTACTAGAGTTCTATGTGCAAGAGAAGTGCAAAAGTCTATAGGAGACTCAGTATTACAATTACTAGAAGACCAAATAAATAAACTAGAGCTACAGGATTTCTACGAAGTACAGAAAGCAGCTATTATAGGCAAGAACGGAACTACATTTGGATTCGAAGGATTAAAGCACAACATAAACAGCTTGAAGAGTTACGAGGGAGCAGATATATGCTGGGTAGAGGAAGCGGTAACAGTATCAAAGAACTCTTGGGATGTGCTCATACCAACTATCCGTAAGGAAGGATCAGAGATATGGCTATCGTTTAACCCCGAGCTAGAAGAGGACGAAACATATCAAAGGTTTGTTATCAATCCACCAAGCGACGCTATTTTAATTGAAATGAGCTACAAGGACAACCCATGGTTCCCCGATGTTCTATTACAGGAAATGTCCGAAATGAAAGAACGTAGGCCACTAGACTATGAGAATATATGGCTAGGTAAGCCACGCCAAGCAGTAGAAGGAGCTATCTACGCTAAGGAGCTAGAAGAAGCCAAGGGCAGAATAATGAAAGTCCCATACGACCAGAGCAAGCTTGTCAACACTTATTGGGATTTAGGACACTCAGACCAGACGGCTATCTGGTTTATTCAACAAGTAGGATTTGAATACAGAGTATTGGATTATTACTCTAATTCACATGAAAAGGTTCACCACTATATCAAAAATATTAAAGAAAAGCCATACAATTATGGAAATCACTACCTACCGCATGACGCTAAGGCTGAGACACTGGCGGCCAATAAGACAGTAGAGCAACAGATACGAGACGTATTGCATAACGTGTCAGTAGTTCCACAGGGGCGTATACAGGACGGCATAGAGCAAGTGAGGCTCAAGTTCCCTTTGTGTTATTTTGACGCGGAGAAGTGTGCTGAGGGGCTTCAGGCGTTGCGTAGGTACGCATATAAGAAAGACCAAGAGACCGGAAGGGTATCAGCTAACCCAGAACATAACATCTGGAGCCATGGTAGTGACGCATTCCGTACATTCGCTATGGCACCAAGTGAATATAGTGGTATTATCGAAGACATGCCAACATCTCAAGACGAAGAGAATGAACTTGACCCCTACTTTGAATAAATGTGATATTATAAACTTATGCCTAACAAAGTATTTGAAAAGCTTAAAGGGGAATTTAAGGATATTGACCGAGAAATTGTTGATGGCGAATCTATTGTTTTAGATAAAGTAGATATTGATACGCAAGAAAGACTGGTTCGCCAGATAAACGATGAGTACGATTCTGCTATTAAATACAACGATGCAAAGCGTGCAACTAATCTTGCACGCTTGAGACTTTTTAATAATCAAAGGCGAGACAGAAGCTCAGTAGGCGACCCGCTAATGTTCACTGTGTTTAACACGGTGCTTGCTTCGCTGTATGTAGATAGGCTCATGGCTATGTGGGAAGGTAGAGGAGAGGGAGACGATGACGACATGGAGGACAATCTAAATGCTCTATCGAACTTCGACTATGACGTAATGGGCAAGGATGAGTTGGATTACTACTGGGATTGGGATGCATTATTCTTTGGGCGTTCACTCATGCTCATGATGGAATTCGACCGTACTCCTGGAATAATGGCTCCATCGCCTGAACTACTAGACCCGATGACATTTATCCGCGACCCAAGAGCATCGTCTGTAAACGGCTTAGGCACGCAGATGAAGGGAGCCATGCGGTTTGGTGGTTGGGAAGTAGGAGCTACATACTACGAGCTAAAAGACAACCCTGCATTTTTCAATGTTGATAACTTACGCAAGGACAAAGATATTGTTTCACTCATTGATGACGCGAGAACCGCAAGAGACGAAGCACAGGGAAGGGACAAATTTTACCCGGACGAAGAAGCACTAGGAGCGAAAGAGAACTATGAATTTCAGCTATTGAACTGGATGACTACTATCAAGGGCGAAAAGTATCTAGTAACTCTTGGAAACAGACGCTCGACAGTGATCCGGCTTGTGAAATTAAAGTACGGATCATTATGGCCCATCATAGACCGTCCAATGTTCCCAATGTCTAACGACTGGGATGGTGTATCTATACCCGACATCACAGAAGACAAACAACGAGCACGTGCAAAACTCTTAAATCTAGGAGTGAAGTCAGCAGTCATCGACGCTCTACCACAGTACATGTACGACAAGACCAGAATTACAAACAAGAACGAACTAAACTGGCAGTCCAATAAATTCATAGGAGTAACAGGACGTGTTGATAACGCGATGATGCCTGTGCAAAAGTCAGTAGTCCACCAATACGTGAACGTCATTATGGATATGCTTGACCAATCCGTACAGAGGGCTACTGCCACACCAGCAATGCAACAAGGCGTGCCACAGGACGACCAGAAAACTCTAGGAGAATTACGACAAGTGTCAGCTAATGTTGATACTCGCTACGGAATGTCAGCCAAGATATTCGGATGGAGCGAAAAGAGATTTTGGAGACAGTGGTACAGGATGTACAAGATACACTTCAAGAATGACATAGACGAAAAGGTTGTAAGGATTCAAGGGCCAACGGCTGCTATATTCCGTCCACTCATGAGAGATAACATAATCGCTCAAGTAGACCCGGACGTAAAGATTGAATCATTAGTTGTAGCTGAGGCAAAGAGAATACGAGAGCAACAGTCATTTGACCAATTCGCTGTAATAGCCATTCAAGACCCTAGCACCAATAGAAGATACATGTACAAGAAGATGGCTAAACTCCGTGGCATGACCAAGGAAGAAATTCAAATGCTATTCCCTCCTACAGTGGACGAAGAACAAGCTGAGAGAGAAAACCAAATGTTGAATGAAGGAGACTTGCCAGACATAGACCCACGAGACGACCACAGAGTACATATCGAAATCCACTCAAAGGCTAACCAGACCCCCGAAGCAAGAGCACATATAAAAACGCATGAAGACCTCGCACTTGATGTTCGAAACAATCCAGAGCTATTCCCTGTAGAGCAAATGCAAGGAGCAGACCCACAAGGAGCTGGACCCGCAACCAATCTTCCAGTGAAGCCACCAGTTGAACCTGCAATCGGATAGTTATCCACTTGCGGTATATTTGCCGTAGTGATAAGGTATATACATGATAGGAATTATATTACTAACGCTAGTAGGGGTAGGATTGTTACATTCCTTAGTTAGAGGAGCTAACACAAATAGTAATTCTCCTAGTTCCCCTTTTTCGAGACCTGGGAGCCTCAGTTCATCTACTGTCCCTTATAGTAGCCCTAGTTCATCAGCATATAGGGGGATAAATTACAAACCAGAAAAGGGTCGAAGTACATCCATATCTCCATCTCCGTCCACATCATTGTTATCATCCATCTCCACACGGTCTACTATCTCGTATTTTTATATTAACAAGCACCGTAAGGCACTCGAGAAATAGGTAATATATTATGACCAAAGACATTTCAATCAAGAAGATAGAGCAGTGGGCTGAGCAGTATATTAAGCAAGATATGTTTTTAGGAACTTCTTATACTAACGACGTAATATCACATGAGGCTCTAAAGAGATTTGAATACAAGAAATCAACCATATCAGAGTTCTTGTCTTTTATTACTAAAAATAGAAACGCATGAAACACCTCGACCTAAACAATCCAGAGAATAAGAAAAGTATTCAAGAGATACTGCGTACTGGTGCACAGAGTGACTTCTGGCATATCATTTGCCAACGCCTTGGAAGCTCAATAGAAGCTATCTCAAGCCAACTAGATAGCGATGAAGGCACTAACCTTATTGCAGAGGAGTACAAGATACGACACGAGGTATTGCGTAAGCAAAAGATTGACCGCAAAGACATATTGAAAATGCCAGAAGAACTAATGAAGGAGCTAGACAACCCAGAGTTCTTTGAACGCAAGCGTGACGAAGACGTGTATTTGGAAAAAGAAGACTTCGAGAAATAACTTGTTGACAATTCAAGAAAGGTATATAGTTACATAAACTAGTGACTGTTGTTATTGCCGGAGCGAGTCTTTACCCGTCCGGCTTTTTTGTTTCGCTATAACAAAACGCCGAGTAACTTACCAAACTTATGGCAGATGAAATCGCAGAGGTGGTCGAAGAAGAAATCTTAGACCCCGAAGTAGAAGAAAGTGTCGAACCCGAAGAAACCGAGGAGCAATCCGAGGAGACTGAAGAGACGACAATCCCTGTTCGTTCCAACGCTTCATTCATAATCGAACGCCAAAAGCGTACGATTGAAAAGCTACGTTCAGAAGAAAGTCAAGAAGACCCTATTACAGAAAGACTCAATAGGATCGAAGAGATTGCTCTTGGGCAGTCTGATGATAAGGATTTAACTGAACTCTTTGAAAAAGAGCCAGATGCAAAGAAATATGCACTGAAGATACGGGCATACATGAACCATGATGCTTACAAAGGCGTATCACCAGAAGTTATATACCATCATCTTGATTATTCCGAAGCCAAAACCAAAGTAGACAGTAAGCGTAAAGCTGCTGATCTCGAGGCTAGGCAAACAAGAAGTGTAGGCTCAGGCATACGCGATACCAGAAGCAGTGATAAAAAGACTGCTGATGATATTAAGAATATGTCTATGAAGGATTTTGAGGAATATGATAGGGAATTACAACGACAAGCACGTTCTTAATTCTAACAATTATATAAACTATGGCTAATACAGGAACAGCACAAGTAACGCAAGCAACCACAGAGTACTTTAACAAGAGACTCTTAATGAAAGCTACGCCTTATCTTTCTCACCACAAATGGGCAGATATTGCAGATATTCCACGAAACAGCGGAACACTCATTCGCCGAAGACGTTATACACTGCTTGCAGCAGCTACAACGCCTATCGTTGAAGGAGTAACACCAGACCTCCAACAGTTAGCAGTTACGAACGTAGACACTACCGTTCAAGAATACGGATCAGGTGTATTACTAACTCGAAAATTGCTATACACAACTGCTGACCCAATTCTACGAGAAGTAAATGAACTTCTTGCACAGAGTGCAGGGAACTCTCTCGACCAATTGAACAGAGACGAACTAGCTACAACGACTACGAAGCAATACGCTTCCACTGCTACATCTACAGGTACTGTAACTTCAGCAATGAAAATTACAAAAGACGAGATTAAGGAAGTAGTACGTACGTTGAAGAACAACAACGCGATGAAAATCACTGAGATGTTGAACCACAATGATGGTTTTAATAGCTCTCCGATTCCAGCTTCATTTATTGGATTAGTACATCCAAACGCTTCATTCGACCTCAAGGACATCACAGGATTTATAAAGGTTGAAGAATACGGTTCTCAGAAAGCTGCTTTTGAAAACGAAATTGGTACGCTTGATGAAGTAAGATTCATCGAAACTACTAATTCAAAGGTTCGTACAGCACTAGGAGCTGGCGGAATAGACGTATATTCCACAATCATCTTGGCTAAAGAAGCTTACATGAACTCCCGCATTGCAGGAGAAGGACTACGAAACATCATGGAAGGTCCTGGAGGAAATGGGGATCCATTCCATCAGAGAACAACTTCAGTATGGTTTGCTACATTTGCAACTAATATATTGAACGATGCGTTCTTAGTAGACTTACAGCACTCAGTATCAGCGTAAATATCAGCGTAATCTAACCCGTAACTCATAAAAAATATGCCTAAATTAAGTAAAGAAGAACTTATAGCAAAGCTTGCATCACTCGGAGTACCATTTGATGTAACAGCTTCATATAATGACCCCCTCAAAGTCCTCAAGGGACAAGGAGAGACCCCGGCTCTCGAACAGGCAGATGGAATAGCAGATGGAATAGCAACTGAAAAAGCAGATGTAAAAGAAATAGCAGTAGTTTCATCGGAAGAAGACGGAAAGACCGCAGAAGAAAAAGCGGTTATAAAAGAAGTAACTAATCCATTTTCTTCCTTTGAAACAAAGCAGCCCCTAACAGGAAAAGCACAACTTATGCGTAAGATTCTTATGAGTCAGCCACGAGTACCTGCATATATCCCTCTAGGGCATGAGGAAAAGATAGGCTCAACTCACCAAGTAACTTTGAACGGATACACAATGTTCATCCGCAAAGGACAACAGGTAGATGTACCTTATCAAGTGAAAGAAGTTCTCGATGAGAAATTCGCACACCAAATGAACGTTCGCCAGCATCCACTTAGAGTAAGTAATGTGGCAGACGTAAAACTGCAATCATTCGACTAATCAACCTAACTAACTAAAACTATGCCCGTAACAACTACATTAAAATCAGGAGACGGAGTAGCGCGAATTGCATCAGGTACTTATATTACCGATGTAACCGCAGCTGCCCACGACGTGAATTGTGGATTTGAACCAAAACACGTAACTGTGTACAACGAAACATCAAGAGACTCCATTGAATGGAATGACACTATGGCTAATGCAGAAGGCTTCAAACGAGTAGCCGCAGGAACAGGTACATTCATCACAACGCTTGGTATCACTCCACTTGATAACGGAACTACAAAAGGATTCCGTATCGGACTTGATACAGACATCAACGTAACAAACGAACAGGTTTCTTGGGTCGCCCGAGGATAATTTAGACAAGACACTTTATTTACGCCCAACAAGCCAGGTAGTGTCAGGCTTTCAGTTGGGCAATAAACTACAACACAACTATGAGTTTCAAATCAGACGTAGCAGGAGCAGTATCAGAACAACTACAGGGGGTAAAGAATGTAACTCGAGTATCAAATACATTACCTCAATCAGTTGCAGCACCAATCTTCGTAGTAAGCGGAGCAGTAAAGATTGTTGAAATTGTAGGAGAAGTGATGACAGTTATTCAAACGCAACTAAACAACACAAAGCTTATCGCAAACCCTACAGTGGGAGCTGATACAGACATTTGTGCAGTTCTTGACATAACTGCAGCCGCAGTTGGTTCAATGTTTAACATTACAGGGACACTTGCAAACGCAATGGTACTTCAAGCAAACGGTACCCACATCGCACAATTAGGAGAAGTAGTTATACCAACAGGTACAATCGACTTGAGCTGTTCCGCCTCTAACACAGGAGCTATTAAGTGGAGCGTTGCATATATCGCATTAGAAGCAGGAGCAACTGTAGCAGCTGCTTAATTGCGGTAGCCCTATGAAAAACAGCAACAAAGTACTATTGGACGCGGTGTCAGTGGGGCAGGAGTCTCTAGCTTTCAACGTGGAAGAATACGGCAGAGTTGGGTTCCAATTCCTTGCAGACGCTGTAACAAGCGGACAGGGCATCTTCACAGTTGATGGGACGATAGACGGTTCTACATGGATGAGAATAAACACGTTGATAGCCAACGTTTCAAATAGCAATTCTCAATCACTAACCAGAGTGGCAAGCGTGGTCTTGAGTACGTCGGTGAGCAGATCATCTTCGGCTTCGATTTCTCCGTCAGCTTCAAGAAGCCCGTCGGCTTCAACATCTCCGTCTAACTCTCTTAGCCCGTCGATTTCTCCGTCAGCTTCAAGAAGCCCGTCGGCTTCAGCGTCACTTTCCCCGTCAGCGTCAGCCTCAGGGTCACCCTCGTCCTCGAGAAGCCCGTCGGCGTCGTTTTCGCCAAGTGCCAGCGTATCGTTAAGCCCATCAATCCAAGCAGATATTACATCTTCTGCACTTGTATGGCTTGATCCGTTCCTTGCACTTAAGGCAGTACGAGTTGGATTAGTGATAAGTGGAGCTGGAAGGTATTCAGCCTTTGTACAGGTAACTGAATAGTGATAAGATAGAGGAATGAAACCTAACGAGCTTGCAACTTACGTAAGGCTTCTTACAAAAACAAATTCTACTACGTTCACAGACGCAGACATGCTCGTGTTTGCGAACTTGTACATAGATGAGTTCGCATCGAGAATAGTTGAAATGGATACGGGAGCTTTCGAAGTCCCGTATCTGTTCAACCTCGTTGCTAATCAGAGAGAGTACGCTATTGGAGATGACGTATTAAACCGTCTCCATAAAGTAGAGATTAAGTTCACGGCTACAGATGACAGACAACCTGCAACCTATGTAAAGGATTACAGAGGCTCAGAAACAGAGGCTCAAATCACATCCCTATACAGCAACGGCTTAGGAGGATTTGCCTATACACTTCGCCGTAGGGCGATGTTGCTGTTATCCGGAACTATCATCACTGTGTCTCAAGGGGTAAGAATGACATCGTTAGTCTTCCCAGAGAAGCTAGCAAACCTCACTGATAGCTCAGTAAGCATGGAAGTAGACCCATCAAGCACTACGTTTGGGTTTCCAAGACAATTCCATGAATTACTAGGGCGTAAAATATCCATAGCATGGAAGAGCCTACAAGCAATGGCACTTTCTCCTTTAGAGCAAAGCTTTGAAAGAGATTTACTGAAACAACTCGAAGCATATTCAACAACTAATAACGAGGGTACGACACGTTCTGATGATGTAACTAATCAGGATAGTGGAAATGATGGATATGATTATTAGATAGTTGATACTTTTTTAATATCGGAGTAATATATTTATAATATGTCTATTTCTAAGTCGATACTGATACGGGTGAGGATGTTCTTCTTCATGCTGTATCTTGCTTTTGTTTCTTTGATTGACCCAGCTTTTGTGGCACACACAATAAAGGTTGCGGGCGGTAATATAAAATAATATGTTAAGTGTTGTTATTCCTAGCAGATCAGAACAGTATCTTCAGCAAACAGTGGATGATTTACTTAAAAAGGCTACAGGAGAGATTGAAGTCATTGTATCATTAGACGGCTACTGGCCATCTCCAATGCTCAATGACGATAAAAGGGTACGTATCATCCATCAAGGTAAGATAGACGACAACAGGGGCATGAGAGGGGCTATAAACGCAGGTATGAGGATAGCCCAAGGTGACTATGTCATGAAATGCGATGAACACACTCTCTGGGATGAAGGTTTTGACGCGAAGCTTATCAAGGATTGTGAGGAACATGACGTTGTTGTTCCAAGAAGATACAGACTAGACCCCGAAAAGTGGGAAATAATCACAGACGGAAGAAATCCAATAGACTATATGTACCTAACGTATCCTTTCATGCGTCCGGGTGATAAGACGAATGGCTTAAGAGGGCAGGAGTGGAAGGAAAGATTCACAGCTAATAAGGATATTATGTATGACGAAAGCATGTCTACTCAAGGAAGTGCGTATTTCATGCGTAAAAGCCACTGGGATGAGGTAATAAAGGAGATGGACGAGGTAAGTTATGGGCCATTTACTAGTGAGGCTCAAGAAATCGGACTTAAAACACAACTAAGCGGGGGTAGATTGATGACAAACAAGAATACTTTTTATGCTCATTGGTGGAAGGGCAAGGCTGGGAAGAACTACAAGTTCACAAACGCTCAATACGACAAACATCAGGCAGAAACAGAGGCAGGGAGAGTGTATTCAATACAATACTGGCTCACCACAAAGGACTACAAGCATGATTTTATGTGGCTAATGGAGAAGTTCGACCCTGTACCCACATGGCCCGCGGATTGGAAATCGCTTATCACTAATGAAATAAACAAACTATGAAAAACCGCATAGAACTCGCAAAACACTTCGCAGAGCTAGGCTTTACCAAAGGTGTTGAGGTGGGAGTGTGTGACGGTATCTACTCTGAGAAGTTGATGCAGAACATCCCCGGACTAACATTGCACGGCATTGACCCATACACTGAATATCACGGCTACCCGAAAGAACGTATCGAACGGAAAAGGGTAGAAGCAATAGAAAGATTGCGTAAGTATCCTAATTATACACTTGTAAGATTAAAAAGCTTGGAAGCTGTGAAGCATTTTGCAGATGGCTCGTTGGACTTCGTATTTATCGACGGTGCCCATGACTATAAATCCGTAAAAGAAGATATAAACGCATGGTATCCGAAGGTTCGTAAGGGAGGAATATTGTCAGGGCATGACTACTATCAAGGCAAGAGCGGTGGAATGGGAGTAATTAAAGCAGTAGATGAGTTTATTGCAGAGCACAAACTAGAACTGCAAACAACAGAATGGGATATGGAAGCGTATGTTGATGACCGCCAGCCCGACTACTACGTGCAACTATGAAAGAAGTTTTTGTTATGTTAGCAGTTTTATGGGTAATTATGTATTTAACAATATGACCACACTCAAATACCTTACAGATAAATACAACATCCCCTTGGAGTATATTGAAATACCCAACATTGGACGTAAGGAACTCGCAGAGATGTTCCACGAGCTTGATTTTAAGCGTGGTGTTGAGATTGGTGTTGCAAACGGGGAATACTCCGAAGCTATCATGGTGGCAAACCCTAGTATTGAGATGTACGGCGTAGACCCGTATGTTTCGTATGAAGGGTATAAGGACTATAAGCTCAAATCTACATTCACTAGAATGGAGCAGGAGGCACAAAACAAGCTATGTAGGTATCAGACATACAAGTTCATTAAAAAGTTCAGCACAGAGGCTTCCAAGGGCTTTAATGATAGCTCCTTGGACTTTGTTTACATAGATGGAAACCACGAAGGACACGCAGTAAAGGAAGATATAGAAGCATGGACTCCAAAAGTACGTAAAGGCGGATTAGTAGCAGGGCATGACTTCACAGAACAATTGCCATCACTACGGAAAGAAGTTATATCGTATTGTAAAAACACAGATAGGCAGTTATTTATTCTTGGTAAGGGATTGTATAGTGATGTAATTAGAAGTTGGTTTTTTGTAGTATGAACATAGCAGTATTTTCCGCCAACCTTGGGAACTTTGAGAAGCCCACTCATCATGTGGAACAATCTACCCCTGCGGATTACTTCCTATTCAATGATGAGAACTTTCCGCCTAGATTTAACGCCATGACCCCCCGACTACAGGCACGGTTAGTAAAAATGTTTATGTATCAGATGAAGCCCGGATACAATTACTACCTATGGATAGATTCGTCATGTATTTTAAGCCATAAGGATTCAATACAATGGTTTATGAATCACTTAGGAGACGCTGATATGGCAGTATTCAAACACCCGCACAGAAACACAATAGGAGAAGAAGCAAAGTACATCCAGCACAGGATAGATATAAAAACAAGATATATAACGTCACGGTATGAGAATGAGATACTAGATGAACAGATGAATGAAATAAACGAACCTGGGCTACCCCTGTACGCTACAACATCATTCATTATGAGAAATACATACGACATGCACAAACTAATGAAGGAATGGTGGTATGGAACATCAAGATATCATATTGTGGACCAGGTATGGTTGCCGTATGCTATTAAGAAATCTCAATGCAAAGTGAATGTCATACCAGACAACTTTATGAAATGTGATTATATAAAACCTGTAAGAGTATGAGCGACTTGACAATAGTTTACTATACCGCGAACAGAATACCTGCTGAATTTTCCAATGCGGTACGGAAGAACATCACAGAGGTATCTCAAGGCATTCCGATTATTAGTGTATCTCATCATCCTATTAGTTTTGGCAAGAATATAGTAGTAGAAGACGAACCGTCACATGTAAACATCTACAGAGATGCTTTATTAGGCGTGAAAGAAGCCACAACAAAGTACGTTTCGCTTTGTGAGGACGATGTTTTATATTCAAAGGAACATTTCACATACCGCCCTCGGAGTAGAGTGTTTGGGTATGACCTTGCAGTGTGGAACATATTCACATGGGGAGAACCAGTTTTCCACAGGAAAGAAACAGGCAGGCGTAACATGTATAGCCTTATTTGTGAACGGAATATATTTATCGAAGCAATAGAGGAGAGATTCAGAAAATACCCCGATGATTCAACCATTGATTTAGGAGTGTGGGCGGAGCCTTCGAAGTATGAGCGACAACTAGGCGTAACAGTTCAAGATTGGGAAGCGTATTATAGTTCAGTACCGCTTATTGCGTTCTCACATCAAACAGCTTTATCGTACAAAAACCTTGGCACAAGAAAAAGACAAGGGCATATCAAAGCACTGAACATCCCTACTTGGGGGAGTGCTGATTCAGTGTTAAAATTATACAAATGAAATACTCGCTAGCAATTCTTTTACCTAGTAGAAACGAGGAGTTCTTATCTAAGACTATCCAAGACCTTGTGGATAACACAAGCGAGCAGACAGAAATACTAATTGGGTTAGATGGGAAATGGGCTGATCCGGGCGTGATAGACCATCCGCGAGTGACTATTGTTTATTACCCCGAATCTATCGGGCAAAGAGCCATGACGAGAAGGCTCGCAAGGATAACGAATGCAAAGTACATCGCCAAAACAGACGCTCATTGTGCGTTTGATAAAGACTTTGATGTAAAGATGTTGGAAGCATTTAAGGAAACAGGCGACGATGTAACCATGGTACCTATTATGAGGAACCTGCATGTTTTTGACTGGGTGTGCAAAACTTGTGGAATGCGTTCATATCAAGGTCCGGAACCTACCCAATGCAGAAACGAGGAGTGTGCAAATGACCCGCAGAAGTTTGAGAAGGATATTGTGTGGATACCTAAAACAAGCCCACAAAGTACGGCGTATAGATTTAACAAAGAGCTACGATTTAAGTACTTTCCAGAACTCCGCAGACGACAAACAGGAGACTTAGTAGAAACTATGTCACTCCAAGGCTCATTCTTTATGATGACGAAAGAAAGATACTTTGATTTAGATATAGACGATGAAAGTTTAGGGTCATGGGGAATGCAAGGCTCAAGCGTAGCCCTTAAAACATGGCTATCTGGTGGGAGAGTAATTTGTAACACAAGAACATGGTACGCACATTTGTTTCGAACTCAACACGGGTTTTCATTCCCATACCCACAGGACGGAAAGGGACAAGCACGGGCTATAAAGACAGTTCAGGATGTGTTCATGAATAATAAGTGGGAGAAACAAACAAGACCGCTATCGTGGCTATTAGAGAAGTTTTGGGAACCATTGAAAGAAGTAGGAGACAAAGAATCACGATGGGAAGCAACGGACTTGGAGGCATTAAAGAAAGTATCATTACAAAAAAGTTTACAAACATTTGTAAACTCTGAAAACACTCCAAGCAAAGGCATTTTATTCTACACAACAAACAGGCTTCCTATTAAGTTTGCCAAGAAAGTACAAAACAGTCTCAAAGGGATAGGTTTACCAATTACATCTGTATCTCTTAAGCCTATGAACTTCGGAACTAACATACACGTTCCATTACAACCTAGTAAGTGGGCGTATTTCACTCAAATACTTATAGGGCTTGAGAGTATGAAAGAGGATATTATATTTTTCGCAGAAGAAGATGTTCTCTATTCAAAAGAGCATTTTGATTTTACGCCACAAGAAAAAGATACTTTTTACTATGACTTGAATTGGTGGAAAGTTTGGTCTGATGGACTTGCTGCAAGGTGGGATGCTCGTCAAGTATCCATGCTTTGCGCTTACAGAAAACCACTTATAGATTTTTATAGGGATAAAATAAAGGAAATAGAAAAAAATGGGTTTAATAGAAGTTACGAACCGTTTGGTAAGTGCGTTGATTGGAAATCAGAACGTTCAAGTATCGATGTAAGGCATAAAGGCAATCTAACTCGTAGCCATCGAAAGCCAGAAGATTTTAGGGATAAGTCTTCATGTATAAACTGGGAACAGGGTGGATTTTCTGAAATACCAGGATGGGATGAGAATGAACTACACAATATCTACAAACATGGTACACTATAGAAGTGCCATTCCAGAAAGGAAACAAATTAGGAGCAAAAAATAAAGGACTAATTCCTTGGAATAAGGGAAAGCCTCATATGGTTGGCATACTAAATCCTATGTGGGGGAGGAAGCATACAGCAGAAGCAAAGAAAAAAGTCAGTGAGGCTAATAAGGGTAGGATACCATCACTAGAAGTTAGGAGAAAAATGAGTCTAGCTAGTAAGGGAAAGCCAAAATCAAAGGAGCATAGAGAAAATATAAGGAAGTCCGCTAACAGAGGAGACAAGCATTATGCATGGAAAGGTGACAACGTAGGATATGCGTCATTGCATAGGTGGGTGCAAAAACACAGGGGGGTAGCTAATAAATGTGAACAATGTGAATCTGCAATCAAAGTAGAATGGGCTAATATATCAAGAGAATATAAAAGAGAACAAAACGATTATATGCAACTATGCCATAGTTGCCATATGCAATATGATAGTATTTCTGATAAAGTCTGGGCTACACGAAAGAAATTATATGGATATTCTGGCAAGAGGGCTATTACATTGACGGGAAGATTGTAGTATAGTCAAAGAAAGGGACTGATGTAACTGACGGACCATAGTGTCCGTCTTTTTTAATTTTTAACTAACTATATGGCTTCACGATACAGAATTTATAACTCCCCAATGCCTACAACGGCAGAGATAGCAGCCGTCACTACAGGCACGGTAATAAAAACATTGCTTCAATTGAGACCATTTAATACTTGTAAGATAGTTTCTTGGGGAATCTCATTTGATGGTGCAGCGGCAGCTACGCCAATTAAAGTTGCGCTACTAGACACTGGTACGGTGTTTGGGACTGTCACAGCTTCTGTGGATGCTGACATTGTAAAAATGGACAGCGTGGAAGACGCAGTAGCTTCCATAGCAGGGCTTACTCTTGGAACAACGGCAACGGGGTACACTTGTACGTCAGAAGGAGCTATAACAGCTACTCGCGTATTTGACGCTCAGTTTATTGCTCCTACAAACCAATATGTTTACCAATTTCCACTTGGTAGAGAAGCAAAATGCATTATAGGAAATGCTGTAAGAATCCGTGTAACTGCAGGAGCGGCTGTGAATGCAATTTGCTTCATAGAAGTTGAGTTCTAAAAACCATGCCAAATCGCTTTTTCGTAAACGGCGGTGTCGATAACAACTGGGGCACTATTGGCAACTGGTCACTCACTAGCGGTGGTGCTGGAGGACTATCAGTTCCAACTACCGCGGATGATGTGTTTTTGGACGCGTCATCGCCGAACTGCACCGTAAACGCCAGCGACCGTGTTGCGCTAACGTTTAATTCTACTGGCTATACAAATACGGTGACTAACACGTTCCGTATCACTGTTTCAGGGGCTATTACAATAGGAGCAGGGACTCTGTGGGCAGGGAATGAATACATCCACGGTAATGTGACTGCAACTCACACCTCCAACGGGAACACTCTCCGCAATTTCTGGTTATCAGGTGTTGCTACGCATACCCTCGCGGATAATTTCACCGTTGGTAATTTTCGCTTTGGCAATGGTGGAAACTCAACAGTAGTTAACGCCAACCAAATCAGCATGACGGGCAACCTCGACCTTAGCCAAGCATCGTCAGGGATTTTATCGGGAACTACCACATTGATTATGACGGGGACGGGTTCGGTTCTGCTGATGAGTTCTACAGGCACCATCCGAAACAACCTCACATTTAATACGTCTGGTACAATTACAATCGGCACAGGAACCTTCCGCTATAGCGGTGGAACCATGACATACACCGCTGGTACGGTGAATGCGTCCAACGCCACTTTAACCATAACTACAAACTCCACGACATTGGACGTGAGTGCTCTTACATGGGGGGCGGTCACTTTGACAGGGATTCTCACCCTTACACTCACGACCGATTTGCGTACTTCTGGGCTAACGAGTTTGGGAAGCAGCACTTCCGCTCTCGTTCTCAACGGCTCAAAGATTTTCGCAGGCGGCGGGATGGCAAGACCCGCAACTACTGGCGGAGTTTCAGGCACGACAGAAATTGTCTTAAGCGGAACAGGAACTGTAAACGGAACAGCGACTACAGGAGTGATACTTAATAAAATCACTATCGACGCAGGAGCGGGAACTATCACAGTACTGGACTCCAACACTCAGCCAGTGAGAATCGCATTTGGACAGTTGAGATATGTTTCAGGTACGGTGATTACGGATAACGGAACGTGGACGGCAGGAATATCTGCACGTTCAGTCATTATCAAGGGTGGGTATTACTAGCCTATGGCAAGGCTAGGGCATTGGGGGATATACAGACCTCTTATTAAAGGTCAGGTAGGTTCTTCTGGCTCTAGTATTTCGCCGTCTTCCTCGGTTAGCCCGTCGGCTTCGCAATCTCCTTCAAGCTCAGACAGCCCAAGTATCAGCCCGTCCGCCTCAATTAGCCCGTCTTCGTCAATTTCTGCCTCAGTAAGTCCTAGCTCCTCGATTAGCCCGTCAGTCAGCCCCTCAGCGAGCGTTAGCCCTAGCTCGAGCGTTTCGCCTTCAGTTAGCCCCTCGAGCAGTATTTCAGCCTCTGTTAGCCCTAGTGCGAGCGTGTCCCCCTCTGCGAGTGTCAGCCCCTCAAGTAGCTCCTCAGCGTCAAGAAGTCCGTCTAGTAGCGACTCGCCGTCGATTTCGCCTAGTGCGAGCGTGTCACCGTCTTCTTCGATGTCTCCTAGCTCTAGTGTTTCCGCCTCAATCAGCCCCTCTGCTTCAATTTCTCCATCTTCGTCTGCCTCTGCCTCAGTTAGTCCGAGTGCGTCAATCTCTCCTAGTTCTAGTGCCTCAGCATCAGTCTCGCCGTCTTCCTCGATTAGCCCGAGTAGCTCTGTGAGCTCGAGCGTGAGCCCCTCGTCCTCAATTTCTCCGTCTTCCTCGATTAGCCCGTCTTCGTCTGCAAGCCCGTCATCCTCAGCCTCTGCGTCTGTTGGCGTTACAGCTATTATGCACGGGAGAGTTCCACTAGCGGTGAATTCTAGCAATAGAATTCCACTTATAGATATTTATCCAGGTAGAAATTAACCTATGCCCAAACTATACTTATTTGATACACAGTGGTTCGAGGAGAATCAAAAATACGTCTTATTTTTCATAAACACAAAAATTGGAAGATGGTTTTTTAGGATTAACGGCAAGCGAAGTAATGTAGGCAATAGAGTTGTAATCAAAGTAATGCCTAATTACATTACTTGGAAAGATGAAGTATATTCGTCTGAGTTTAGGGTACATAACAAGTATTCTAATCGTCTTTTTTATGGATTGTACCCTCTTTGGTGGTGTTTTCATCAATGGGATACATTTATTGCAAATGTTTTTGTTCCAGAGTGGAATTTAGGATTTGATACCTTAACGGTATACCCTAATCCACACACAGAAACCACAAGCGTGGACGGACAAGCAGGAGAAAATATCGTTGCTGGAACATGGGCTAATCTGGTAGCGGCAGCAGGAGATGAAAACGATGATAGTGCAACATCTATATCGTTTAGAGTAGAAAATACTGCTGCACAATTTCAAAAGCTGTTGCGTATGTTTATGCTCTTTGATACTTCCGCACTTACTGCAAGTGCAAATATCATATCTGCAACGCTTTCTTTATATGGGATAAATAAACAAGATGATAACGGGAACACACCAGACTTAAACATATATTCATCAACCCCTGCAACAAATACAGCAATAGTGAGTGGTGATTATGCACAGGTAGGTTCAACGGCATTTTCAACTGCTATTACATACGCAGGATGGTCTACGACTGGATATAACGACTTCGTTTTGAATGCAAGTGGTATATCGAATATAAGTAAAACAGGAATATCAAAGTTTAGTGGAAGAAACGCAAAATTTGACGTAGCAAATTCAGCTCCAACTACAGGGGCAGGTGTTCAAGTAATGAGGATAGGGGCAAGCTCCGCAGATGAAGCTGGCACAAGCCAAGACCCAAAGCTAGTTGTTATATATGGCGGTATCTCACCTAGTGCATCTCGCTCTCCGAGTGCCTCAGTCTCTCCGTCTGCCTCTCGCTCTCCGTCGTCGAGTGCCAGTGCCTCGCTTTCGCCTAGCTCTAGTATTTCTCCGTCAATCTCGCCGAGTGCTAGCCGTAGCCCGTCTTCGTCTGTTTCGCCCTCAATTTCGCCGTCTTCGTCAATTTCGCCGTCAATTTCGCCGTCCGCGTCTGTTTCGCCGTCAATTTCGCCGTCCGCGTCTGTTTCGCCCTCTTCGTCTGTTTCGCCGTCTGCGTCATCTTCTGACTCACGCTCTCCCTCGGCTTCTGCGAGTCCGTCGATTTCTCCGAGTGCCTCTCGCTCGCCCTCTGCCTCGATTTCGCCCTCGGCGTCAATTAGCCCGTCTTCCTCGAGTTCACGTTCCGTAAGCCCGTCATCATCGCCGTCTGCAAGCATTTCACCTATTGTGTATGATAGAGTTTCCCTTGCGGTAAACCCTAGTAATAGGGTGCCACTACTAAATATTGGAGTAGACTAGTATACTATATATATGAAATCTTCCATTATTCTTGACCAAATAAACGGACTTTCGGATTCTAGGTTTTCTGGTGTCGCAGGTTCAGTTGCAGAATGTATAGGATTAGACCTCCACAGCACCCCCGGACTTACCAAGGTACGCCAAAAACTTACGAGACTATCAATTACTTTCTCGCCCTCGCTCTCTCCCTCATCCTCGCAGTCAATTAGCCCGTCTTCCTCTCGCTCGCCTTCTGCCTCGCAGTCTCTCTCGCCTTCATCCTCGCAGTCACCTAGTGCCTCGGCTTCAGGAAGCCCCTCTGCGTCACGTTCACCATCAGCCTCACGTTCGCCTTCTGCCTCAGTGAGTGCCTCCGTAGGCACGCCTGTTGAAGTGGATGAGTTTATAAAAGTGGCAGTAGCTTGTTCCAATGGGTATTCGTTCTGGTTTTCATCCACTAGCGGGAAGATATGGGCTGTTTTAGGCTCTACGGTGACACTTGCATACACTACATCTCCAGGGGCAGGTACCGCGGGATGTTCAGGGGCTATAGAATACAACGGGTACATTTATTGGGCGACACAAAGCCGATTGCATAGAATAACAATCGCCAACGCAGACGGACAATGGATAAACGCCGAATACAACTGGGCTACCTTTACAAAAACAGACGCAGACTTTCACCCAATGGCGATACAAGACCTTTCACTATTCATTGGAGACGGTAATTTAGTCGCACTAGTAGATGAGCTTGGTGTTTTTAATGGAAATGTACTAAACATTAACACTCCATACAGAATTAAGTGCATGATAAATTATGAATTTGACATTCTCCTTGGAACGTACGTTGCGGACACAGTGAACAAGACGCAGATTATTCGTTGGGATACTGTATCTCCTTCGTGGAACACATCGGATACCATAGAAGAAGTTGGAATAAACGCCTTCATTCGAGAAGACAATACATTGTTTGTAAACGCAGGAAGAGCAGGGAATATCTACTACTACAACGGAGAACAGCTTTTACAATCAAAGAGAGTACCAGGGGAATACTCGAGTACAGCATATGGGTATGTTCACCCGAACGCAGTAGGAAACTTTATGGGGCAACCGGTATTTGGGTTTTCAAACGGATCCGGAAACCCCGCAAAGCAAGGAGTGTATTCATTTGGCTCATACTCAAAGGATTACGCAAAGAAACTCGACCTATCATTCCCTATCTCTCAAGGAGTAACCACTGGACTGGAAATTGGGGCTATTCTAGTTATGGACTTTGACATATATGTTTCATGGAAACATGGCTCTGTATATGGAATTGACAAAATAGACTACACCGCTAAATACACAGGGGCGTATTTCGAAACTATGAAGCTTTTTCAAAAAAATAGAGATACACTGAAAACACTAGGAAGCGTAATAGCTCTTTATGACTCAATGCCATCGGGATGTGGTTTTACCATTTCATATAACGTAAACAACGCAGGATATGTAGCTATGACTGACTATGACGACACAATTCTACAAGCAATCAAAGCGGAATTATCTGTACCAAGTGTGGCTTCGCTACAACTAAAAGTAGGCTTTGATGTATCTAGTAATAACGCACCAACGCTTGAATCATTAGCCGTAAGCATGAGATAATATAACTGATATAATATGCCATTTATTCAAGAAATACCACTGCCAGAGCGTACTCCAGATCCGATACAGCATGCACGTCGTTCAAGAAAAATGGAACGTAGTAATAGGGCGGCTGCTTTCAAAGGAATTGTAGTGAACCCTGGGGAAGATATTCAGCTTGCGATTGATTCCATGTTTGCTGTGGGCGGTGGGGTTATCTCTTTACTTGCAGGGACGTATTACCCAAAAAGCAATATTACACTAAAGCCAAACTGTAAGCTTGCAGGAGAAAACGGGTCTACTACAATTATTGATTTTGCTAATCAGGCATATAGTATAATTATTCCAAATAACGCAGGGATAGTAAGCAATTTCCATATGGAAAGGATTACAGTACAGAATAGCTCCACACACGGTTTAATATTTCAAACAGGGACATCAAATGTGTTTTTCTTTGCAGTTGATTCAAACAATAATGGTGGAGATGGTTTTAATATCACTGGTCTCGGAGGGGCTGTGCTTGAAACATGCAATGCAAATAGTAATGGAGGGTATGGATTCTATCTAATTGATTGTACGCTTATTAATTTTACAGGGGCTTGTGCTGGAGCATTGAATACACTTGATGGAATGTATATAAAATCAAGTACATATGTAAGAGCTCATAACTTCCTTTCACAACTTAATCTTCGAGATGGTATCTCATTAAGTGCCTCTGTAGGTTGTAGTACGCGTGATACAATAGCCATTATCAACACAAGATACGGAATAAGAATAGCTGCTTCAGAATTCAATAATATATTAAATTCTCAGGTATACAGTAACGGGAGTGATGGGGTTTTCATAGACACTGATTCTAATAGAAACAGTATTGTATCATCAGTAATGATTACAAACGGCGGATGGGGCGTTAGAATCAACAACGCAAACTGTGATAAAAACTTATTAGCGTTTGATGATTTAGGAAGTACAGCTAATACTTCTGGTACATTAAGCGATGCAGGAACAGGTACTGTTTCCGTTAATCATATAACATAGAGTATACTATAACTATGCCCATTGACCCAATAACAGGATTAGAAATACCATATGCTCCTACAGACCCTAATGATGAGCAATTTAAGTCTGGTAGCTTGTACGATAATAATCAAATTACTCAAAAAGGACTTTGGAACACTCAAGTAGCAACTGATTGGAGAAACCCAGAAACAGGTATCACTCACAAAGCATCAGAGGGGAATTTCCTTAATATCTTGTTTGGTAAAGACGCTAACGGAATTGAACGAGTGCAATCCGTTTCACGTGATAAGCAATTTGCGAATTTTAGAGAAGGCTCGTTCAACCCAGAAACAGGTAATGTTGATGCTCTCCGCCAAAAAGCTGCCGGTCAAGTTACGAGCGATGATGGAAAAGCAGGCGGGATAGAGGCTCAAAGCTTCTCAGAACGTAGTGCATTACCAACTACGGGTACAGGAACTTCCGCCGCGTCATACTGGGATGCAAAAAGAGGCGTACAGGTACACGCTCCATACGGTAAGAGTTTTCAACTATTTGCAGGTGGTGGCGTAAAAACAGTAGATGGTCCCCAAGTGGGGAGTGGTGCCCCAGCTTCTTCCTTATTCACTCAAGGCACAAACGCTCAAGGAGCTACACCAGGATTTAAGGAAGAATCATTGAGCTATGCACCTATAGAAGGAAAGACTATCGCCGAAACAGGGCAAACAGTATTCAATCCCACTACAAAAGTAGACGAATATGCAGGGGAGGGTGAAGTTCTCATAAAATACACTGACGGAACCGTGGAACGTCGCAAGCATGGAGCACAACCAGGAGAATCAACTGACATCAACAAATTTGGAAGAACGCCCGAGGAGCTAGGAATGAACAAAGGCGAGAACGTAGCTCAGATACTCGCACGAGGAGGCACAGCACAAGAAGCAGATGAGGCTATAAAGAAAGCAGGGCTTACACCTACCTCTGAGCTTCAATTCGTCGGCACAACGTATCGTGGTAAGGCTGCGAACGAAGGCAACGCATGGTATGTAGACCCTAAGACAAAAGAAATACTCCAAAGACCTGTTGCATTAAGTAAGCTGGCAAAGCCTTTGACTATTGCAGGCGTGGCAGGAACGAAAATTGACGTAGTGGATAAGTTCCAATCTGTATTTGGAAGAGAGCCAAGTGCGGATGAGTTAAAGTATTGGGTGGGAAGGACTGATAAAGCAGGTTCTGCACTCGTAGGAGCTATGCAGTTTGCGAAACAAAACGGTACCGTAAAATCATCAAGCCAAGACCCCGTTCAAGCTATTAAGGAAAACGCAAACACTAGCCAGCAAAAGCTTGTAGCAAATTACAAAGAAGCAGGCATAACGGTGAAATCAAGCGAAAAGAGCGTCATGAAAGCCGAAAGAGAATCTTTACAGGCTCCAAAAACAGAATCATTACAAAGCTTCACAACTTCACAGCTTACATCTTCCCAATTTCAAGAGGCTTCGAATGATTTGAATACAGCAAAAGCTGCACTACGCAAATTAGATAGCGACTATATTGCATCTCTTAAAGGAGAAGAACTAAGAGGTGTATCAATGACCCAAGTGAGAAGAAGACAAGGGGCTATTGATATTTCATACAGCAGAACAAGGTCAGAGCTCTTAAACGAAGTACAAGCGTACAGCGATATAGTACAAAGTAAAACCGCAATGCTTGGTATGATGACTGAAGCGTTTAAGTTCGACAGCCAAACGGCTCAACAGGACTATACGAATAGATTTAACGCCGCGACCGCGATGTACAACATGACCCGACAAGAGGAACAAGATGAGTTTAATATGCAACAAAAACTCCAAGACAATCAACGGGCTAATCTTGCAGTAGTTACAAGCCTATTGCAAAGCGGAAACATGAAGTGGGATACCATGGATGCTGATCAAAAGTCACAAATATCTATGATGGAGCAAGCTGTTGGGTTACCTTCTGGGTTTTCGAAGTTTGTTGGTCAAACAATAAAAGATCCGATTGTTTCTTTCGGCACAGCTTACACAGACGCAGGCGGAGTTAGAAGACAGCCAGTATACACTACTAACCCTACAACAGGAAATTTTACCACAAAAGAGATAGTTATGGCTGGTAAGGAAAAAGTAACTGGTTCGGGCGGATCGGGGAGGAAACCTACTGAGGGGGAAATAGCAAGGTCTGCTACGGCTGATATGGCATCACAATTAAATAGCCGAAGAGGAGAAGATGGATATATTTCTCCGGAAGACTTCAGAAGATCAAGGCAAGCATGGGTTGGTGCCGGGTATGACGCAAAAGTGTTCAACAATAATTTTCAATACTATGCTAATCCAGGACATGTTGGCGACTATGGTATTCCAGGGGAATAAATATGGGACAGTTTGACGGCATATTTAGTGCAACCGCTAATACAGATTTATCCAAAAATCAATTTGGAAGTATTTTCAATGACCAAGCAGAGTTTAGGAAACGACAAGAAGAAGACCGTATACGCATAGAAAAGCAACGACAAGAAGAAGCTCAAGTAAAACAACAACAAGAACAACGAAATAATAGACCGCTTTCTAAAAAGATAGGGGATGAACTTAAAATGGTTGTTCCTACTATTAAGGAACTACCAGGAGTTGTTAAAGAAGCAGCCCCTGAATTTATCAAAGGAGCACAATTAGGTGCATTACAATTATTCACAACTGGTGCAAGAACTCTTTCTAGGGCAGCAAAAGATTTGGGTATTTCTCAGAATGTTGTAAACCGCTTAGACATGTATGCTAAAAAAGACCGAGAATCACTGACTATTCTACAAGAAGAATACGCAATGAATGACCCAAAAACAAAGAAACTAGCTAATCTAAATTACTTAACCAGAGGGCTAGGGCAGACATTGACTACTATGGTTCCTATTATAGGGGCTGGTGTTGCTTCGTCTATTCTTGCAGTTCCAGCGGCCATAGGATCGACTGTAGGGGCAGTGGCCATGGCACCTTTAATATTCGGTGAGGCATGGGATCAATCAAAGCAAGCAGGAAAAACAGATGAAGAAGCTGACCTAAGAGCATCATTAACGACTGTTGTGATCGGGGCATTGGAGCGAATTGGTCTTGGTAAAATTCTAAAACCAAGCATGGCTCCAACTCTTGTCAAAAGGATTATAGGTAAAATGGGTGAATCTATCCCAACGGAAGTATTAACAGAAAACATCCAAAACTTTGCAGACGTAGCAATAGGGAAGAGCTTTGGAGAAAATAAGAGCTTTAAGGATGCGTTAAAATCAATCCCTGAAACATCCGTACAAACGGTACTTGCGACTATTGCATTCAGTGGGGTTGTAGGAGTGACACAAAAAACACAAGGGCCTAATGGGATGGTGTTGGAAGAAGAAAAAACAGAACTACCTTTTGACCCAGAAGCTGCTGATATCGCCCCAGTGATAGAAGAAACTCGAAAAGTGGTAGAGCAAGCATTACAATCAATCCCAGAAGTAGCAGATACCCCAGAAACCACAACAGAAGCTCAGCCCTTAAGTGCCAAAGACGCTATCGCTAAAGGAATGACAGAGGATGAGTATGTGAAGAAAATACAAAATGAGAGTGGTATATCTAATCAGGGAAAACTTGAGACTATCTCAGTGAGTAAAATAAAAGGAACTGATTATCCAGAATTAGACGAAGCGGCAAGAACAGGGAAGTTGTCTTTTGAAGAAGCAGACGGTTTCTTACCAGATAATGGAATGCTAACTAGAAAAGGTAAGGTTTCTATGCCTATTGAGGTTATTGAAAACTCAGATGGAACATATAATTTAGTCGGAGGAAATCATAGGGTTGCACAGCAAGTTATAAGCGGAGAAAAAACTATTTTTGCTAACATAGCTAACAAAAAAGGATTTTCAACCACCGACCAACTCCGAGCAGAGTTCAGAGCTCAGAACGTGGAAGCTACCCCCGATATATTAAAGTTACAAAGCAGAGTATACGAGCGTTTACAGCAAGAACATCCCGAAATACTCACGGAAGACTTAACCTACACAAAAAATAACATGAAGGCAGACGCAATTAAGGCTGTTGCACTTATTTCAAAAGATAAGCAGAAAGCATACCGCGTTGCTACGGGTATGGAAGAAGCCCCTAAGGGGCAAACAGCTACTGCTGTAAGTATTGCACTTGGAGAAAAGGCACTATCAGAAGGGAATACTGAACTATACAGAAAACTTACTATAAACCGTAGCCTAGAACAAACACGCAGAGGGCAAGAAATAGTAGCAGAAAAAGGATCAGTTACCGATAACAGCGTAGCTCGATATGTAAAAGAACTCATCTCAACTAGGCTTGATAAACTTGGAGATAGTTACCTAAGCGACATTACAGAGAAAATTACAAAGAAAACTACAAAACAGAAAGCAACTGATATACTCGACAGAGAGGCTAAAAAGATTGAAGCTAAAATAAAGAGTAAGAAACTAGATTTGAAAACTGCGTTAGACTTGCTAAATAACCACATTTGCGTATGAGTACTTGCATTCCAAAAAAAGATTATGAACTTCTCAAAGACAGAGCTTTGAAGGGTGAGGTTAGTGTTTCAGAAATATCTAGTATGTTACCAACGGAAAAAGCAGCACTGAAGTCTATAATAGAAGATTTCGTTGCAGAAAAAACAGGCGTGAGTGTTTCTACAGGGGAGGTTGAAGCAATAAGAACAAAGGCATTGAGGATTGATAAAGCTCAGAAAAAACTAGGGGATGACCTAGGGAACCCCGATAAGCTAGAAGAAAACATGGAGTTCTTCTCATCCAAGAAAGAAATGGATGATTATCTACAAAGCAAAGCCCCTGCAAATAGGATCAAGGTAGTAACTGGTACTATAGGGCGTGGGATGATGCTTGCCTCCGTAAAGTCTCCAATTCTTAACATTCTATCAAATACCGAGGTAGGGATTACAGAAGCACTATCTAGGCGTATATCATCTGTACAAATTCGCGGAGCTAATAACGGTTTAGCTTTGGATTATGTGAAAATGGCAAATAAGATATACCAAAAAACAGGATATGACATTTCGCGTATGACAAATATTCGAGACAATGGAGCAGGGGGTACGCGAGTATTAGGGTCTGATACTGTTCACGCTCAAGGACCAGGAGCAGTAAGGAAAATGGGCAGAGTAGTTGAGGACGTAGTATTCAAACAGCTAATGGGGGCACCAGACGTTGCTTTTGCGTCCGTTCACTTCGCAGACAGCGTGAACTTAAATGCAATGAAAATTGCAAAAGGCGACAGGGTAAAAGCCACTGAACTCATGCGTGATGCAATGAAGCTGGAGCCACAAACCCCCGAAGGGGAGTCATTAAAGGCACAGGGGGTGTTAGATGCTCAGGTAGCTACTTGGACTAACGTCACATGGGCATCGCGTGTTTCAGAGGGCATTAGAAAGATATTCAATGACGTGAGTGGGGATGCCCGGGTTGGTGACTATTTGTTTCCATTCGTTAAAACTCCAGCAAACGTAATAGCCACAGGAATGGATTATGCAGGGGGGGGTATTCCAAAAGCTTTATTTAAGACATACAAAGCAGTAAAGTCGGGGGAATTAAAAAGCCCAGGAGTTATGCAAAGTATAACTAGGGATTTAGTTCGGAGTGGGCTAGGCATAACAGGGGCTGCGATGGTAGCCGGGATGTTAGATGATGATGATTTTGTTGGTGCATGGGATCCTGCAAGGGCACAAATAGAACAGTTAAGAAACTCAAATACTAACTCTTTCCGTATAAACGGTAAGTGGGTATCAGCAGACTGGCTTGGACCAATTTCTGTACCCGTTACTGCGATTATGTATGCTCGGAAATACGGGAAAAAAGGATTTGGAGAAATGGCGTTTCAATATGGAGTTGGTACTGTTGCGGCAGTCAAGAACCTTCCTGGTATTTCAGATATATACGATTTTGTGAAAAGTCAATCGTCCAAAAAGAATCAGTCATTGGAAGAAATGACAGGAGAAGCACAAGACTATATTACAAAAGAGGTATACAGCAGATTAGTCCCTAGCTTTTTATCTGACGTTGCCAAAGCTACAGATACATATGACCGTAAAGGTGGTAAGGGGCTAGAAGGAATTAAGGCAAAAGTACCAGGATTACGCCAAACACTTCCTATAAAGAAAAACGTACTAGGAGAAGATATGAAAGGAGAACCCGCATGGTCTGATATTCTATTTGGATCTCGTTTGAAAACTGACAAAGAAACAGCTGTTATAAGAGAAGTACGTGCGGTATCTAATGCTACTGACAAATCTATTAACTTTACAGATTGGAACAAAAGCTCGAGTAAAAAGTTAGCTCAATTCAAGGAAAAAGTAGGGCAAGAGAAGTACAGTAAAGCTACTGCAGAATATGGTCAAAAACTGAAAAAGGACCTAGAAGACGTAACTAGTAAACAGAAATACAAGAATTCTACCGATGATGAAAAGATGAAAATAATCAACGAGCTAGATGCTAAGGCGACTGACGTTATATTTAAGAAGTATGGATTTAAGTATAAAAAGAAAAAGTAATTCTATTTCTCAAAACTTGGAGTAGCTACAGCATAGAAAAATATCAAAGAAAGAAGAATTCCCCATCCCAAATATCCAGATGATACTACCAGTACTACTAATATGATTGGCACAAATATGGCAGCCAGTATTATACATATCCCAATGGCCACGTCTGCAACAGTATTCATATGTGTACACATAACATATTTAGCTATACACTGCAACTATGGACTTAAAATCTTGGCTGAAACACATCCTCGAAGGCATGGTATTTGAACCTTCTCTAATAACTATCGAAGAAAAAACAGATGAGATGGGTATACTTTTTACTGTATCAACCACAAATGTAAGAGATGCCGGTATCCTTATAGGGCAAAAAGGAGAGCATGCGAATGCTTTAAGAATACTTTTACGGACGGTTGGCCACTTAGCTGGTGTAAAAGCTAGCCTTAAGATAACTACGATATGTTCCCACTGAAAGTAAGAACCCTAATAAGAGGATGCCAGGCACACATACGAGCTGGGCTTGGATGTGGGGGCGATTATTCAGCATACTATGTACCACTCTATGCTTCTCATACAGGGGGACTTTATGAGCCGTACTGGTATAAACTAGGTTTAGGGCAAGGGGGGAAGTGGGTAGGTATCAAGCGTCCTAACGGAGATAGAATTGAGTTCTCTCACTTGAGTTCGTATATTAGAAAATCTGGCTCTGTGGTACCAGGAGAGAAAATCGCAATTACAGGCAACACAGGTACGGTTACGGACTTTGCTCATTTACATGTACAGATATTTGATAAATTTGGACGACGTCTCGACCCAGAAACATACGCGTGGGACGAACCCACAGGCTCTATGAATGTTCCTAAGACATTCAAGCGTGTCTGGAAGCGTGACGGGGCACCTGGGGAGATTAAGTATTTCATTAACCGCCTTGCGAAAGGCACCATCAAGCCAGAGGAACTAGAAACCAAGATGAATTTCTGGTACGGAGTAGTGTACCCGAATGGCGTATATAGCCTTACGGGAGATTTAAGATGGCAAAGGGAAAAAACAAAGTCTTAGCACGATAGATATGCCTACTGAAGAAGAGTTAGCAAAAGCAGAAGCCGCTGAAATAATCCAAACAGCAACAGTTGCCGCTGAGGGGCTTATCAATATTGCAAAAAAAAATGCAGAGCAAATTTTGAAAGTTGCTAATGATGCAAAATTTGATGAAAGCGATTTATTCTCAAGGATTGATAGGCATATGCAGTACGCGGGGGAAGTGAATAAAAAGCATATGAGAGAGCAACTCATAGAAATAGTCGGCGATGCCCTCGGGGAGAATCCGACTAGATACATTGACGTTTCGCGCATTCCGCTTATTTGCAAATCGATAATAGCTATAGACGAAAGTCTCAAGAATATGGATAAGAAATATATCAACAAAGACCAATTCGAGCCGTTCAAAGAATCCGTAAAAAGCATTGAAACTAATATATCCCGTGTGGTGTGGATTGTATTAACAGCAGTTATAGTTGCAGGAATGGGAGTAATTTTAGTTAATAATTAAAAGTGATTTTATGAAAAACCCAAATGAAGAAGCTATCAAGGACACCAGCCGATTAGTAGTATTCGGGGCTATCTCTACTATCCTCAGTTACGGAGTAGACAAGTTACTCCCTGGCACCCCAGAAGAGGTTGTACTGGCTGTTATTGTACTAATAACCGCGGCGCTAACGTACGTGGATAGCTACATGCATAACTCCAAAAGTAAAGCACTCAAAGAAGTAAACGGTATTCTACCTTTTTAAGGTATACTTAAAACGTATCCGCAAGGATATAATACGACGAGTCAAAATGAGCCACTTTCGAAGGAGGGTGGCTCGTTTTGCGTCTATGTGGATAACTATTATGGTATAATTGAGGGATGAAGATATTGAATTTGTATGCTGGTATAGGGGGAAACAGGAAGCTATGGGGGGAAGAACACGAAGTAACAGCTGTGGAAAACGTACAGGATATTGCAGATGTGTATAAAAAACTATTTCCAAACGATACCGTAATAGTTGCAGACGCACATGAATACTTGATAGAACACTTTCAAGAGTATGACTTTATTTGGAGCAGCCCGCCATGCCCTAGCCACTCGGTAACAAGCTTTTTCCTTAAGGGGCAAGGTATATTTCGTTATCCTGATATGAAATTATGGCAAGAGATTATATTCCTCAAACACTTTTTCAAAGGAAAATATGTTATAGAGAATGTGAAAAGCTACTACAAGCCTATATTCGAGCCGCAAATAATAGGCAGACACTATTTCTGGGCTAATTTTGCTATACCAGATAAGAAGATTGACTACGTTCAAATAGGTACCATGAATCGCAGTGCTTCAAAGGACGCTCAAAGGAAAGCAATTATAAGGGAAGCTCAAATACCGGAATTGATTGACCTTCACGGGCTAAATGGAATGGATATTAAACTAAAAAACAAACGACAAGTGTTAAGAAATTGTGTATATCCTGAACTAGGCAAGCATGTTTTTGATAGTTCTATTTAGCCAGTATCAAGCGTTTGTGGATAACTATCATGTTATACTAACAACAGTTCTTTCCCACTTTAAGGAGTTACCGATGAACATACACATTAGGATGTGTGAATGTGGACGTATCTCTATTCGAGGCAACAAGCAAGACGAATGGCGTACCCTGACCACAGGAGAGACTACTATCGAGGAGGTAGGACGCAACTATGGTGTTTTCTCGTTGGAGATGATTGAGTGCTTTGACTGCATGAACAAACGACTAGCAGAGAGTGCGGGTGTATGCACGGCTCAAGCAATGCAGTCACAATTTTAGAAAAGAGGTGATCTAGCCCGTAGCAAGGAAGCTGCGGGTTTTTTCTTTATGCTTTTATCGAATCCGTGTTCGACAAGATACCCACACCCAGGGCAAGAATGATATGTGACGTGTTTTCCTTTCCACAAGAACTTGGAAGACTTATTTAGCCGTGATAGACAATTCCTGCACGTTACATTCAAGCTTCGGATGAAGTTGATTTGCTCTCGGGCTTCGTTAGAGTACTTGTTCATAGGGAAGCAAAGATGTCTTTAAGTTCTTTGTATTTCTTTTCAAAATCTACAATCATCATAGTATCTTGAGTCCTTTTTTTCAGTGTTTGATGTAGTTCTGGATAATTTTCCATAAACCATTCCCACGATTCTCCTGGATGTGCGTGCCAGTTCCAGCTTGAGACTCCTCTTCCAGGCACTACAGAATGATGAGAGGCACATAAGCACATTATATTGTCCACATCCGCAGACATGTTTTTATAGACACCTTCAGAATATATATGTGAGCCATGCGTCTGATTGAACGGTTCTCCTTTTCCACAGTAGGCACACTGATACCCCACCTTCATACGGGCAATCTTTTTAGCAAGCGTAGATGCTTTTTTCCTCCAATACTCCCTGCTTTTAACCTTTTTCTTCATCTATAAATTTCTTAAAAAGTTCTTCTATAAATGGCGGCCACGTGCTTCTCTTACTCTGAGAACACCACTCTTGATGTTGTGCTTCTTCAAGCTTGGTTGAGCATTCCCAGCAGATATTCATACAGTTATTATACCACGGAATAAGCCTACACTGTGGATAACTATGTATTAGCGTCTCCTTTTCATGGAATTTATAGTTATAAATATACCTACCGCAATAAGCATCCAAGTTGATAGATAGAGAGAGTTCATTCAGATATATCTTTATCAAAAAATAAATTAAACACTTCTATAGAGACACGTATTGCTTTATAGGAATCAATTGCATCTGACGTTAAACACACCTGCTTAGAGTCGTCGTCTATATACATAATCTTCCAGACGCTACCCTCTCTAATAGTGATTCCTCCTGCAACGATTTGCTCTTTTGCTTTTATTTCTGCATGGCTCATAGATTTTTAGTTAGTTTGTAAATATCTTCTTCAAACTCCTCTACAAGCTCCAGCCTCTTACTCATAGATGTTTCTTTTATTATATCTTGGATGAGTTTGATTCTTAATAAGTCTTTTTCGGATTCAAAGTCGAGTGTTCTCATAGGGTATGGTTAGTTAGTGGCTCTATACAAATTCACCACCCCATGCATCCTCGCTCTATCTTCTGCTACTGCACGGTCGATTTCCTTGGAAATTAAATTCCAATCATAATCAGGGAGAAGAACTGTCATTTCTTTTTCTAATCTTTTTTTGTGTTTTCGTAGTTCATAGTGTGCATATTTATGGTTGTTTAGTCGTTAGGCTTAGTTTTATGGTTTAGTTTATATAATTTTATATAGGAAGATGAAGTCGCTATGAAGTCCAAATCCTGCCCCCAATCTTTTGGTACTCTTCTTATTTGCAATTTGTTTATTTGCTCTCTCCTACGCTCTGTGAGTGGTCTTATTCCCTTGAGTTCAAGGTCGTTAGCGTAACAAAAAGCTGATAGCTCAGACAGAAATCGCATAAGAGATACATCTGGGTTTGTGAGCGTTAATTTCAATGTTTCGTTCATAGTTCGCCCACCGCTTTCCTAGCAACCCCTCTCATATATGACAGAGCGTACTGACTAACATTCATGTCTGCCATTTCTTGGAGAGCTAGCTTATATCTATCCCGTTCCTCTATGAGTGGTAGCATGTGTTGCGGGCAGTTGTCTTTGCAGTGATACGCGGGCTTAACGTGTACTGGACATCCTCCCTTACGCGTTTCACAGGTGCATACGGTGTAACTAATTGATGTGAGCTTGTCTAGGGCTTCCATGGTGCCTTTGAATAACTCAGGCGTGTATTTATCGGGGTTTTCATCATGCTTGCATTCTGCTTCTTCATCTGCTACTTCTAGGCAGGAGAGGAGTTGTCCTGCGGTCATCTTGGATTCTTCATATGGACCAAAACTAATATCGTTATTCCTTTGTACTTCTTCCAATTTTTCTTTGTTTATTGTGTTCATACAGTTTCTTTTATTATTTTAATAAGTTGTTTTGACATCACAGTGTATTGTTTTTTGTTATTAGCCCCAGCC
>Ga0163152_10001231_pt1 | contig 41340 bp, 44 predicted proteins | sample OliLakLV19MP8IB2_FD_148635 | JGI IMG/M metagenome (GOLD analysis project Ga0163152, IMG submission 148635) | Freshwater microbial mat bacterial communities from Lake Vanda, McMurdo Dry Valleys, Antarctica - Oligotrophic Lake LV.19.MP8.IB-2 | ecosystem: Environmental > Aquatic > Freshwater >...
TCGTCCCGAGAATCCTCCTTCCCTCCACGCAAGATGGTCGGGACAGGCCCGACCATGACGGCACGCGCAAACGGCCCCGTCCCTCGGGAGTCATTCTCGAACCGCCCTCCGGAGTCATTCTCGGGCTCGTCCCGAGAATCCTCCTTCTCTCCACCCAAAATGTTCGGGACACGCCCGACCATGACGGCGCATCCATCGAATTTCACCCATCCCGCTAAGGCGATTTTGACTCTGCCGGCTTAAAACCGACAGATGCGAGCCCTGCGCCTCAGCTCACCGCCCCGTCCCGCTCCCGCCGTCCGCGCGCGGTCCGCGACAGCGCATGCGCCGGCGCCTAACCCGTCCCCGACCGCCCCCCCGCGCCGCCGCCGTCTCGTCAATCGCGGCGGCGTCCGCCTTGCCGCCCGCACCCTCGACATCCTGGCCGTGTCCAGCCTCTCGCTACTTTTTTGCGCTGCGGCCGGCGTCGATCTCGCCGCCGCGACGCTCACCGAGGCGTTGCCCTTCGCCCTGCTGCCGGCGGCGGGCGTCGCCGGGGTCTGGCTGTCGGGCGGCTATCGCTTCCGCTATGGCGAGCCGGTCGCCCTGCATCTCCTGCGCATTGCCGCCGGAGTCGCCGCCGCGACCGCCATTGCCGGCGCCGTTGCCGGCGCCGCCGACACGACCGCCGTCCGGACAGCCGGCCCGGCCGCCGCCGCGACTGCCGTCACTCTGTTCGCCCTGCATGCCAACTATCTTGCCGTCATGCGCGCACTCACCCGCGCCGGCTGGCTTTCCGACAATGTGGTCATCGTGGGCGCCACCGGCGCCGCCGCCCGCATCGTCGCCGGCAATCGCGCCGACCGCGAGCTGAACATCCTCGGGTATTTCGACGACCGCGCCGACCGCGCGCCGGCCGACATGGGCGACGTCCCGTTTCTCGGCGACCTGCACGACCTCCTGTCGTGGGACCGCCTGCCGCAGGTCGACCGCATTGTCATCACCGTGACGTCCACCGCACAGCTACGCGTCCGCCGGCTGATCGACCGGCTGCGCAACCTCCCGCAGGAAATCATACTTGTACTCGACCTGGACGGCTTCGCGCCGGAGCACACGTCTCTCGCCCGCGTGGTCGACGCTCCTGCCGCCTACATTTCCGGCGCGCCGAAAGACCTCCGTCGCGCCATCGTCAAGCGTACTTTCGACATCGCCGTCGCGGGCGCCTGTCTGGTCGCCTTCATCCTGCCGATGGCCGTCATCGCCGCCGCCATCAGGCTGGACAGCGCCGGTCCGGTGTTCTTCCGGCAGAAGCGCCACGGTTTCAACAACGAGATTGTCCGTGTCTGGAAGTTCCGCACCATGCGTCCCGACAAGCGCGCCGAAGAGGGTGTCATCCGCCAGACCGTCCACGACGATCCGCGCGTCACGCGCATCGGCCGCTTCCTGCGCGCCGCCAGTCTCGACGAACTGCCGCAGCTCATCAACATTCTCGCCGGCGAAATGTCGCTCGTGGGCCCGCGACCGCATGCCGTCGGCATGACCGCCGACGCCATTGAAGTGCACCGCATTGTCGCTGACTACGCTCATCGCCACCGGATGAAGCCCGGCCTTACCGGGTGGGCGCAGGTCAACGGCTCACGCGGTCCGGTCCATACGACCGAAGCGGTACGGGAGAGGGTCGCACTGGACATGGAGTACGTTTCCAGGGCGTCGGTCTGGCTGGACGTCTACATCCTCGCAAAGACGATTCCCCGCCTGTTGGGCGATTTCAGGAAGGTCCGATGACCCTTCCACCGACCGCGATCATTGTACCCGGCAGCGTCTTGGCCAGCGACGTCAAGGCGGTGCATGACAATGCCTCATGGACGAGCGCCGTCCCCCACATCAGCGTTGTCATCCCGACCTTCCGCCATGATGCATCCTGGTTGATGGAAGGCCTGTCGCGGTGCGCGTCGCCGGCGAGCGCAATCGAGGTCATCGTATACGACGACGGCTCCCGCGACGACAATGTCCGCGATCGACACCATGCTGCTGCCGACCGCTCCAAGACGCCGATGCGCGTCGTGACCTCGACCTGCAACAAAGGTCGCGCCGGAGCTCGCAACTCCGGCGTCTCGTACGCCCGGGCAAACTGGATCCTACTGATGGACGCCGATATGGCGCCTGACTCCCCCGGGTTTGTCGGGACCTATCTCGCGGCGATAGCGGGGGTCGCTCGCCCTGCCCTCATCGTCGGCGGCTATTCACTCAACCAGGCGCCGTCGGACCAGCGCTTCGATCTGCACCGCTGGCAAGCCCGCACGTCGGAATGCATTCCCGCTTCGGCTCGCTGCCGTGCGCCTGGGCGCCATGTGTTCTCGAGCAACGTGCTTGCCCATCGCGACGTGCTGGCCGACTGCCCGTTTGACGAGAATTTTGCGGGGTGGGGTTGGGAAGATACGGATTGGGGGCTGCGCGCTCAGGCGTCGTATCCCATCATCCACATCGACAACACGGCGACCCACCTCGGGCTCGATCCTTCAACGGAACTTATGGCAAAATACGCCCGCTCCGGGGGAAACTTCGGATTGCTTGCCGCCCGCCATCCCCGCGCCGTGGCAAAGATGCCTCTCCACCGCGCCGCGCGCTTTGCGAAGGGTCTCCCCTGCCGAGCGCTTCTCACCTCCATTGCCCGTCAAATCGCCAGCTCCGACCGAGCTCCTGTCGCGATCCGGGGGCGTGCGCTGAAGGCTTGGCGCGCGTTGGTCTACGCGGATGCGTTGTGATGACTGGGGACGCCGCCGGCTACGCCCCGTCGCGAAGCGTGGCTGCCAGAATCAATCGTCGCCTGGTGCAATGGCGCCCAGCCGCGCCCGTACTTATACTGCCTCGCCAGCCGGTGGTAAGCTTTACGTTCGACGACTTCCCCAAGTCGGCCATCGCCGCCGCCGACATTATCGAGCGGTTGCACGGTCACGCCGGCTTTTATGCTTCGACAGGCTTTCTGGGGCGCCAGCATCCTGCGATGGGCGAAATGTTCGACCCGGAATCCCTGTCGGATCTGGCCTTGCGCGGACACGAGATCGGCGCGCACACACATTCTCATATCGACTGCGCGAAATCTGACCTCGCTGCTTTTCAGAACGACATGGATCTTAATCTGGCGATGCTGCAACAGGCCGCCTGTATGCCCCCTCCGTCGAGCATGGCGTATCCCTACGGCGAGACGTCCCATGCGGCCAAGCGATGGACCGCGGAAAACTTCACAACCGGCCGAGGCGTCCTTCCCGGTGTGAACACGGGCCTCGCCGATCGCGCGCAACTCCGCGCAGTTGAACTGGGCGCGAGCGCCGCACATCTGCGCCGCGCATTCGCACACTTGGAATCCTGCATTCGATCAAAGGGCTGGCTCATCTTCTTCACGCATGATGTGAGCTCATCACCCTCGGCCCATGGCGCGCGCCCCGACCTGATCGAGGAACTCGGGCGGCGAGCCTGTGGTCAGGGCGCCATCCTCGCCGCTCCCACCGCTGCCGCCGCGCTCTGCGGGATCGCCCGTTCACTGGATGACGAATGATCGGGCGCCCTTCGAGGCGCGGCGTCGAGGGCAAGCTTGGCGCTGATCAAGGCGTAGGTCGCCCAGATGATGTTGTTCTGCACCAGGAAAAGACTCTCGGACATCGCGAAGAGAAGATATTGCGCGATGGCGCCGATCGCGAACACCCCGATGGGAGATCTCAGCGATGTCTTGATCGCCCGCGCTGAAGTCAGCAACAGATCGATGCCGAACAGCGCAACGCCGACTAGCCCCAGCGACACAGCAAGATCCAGCCACCCGTTGTGACCGGAAGGGGCCGCCCACTCGACCGCCTTCTGCAGCCAGTAGCGCGGTTCGCTCTCCACGCTCCAGAAGGCCTGATAGCCATAGCCAAGCCAGGGGCGCTCCGTGATCGCTTGGGTCAACTCGCTCCAGATGTCTGTTCGGCCAGTCAGGGTGGGCTCGCGACCGACAAGACCGAGCAGCACCTTGGGCGCGACCACATAACTCAGCGCAAGCACAACCAGGCCAGCCGCTGATCCCCAAGCAAAAACCAGGGCGGTTCTCCGGCCCCGCCTCATGCAGGCGGCAGCCCCCAGAACGGCGAATCCGATCGCGAGACCAAGCAACGCCGTCGCGGACGTGGACAGCACGACCAGCGTGACCGCTACGGCCAGGGCGACAATCCACGCTCCGCGCCAGGCGACATCGCGCCAGGCGAGAAATGCGAACAGAAAAGCCTGACGCGCGGCATGGCCCCCGAGCTGGTTCTTCTCCCACCAGGCGCCGGACCAGGCGCCAACATGCACATCGGTCATACGGGCGAAGCCCGGAGCGAGCAAACCGACGACCAAAGTCGCAGCCAGTACGGCGAGCCATACGCAGGCAAGCAAACGCAAGGCCGTCAACCAGTCGAAACGCGCCGCGAGATAAACGCCCAGAAGAGTCGTCGCCATAACGGCTGTGCTACGTCGCGCCGTGATCTCAGTTTCGATCGACCAGAACGTCGACAAAACCGCCATCAGCGACAACAGGACCAACCATGGAGAGCGTCTCAGCGTCGCCCACGACGTGCGTCCTGCGACAATGATGCCGGCGCCCGCCAGCGCATAGAATGGCAGCCAGAGATAGCGCAGCAGCTTGTCGTCGCCCTCCGCCAGCGCTGAAGCGGGTGCAAACAATCGCGGCACAAAGGCCTCGGTGAACATGAAGAGTGTCAAGGCGGCAAGGCCGATTTCCACTCGGCTCACCCGTTGCGTGGCCGCAGCGACCTTCACTTAAGCGTACCGACCAGGCAGGCGGCCGCGCCGGGCATCTCCGAAATTTTTTGTGCCGGCTTCTCGCTCATTCCGACAGGCGATCCGTCAATTGCGCATCCGCGCGTCGGCGATTGAGAAGCGCGCCGGCGACCCGGCCGCCGTGCGCCATGATGCGCTTGCGCAGGTTGTCGACATCAGCTGGAGGCGTTGCATCCGCCTTTACGACGATCACGGCGCTGTCCATCATGGCGGCGATCGCGAGACCGGCTCCCGCACGCTCGAGCGCCGGCGCGTCGATCACCGCCCAGTCGGTCGCTGCGCGCACGGCCTCCCAATACCCGGGCTGGGTGCGAATGCGCAGCGCCTGACCCGGTTTCAGGACGCTCGCGTCGAACTGTGTCACCATGAGCCGGGTCTCGCCGACGCGATGCGCCGTAAGGGCGCCGACGCCTGAGCCAGATGGGTCCTCTTCTGGTTCCAGGGTGTAGAACGGCCGTGTCTTGAGTGCTGCCGAGTAAGGCGGGCCGACACCGCCGAACTTCGCCGAGAATTCGCCAACCGCGAAGGCGTTGAACGCCTGGTTGCGCCTGAGGTCGAGATCGATCAGCCAAACCGGCTTGCGTGCGGTCTCGGCGGCGAGCAGCGCGAACGACGCCGCCACGCTCGAAACGCCTTCTCCTGCCTGCGCTGACATGAACATGACTGTCCGCCCGCCCGTCGCCGCGGGCGTTTGGGATAGCGTCGTCAGGAGGCCGGCGAGATCATCGCGAAGATCGATCACAGGGACCCGCGCTCCCTTGCAACGCCGAGCACACGAAGGCGCAGCGTGCGCTCAAGGGCGCCCGCCGTGGGCAATCCTGGAAGCGACCATGTCCGGAGCAGGCCCACCATGAAGCTTGTCGCTAGAGCAAACAAGGCGCCTGCCGCGACGATGACGAGCTTGGGCGACGCGCCCCTGGCCGGGGGCCGCGCCGGCTCATAGACGGAAATGTTTCCCGCATTTTTCCCCGAAAGCTCGTCGCGCGCGAGATCTGTCTGTTCGCGTTCGGCGAAGACGCCGGCTGCGGTTTCAAGCGCATCGCGGTCACGCTTCAGCTTGTGATACTCGGGCGACAGAGTTGCGAGTTGGATCTGCCGCACCTCCGCCTCGGCCTTTTGTCGGGCGAGTTCCTGGGAGCGACCGGCATGCGCGTCGATGCTGGCTTGCGCGTTCCAAAGCTCGGTCTCGATGGCCTGATAGGTCGGGTTGGGGCCAACACGTCGCAACCCTCCGGCGGGGGCTGACCCGAGGAAGCCCTCAAGCTGCGAAATGCGACGCTCCAGATCTTGAACAACGCGACTTTCGGGCTTGTACCGAGTCAGAAGCTGTTCGCGCTCCAGACGCAGGCTGTAAAGATCCTGGGCGGATGTGCTCTCGGTGTAGAGATCGATCTGTTTGGGCGCCACGGCGATCTGCCGGCGCAAACCCGTCAGGCGACCCTCGGCTTCCCGCAACGACGCCTGCACGCTGGAGAGTTCGTCGGACAGCGAACCAAAAAGGCGCGTCACGGCCTCCAGCTCCGCCGTGAAGTCGCTGATCCGATGCTGGGCGAGAAACGCCCGCATTGCCAGGTCGGAAGCTTTCAGCCGCTCCTCGATCGCCGTTCGCTGGCCGCCGAGACCGCCGCCCTGCCCGCCACTCAGCACCTCGCGGCGGTAATCGACATATGTCCCGACGAACACGTTCAGGGTTTCGGCCGCCAGCTGGGGGTTCGCGTGCGCGAAGGTGAGCTTGAGAATTGACGATCTGGGGCCGGACCACGCACCAAAATCTCTTGCGAAGGTCTCAAGCGCTCGCTGCTCGACGACGTATTTTCGACCGGGCTGTGCGCGCAGCGCCGCTTCCGCGATCCTGGGATAGAGGCGGCTCAAACCGATCCGGCCGATCACTCGCTCGGCGATGACCGGCGAGCGCGCAAGTTCCGCCTCGGCCTGGAGGACCTCCTCCTGTTGCGGAAAAGCGCCGCGCCCGGCCTCGCCGATCACGGGATCAAAAACATACTCCTGGCCAAGCGTCACCAGAATGCGCGAGCTCGCGACATACTTGGTCGGGAACGCCAGGGCGACTGCGACCGCCGCAAGCAGGAGGGGGAGAAAAACGAGAAGCATCAACCATTTGAGTCGCCAAAGTTGAAGCGCCACATCGGCTGGCCGCAATCGAGGCCGAAGGCGCATGCGGGGCGCGGGCTCGCGCGATGCCGCAGCATCGGCTTCCGCGCGTTCATTCCATGCGTCCACGCTCAAGGGCGAATCCCGGGTTGCCGTCAGCACACTTGGCTTCTTGCCGTTAACAACGGATTATCCATTCCCGGCCAGAGAATCCGGCATGTCGCGCGCGCACCTGCAATTCCTTGGCTGCCTCGCCGGCCTCGGAGCCGTGTCGGGATGCATGGGCACGCCCTTGCCAGCCAATGCTCCCGATTTTCCCGTCGCCGCCTATCCCGAGTGGACAGCGGCCGACAGCGAGTACCGCTTCTATCCCGGTGACCAGCTGAAAATCGATGTAAGGACAGCGCCGGAACTCAGCGCAGAGCTGACGATCGGTCCAGATGGCCGGGTCAGTCTGCCGACGTTCGGCCCGGTGATGGCCGCATACTACACGGCTTCGGAGCTGCGCGCCCTGTTCGAAGCAGTCTATGGGCGGGAGCTGCTTGATCCATCCCTGACGGTGACCCCGACAGAATTTGGATCCCAGAAGATATTCGTCGGCGGCGAGGTGAAGTCCCCCGGCGTCTTTGAACTCCCCGGGGAGATCGATCCCCTGCAGGCCATTGTCCTCGCCGGCGGATGGACCGACGACGCCAAGCCGACCCAGGTCATCGTGCTGCGTCGGGCGTCCGGCGGCCGGTTGATGACGCGTGTCGTCGATGTCCGCAACGGCCTCGCGAAACAGGCGCTCTACGATATTGGTCCCTTGAAACGGTTCGACGTTGTCTACGTGTCACGCAAGATCATTTCGGACGAGAACCTGTTCGTTCGGCAGTTCGTCCGTGATGCGCTGCCGATCGATTTCAGCCTCTTCTACGATGTGGCCAGGTTCTAGCGGGCTCGGTCCTGCAACGCCGCTCATGCCTACGAGCCAGGGCTTCGCGCGGCGATCTCGATCCCCTATTTGAGCATGATTGGTGAAACCCGCAGCAGCGCGCCCGGACATCCGGGACCGTGCGGATTGCCTGGACTTCTCTCGAGCTAACCAGACGGTTCGGTCCCGGTCCACAAGGCGCGGATGCTTGCAAGGTTCGGCGGCGCATCGCCCTTCCGAATGGAAATCTCGATGTCTTGCTACTTCAAGACGTCGCCGGAGGTGATCCGCTTGAGACTGATGTTGTGCGTCTGCGGGCCTTCCAGAGACCACTTCACATGGTCTGACGCGGCTTGCCTAATTGGCCTTCTTTATCCACTCGCGGGCGGCGCGCTGCGCCTTGACGACGTCGGCGGGGATCAACAGGTCGGCCATTTCCGTACGGCACATCTTGGCATCCATGTGTCCGCGCGAGGCCGCGAGATTGAACCATTTGTGCGCGGCGAGGAAATCGACCGCGACACCCATGCCGGTCGAATACACAAGTCCGAGGCGATAGAGTTCGTCGGCAGGGCAGTCTTTCGCGAGGCCCGTCTCGGGGGCTTCCAACTCGATGTCCGCATACGCCATTCTGGCATTCCTTGTTCGTGACGCCGGCCTGGCCCTTGTGAGCCCGCTTTGACGTTCACACACCCCGCCGCTTCTTTGGCGACAGGTGTTATTCAATAGAACAAGGTTTGCGGCGTGGTTAATACTGCAGGATTTTTGTTCTTAATTTGAGATTTATTTGGGTTTACAGACTTTCAGAGGTCTGAATCAGAACTGAATCGATAAGGCATAGCCTTCGCAACACAATCCTCTCACCCGCGCGCCTTCTGGCCGAACAGGATTTTCCGGGCCTCCTCGGCATCCTTGCCGTCGGCGCTCAGGGTCTGATTGCGCAATTCTTCGCCCAGCTTGAAGCCGGCGGCGAAACCGGGCCTCTCCCGGCAGAGGTTGAACCAGGCCCTTACGGCCGGGAAGGCGTCCAGATCCTGGCCCTGGTTTTTCCAGGGCACGATCCAGGGCCAGATGGCGAAGTCGGCGATGCTGAGTTTCCCGGCCACGAATTCCCGATCCTGCAAACGCGCGTTCAACACCCCGTAGAGGCGATTCGTCTCGTTGGTGTAGCGGTCCTGCCCGTATTTGAGCCTTGTCTCGTCGGGCTCGATCTTGGGCGCGTACTGCCGGAAATGATGGGTCTGCCCCGCCATGGGCCCAAGTCCGCCCATCTGCCACATCAGCCAGCTTTCGATTTCCGCCTGCTCGCGGGGGTTCGTCCCGCCGAAAGCGCCGGTCTTGCGAGCCAGATACTGGAGGATGGCCCCGCTTTCGAATATCGAGATCGGCTCACCGTCGGGTCCATCGGGATCGACGATCGCCGGCATTCGGTTATTGGGACTGATCGACAGGAAATCGGACTTGAACTGGTCGCCCTTGCCGATGTTCACGGGGATCATCGTGTAGCCGAGACCCATTTCCTCCAGCGCGATCGAGACCTTCCAGCCATTGGGTGTTGGCCAATAGTGCAGTTGGATCGGTTGGGTCACCGCGAAATCCTCCGTGATTTGATCCGGCGAACATGGCGGTCCCGAACTTCAGGCGCCAGACTGCGAACGCAGATACTCAACGACCTGCATCTGGAATCGAACGCCATGGCCACCGCCGACAACCATTTCGAGCCCATCAGCTATTTGCTTTCCAGACAGGACAAGCGCGGCTTCGCTCGCCAGCTTGGCCGGTCCGTTCGTGAAACCGGTTTCGCGGTCATCAACGACCATGGCCTCGACCCGACGGTTCTCGATCGCGGGGTGGCGGCCGCCCGGGCATTCTTCGCCCTGCCCGATCCGGTGAAGCGCTCTTACTTCGAGCCGGCCCTGTCAGGTCAGCGCGGTTACACGCCGTTCGGCGTCGAGGTGGCCAAGGGGGCCGTCAAGCACGACCTCAAGGAGTTCTGGCATGTCGGGCGCGAATTGCCTGAGGATGATCCGCAAAGAGCTGTCATGCCGGATAATCTCTACGTCGCCGAAATCCCTGGATGGAAGGCGACTACGGGGGCGATGTTCGACGCGCTCGATTCCCTTGGCGTCGATATTCTCTCCGCCATCGCCCTCGATCTCGATCTGCCACCGCGGTTTTTCGACGACAGTGTCCGCAACGGAAATTCGATCCTCCGCATGCTGCATTACCCGGCCCAGCCAGCGCCGCCGGCGGAGGGGTCGGTGCGCGCCGGGGCCCACGAAGACATCAATGTGATCACCCTTCTCCTCGGCGCCGAGGAAGGCGGTCTTGAGGTCCGCCACCGCAACGGCCAATGGCTGGGCGTGAACCCGCCGCCCGGGTCTCTTGTCGTGAATATCGGAGACATGCTGCAGCGCCAGACGAACAACGTGCTGCCGTCCACGTCCCACCGGGTGGTCAACCCAAAGCCGGAGCGCTCCCGCTTTGCGCGGTATTCGACGCCCTACTTCCTGCACTTCCGGCCGGATTACGAGATTCGGACCCTGCCCGGCTGCATGGGTTCCGATCGGCCCGATCTTTATCCCGAACCCATCAATGCGCAGGATTTCCTCTTGCAACGTCTGAAGGAAATCGGCCTGAAAAAGTGAGGCCGCTTGATCGGTCCACCTATCAATGCGCGTCGGAATGGACGCGCGCTGCTTCAACTCGCGCGCCGCACGGTTTTCAGCGCTTCCCAGCGCTCGCGCTCCAGTTCCCAATACAAGGATGGACGTGTTGTGCCATCTGGCCGCACCGCCAGGACCTCACCCATCCGCACCATGCCGAGGCGGGCGTTGATGCGGATAGAGCGGTCATTGTCGAGCGCCGTCGTCTGGCAGATCCTATCGACGCGAAGATGATCGAGGCACCATTCCACGGCGGCAAGGCCGCAAGCGCCTCCAAAGCCCCGGCCCTGTCGTTCGGGCTTGACCGCGCCGCCGAACTTGCACGCCGACCAGTGCGGCCACAATTCCACGTCGAAATAGGCCGTCGCCTCACCAGCCGGGTTAAGCGAGACAAACAACACGCCTGCGCCGCGGCTGCGCTGCTCCAGATGATCGTCGATAAAGGCAGCCATCGTCTCGGTGGTGATAGGATTAGGGAGTGTATAGATCCAGGGCGCAATGCTTGGGTCGGAAAGCAATCGCGACAGGGCCGCAGCATCTCCCGGCGTCGCGACCCGCGCGCCGGCTATCCGACCCCCCATCAACTCCGTCGTGCGAACGAAATTCCGCAGCCGGTCTTGCTCGTGAATTGGAACGACGCTCCGCGTTTTGGGGATCTCGCCCAATCAAGCCTCCAACCTACCAAATGCAACCTGAGATTGCATTTCAGATCACGGCATCGCTGGAAAAGCAATCGCGGGTGTTGGGCGGTTCACTCGAGAGCGGGCTAGACGCGCGAGTGGAGATCGACGCGGTCGCCGCCGCGCATCCGGGAAAGGGCGTTCAGCATTTTCCAGCGACCGTTGGAGCGATTGACAAAAGGCCGCACCACTGGAGTAAGACCGAATTTCATCAGAAAAACGCTGGTCGCCGGTGTCGCATAACCGTCAAGATCAAACGCGCGGCCACCGGCGCGGGCATGACCGACGCTCTCAATTATGGCGAGGCTGTTGGCGTCATTGGCCCCCGACGCGGGATCGCGCGCCGTGAGCCAGTAATAGGCGTGAGTGGCGTCCCAGACCAGGATGGCGGCGGCGACATCCTTCAGACCTTCCGCAGCGATGAAAACAATGTCGGCCCTGCCGCGGTCGCGCGCGGCGCTGAAGATGCGGCCGAGCGTTGCATAGTCAATCTGGTTGACGGCTCCGAATTCGAGGGCGTGCAGCCGGATGAAGCGTTCGATGTCGCCGCTCCAGGTCGCTTCGTAGTTGCGGCGCGCCTTGGCGATGACGTTGCGGGTCTTCCGGTGCGCGTCTTCCAGCAAGGCTTCCGGCGTCAGGCCGGTCTTGCCGCGATAGGTGAAGGTGTGGGTGACGGCGCAGCCGTTGTGGACGAAGCCCTGCAGACTGGGACAGCCCGGATCGAGCGTCGTCTCGAAGCGGTCATGCGGCGGCAGCTTGTCCATCAATTCGCCGACGACGCTCAGCGCGTTGAGAGCGCGACTGACCGGCCTGTCGCCCAGGGGCGCCAGAAATGGGCTCATGGTCCGCGTGAGCGGCGGCATGGTCAGGTAGGTCAGTCCAAATCGCCGCCGCCGATGAAAGTGCAAGACGCCCTGCGTTACGCCATCGCGCACGACGGCGACATGCTCCACGTCACCGGGCGCCGCTGCGTCCAGCCACCAATCCTCGCCAAAGATGCTGGACCGCAGCTCCACACTTTCCCCGGAAATTCAGTGGTGAGAGTCGATTGTTCGGTAGATCAACGTGTCTGCGTCCGACTGGGCGAGATGTTGCGTTAACCCCAAACTCTGCAAGGCAGAAGCCAAATCGGCGTTGCACGCGATCATTCCGGCCCGACGCGGCCTCGGGTCCGTTTGACATTTGACTTGCGGGCCTTCCCCTCAAGCCGCTTTTCCTTCGCCGCCTTGCTGGGCTTGGTCGGCACGCGCCGCTTGGGCTTCACCAGCGCCTTGACAAGCAAATCCAGGAGCCGCTCTCGCGCCTCCTCCCGATTGCGCGGCTGGGACCGGTGCGTCTGGACAAAGAGGACAATCTCCCCCTCGGCCGTGAGGCGCGAGGCCAAAGCCCTGCGGATCCGCCATTTCTCTTCATCGTCGAACGCCGCCGATGTCTTGACGTTGAAGCGCAACTGCACGGCGCTCGCCACCTTGTTGACGTTCTGGCCGCCGGGCCCGCCAGCCGTCACGAACTTCTCTTCCAGCTCGCCTTCGATCCGTTCGATGGTAAAGGGCGCAGGACCGGTCACCGCGTCGGGCCGGATTCCGGGCGGTTGAGGCGAGCGATCAGGCTGGACGTATCCCACCGCCCACCGCCCTCGGCTTGCACATCCGCATAGAACTGATCGACCAGCGCCGTAACGGGCGTCGAAGCGCCCGACTCTCTGGCCTCCGCCAGAGCGATGCGCAGATCTTTGCGCATCCAGTCCACCGCGAAACCGAATTCGAACCGGCCTTCGATCATGGATTTCCAGCGGTTCTCAAGCTGCCAGCTTTGCGCAGCGCCCTTGGAAATCGCCTCGATCACCTTGGCTTCGTCCAGTCTGGAGCGGCGCGCGAAGTGCAGACCCTCGGCCAGTCCCTGAACGACGCCGGCGATGCAGATCTGGTTGACCGATTTCGCCAGCTGGCCGTCGCCGCTGCCGCCGATCCGTGTGATCTGCTTGGCGTAGGCGTTGATCACCGGCCCGGCCCTTGTGAACGCCGCCTCATCGCCGCCCACCATGACGGTGAGCTGTCCGTTCTCGGCGCCCGCCTGCCCGCCCGAAACCGGCGCGTCCAGAAATCGGGCGCCGCGCGCTTCGCATCGTGCCGCAAGCCGGCGCGCGAGACCGGCGGACCCGGTCGTATGATCGATCACGACCATGCCCTCGGCAACGGCGACTTCGATGTCGCCGAACACCGCCTCGACATCGGGATCGTCGCCGAGGCAAAGCAGGACAAACTCGGCGCCGACGATCGCCTGCGACGCGCTTGACGCCGGGAGGCCCAAGCCGCCCGCCGCCCTCCACGCCTCGACCCGGCCTGGCGAGCGATTCCAGACCGTCACCGTGTGACCCTTGGCGCCTAGATGCCGGGCCATCGGTCCGCCCATGGCGCCCAAGCCAAGATAGGCGCACGTCGCCATGCTCAGTCTCCTGTCGTCAGCTTGACGTAACGGCCGCGAAAGAACCCCAGCGCGTTGAGGTCCGGGTCCGCGCGATGGGCCGCGACATCTCCGAAAATGACCTCGTGATCGCCCATCGTCACGCGCTGCCTCAACCGGCAGTCGAGGCTCGCCACCGCAGCCGCGAGAATGGGTGCTCCGGTCGCAAGCGTCACGATCTGCTCCGGCGGAATGATGCGATCGCCGCGCGCCGAAAATTGGCGCGCAAGCGATTCATCTCCCGAGTGCAGGATGTTGAGGGAGAATGTCTCGGCCCCGGCAAAGACCGGAAACGCCGCCGACGTGTCCGCCAGACACCAGAGTACGATCGGCGGACGAAGCGATACGGATGTCAGTGAGTTGATGATGAGCCCGTGTGCCCGTCCCGTCCCATCGTGCGCCGCAACCAGCGCGACGCCAGTGCCAAACCCGCTGAGCGCGCGCCTGTAGGCGGCGGGATCGAAATCGGCGTCCTCGCCAAAGGAGGCGCCGGCAGGTTCGCCATCGTCGGTCATGCACCCGGCCTTAACCGTATCCCGTCTAGAAATCACCTTCGAAAAGCGAATTCGCTGCGTCCGCCGTCCCGTCGCCATCCACCTTGAGACCTTCGCCGACATGAGCGCGAACAAGCCAGTCGTCATCAAGAAAGTGAAGAAGGTCGTCGGCGGCGGCCATCACGGCGGCGCATGGAAAGTCGCCTACGCCGACTTCGTGACGGCGATGATGGCATTCTTCCTGCTGATGTGGCTGATCAACACGACCTCGCCCGAACAGAAGCGCGGCATCGCGGACTATTTTGCTCCCGCCAGCGTCTCGCGCTCGACTCAGGGCTCCGACGGCCTGCTGGGCGGCACGGCCTTTCAGGAAGACGGCGCGAGATCCTCCGGCTCCAACCGCCCGATCATGGAGACGCAGCAGGCCGACAGCCGCCGGCGAAACGCCAAGGGGGGCGGCGAGGGCGAAGGCAGGGCGGGCGAGGGAGACGCTTCCGCCGAGGCGCTGGCCAAAGCCCTCGCCCGGCGCGCCGAGGGCTCCGAGTTCGCGAGCGCCGAGGCGTCCCTGCGCCAGGCGCTTGAGGACATGCCCGATCTTGCCGAACTCTCCCGCCACCTGATCATCGATCAGACGCCTGAGGGCCTGCGCATTCAGCTGGTCGATCAGGAGGGTCGCGCCATGTTCGCCGGTTCCTCTGCGGAGCCCCTGCCCCGCACCCAGCGACTGCTGGAAGCCGTCGCCCAAGTCATCGAGAATCTGCCGAACCGGATCAGCATTTCAGGGCACACCGACACCGCCGCGCCCTCGCGCGCCGGCTATTCGAACTGGGAATTGTCCGGCGACCGGGCGCACGCGGCCCGGCGCATCCTCGAAGCTCGCGGCGTCGATAATGACCGCATCTTTCAGGTCACCGCCAAGGCCGCTTCCGAGCCGCTGTATCCGGACGACGCTGATCTCCCCGCAAACCGCAGGATCAGCGTTGTGCTGTTGCGCGAAGCGCCCGTGATGCCTGCGGATCACGCGCTCTAGGTTGACGCGACTCGCCGTACGCCGTGTCAACCATTTATTCCCTCTGGCGCTTTTGCCCGGGCGGCGCCTAGAGTCGTCACAGCATGAAGGAAGCGGACAACATCCAGATCGTCCCGGCGGATTTTGTCCGCAGGATGAAGTTTTACCTCACCTCGCCCCAGCCCTGCCCCTATTTGCCGGGCCAGATGGAGCGGAAGGTGTTTGCGAATCTGGCTGTCGACGGCGCCGTCAATCTGAACGACAGTCTCACCCGCTCCGGCTTCCGCCGTTCACAGACCATCGCCTACCGCCCTGCCTGCGCGACCTGCGGCGCCTGCCGCTCCGTCCGGATCGACGTCGCCCGGTTCACCATGACGCGACGCTGGAAACGGGTGCTCGCCCGCAACGAAATGCTTCTGCGCGAGCCCTGTCACGCCCGCGCCAGCCGCGAACAGTTCCGCCTGCTCAAACGATATCTCAGCGATCGCCATCCCGGCGGCGGCATGACCGAAATGGAGCTGCGGGACTATGCCGGTATGGTCGACGCCAGCCCGGTGCGAACAGTCGTCTTCGAATACCGCAACGCGCGCGGCCCGGATGCCGACCCGGATCAGGAAGGAGACCTGCAGGCCGCCGCTCTGACCGATGTTCTGAGAGATGGATTGTCGATGGTCTACAGCTTCTACCGACCAGAACTCGGCTCCAGAAGCGTCGGCGCCTACATGGTTTTGGACCATATCCGTTTCGCGGTCGAGCTTGGCTTGCCGTTCGTCTACCTCGGCTACTGGGTCAAGGGTTCCGACAAGATGGGCTACAAGGCGGACTTCATGCCCCTCGAAGTCTTTGACAACGACGCATGGCGGCCCCTGCGTCACGACGAGCTCTGATCGGCGTTCGGACACTCTTTCAACCCACCACGGTTGGACCCGGCCGATCGCGTCCCTCCAGCATCAATTCCATGTGGACGTCCGCCCGGGCGTAGGGCGAAGGCGGCGCATCGACCAAGCTAGTGAACCCGGCGTCCGCATAAAGTCCTCGCGCTACCTTCAGAAGGGAGCTTGTTTCAAGATAGATACGGCGGGCGCCAATGGCCCGGGCCTCGTCCAGCGCCGCCGCGATCAATCGCCGTCCCAGCCCGCGCCCCTGAACCTTTGGACGGACACCCATCTTCGCCAGTTCGAGCGTCCCGTCCTCCATCACGATGAGGGCCACGCAGCCGACCGCTTCGACGCCTTCCACGGCCATCAGAATCGCTCCGCCCGTGTCGAGAATGGTTTCCTGGGGGCGATCGAGAACGCGCCGATCCTTGGCCTCGACGATGAAATATCGCCTGATCCACTCCAGATTGATGTCGCGGAACGCTTCCTCGTCCCCTGGTGCAAAAGGGCGGATCAGGATGGGATCGCTCACGCCGGGCGCGCCAGGTTAGAACTTCACTTCCGGCGCGACATTCAGCTCGGCGCGGGCGGCATCGCCGACGTCAAAGAATTCCCGCTTGGTGAAGCCGCCGCCGCCAGCGATGACCGACGCCGGGAACTGCTCGATCGCCGTGTTGTATTCGCCGACCGAGGAATTGTAGAACCGCCGCGCCGCCGCGACCTTATCCTCGATCGAGGCCAGCTCGGTCTGAAGCTGCACGAAGTTCTGGCTGGCCTTGAGGTCCGGATACGCCTCGGCCAGAGCAAAAATTCTGCCGAGCGCCGAAGACACCTGCGCCTCGGCCGCACCGATGGCTGCGGGGCCTGATGCGCTGGCCGCCGCATTGCGCGCCGCGATCACCGCATCCAGCGTTGTCTTTTCGTGTGCCGCATACCCCTTGACCGTCTCGACGAGGTTGGGAATCAGCTCGCGCCGGAGTTTCAGCTGGACGTCGATGCCGGAGAACGCCTCGTTCACCATCTGACGCTTGGCCACCAGCCCGTTGTAGATGCTGATGATGACGACGACGACCAGCGCCAGAACGCCCAAGCCAATGTAAACCGGAAGCATCGCCGCCCCTCTTCATCCGCCCGTCCGAATCCCAGACCCAAGCGAACCTACAGCAAGCGTGGCGTGGGTCCAGAGCCAGCGCCGCCAGATCAGCGCCAAGCACACGGTGAGCGGATTGCCGATCCAGCTTGGGCGAAGACTACCCCGCGAAGCGCCCATTGCGGTTGAACCCTTTGGGCGCCATCCGTCCCGACTGTGCGCGCTTGCCGACCCAGTCCTTCCAGTCGGCATGCTGCATCTGACGCCCGGCGGCGTCGCTCCACGAAAAGCCTTCGGCCTTTGAGAACGTCGCAGCGTCGAGCAGTCCGCCATCCTTGTAGGATTGCAGGCGAACCCCCTTGCCGCGCGCCATTTCCGGCAGTTCGCCAACCTTGAAGAACAGCAGCTTGCGGTTGTCGCCGATGACGGCGACATGATCGCCATTGGCCTGCGCGCAGACCGCCAGCGCATCCTTGGCGCCGGTCGACATGATGATCTTGCCCTTGCGCGTGGACGACACGAGCTCCGCGTCCGGGACGATGAACCCATAGCCTTGGGCCGAGGCGAGCAGCCGCTTGATCCCGGTCTCGGGAACGAACATCTCGACGATCGTTTCTACCTCCGGAAGCTCCAGCTGCAACCGGATTGGTTCGCCATGGCCGCGCCCTCCGGGAAGCTTGTCGGCGCCCAGCGTGAACGCCCGGCCGCCCGAAGCCATCAGCACGACCTTGTCCGTCGTCTGGCATTCGAGCGCGAAAAGGAACTCGTCGCCTTCCTTGAACCTTACCGCATCGAGCTTCTGGCCGTGGCCCTTCAGCGCCCGGATCCAGCCCATGGCCGACAGAACGACCGTTACCGGCTCCTTGACGATCAGCGCTTCCATCGCCGCCGAATCATCGACCTCCACGGCTTCTCCGAACAGCGAGCGCCGGGACCCAAGCGCTGGTTTCTCGCCAAACACCTCGCGCGCCGCCTTCAGCTGCCGTTTGACCTCTGTCCACTGCCGGTTGGCGGATTGAAGCAGCGCCGTGATCCCTTCCCGCTCGGCGGAGAGCGCGTTGTGCTCGCCCTTGATCTCGATCTCCTCGAGCTTGCGGAGCGCCCGCAGGCGCATGTTGAGGATCGCCTCGACCTGCAATTCCGACAGCTTGAACTTCCGGATCATCACCGCCTTGGGATCGTTCTCGTAGCGGATGATCCGGATCACCTCATCGATGTTGAGATAGGCTTTCAGAAAGCCGTCGAGAATTTCGAGCCGCCGCTCGATCTTTTCCAGCCTGAACCTGTTGCGGCGGACAACGACGTCGCGCCTGTGGTCCAGATACGATCTGAGCACTTCCTTGAGGCCCATCACCCTGGGCACGCCCCTGTCGAGCACATTCATGTTGATGGGAAAGCGCGTTTCGAGTTCGCACTGACGGAACAGGCTCGCCATCATCACGTCCGGGTCGATGGTCCGCGATTTCGGCGTCAGCACGACGCGCACATCCTCCGCGCTTTCGTCCATCGCATCTTCGAGCAATGGCGCTTTCTTGGTCTCGATCAGCTCGGCGAGCCGCTCCATCAGCTTGGACTTTTGCACCTGATATGGAATCTCGGTGACGATGATGCGCCACATGCCGCGACCCATGTCTTCCTTGCGCCATCTGGCGCGAACGCGGGCGCCGCCGCGGCCTGTCACATAGGCTTCCCGCAGCGACTCCCTCGATTCGACGATCGTGCCGCCCGTCGGAAAATCAGGACCGGGCACAATGGCCATGAGGTCGTCGATCGTCGCCTTGGGATTGTCCACGAGGTAGATCGCGGCGTCGATGCACTCCAGCGGGTTGTGCGGCGGAATGGAGCACGCCATTCCGACCGCAATGCCGGACGCGCCATTGATCAGCAGATTGGGAAAGCCGGCTGCGAGGACAACCGGCTCCCTATTGTTGCCGTCATAGGTGTCGCGGTAATCGACCGCGTCCTCGTCCAGGCCCTCAAGCAGTAGCATGGCCGCCGGGGTAAGCCTGCTTTCCGTGTACCGGAACGCGGCGGGCGAATCGCCGTCGATGTTTCCGAAATTCCCTTGTCCATCGATCAGCGGCGCGCGGGTGTTAAAGTCCTGCGCCAGCCGCACGAGCGCGTCGTAGATCGACTGGTCGCCATGCGGATGATACTTCGCCATCACCTCGCCGGTCACGGCGGCGCATTTCCGGAACGGCCCGTCCGGGACAAGATTGATGGTCCTCATCGCGTAGAGCACGCGGCGGTGCACCGGCTTCAGCCCGTCCCGCACATCGGGCAAGGCGCGCGACGTGATCGTCGAGAGCGCGTAGGCGAGATAGCGCCGGGCCAGCGCCTCGGCCATAGGCTCATCGACGACGTGACCGGCGCCGCCCCGGCCGCGGCCATCCTCGATTACCTTGTCGTCGCTCATCGCAAATCCTCAGGTCTCACATCGAATGTCGCGCTGCTCGCCACGTCTGCCCGCGAAGGCTGTGACCCGGTCGATCAGACAGGCCCGTCCGCTCCAGACTCACCCGCCGGAATCACCCGACTCCCCCCGCAGACTCGCCCTGCCCGTTCGAGCCGGTCAATCATCAGATAGCGCGCCTCCGGCACGGGCTTGTTGAGATCTGCAAACAGCCGCCGAGACAGGAAATAACCCGTTAACCGAAAGCCGGCCGCGATATCCACAGGTCCCGCCGGCGCGGCCGCATCAACCAGGAATTGGGGCAGCGTCAGCAGCTTGGCGAGATATTCCCCCGCCTCGCTCCCCCGCACCGCCCGGCCGGACGTCGGACTCACATGCGTCAGCCCGTCATTGGCGCCGGAAATTGCGCAGCGCGACAGGTCCAGTCCAAACCCCATGATTGACAGAAGTCCGACTTCCCAGCGCACGAACAGCGCCGGCCACACATCGGGCGCGGACAGTGCATCCAGCAACGTCTCGGCAGCGTCGAACAGGGCGGGCTTCGCTTCACCCTCAGGCGTCGCCGCCATCAGCATTTCCGCAACCGCCGACAGTGCCGCCAGTGTCTCGGCATCCGCTAGATGAATGGCCGACCTCTCCGCTTCAGGCTCCGCCGTCGCAAAGAATCCGAGGCTATCTTCCCCCCGCGCCCGCCACGTCACCGCCAGCGTGTTTCCCGGCTGCAGCACCGCGCGCTTGGCGCGGCTGGCGCCGCCATAGACCAGTCCCCGTCTCCGGCCTTGGGTCTGTCCGAACACATCGAGGATCGCCGCCGTCTCCCCGAAACGCCTGAGGCCCAGCGCGATCGCCCGATCGGTCCATTCCGCCATCAGCGTAGCTCCAGCAGGGACGCACCGCTCTCAAGCTCCTCGACAATGCGGTCCCAGACCTCGCCGAACCGCGACATGAGGTGCACATTGCTGCAATTGCCCAGCCTCACCCACACAATCTGGGGACTGCCAATTCCTATCAAGGCTTGGCTGAAATCCCCGTCCCTTGAAATGATCGCCGCGCCCATGCGGCGCGCCTCACGCCAGATGACCCTGTCATCCGCTTCAGCCAACCCAAGGTCCTTGATGTGCGCCGCTTCATGACCGCGCGATCTTATGAACGCCACCAGCGAACGGGGCAGCTGCTGATCGATCAGGAATTTCACTCAGCCGCCAACACCGGGTGGCTCACCGCCATCGAGGCGTAAGCCAATGCGGCCGCGATATCCTCTGCCTCGAGTTCGTCGTAGTCGGCCAGAATCTCGCTCTGGGTCATCCCACCCGACAACATATCGAGGATATCCATGACGCGAATCCGCATGCCCCGGATGCAAGGCCGGCCGCCGCATTGCGCAGGATTGACGGTGATGCGGGAAAGCAGCTCACTCATCCGCCATTTCTATCTTGCTTTCCGAAGCGCGTCACGCGGCCCGCGTCTTCTCCCTGGACATGCGCGCTTTCAGGAAACCCGCAATGCCCGCCGCGATCTGTTCCTGCGCCGGCCGTCGTACCCTTGCGTCCAGCGAACCGAGGCGAGAGAAGGCCGTCGGCGGCACGCCTTCCACAGCCTCGAAGATTGACTGCTGGTGCTTGAGCGTGGCCGCCGCCGCCTGCTCCCCGGCGAGTTCGAGTTCCGCGGTCACGCGCATCGAAAGCCGAACCAGTCCCATTCCCGGGCCGGTCTTGCCTGTTGACAACATGGACCTCAGATCCGGCGGGAGTCGCTCGATAGAGGAAATCACATGGTCAAAGACGCTCGGCTGATACGACATGGCGCCACCTCCAACTGAGGTGTTGATAAAGTTTGAACAGAACAAGAACAAGCCCTGCGCTGCAAAATACTCGCGCGAAAGGCGCCTGCGGATCAGCCTGGCAATTTCCTCAGCCGATATTCGACCTTCGAACCCTGGGCGGTAAAAGCGCATTTTACCCAGCGGCCCTGCGCATCGTACCAGAAGTCCGCATCGAGATCGGACTTGACCAGAAAGCGCCGCGCCTCGATTTCTCCGGCGCCGACCCTCACCCGTTCAATGCCCTTGTCGATGACCGTCATGGGCAGCATCTCTCCGGTTTCCGTGGAAAGCATCGCCGGCTGGCGCATCTCCGCGATGTTCCAGTGCGTCGAGGGGATCAGAAGGCCTGGCCTCACGCCCTGGAACGCCGAGCCGGCAATCCTGAGGCCGCCCTCGACCGCCCGCGCCGCGAAGTCCCGCCACTTGCCCTCATTCTTGGTGCGCGCGACGACCGTTTCCAGGCGACCGGCGATCCAGACTTCATTGACGGATTGCACATAATGGTAGGCGGTGATCGGCCCGAACGCGACCTTCAGCTCAATGTTCGATTCGATGGTCAGGGCCTCGCCGACCCGCTCGAAAGAGACAAGGTGGGTGCCAAACCGCTCCCCGTTGCGATACACGTCGAAGGCGAGAGTGTCGCCAGTCTGAGGCCGCCATTCGGCGCTCTGGGCCGATATCGGCACAATCTGGGCGGCGGCCTGGCCTGCGCCGACGGTCAGCGCAGCAGCGAGGCACAGGCCTCCGAGGACGCTCCTCGCCGTGGTTCGCGACCGGACAAGACTTCGTGGCCAGACCGGCCCCATCAGGCGGCGTCTTTCATCTTGCCGGCGCCGAACCCGAACATCCCGAGAAACCCAAGCAGGGGCCGCCCCGGTTCTGCGGCGATGAGGCAGACGCAAGGCTTGTCGCCCACCGCGCGCGGTTCGTGCTTCATGCCCGGTTCCGCGAACGCAAGATCGCCTCTTTCGTAGACGCCAAATTCATCGGCGAACGTCCCGACCAGCACCACGGTCACATCGCGCCGGCCATGGCCATGCTGCGGCGCTCGCTCGCCCGGATCGAGGCGCAACAGATTTGCGAGGGGAAGGTCCGTGCGCAGGGTCATTACGCCGAACAGGTTGCGCCGCCACGGAAGGCTGATGAGATCGGTATTGATGAAGCGGACAAGTCTCGGATCAACTGGCGCGGCCGCCCGGTCTTCCGGCGCCCTCTCCGGAATGGAGTTAACGCTGGATTTCGCCAGCGATTCGCCCTTTGCGCGCTCCAGAAAGGCTCCGCCCACGGCGTCCAGAACAGCGGCATTTCGCCTTCCGTGCGTAGAAAGTGTTCTGTGGAGATCGGCCGCAAGTCGCTCTGCGGGAGGCAGCGCCCCGGCAGCGTAGTCCAACATGAAAGCTGAGTAGATATTGTCGTGCAAATGCATCGCCCCGCCCGTTGGCTTGGTCATTATAGCACGAATTACGCGAGTAGAGCGCCTCCGGATCAATCGCGGGCGGTAATTGATGTTGGTTCCCGATATCCCTAGTTGATACTGGTCCTATGAGGAAACGCCAATGGTCCTGAACAATGTTGTCGAGGCCATCGGCAACACGCCATTGATCCGGCTACGCAAGGCGTCGGAACTCACCGGAGCCAACATTTACGGCAAGGCGGAGTTTCTTAATCCTGGTCAATCGGTGAAGGATCGGGCGGCGCTCGGCATGATACGCGACGCCGAACGGTCGGGCGTGCTGCGCCCCGGCGGCGTGATTGTGGAAGGCACGGCCGGCAATACAGGCATCGGCCTTGCCGTCGTCGGCAACGCGCTTGGCTATCGGACCGTCATTGTCATGCCGCGCACCCAGTCGCAAGAGAAGAAGGATGCGGTCAGATCGCTCGGTGCTAAACTGGTGGAGGTTGACGCCGTCCCCTACGCCAATCCCAACCACTATGTCAGGTATTCGCAGCGTCTGTCCGAGGAACTGGCCCGATCCGAGCCCAACGGCGCTGCTTGGGCGAACCAGTTTGACAACACCGCCAACCGCCAGGCGCACTACGACACGACCGGCCCGGAAATCTGGCGGCAAACCGAGGGCAAGGTGGACGGTTTTGTCTGCGCGGTCGGCTCGGGCGGCACGCTTGGGGGCGTGTCGATGGCGCTCAAGGAACGAAACGCCAATGTCCGCATCGCGCTCGCCGACCCGGGCGGCGCGTCACTCTACAGCTATTACAAGACGGGAGAACTGAAGGCGGAAGGCGCCTCCATCACCGAGGGGATCGGCCAGGGCCGCATCACGGCCAATCTGGAGGGCGTCGCCGTGGATGACGCCTTCCGGATTGGCGACGATGAAGCGCTCCGGATCATCTTTGACCTGACGCGCGACGAAGGCATGTGTCTGGGCGGATCGTCCGGAATCAACATCGCAGGCGCCATGGCCCTGGCGCGCGATCTAGGGGTGGGCTCCACGGTCGTGACGATCCTGTGCGATTATGGCAACCGGTATCTCTCGAAGCTCTACAACGGGGCGTATCTGAGGGAAAAAGGACTGCCCACCCCCGACTGGTACGAAGGCTGAGGCGTCAGCCCAGCAGGCGCAGAACCAGATAGCCCACACCTGCCCAGAACAACCCGCAGAACAGGATTACGCTGACCGTCACCTTCCACGCGGGCCATTTGTCAGTATCGAGCGCTGGTTCCGTCTGCGCCAGCGGCCGTGCTTCAGATGGATCAGACGCTGGCGCGCCATCCTTGTAGGAAGACGGCAGCAGGGAAGCCTGGGATGTCCGAGCGTCCAGCCAAAAATCTCCTGGAGACGAGGCGGAAAAAGCCGTCATGAGTCGTTGCTTTCCCGTTCATCCTATCAGCAAGCTTCGCCCTTGCTCGTTAAAAAACAGTCAATGTATGAGTTTCAAAGTCTCAACATGATCTGAGTGAGACCAGCGTGTGACACTCGTCCTAATCACCTAACTCTCGATTCTCATAGACTGATGTATTCAACGCCGACGATGAATGGGAGTTCCTGTCGCCGCACACCAAGTGGGGGGCTTAGCTTCCGCATACTTTGCAATATCATGATATACTTGTAGACTACTTGCACGCTGGGTTCAGCGCCCCTCCTAATGGGATCAGCAGCGCGCCGTGGCAGTAAATGTGCCATTGGCGGAAGCAATTTCGCCTGAATGAATGTGCTTTATCTGCGCGTCAGCCCCACCCTGGCCCGCAGGGCAAACCAGATCAGCGCTCGAATGGCGGCAGGCGGGCCTAATAAGCTCCGGCGCCGAACAGCACGACCGGCGCTGCCTTCGCAAAAATTGTGATGTCGAGCCAGATCGACCATTCCCGAACGTACCGCACATCCATCGCGACCCGTTGGTCATAGGTCAGGCGGTTGCGGCCATTGACCTGCCACAGGCCCAGCACGCCGGGCCGAACGGCCGTGTAGTAATGGAAATCCGGGCCATAACGGAAGATCTCGTCTGACGTGATGGGACGCGGGCCGATGACCGACATTTCGTTGCGCAGAATGTTGACCAGCTGGGGAAGCTCATCAAGGCTGGTCTTGCGGAGGAAGCGGCCCAGCGGCGTGACGCGCGGATCGTTGCGGAGTTTCTGGTAACGCGCCCATTCCATGGCGGCGTTCGGGTCAGTCGCGAGAAGTCGTTCCAGCCGTTCGGCTGCATCGACCCGCATTGTGCGAAACTTGTAGCATTCGAAGACCCGTCCATTGAGTCCGCAACGACGCTGGGCGAACAGGGCCGGGCCGGGACTGGTGAGCCTGACGAGGATGGCGATGCACGCCATCAGGGGCAGCAGAAAAATCGCGGCGATCGACGCGATCAGGACATCCATCACACGCTTCACGCGACTGGCTTGCACCCGGTACGGGCTGACGTCGGTCAAGACGCCACTCCTCGCCGGTGCGATCCGGCCAGCCTCTACACCGGTGCCATTCTTCATGCCTAACCCCTGCTCGATCATCTGACCGAGCGACCTACGCAATACCCGGACCAGCCAGTCCGCCTTTCTCTCAGGGAGCGTCGCCGCCCCCTAGCTGCGTCAGGATCATCCGTCTTCAGACCGGTATGCTGCAGTGCGGCCACGGGCCCAAGGCTTGGAGCGATCGTTTCGCAGACTGACGACGGTATGATCGGAGATTCCGCCGCCCAACAACCCGATTCACCACGCGCGCGAGCGCCTTTGAGAGGAGCCGAGCCCGCCATTAACCGTCTGTCCGTCCCACTCTCGGACAGAATTGCTGCACTGCACAATCACAAAGCTGAAATGTCTGACCGTCCAGCTTGAGTCTTGATGGCGCGACGCGCGCCCGGCTCCCCGTTCGCCTTGCCCCTTAGGGCCGGCTTGGGCGGAAGCGACGTCTGGATTAACTTGTCGCCCTCGATTGATTCCAATTGGACAGCGGGCTGATCTAGGTGATTGGGAACGCGCAGCGCCAGAGCGACCTCTTGTCCGCCTGGACGCAGACAATTTGCCCTGAACTTTTGAGACAGAGCATCTTTATTCGGTCAAACTGATCAGTCTGATCGAAGGATGCTCTGGCGCACCGGCCAAGCGTCGAAAGGACCACACAGCGATGGCTGCGACGTTCACGCCGGAAATGCCTCTCGTCACGGCTCAGTGGCTGAAATCGCACATCGGCGCGCCCGACGTTAGGGTGCTGGACGCGACTTACGCCAGCACCTTCAAGCCGGGAGTGGCCCAAACCGGCAGACTGGCCTACGACGCCCATCACATACCAGGCGCCCGCTTCTTCGACATCGACCTCATCGCGGACCTCGGCAGCCCCTACCCCCACATGATGCCCCCGCCAGAGCAATTCGCCTCCCGCGTTCGGCGTCTGGGTCTTGGCGACGGGCATCGGATCGTTTGCTACGACCAGAATGCATACCTGGCGTCCGCCCGGGCCTGGTGGATGTTCCGCGCCATGGGCCATGGCGATGTCGCGGTGCTCGACGGAGGATTCGCCGCCTGGAAAGCCGCCGGCGGCCCGGTCGAGGATCTTCCCCCCACTGCATCCGCCGACCGGCATTTCACGGCGCGCTTTCGCGGCGGCCTTGTCCGCAATCTCGATCAGATGAAACAGGCGCAATCGACCGGCGCGCTGCAGATCGTGGACGCGCGGGCCGCAGCGCGGTTCAGGGGCGAAGTCGATGAACCTCGCGCCGGCCTTGCCCGTGGCCACATCCCTGGAGCGCTCAACGTGCCGTACACGACTCTCCTGCAGGAAGACGGACGGTTCAAATCACCCGAGGCGATCGCCGCAATCTTCGGAAATGCAGGGGTCAACCTGGCCAAACCCATCGTCAACACGTGCGGATCCGGTGTCACCGCAGCTATCCTGGCGCTGGCGGAGGCCATCGCCGGGAACGAGATGGCGGCCGTCTACGACGCATCCTGGTGCGAATGGGGGGCGCCGGACACGGGCGCGCCGATCGCGACCGCCTGAGGCAAACTGGGTCCAATCGGACTAAGGTTGCTCTAAACGTTTGAGATAGAGCATCTTTCTTGGGTCAAACGATCCAGTTTGATCGAAGGATGCTCCAATTGAGGCGGGTTGATCTGACGCCATGAGCGACGACCTCCAGCGCCTCGGCACTCGTCTTGCCCACGCGGGCCGCGACCGCCGCTTCACCGGAGGCGGCGTCAACCCGCAGGTCCAGCGCGTCTCGACCGTGCTTGTGGAGAAGGCTGCGGACCTCTACGCGCCTGGCGCATGGACCTATGGCCGCCATGGCGCGGGGACGCACGAGGCGCTCAAGCTGGCGCTGCGCGAGATCGAGGACGCGTCCTGGTGCGCCGTCGTCAGTTCCGGGCTGCTTGCCTGCACCGTGCCTGTTCTCGCTCTGGCGTCGCCCAACGCGCACATGCTGGTGACGGACGCCGTCTACGGGCCGACGCGGCGGTTCTGCAGCCGGATGCTGAGCCGCTGGAATTGCGAGGTCGAGTATTTTACCCCGGACATCGGACCCGGCATTCAGGATTTGCTCAGGCCCGAGACCGTGCTGGTGTTTCTTGAAAGCCCCGGGTCGATGACGTTCGAGATTTCCGACACGCCCGCGATCGCGGCCGTCGCGAGGGCGGCTGGGGTGCCTACAATCATGGACAATACCTGGGCTGCGGGTGTCTTCCACCGCCCGCTCGACCTCGGTGTCGATATCTCGGTTCAATCGACCAGCAAATACGTCGGCGGATGCGCCGATCTGCTGTCCGGCGCCATCGTCACCCGCAATGCCGGACTGGGCGCGCGCATGATGGAAACTATCGCCGACCTCGGGCTTTCGGTCACGGCTGACGACGCCTACCTCGTCCTGCGCGGACTTCGGTCGCTGACGACACGGCTCGACCGGCACCAGGCGTCGGGATTTGAAATCGCCCGCTGGCTCGCGGGGCGGCCCGAAGTGAGACGCGTCCTGCACCCGGGCCTTGAGACCAGCCCGCATCACGCCATCTGGAAGCGGGACTTCACCGGTGCGGCCGGCCTGTTTGGCGTCGTACTCAATCCGGTTCCGCGCGAAGGCGTGCATGCCTTTCTGAACGCGCTGAAGCTCTTCGGACTGGGATTCTCGTATGGCGGCTTTGAAAGCCTCGCCATCCACTGCGACCCCCAGCTCCAGCGCACCGTCGGCACGGTGGATCTGGGCGGTCCCCTGCTTCGGCTGAGCATTGGCCTGGAAGACCCCGTCGACCTTCGGGCGGACCTTGCGGCAGGTTTCGCCGCGATGGCCGCAGCCGGCGAAATCGGGAGCCCGCCTGGATCGACCTGAAACGGTCGATCGAAGGTTTTGCTAGGGGTAAAGCCTCAGAGTGACGCCGATGATGTTCTCGTCGAATGAGCGATCCCTGTTGACGCCGCTGGAATCCTGACTGCGGCGCGTAAAGGCGGCCTCAATCCGGGCATTGCGATTGAGCTTGTAGCCGACGCCGGCCGAAAAGTCGAAGCGATCGTCCTGACGGTCGATGTCCTGGAATTCGTCCTGGGTTCCCCGCGCTTCCCAGAAAAGGAGCACATTGCGCAGCAACTCATGGTCGCCGCGAACGGAGAGCGACGTGTTGGTAACCGTCGCGGACTGGGCGAGACCCGGGTCATAGATGGACCGAAGGCCACTGAAGGTCACGGTGGTCAGCTGGGTCGGAAACCATTTCAGGGTGGCGTTCACCGAAAGCCCGTCGGCGTTGACGCGCGATTTCTTCTCTTCCTGGATGTAGCCGACGGCTATGTCGCCCCGGAACGGCGCCCCGAACTCGAAATCGACGCCAGCCTGGACATTGGTGCGCGTTGCGTCACGGTCCGGGTTGGCGACCGAGCCGCGATCGTCAAAATCAATCTCCGTAACGTCGCCCTGCACGAAGACGGCAAGATCCGGCGAGGTGGCGTAAGAGGCGCGGCCATTGATGTAGGTCTGGGTATGGTCGCGGAAATCCTGGTCCAGCCGTGGGACCGGCACGGTCGGCGCGGTGGGGTCTCGAAAGGCCGCGACATCGTCGAAATCGTTCTGCGACTGACCGAGGCGCGCCACGACCGCGATCCGGTCGCGCTGGAAATCAGCCGAGACTTCCGCTCCGAAAATCGCATACTCGGTTGGCTCGGCCGCGTTGCTCTGCGAAGCCGGCGCATTGCGCTGCTCCGTGAAGCGGCCGCCGGTGACAGTTCCGCCAAACGAGAAGTCTCGCGTCACGTCCAGCCGCCCTCCGACAAAGGCGCTGGAGTCCGTGGCGGTCTCGGTATCCTGTTCGACATAGCTGCGATGCTCCGCCGATAAGCCTGCGGACAGCGCATGAACCGACCAATTGGTATTTGCCGTCAGCTGAGGCGCAACGGTCAGCACCGTGTCCCCGACCGCCCCGTTTTCCTGGGCGTAGATGTTGTCGCTGTAACGGGCGCCAAGACCGAGGCTGGAATTGACGTCAAGCGATCCGACGCGGACGGTTTCTGGATCGAAAGCAGGCTGCGGCCGCTCGGTGACTGCGACGTGCCGGGACCGGAAAAAGGAATTGCCGGATTGCTGCGCCAGCGCGGAGGGCGCCGCCACTCCCCACAACGCCAGGCTCAGCGCCAACGTCGAGAAACCGGTTTTCATGTCAATTTACCTTTCATGGCCGGGCGTTCTGGCGCTCGGCGAACGGTACGAACGCCCATCCGAGCAAGATCGGGGCCGCCGCGAAGTTTGAACCAGCCACTGGTCCCCATGACGCAATTGAGGCGCAAAGCCTTGCCTCCTGGTCAAGCCAATTCGCCTGGAGACAGGCAAGCTGCCCGACGCTGCGCCCTATCCGCGAGTGGCCGAGGCCCCTAGAAAAGCCGCTCCCGAATCCGGATCGTGTCTCCCGGCCGCACCACGGTTGACGGGGTCAGCGCGACTTCTCTTTCGAACGATCCGTCCGTGCTCTTGATGAACACCCGGCGCTTGTCGGCTCGGTAGGAGAAATCGCCCGCGCTGGCGATCGCGTTCATCACCGTCAGTCCCGATGTGTAGGGGTATTCCCCCGGCTTCTGAACCTCCCCCAGGATGTAATAGGGCCGGTAATTCATCACCTCGGCGCTGACCTGCGGATCGCGCACGAACCCGTCCTTCAGCCTGGTTTCGACCAACCTCTGCAGTTCGCGCAGGGTGAGGTTCTTGGCGCTGATTTCGCCGATGAGGGACATCGAAATGACCCCCTGCCCGTCCACCACGAATGTTCCTGAAAGGTTGTCCTCATTGAAAACCGTGATCTTGAGCTGATCGCCGGAGTCGAGCCTGTACTCCGCCAGTCCCGTCGCGGTCCCCTGCGCATCGGTAACGGCGGCGGCCTGGGACACGGCGTCGGGCGCGGCAGTCGATGAACAGCCGGCGATTGCGGCCAATCCCATGCCCGCCACCGCCAAGACCATCGCCTTGAGAACTTTCATCACCGCCTCCACCTTTTCACAGTCCGGACGCTGCGGACTCAAGCCACGGCCCCGTCATCAGGAATTCCACCCGGTCCCGTTCGAAACGCGCGGCCGTCAGACGCCCGCTCAGATAAGCGCCCGTGTCAATGCCGACCCTGCGTGAATCCTTGTAGGGGCGTTGCGCCGGTGTGTGTCCATGCACGATCACGGCCCCGAGCTGGCGGCGATCCTGCAGGAATTCCTCCCTGATCCAGAGCAGGTCCTGCTCGGTCTGCTGTTCGAGGGCGACGCCGGGCCTCACACCCGCATGCACGAACACATAATCGCCAATCCGCACGCTGAGGTCGAGACCGGAAAGAAAGTCGTGGTGATCGGCGGGCAGCGCCTTGCGCAGATCGGCGCAGGCCCGCGTCCATTCCTCTATGCTTGTGCGCGAGCGCGGCGGCCTCACCCCATAGGACACCAGCGTCTCGATGCCGCCGAACTCCCCCCAGCGAGGCCCGACCGCCGGGTTGTCAAGAAACTGAAGCATCGCCGCTTCATGGTTCCCTTTCAGGAAATGTGTCTCGAACGGGGACACCAGGGGTCCAAGTAAAGCGTCGATGACCTCCCTGGATTGAAACCCCCGGTCAACGTAGTCGCCCAGCAGGACGAGGATGGGGCGGCCTTCAAATCCACCCTGCTTGACGTCTTCGTTGAGTTCCACGAGCAGCCGGATCAACAGGTCAGCGCGGCCGTGGACATCGCCGATGGCGTAGATGCGCCGGCCGGCCGGAGCCTGAGCTAGATACCCGCGCGGGGTTGACCCATTGGTCTCCTGCCGAACCGCGCGTGGCTCGATGTTCAGGAACCCCTGCAACCGGATCGCGCGCGCCCGCCGCCAGAGATTGGCGGCGACATCCCGGATGCGCGAAAATCCGAAGTTCAACGCCAATCCCCACACACCGCGCCCCGAAGCGGGTCGCCGACTTCGACTCTTATCGCAAAGCAATCTGGACGCCATGTCCGGCGAGCGAAGGGGAAAAACGGCCCTGCACTGCGTCGTGGCCTCCGTCCTGCAGCGCAAATCACACCGCCGCATTTGACCCTGCGTCAGCCTCACGCCCGGTAGCGGCGGCGACTTGCAACGCGCGCATCAATGCGACATCAGCAGGTGATCGCATGTCAATCGGCGCCGGACGTCTGAACTCAAAAGGGAGATGAGGATGACGGCGATGACGGCGGCCATTGCGAACCTCAAGGGCGGGGTCGGCAAATCGACCACCACCGTCATGCTGGCGGACGGTCTCGCCTATTTCTACGGCATGACCGTGCTGGTCATCGACCTCGACCCTCAGGCCAACTCCAGCCAGATGCTGCTGACGGAGCGCGGTGTCCAGGCCGCTTCCGACCAGGGCAAGGGAACACACCACCTGCTCGCCGAGTTCGTGGCGGGCCGTCCCGCCGCCGCCAGCCCCTTCATCATGCCTAACGCCGTCACCCTGGAGGAGCTGCGGGTGGCGGAGGAACAGGATGAGCGACAGGGCTGGATTTCAATCCTGCCCGCGCATCCCCAGCTTCGACTCAGGGAACTGGGACTAGAGGAGGAATGGTACTCCCGCGCCGGCACGCCAACCACCCTATCCAACGCCCTGACGGCCTATTTTCGCACCGCCTTCGCACCACTCGAATTCCTCTACGACATCATTATCTTTGACTGCCCGCCCAACCTGTCTCCTCTGGCGCGAGCCGGGCTGTCGCTGAGCGACACCTTCCTCACGCCTACGATCGCGGACTCGGTATCGACTTGGGGCACGAAACAGTTTTCCGAATGGGTCGGAAAGAACATCGCGCCGGATCTGCCCAGTCGGAACTTCATTCTCATCACCCGTTTCCGCGACACCAGCTATGCTCGCCAGGTGGTCAGCGAGCTGCGCGACATCTACCTGAAGGACCGCTGGTTCGGACCGACCATTCCGGAGTCCGTCCACGTTCTCAAGGCGATGGATCGCGCGGCGCTCGACAGCTACGACACGTTCCGGGGCAAATACGGCCCCGTCAAAGGCGACGTCCGCCGGCTCGCGGAGCGCTTCACCGATTTCATGAGCCAGCGTACAGGCACGACATGGCGGAAGATCAGGGACTGACACCGGTCGAGTACATCGACCGCTTCTTCGACGAGTTGCGCGCCGAAGTCCGCGCCAACCCGAAGCTTGCCGCCCGCCTGGTCAAGGCGCTTGGCGGCAATGTGGTTTTCGAGAACGAGGTGAAGGCCGAGACCGCCAATCCCTACGCGCTGGCGGCCGACGGCAGGACCCGCTTCTACTCGGTCTTCGGCGCCATGAAGGCCGCTGAGGTGAAACGCATCCTGCGCGACCACAATCTTGCGACCAGCGTGGACGTCAAAGGAAAGTCGGGCGACCAATTACTCGATCTGTTGTTCGACCGGGCATTGGCGAAGGTCAGCGAACGCTCGTCCTCGCTCTTCAGGGAGGGCTAGAAAATATGTCCGCAGCGCTCGAAACCGCGAAGGCCTTCGAACAGATTCTCTACGCCGTCGATGACGGGATCGCCACCATCACCCTCAACCGGCCGGAGAAGCTGAATGCATTCACCGGCGTGATGCAGTTCGAGCTGATCGAGGCGTTCGACCGCGTCAACAGGGACGACGGAGTGCGTTGCGTCATCGTCACCGGCGCCGGCCGGGCCTTCTGCGCCGGCGCTGATCTTTCGGCAGGCGCAAAGACGTTTGACTACGAAGCGCGCGACGACCGCCCCGACCGCCAGGGCGTGGATCGCGGCGGGCAAATCGACTGGTCAAACCCGGCCATTCGTGACGGCGGCGGACAGGTGTCGCTGAAGATTTTCGACTGTCTCAAGCCTGTCATCGCCGCCGTCAACGGACCGGCGGTCGGCGTCGGCGGCACCATGCAGCTGCCGATGGATATCCGCATCGCATCGGACACTGCGAGGTTCGGCTTCGTCTTCACCCGCAGGGGCATCGTCCCCGAAGCCTGTTCAAGTTGGTTTCTGCCACGCGTCGTCGGCATCGCGACGGCCGCTGAATGGTGTTTCACGGGACGGGTCTTCGACGCGCCCGAGGCCCTCGCGCGCGGTCTCGTTTCGCAGGTCGTGAAACCGGAGGACCTCCTTGGCGCGGCGCGGGCTTTGGCGCGCGAGATCGCCGACAACACGTCCCCCGTGTCTGTCGCGCTGTCACGGCAGATGCTGTGGCGCATGCTGGGGGCCGATCATCCCATGGAAGCCCACAAGATCGACAGTCGCGGGATATATGCGCGCGGACGATCCGCCGACGTCAGGGAAGGCGTGATGTCCTTCCTGCAGAAACGCCAACCCGTCTATTCCGACAAGGTGACGACCGACATGCCCGGATATTTCCCGTGGTGGACCGACCGCACCTATTCCTGACCTTGCGGCGCGATCAGGGAGCCGCTCTCGGGATCGGGCTCCTTCGGGGCGGCCCTGCGCAACATGCGCACCACCGTCCGCTCCATCAGCCAGCAGGCCGTCGCCCACGCCGCACCTAGACACCAGCCGGCCAGCACGTCGCTGGCCCAGTGGACGCCCAGAAAGACCCTTGTCATTCCGACGATCAGCGTCAGCGCGATCGCAACGCCAATCACATACACCTTGAGCTCTCGCCGCTTCATGGCGCGGGCCAGCATTGCGCCAATGGTCAGGTAGAACACCGCGGACAGGAGGGCGTGTCCGCTTGGAAAGCTGGCGTTCAGCACTTCCGCCACCCGGTAGGCCTCCGGCGGCCGCGACCGTTCGAAGACCTGCTTCATCGTCTCGCTCAGCATGAGACCCCCAGCCAGCGCCAGCAGGAGAGACGCCGCCTGCAGGCGCTGTTTCTGGAAGACCAGATAGCCGACGATGATGAGCGCTACCGTTGCGAGGACGGCGACGCTGCCCAGGGATGTGAGATCCAGCATGGCGTGGTCGAGCCAGTCCGGACCAATCGGGTCGGTTGTGTCCGGGCCCGGATGCAGCGCTTCCAGCACGCTGGTGTCGAAGCGCTCGCCATCGGGCGCCATGATGGTGTCGGCGATGGCGACAAAAGCGAGCCCTCCGGCGGTGACGGCCAGCAACGCGCCGAGCGCCGCGCCTTCGCTGTGCGCGTAAGCCGCGAAGGACCGCAAGGTCGCCGCCAGTTTCACGATCATCGAGGCTCGCGCCTTTCTTGAAGCAGACCCTGGCCGATAGTTTCGCGTCTGGTTGCAACCTGCCCTCTGGAGCGGCGTTCGTACCGCATCCAAACGCTTTCAAGAAAGGTTTCGTCATGGGCACGGCAACGGGTCACACAAGCGCGATACGCGCCTCGCGGGTCATCGGCACCAGTGTTTACAATGCTGGAGGCGAGAAGATCGGCAAGATCGAGGACGTGGTTCTCGACAAGACCAGTAACAACATCATGTTCGCCGTGGTCGGGTTTGGCGGATTCCTGGGCATGAACGAGAAGTTTCATCCGCTGCCCTGGTCGACGCTCGACTATCAAAAAGAGCATGACGGGTATGTCGTCGGCTTTTCAAAGGACCAGTTGATGGCGGCGCCAGCGGACGCCATCGACGAACTGACCCGCGCGGACGGCAACGCCATGCGCGACCAGGTCTATGATTATTACAAGGCGCCCCGTTACTGGCAGTAGCGCTGCGCTCTCGAACCGTCTGCGAAAAATGGAACGTCCGGGAAGGATCTCTTTCCGGACGTTGTCGTCTTTCAGCTTAGGCCGCCGGACACCTCAGCTTGCAGCGGGCGCGGCAGCCTTGAGGGCGTCCTTGTTCCATTCATGGATGCGCCGGATCGAACATGATCCGCCGATACTGCGTTCGTCCGTTACCAGCGTATCGCCCCGCGACAGGCACGAGCCGCCGCCGCGCGAGATGAGGCCGATCGTCGTAAAGGCGTTATTTGGCTCGCACGTTCCGATCAGCTCGAGCCGGTATTCATCCCTAACGCCTTTTTCGATGATAACCGAATCCCGGTCAGCCATCCTCCAGTTGCGAATCTGGCTATTGAAACACACCTGCTGGACCTCTGCGCCCTGTCGGGCGTCTGGAGCGGCTTCCGCCGTCTCGGCAGGAGCATTTGACTGGCATGCTGCAAACAAGAGCGCGGCGCTCGCCGCCACAATATGTTGGTTCACGTTCAATTCTCCTTTTGCCTTGGAGCCTGATGCGATCGACCTGGATCAGGTCGATCGCTGAATCAGTCTCTACACCTATGGATCCAGAACAACTTTCTTCGATTGGATCGGGATCGCTCCGATCCGGATCAATCGAGGGCTGATCTAGCGTCCAGACTGTAAGCTGAACCCTGCGTGAACATATAGGGCGTGCGTGCTTTCCGGCCGGCCCGGCGGCGCGCATTTGTTGAACCCGCGTAAAGGTCGGGAACTTGCCGTCGCGGTCATGCGTTGAAGTGCGATTGCGGGGATGACTCATGGTTCGGCGCGAACGGCGTAGGTCGGCCCTGGCAGCTGCCGTTAGCAGAGATGCGTTCGTCCTCGTGGAGCGCAATCCGGCGCTCGTGACAGCCGTCTGCCTGACCGCTCTCTCCATCCTGGCGATCTGCGCCGCCCTTTACAGCGCTCGCGCCTATCTGATGCCGATTGCTGCAGCCTTTGTGTTTAGCGTCATCCTCGCCCCCATCTGTTCGCGGCTGGAATGGATAAAGCTCCCTCGATCCATCGCGGCCTTCCTGGCGCTCGTGATCGCCAGCGCCATCCTCTATATCGGGTTCTCCCTCATCGCCGCCCCAGCCACGCGATGGCTGGAGAACGCGCCGGCGACGCTGCAACGGGCCGAGCGCCAGTTCAAAAAACTTCAGGAGCCTCTTCGAACCGTCCGCGAACTGTCCGACGAGGTGAACGATCTGTCGCTCGTTCCGCCCGCTCCCTCTTCGGCGAGAACCGTTGTCGTGCAAGGCCCAGAACTTACCCAGTCCCTGATAGCCTCGGCCCAGGTCATCGCCGTGCAGACGACCTTCATCTTCGTCCTCACCTACTTCTTCCTCGTGACGCGGGAGGAGTTCCGGCTCAAGATGATCGCCTTCCAGCTCAACCTGCCCGGACGCGTGCGAACGGCGCGGGCCTTCCGTGACACCCAGCAGCGGGTTTCGGGCTACATCGTCACCTTCTCGCTCATCAATGTCGCGTTCGGCGCGGCGATCGGGCTCGCCGTCTGGCGCCTTGGACTGCCTGAGCCTGCCATGTGGGGCGGCATCGCGGCGCTGCTCAACTTTGTCCCCTATCTCGGCCCGGCGGTGACGGTGGGATTGCTGGGTTTGGCGGGCCTCGCGACATTCGACACGCTCATCGAAGCCGCCTTCCCCGTAATGGCGTACATGGCCCTCAACTTCGTCGAAACGAACATGCTAACGCCGATGATCATGGGACGGCGAATGACCCTCAATCCGCTCGCCATCGTTCTCTCGGTCAGTTTCTGGACCTGGATATGGGGTCCGGTTGGCGGTCTGATCTCGCTCCCTTTGCTTATCATGTTCAAGGTCGTATGCGACCACACGCCGGCCATGCGGCTCGTGGGCGCATTGATCGGCGCGCCGCTCGACCGACACAAGGGACGCGATCGCGTACTCTTCTGGAAAAAGCGTGCGACCACACCTGCCGCGTCCGATCCGGCGCAGATCGCGCGACCGGAATCAGGCCCGACGGCAATCCCCACAGGACCGGAGCATTCCGGTGCAACGCTGCCCGGCCCGACGCTCCCCGGGCCCAATTTGCCAGGATTAACGCCTGGCGGGCCTTTGCTGGCGGGTTGAGAACGGCGATGGCCGCGCCAGGCAGGCCCAGATCCGCGCGACCTTCGGCGCCGGCGGCTATGCCGGCCCGGAAACCCGGCCGATGGGAGAGCGCTGCCTGATCGGATTTGGCGGCACGGGCGGACCTCCCATGCTGAACGTGCTCTATAACAACCACTATCAGTTCGTGCAGACCCCCGACCACCTCATGGTTATGGTCGAGATGAATCACGACGCGCGCATCGTCCCCATCGCCCGCGACAAGGCGTCGGCACGCCACAAGCCCGCCGTCGTGAAGCAATGGCTGGGCGACAGCGTCGGCTGGTGGGAGGGCGACACGCTTGTCGTCGAAACGCGGAATTTCCACCCGACGCAGGTCGGCAAGACACCCGTGCTGGTCACCGAGGGCGGGACGGTCACGGAACGCTTTACACGCTGGTCGAAGGACCAGATCCTCTACGAGTTCGCTGTGGATGACCCGTCCGTTTACACCCAGCCCTGGAAGGGCGAGATGAGCCTCAACCTCGATGACGAGCGGGTGTACGAATACGCCTGTCACGAAGGCAATTACGCCCTCCCCGGCATCCTCGCAGGAGCGCGCTCGGGCGAGGCGGTCGGCCAGAAACGCGAAGCCACCGAAGGCGACGAGGGTTAGATCAATCTGCCTCTAGCCCGGCTGGGGCCGTCAGCCCCGCAACGCCTGCGCCGCCAGCAGCGTCGCCGGTATCGTGACCAGAGACAGCAGGGTCGTCAGCGTGATGATGTTGGCCATCAGCACGGCATCGCCTTCGAGCTGGCGCGCCAGAATGTAGGCCGAAGTCGCGACCGGCGCCGCGACGCATATCAGCGCGATCGAAAAAGCTGTTCCGCCCAGGCCAAGCGCCGCGCACATGCCCGCCGCAACGGCCGGCATGGCGATCAGCCGCAGCGCGCTCCCGACGCCGATCGCCAACTTGGCGGACTTCATCGACGAAAAATCCAGCGCCGCGCCGACGCATATCAGCCCCAGCGAAATAGTGGCGTCGCCCAGCAGGTTGAGCGTGTCCGCCACGGTCGGCGGCGCCGTGGCGCCGGTCACCACGAAAACGCTCGCCGCCACCGTCGCCAGGATCAACGGGTTGGTCGCGACTGACCTGGCCACCCGCCCGAAAGGCGCGGGCTTCGTCCCGGCGTACCGGCTCAGCACCAGCACGCTGAGGAGGTTGTTGATCGGCACCAGCACCGCGAAGCCCACGGCCGACAGCGCCACACCCTCCTCTCCGTGAAGCCCGGATATGACGCCCAGCGCCACATACCCGTTCCAGCGAATGCCCGCCTGGAAAACGCTGGAAAACTGCGCGCCAGTGATCGGCAGGAGCGGCCGTATGGCCAGCATCAGCGCGGCCATGGTGAGGACGGTCGCCGCCATCGCAAGACCCAGCTTCAGCGCCTCCCCGCCCGCGAACGACCCGCCCGCTATGCTCATGAACAGAAGGGGCGGAAACAGCACGAAATAAGTGAGTCGCTCCAGCGCGGTCCACCCGTCGGCCGGCAGGAGGCGCGCGCGCCTGAGAACGACGCCCAGCGCGATCAGCGTGAACACGGGAACGAGAGACAGGGCGACGTCGAACATCCGCCTACTTGTCAGAGTCGCGCCGGGATCGTCGAGGCCTTCCACTGGCGCAACCCAATTGGCGCAACCCGATCGGTCAGCGGTGCGCGGTCTCCAGTAAGTCGACTTCCTCACTGCACCCCAGCATCACAGAGACGCGCTGGTGCAGAGCCGAGGGCTGAATGTCGAGAATGTTCTGGGTTCCGTCGATCGCGCGACCGCCGGCCTGCTCGACCAGGAAACTCATCGGATTGCCTTCGTACATCAGTCGCAGCTTGCCTGGCTTGCTCGGCTCACGCTTGTCCCAGGGATAGAGAAACACGCCGCCGCGCGACAGTACCCGGTGCACGTCGGCCACCATGCAGGCGATCCAGCGCATGTTGAAGTCCTTGCCGCGTTCGCCCGTCGCTCCAGCGAGGCAAGCCTCGACATACCCCCTCACCGGATCGGCCCAGTGGCGCATGTTCGACATGTTGATTGCGAATTCCCCGGTGGTCGCCGGAATCCGCATTGCCGGGGAGGTCAGCAACCACTGGCCTGTCGGAGGATCGAGCGTGAACCCTGCGACGCCCGCGCCCAGCGTCAGCACCAGCATCGTCTGCGGGCCATAGATCGCATAGCCGGCCGCGACCTGATCCCGGCCCGGCCGCAGAAAGCTGGCATCTCCATCGCCGTCCGGCCCGCCTTGGCGGGGCAACACCGAGAATATCGTCCCGATCGACACGTTGACGTCGATGTTCGAGGACCCGTCGAGCGGATCGAACAGCAGCAGATAGGGCGCGCCAGCCGTGAGCAGGGCCGGATGCTCTTCTTCCTCGGACGCCGCGCCGGCAACCACCCCGCAGGCCTTCGCCATCGTCATCATCTCGTCATTGCACAGCACGTCGAGCGTCTTCTGCTCCTCGCCCTGCACATTGCCCGTGCCAGCCGCCCCCAGCACGTCGGCCAGCGCGCCGCGCGCCACGAGGGCGCTGATCGACCGGCAGGAATCCGAGACCGCCTCGATCAGCACGCGCAGCGCCACCGGCTGCCCCGACTCCTCCAGAAACTCCTTCAGCGTTTGCGCGGTCATGTGGATCGTCCTGAAGCGAATCGTGGGTCGCTACGTCCTAACCGCGGCGAGGCCGGATGCAAGACCGTAGCATTCACCCCCGGCGCCGTCCTCCACCGCGAAGCGGAGAGCCCTACCCCCCGCAATTCCCCTCGACACGCTCACCCGCGAACGCCTTGGCGACGAACGGCGTCGAATCCGCCAGCGACCCGTTGACCGTCCCGGAGTGATCCAGATCCGGATAGATGCGATGCTCGATCACTGCGCCGGCGGCGCAGGCGTCCTTCGCGAGGCGCGTCTGTCCCTCGGGCGGCACGTCGCCATCCTTGCCGCCGGTTCCCATGAACACCGGGCCCTTCACCTTCAACGTCTCGTAGCCCATCAGCCCATAGTTCTTGAGGGTCACGGGCGTCGGGTCCTGCTTGAAGGTCGTGTTGAAGCTCAGCTTGTTGTCCTCGACCGATTGCCACATTGGACCGAGGCAGGCCGTGGTCGCCAGCTGCATTGTCGGCATGGCGGCCTCATTCAGATAATCCTCGAAGCGAAACGCCGGATCGACCTGCCGGTTGAGATAAAGGATCAGCAGCGAATACGCGAAGACGCCGCTCACCGCGTCCGGGTCTCGCGTCGCGGGTGAGGTGGTGGCCGTGAAATAGGGCGTGCCTGTCGCCACCGTCCCGCGAATGTCGAGTTCCGGCGCATAACTTGCGGCGTAGCCCGCCGTGCCGAAGGCTGCCCCGCCGCCCTGGCTTTGGCCGACCAGAACGACCTTGTCGGAAATGCCGAACGCCCCGCCCTGCACCGCGCGGATCGCATCCAGCACAGAATAGGCTGCTGGACGTGTCGCCAGATAGGGGTGGCCGCCCGGCGTCCCAAGGCCCTGATAGTCGGACGCCACCACCGCATAGCCCTGGTCCAGCCAGTGCCCCAGATATCGGGCGTCGCGTTCGGAGCGGGCGTTCCACGACGGCGCGCAGACATCGGCGATCCCCACCGTCCCATGCGCCCAGGCGATCAGCGGCCAGCCGCCCGGCGGGGTATCGCCCCTGGGAAGAAACAGCGCGCCCGAAACCGCCACGGGCGTTTTCCCGTCGAGTCCGTTGGTCGAGACATAGAGGATGCGTTCGGCCCGCCCGGCCTGCGCCAGCGATTTGTCCGCCTCCAGCGGCTCGCTTCGGATGAGGACGCCCGCCTTCGCCGCCGCCGGCAGCGACGCATCCACCGGGTCATAGAACGCGGAGACACCCCCATCCCCCTGCGCCGGATCAGGGGTCGCCGCACGAAACGTCGAGGCGGCGGGCGGGGGCTCGACTGCGGGCGTTCCGGACGCCGGCTGCGTGGCCGTCTCGCCGCATCCAGCGAGCGCCGCCAGCGCGACGCAAGCCGCCAGACCCCTGCAGATCACCGTCATGCCGTCGCCTCCCGGGAATTCACGTCGGGCACCGTAGATCACCTGGCCTTTAAGCACAGCCCATTTTCGCAAGGACCACACAAAGCCCTTGCCCTAACGGTATCTCGATCCTTGGCGCGAACATGGTATGGTCCGCGCCATGCCAGCCGTCGCCCGCATCGATCCCAAGACGATTTTCACGCCCGATGAGTGGGCGCGGCTTTCGGGGATGTCCCGTTCGATGTTGAAATTCTGAAGGGGGCGGCGTTGCCCGCCTTGAGCCGTTAGGCTCGGGGTGTCGATTCCACTCAGGAGAGCAACGCCATGAAGAAAGATATCACACTG
>Ga0163152_10001232_pt1 | contig 41308 bp, 22 predicted proteins | sample OliLakLV19MP8IB2_FD_148635 | JGI IMG/M metagenome (GOLD analysis project Ga0163152, IMG submission 148635) | Freshwater microbial mat bacterial communities from Lake Vanda, McMurdo Dry Valleys, Antarctica - Oligotrophic Lake LV.19.MP8.IB-2 | ecosystem: Environmental > Aquatic > Freshwater >...
CGGGAGCGGCGCTTGTCGGCGCCGGTCACACCTGGAGCCTGACGAACTGCGTGGTCAATGCATCCCTGGATGTCCAGGGCACCCTGTTGACGCAGGGCGCGACCAGCGTCAACGGGGCGCTCAGCACCTCCGCCGGATCGATCATCCGGGTATTGCCGGTTCCCGGCCAGAGCGCCACGCTCACTGTGTCCACGGGATTTACGAACAACGGAGTCCTGGAGATTGCGAGCCCGCTCGGCTGGCCTTCGTCCATGGTCGTCACCGCCGGCACCCTGACGAACGCACCAGGCGGGATGATCGACGCTCTTCCGGCCGGCTCCGGAACACGAACGCTGACTGCTGCGCTCGACAATCAGGGCACGCTGAACGTGTCGACAAACCTTGTCGTCAACAAGGCTTCGGCGGCGCACCAGAACAGCGGCATGATCAACGTTATCGGTGGCAATCTCACCCTGACCCAATCGGGGACATCACCGTCCTTTACGAACGTCGGAATGCTGACCATTGGAAGTGGTTTTTCAGTCCTGGGGAGCGGCGTGCGGCTTTTCCTGAACGACACCACCGGTGTGATCCAGGGCAGTGGGACGTTCGCCACGACCGGGTTCATCTTTACCAACAGTGGAGCGGTGAACCCCGGCACGTCGCCGGGCCTGCTCACCGTGTCCGGTGCCTTCCCGCAATCCGCAAGCGGCGAACTGAACATGGAACTGGGCGGCCTGACGGCCGGAACCACCTATGACCGGCTGGCGGTCAGCGGCGCGGTCACCATCGACGGCACCCTCAATGTAAGCCTCATCAACGGATTCACGCCTTCGCTCGGCGATTCCTTCCGCGTGGTCACCGCGGGTTCGGTGAACGGGATAACGACGTTCAACGGGCTCGGTGTCGGCCCCGGTCTCGTCCTGGAACCTCGCAACACCGGGGATGGCATCAGCCTCCATGTCGTCACCGACAGCAACGCACCCGAGACGATCCTGGTATCGGGTCCGGCTGATGGCTCCGTCACCAGTTCCGCGTTGGCCACGTTCGAGTGGACCGGCACCGACCTCCAGACGCCGGTCGACAGTCTGACCTATTCCTGGAGCCTGGACAGCGCCGCCTTCACCACGCCGTCACCGGACACCACCACCATGTTCACGGACCTCACCGGGGGAGCTCACACCTTCCGGGTCCGGACGCATGACACGTCGGGGCGAATTGATGCCTCACCGGCCCAGCGCACCTGGACCGTCGACCTGACCGGGCCGGTTGTCCTGATCGACTCGGGACCGGCCGCCGGCAGCGCGGTCGACACCGTCGACGTGCTGTTTGCCTGGCACGCCACCGACAATGTCTTCCCGCCGGACAGCCTGGTTTATTCCTGGCAGCTTGACACCGGCACCGCATCGCTGTTCGATACGACGCAATCCGTGACGCTGACCGGGCTGTCGGAGTCCGGTCACACCATCGTGATCCGCGCCCGGGATGCAGCTGGCAACATCAGTAGCGTCAGCCGATCATTCACCGTGGATCTGACCGACCCGCAGACCTCGATTGCTCTCGGTCCGACGGACGGTGGCGCAACGAACACGCTGAGTGTTTTCTTCTCCTGGTCCGGGACCGATGCCGTTGGCGGCCTCACCTTCTCGACGCGACTGGATGGCGGCACCTGGAGTTCCTTCGCCTCCGCGACGAGTGGCACGTTCAACTTCGGAGTCATTGGCGCTCATACCTTCGAGGTGCGGGCGCGCGACAGCGCCGGAAACATCGATGCCACACCGGCCGCCAGGGCGTTTAACATCGAGATGGGTCTTCCGGTCGTGTCCATTCTGACCGGTGTGGTCGAGGGTGCCGTCCTCGACACCAACATCGTCTCGTTCGGCTGGACGGGGAGCGACACGGAAACGCCGCGGGCCAGCCTGCTCTTCGCGTCGACGATCGACCCGCAGCCGTTCGGCCCAACCACCGCCGACTCGACACGCACGTTCACCGGCCTCGGTGACGGGCTCCAGACGTTCCGGGTCCGCTCGCAGGATCTTGCCGGCAACACGTCGGTGCCGGCCACCCGATCGTTCACGGTGAACAATCTTCCGCCATCAATCATCTTCACGGCCGGACCCGCGAACGGCTCCCTCTCGAACGACACCACCGCGGTCCTGGCTTGGAGTGGTTCCGACATCGTGAGCCCCGACAGCACCCTTCAATTCCAGTGGCGGCTGGACGGTGGCACCTACTCGGTGTTCGATATGACCACGACCGTACCACTGAGTGCCCTGCTCGATGGTCCTCATGACTTCGAAGTCCGGTGTCGGGACCAGGTGGGGAAGATCGGATCCCTGACGCGATCGTGGATCGTGGATCTTGCCCCGCCCCTGGTCAACACGCCGACGGCCCGCCTCCAGGACGGCAACACGGTCCAGGTGACGATGACGGGGTCCGACGATCGATCGCTGGCCGGGTTCCACCTCCAGGTGGCAACGGACATTGGATTCACAAACGTCGTCCAGGATGTCGCCGTCTCGACGACAGGCCTTTTCAGCTTCGTCGGCAGCAACGGGGCCGGCTACTTTGCGCGGGCCTACTCGATCGACGGAGCCGGAAACCTGAGTCCTTACAGCATGCCGTCCAACGAGGTATCGCTGGCGTTTCTCCCTGATCTGTTTGTCGGTTCGGTTCTCGCGCCACCGACGGCCAATTCCGGCCAGACGCTTCAGCTGACCTGGCAGGTCACGAACTCCGGCGACGGTCCGACCCAGGCACCGCAATGGTACGACGATGTCTACCTCTCGGTCGGACCGACCTACAGTCCCTCGACCTCGCTCTTTCTGGGTCGATTCGAGAACACGGCCTACCTGGCACCCGGCGAGTCGTACGCGACAACCCGGCAGGTTACGTTGCCCCGGGGGGCCAATGGACTTCACTACCTTCATGTCCGGACCGACAACCTGGATCAACAGGCCGAGGACTCGGCGGCCAACAATACGGGGGGCTCGGCCGGCTTCACCATTTTCCTGTCCGACTTCGCTGATCTGCGCACGACATCGGTCGTGGTGCCGCCGACCGCCTTCTCCGGCGAGGCCATCAATGTCCAGTGGACGGTCCGAAACCAGGGGAGCGGCCGGACGGATCTTGATCAATGGTGGGACACGGTATTTCTATCTCCGGACTCCACCCTGGGGCTGACCTTTCAGACGGGCACGATAAGGGTATTCGATCAGCCGCTCGGGCGCTTTCGCCATTTCGGCGCCCTCGAGGCGGACAGCAGCTACATCCGTACGGAGTCGATCACGCTGCCCCAGGGCATCAATGGAAACTACTGGCTCATCGTCTACACCGACATCGGGGTCACCGCCTCCGGCCAGACCGTGCCCGAGGATGGCGAGGTCTTCGAGAACGTCGGCCAGTTCAACAACTGGAACAACGATGATATTTCCACCACGCTCACGCCACCGGCCAACCTGGTCGTCACCGCCGTGGCCGCCCCGGCCTCCATCAACTCGGGCGTGCCGTTCAACGTTTCCTGGTCCGTGCTGAACAGCGGCCTCAACCCGACCTGGGAGACGTGGTGGTCGGATCGGCTGTATCTCTCGACCAATGCCACGCTCGAGGAGGGCACCGACACCCAGCTGGCCAACGTGGCGCATACCCAGTTCCTGGGGCGCGATTCCTCGTACACCAGCTCGGCCCAGGTCACCCTGCCCAACGGGACCCAGGGCACCTACTACTTCCTGGTCCACGCCGATCGTTCGCTAAGTGTTCAGGAACTCGACGACGGGGACAACACGCGGGCCACCCTGTCGGCCGCCACCGTCACGGTGCCACCGTGGCCCGATCTCCTGGTCACCGACGTGACCGCCCCGTCATCGGCGGTGGCCGGCACGCCCATCAACGTGACCTGGCAGGTGACCAATGACGGCGGCGCGCCCAGCCACGGTTCGTGGGTTGACCGGGTGATCCTGTCCACCTCGCCCAGTGTGGCATCCGGCACCGTACTCGGTGCGTTTCTCCGACCCGGCACGCCGGGAGTGGGAGCGTCGTATTCGCTCACGGGAACATTGACGCTGCCGTCATCCCTCTCCGGTACCTATTACGTGCATGTGCAAACCGATTACGAGAACCGGCTGTTCGAGCACACGGACGAAGGAAACAACACAGGCTCATCGAGTGGACTGATCATTACACCCTACCCGCCGGTGGACCTGCAGGCGTCGTCAGTCGTCGGTCCGGCCACGGCCTTCTCGGGCGCAACGGCCGGTTTCAGCTGGACAACGTCGAATATCGGAAGCGCCGCCACTCTCTCGACTAGCTGGAAGGAAAAGGTCTACCTGTCGCTGGATCCCGTGCTGGGCGGCGGCGATCTGCTCCTCTCGTCCCAGACCTACAACGGCGGTCTCGGGGCGGGGGCGTCGACCAATCGCTCCGTCAACGTTGTGCTCGGCAACGGCTTGACGGGGACCTATCATGTGATCGTCGACGTCGATCCCGACCGGTCCAACTCGAACGATATCAACCTGTCCAACAACGTCGTTGCGTCGGGTGCCACGACCATGGTTCAGCTGACTCCGCCGCCCGACCTGATCGCGTCCATGGTCGTGGTCCCCGCCATGGCGACGGCGGGCCAGCCGATGACCGTAGACTGGACAACGACCAACAGTGGCAGCGGGCCGGCCGTACCGGCCGACTGGGATGTCTCAGTTTACCTGTCGACAAACCAGTACCTGGACGGATTCGATATCAACCTCGGCACCTACGCCCACACCGGAGTACTTCCGGCCAGCGGCGTCATCAGCGAGTCGTTCGGCGTCGAGTTGCCGATTTATACGTCTGGACCGTACTACGTCATCGTGGATGTGGACCGGAACGGCGAGGTTTACGAGGCCGGGGCGGAGGTCAATCGAGCCCATGCCGTCGTCAACGTGATTCTGCCGCCTCCCGCCGACCTCGTGGTCACGGGCATCAGCGTCCCGCCAACTGCCGAGCCCGGTGTCCCGTTGACAATTTCCTGGACCATCGAGAACCAGGGCATGAACCCGGCCGTGGGACAGATGCGCGACGGCATCTACATTTCGGCGGACACGACCTTCACACCGGACGCACCGCTGGTGGGGATCACCACGCGATCGATCGACCTGGCTCCCGGAGCCGCGATCTCCATTCACTCGACGATCACACTGTCGGCGGAAGCCCTGGCTGGACTCGTCGGGCAGATCACCAGGCCACTCCCCGGCGTGTCACCCGGCGCGTATCACGCCATCGTGAAAACCAACCTGCGAAACAATATCCGCGAAACGACGCTTGACAACAACGAGAATTTCTCGGCCTCGCCGATCGTGGTGGACATCACGCCGCTCCAGCTCGAGGTTCCGGCTGCGATCAGCCTGGCCGCCGGCCAGTCCCGCTACTTCAAGCTCTCCGTTAGCGGCGAGTTCGACCTGCGACTCGACCTGTCATCGACGGAAGCTGGGGCGACCAATGAGTTGTACGTTGCGTTCGATCGGGCGCCGACGCCGGGAGATTTTGATGTCTCCGGTCCCCCCACGTTCACGGCCGGTCCATCAATTCTCATTCCGTCCATCCAGGACGGCACGTACTACATCCTGATCCGCGCGGCGGCCCTGCCGTCCGGCGTGACCAGTGAAGTCGTGACCATCACGGCCAGGGCGCTCCCGTTCTCGATTACATCGGTCTCGCCGACCGTCATCGGGAGCCCGGGGGAGGTGACGCTCACCGTCGACGGCGCGGGATTCCGGGACTTCACCCGGCTGTATCTCAGCTACGGAAACATACTCGTCCCGGCGAACCGAACCGTCTTCATCAATACGACCCGGATGAAGGGTCGGTTCATTCTGCCGGCCGGAATTACCGGATCCATGAGCGTGAAGGCGATCAACGAGGACGAAACGGTCACCCTGCAGCAGGCGGTTCTCGTCGAACCGGCGCGGGCACTGGCGGTCGTGACAACCGCCGTACGCCAGGACTTCGTCCGCAACAACGCCGCTGCCTATTTTACTTTCCGATATCGCAACGTCTCGAATGTCGATATTTCCCACTTCCAGGCACGCCTGATCGTTCCCGGAACGACGCAGATCATCGCCGTCCAGTCGAGTCCGGGCTTCCTTCGTCGAAGCGATCGATATCCGGAGCTGTTTGCTCCTACCGCCGGCGACCATATCGGCCTGCTCAACGTGGTGGTCGACGATTCCATCCGGACCCTCGACCTCGAGACGGCGCACCTGGCGCCCGAGGACGAAGTGGTCGTCACGCTGAACGTCACCGGTTTCCCAACGAGTCCGTTTTCCATTCTGTCTCTCACGGAGCTGTCCGATACCCCGACCTGGCTGACACGGGAAGCGGTGAAAATCGAGGCTTCGCGCGCGGCCATCCTGGGCAACCCGTCGGGAGTCGAGCCGGCGGTGCTGAATCTCGCGGCCGACCCAACCAACTTCCGGGACGAGGCCCTGCTGGCCGACCATGTCGTGAACGGCCTCCTGGACACCCTCGACGTCCTCGCCCTGGCCGACGGTCCGCTCCTGTTCCCGGTCAGCATGGATTCCGAGCCGCCATTCAGCCTCGGTGGTGGGCCGGTAACCCAGGAGGGGGATTGCTCGCACCCGACCGAGGCACCCGATTGCACCAGCGAGGGGACCGTCGAGTGCGCCCTTCCGTCCTGCCTGGCCTGCTTCGATGCCGTGCTTCCGCTCACCCTCCGGCTCGGAACCGGCCTGACCGTGGGCATTCCGGGAACGACCTGCGGTGCCTTCTCCTTCGAACAATGCATCGATGCCGTGGTCGTGGCGCCGTGCGATCCGAACACGCTGACCGGCCCTCCCGGCTTCGGCCCCGCCCATTTTGTCGCCGTGTCCCAGCCGATGCTCTTCACGGCCAACTTTGAAAATCTCTCGGGCGTGGCCACGGCGCCGGCCCAGGTTGTCCAGGTCAACGTGCCACTCCACGCCAACCTGGAGCTCTCGTCCTTCCGGCTGGGCAGTTTCGGATTTGGTTCACATGTCATCGAGGTGCCGCCCAACCGCTCCTCCTATACGGTGGAGCCCTATTTCTCTGATCTGAACCTGCGCGTTCGCGTGACGGCCGGCGTGGACATCAACGCCCGGAAGGCATTCTGGACGTTCACCTCGATCGATCCGGCCACCGGGCAGCTGCCGACAAATCCCCAGACTGGGTTCCTCCCGGTCAATGATCAGTTCGGCCGCGGCCAGGGGTTCTGCAACTTCACCGTGAGGCCCGCTTCGGGTGCGACCACCGGTGCCCCGATCTCAATGCAGGCGGCCATTACGTTCGACACGAACGCCCCGGTAAGTACCAACACGACATCGCATACCATCGATGGAATCAAGCCGTCGAGCACGGTCGGGGCCCCGCAGATCCTGGGTCCAAACTCAGTCCGAGTGGCGTGGTCCGCCAGCGATGACGCGACCGGCTCCGGGGTCGGAACCTTCGATCTGTACCTGCAGCAGAATAATGGCGGCTTCCAACTCGTGTCCGGCAACCTGGCTCAGTCCGCCGCCACGCTGACCCTTCAACCGGGTCACGCGTACGGGTTCTATACGATCGCCCGCGATAACTCCGGGAATCCGGAACCGGCCAAGAATGTCGCCGAGGCCACGATCAATCTCAGTTCCGGCGTCGGAGTGCCCGATGCGCCGCCGCCGCCGCCGCAGTATGCGTTGGCCCAGAACTACCCGAACCCGTTCCAGTCCGCCACGACCGTTCAGTTCGACCTCCCGGTCGAGACGGAGGTCGAACTGCAGATCTTCGACGTCAGTGGTCGGTTGGTGGCTTCCTACCTTGGCGGGCAGCGCATCCCGGCCGGTCGACACACCCTGAACCTGGATGCCGGGTCGTTCGGCAGCGGTATCTATTTCTACCACTTGAAGGCCGGGGACAAGCTGTTTACGCGCAAGATGCTCGTCGTTCGTTAGGACGGCCTGTCAGGGAACCGAGGAAACCTGCGGCTGCCAGCCAAGCTGGATGACCTCGAAGTCATCGGCATCCAGGCCATGAAAAGCCGGATTCAGGATGTCGTTGTCCCAGCGAGAATCCATGGTGCCCTGGATGTACATGTCGCTGCCGTTGTCGGCCAGGATCAGTCCATGGCGCTTCATCGCGCGAAAAATTCGCTGCAGTTCCGGCGTGTACCCGGCGATGTTGGTCGTGGCTTTCATCCGCAGGCGCGTTCCCATCGGCGGCGCGCTGGGATCGGAACCGGCCGTGTGTGACGCCGGCCAGACGTAGCCGTTGGTGGCGCGGGTCGTGAAGCGGAAGGCGTGGAAGATCTCGCCGGCGCCGAATGCTTCGTCCACGCGGATCAATCCTGGAAAGATGGCCAGGCCGGCGGCATCGGCCGAGGTCCAGCCATCCGGACGCCGATCATTCGTGGCCAGATTGAACACGGCTCCGGATCCGGCCTCCCATCGATTCAGCGCACTGTTCCAGCGTGTGGCCCACGTTTCGAACAGCAGCCAGTTATCGCGATCGATCAGGATGAGATGGCGATCGCCACTCGTGCCCCCGCCGATGACGCCCCCCTCGATGTAGTTCGGCAGGGTGCGCGCCTCGATCGGAATCGGATAGCCGGCCGGCATTCCGGGAGCGCCAGCATCACTCTCATTGCCGTGCAGGACAAAAGTCACGGACAGGCGTGCCTGCGTTCCGTCGACGCCGACATACGGAATCCCGTAGGGGGGCGGACCGAAATCAGGATGAAGCCGCCGGGTGGCCGTCGGGTTCTGCGGAGTCCGGCCGCTGATCCAATTGATGAATGCCTGCGAATTCGGATCGACCGGTGCCGTGGTGATGTCGTGATTCCACCAGTTATCGGTTGGAAAGACCTGCCGACTGGTGAAGTCTTCGTTCAGTACGGCGGCCGCCGTTACCGGTGCCGGTTGGCGATCGCCGCGGAAGGGGGCGGTGGTTCCGGAACCTTCATCGGAGCAGGCGGTCAATCCCGCGAAAGTGATGAGCCCGCCCAGCCGGGAAATGTTACGAAGTGACGGCATGTCGTGTTTTCCTCAATTGGACCGTGTCGTTCAGCGATGCGGCCGTCGAGTGACCCAGGACCCGACGACTCGAGTATTCCTCGATTGGCTATCGACCCACCGGTGCTTTGGGGCCACTAATACAACTCATCCGATCATCCAACGACGAAAAACCACGTTCAATTGGGGCATCTTGTCCAGTCTGTTCCCATTCACCGGGTGCATCGACCCAGCGACTCGCGGGCCGTCACCGCAGACGGTCATCGGCGTTTCGGGCACACCGGAAGTCCCGGTTGTCATTACCAGAACCAACCTCGGGGCTGGCCGCTTCGTGGCCGAACGTCCGCCGGCGGCCTATGGCGAAGGAACGCACACCGTAGTGTGGGACCCGGGTCTGCCCCACTCGGGCGTCTACTTCGTGCGCGTCCAGACGGCGCAGGGCTTGATCGCGGCGCGGCGCTGGGTCGTCACGCGCTGAGCAAGCCGGGCGCCGAAAACTGCACGGCCCACTACAAGAGCTGAGCCAGAAACGTCCTTACGGGAACAACCATTGCCGTCCCCGGTCTCGCGAAACAATCGGCGTCCACATAGTCCGCGTCGATCACCACCTGAAAGGCGTGCGGCACTCCCAACCGATTCTGAAAGTACCTCAGTGCGCCACCGATGGTCGCCGCCTTCTGTTTCACCTCGACGAGAAACCAGGGATTGCCGTCCCGTACAACGACCAGGTCGACTTCCCTCTTTTCCTTGCCCCTCAAGTATTTGAGTTCGAAGGCCCCGAGGCCCATGTCATTCCAGCCATCCACCGCCTTGAGCATGTGGCAGGCGATGAAGGTCTCGGCCCGGTCTCCGGCATCCTCGATGGCGGCCCAGTCGCGGAGAAACCACTTTGGCTCCTTGCGGAGCGATCTTGACACGTTTTGGAACCAGGGTCTGACCAGAAACCCCAGGTGAAGATCGCGAAGTACCTCGACCCATCGCCGAACGGTATCGATCGAAACGCGGACTTCCTTCGCGAGGTTTCCAAACACCAACTGCCGGGCCGATCGGGTCGTGAGGCGCGCTACGAGCGAGTCCAGCTGGTCGAGCTGTTGAATCTGCGTCAGATCGCGGATGTCCTCCCGTACGAGCTGGGCCCGCCTCAATGATTGCCACCGGCGACTGAAGCGCGCGTCGCGTTTCAGAAACGGCTCCGGGTATCCACCATGATTCCAGAGGGCCCCGTACTCGGACTCCGATACCGCCCCATCAGGCTGTCCCCGCCGCGTCGGTACACGTCCATTCGGCTGCTGCCGGTGACGATGATTCGGACCTGTTCCGCGTAGGTATCGTAAAACCCCTTCAGGAACTGCTTCCAGCGGGAATACTTGTGCAATTCGTCGAAAAGCACCGTTGGCGGGGTAACCACCAACTGATCCAATCCCGACCGCGCTGCGATTGCACCTGGCCCGGCCAGGAGGCTCTCACGGTCATCAACATTGTCCCAGTTCAGGTAGGTGTCCGCGTGGCTCCGGCACGTCGTCGTCTTCCCCACCTGCCGCGGACTAGCCGCATGATCCCGCCCTTAAGGCATCACCAGCACCAGCCGGGGATAGATCAAGTTCTCGTTGGCCACGCGGTCGCGGTTCAGATCCCAGATCTCCCGCCAGCGGGCGGTGTTTCCGAGTTCTCGCTGGGCGATCATGCTGAGGGTGTCCCCCTGCTTGACGGTGTAGGTCTTCTTGCCGGCGATGGGCTTCATGAAAATCTCCGACGAGCTGGAGAGATATTCGCGCATCAGGTCGACGTAGGCGGGCGTTGCCTTGAAGCGGTCGAGCGCCTGGTTCACCTCGTAGATCAGGTCGTAATTTCCCTTCGGGACGCCCACCGCGTACTTCGACTGGTTGAGGTTGTAGCGCGCGATGACCGTGCGGGGGTGTTCCTTGATCTCCTCGGCGGCGAACGGATAGTCGTAGATCAAGGCGTCGGCCTGGTCGTTTTCCACGGCCTCGAACCAGCCGCTGTCGCCGGAGAACTTGGCGATCCGGGCGCCGGGTATGTTCTGCTGCACCCAGCGCTCGGCGGCCGGATCATCGTAGATGGCCACTCGCTTCCCGGCCAGGTCGGCGGGGGAGCGGAACTGCGACACCAGCCCCTCGTGCACGATCATGCAGAGGCCGAAGTCCAGGTAGCCGTTTGACCAGTCCACGCCTTCGATGGAGGGGTCGGGGACATAGCCGGCCATGATCAGGTCGATTTCGCCGGCCACCAGTTTGCCGGGGAGTTCCTCGTAGTCCGCCTCCACGACCTGCACCTTCCCGGCCTTCAACGCCTCGGCGATGACGCCGGCCAGGCGGAAATCGAAGCCGTCTTCCTGCTTCCGATCGTTGACGAAGTGAAGCGGCGCGGCATCCGGCTCCATGCCGACGCGCAGGACGCCGTCACGGGCGATGCGGGCCATGACGCCGCCCGTGGCCTGATTCTGCGTGGTGGCGCCGGCAGTCGGCAGTTCCGCCTGCTTCGTGGCGGTCACCTTTGTCCCACCGCCCGGCATCTTGAATGGCAGCCGATCGCGATACGTCCACGCCGCGAATCCGAGCACGGCCAGCCCAACCATCACGATCAAGAGCCTGCCGGCCACCGTCAGGTGGATGGCGCCCGATTCCGATCCCCGAACTTTCATTGGCAATCCTCCCGTCAACCGACCGCGATCGTGTGATGTTCAAGACGGGCGCCGCTGTCCCGGGGGGCACCGCTATCGAGCGGGGTGCCGCTCAGCAAAGCCATGATGGCCTTCGCGGTATCCAGCCCCGATTGTGCGGCGCCGTTCATGTATCCCTGGAAGTCATAGCTGCAATGTTCGCCCGCGAAGAAGAGATTGCCCACCGGTTCGCCCTCCGCCCCGGCGATCGACGTCCACTGCCCCGGCTTGTAGCAGGCATAGCTGGCCTTCGTCCATGGAAAGGTCGGCCAGTGGAAGCGCGACGTCTTGCCGTTCCGAAGGCGTGTGGCACCCGGGTACGTACGCTCGATGCCGGGCATGAGTCGCATGGCCGCTTCCTCGGCGGTGCCATTTCCGGCCTCGAGGCCTGGGCGACCGCCGGAGTAGAGGGTGAGGCCTCCTTCCGTGCCGGCCTGCAGGAAGCTGTTGTCCCAGGCGAGCTGGTACGACTCGTCGCTGTAGCTGGAGCCGGAGTACCCCTTCTGGATCCAGGGGCGATTCTTGAAGCCGACCAGGACCTTGGCGTTCATGCCGTAACCGAGATCGCGGATGGCCGCCATCTTGACCGGCGGCAGATCCGGCGGCAGGCTCACCTCGCGCAACATGGTGAAGGGGACCGCCAGAACGACGATGTCCGCCTCCTCGTCCTTCGGCCCGCCATCGGTCTGGAAGGTGAGCGTAAAGCCGGCACCCCGACTCCGGACGGCTTCCAGCTTGTGCCGCCGCTGGATCTGCGGCTCGAGGCGTTTGGCCAGCTCGTCCACGACGCGCTGGTTGCCCCCCTTGACCTTATAGCGCTCGTCGCTCTCGCCGAACAACTCGAACGACGAGGCGTCGGACAAGTCGCCGGTACCGATCAGGAAGATGAAGTTGAGGGCCGACTGCTCGGCGGCCTCGAGGCCGTACTCGGTGACGTAGGCCACATCGATCACCTTGCGGAGCCAGCCGGTGGAACCGATCGAGTCGAGGTACTGGGCCACCGACATCTTGTCGAACGCGCCGCCGCCCCCATCGGTCCGGTAGTCGACCACCTCGCCCATCGAGTCGTAGTGCTCCAGGATCTGCTTCGCCAGCGGCACGAACTCGCGGGCGGCCTGGGCCTGCGTGTAGTGGCGGCCGCCGATGAAATAGGTCTCCTTGATGAGCTTTGCGGCGTCCGGCCCCTGGGTGTCGAGCGATTCGAGACCGAACTCTGCCATCAGCGCCAGCATCTCCTCGTGGGTGCTGTCGACGAACTCGCCTCCCAGCTCCGTCGTGAGGCCGGTACCGAGGAGGTCTTTGGCCGTAAAGATGCGGCCGCCGGTTCGGTCCGAGCCCTCGTAGATGCGGGCATTGAGGCCCGCCTTCTGCAGCTTGTACGCCGTGTTGAGTCCGGCCATGCCGCCGCCGACGATGACGATGCGGGCCGTGGCGGCGGTGGGGGCTTGCGGTGGTGGTGGTGTGGCCGATTTCGGACGGCTGCACCCCGCGGTCCAGGCGGCGGCAGCCACGGCCGCGAGGGAGGCCTGCTGGAGAAAACGCCGCCGGCTCCCCGACATGTCCAGCAGTTCATCCAGCGGCGGGGCGTTCGAGCGGGCCCGGGCGGCGATGGCCGCCAGCCGGAAGGCGCGAGTGAGCGAGTCGAACAGGGGGGTATGGGCCACGATCACCTCCTTGGAATGATCCTGAATTCGTATCGGGGCGCGACGCGGTTCACGATTCGGCGCCGCCCCGCTGTTCGTCTACAGGTCTTTCAACAGCGCGCGCAGTTCGTTGATTCGTGCCTGGAGGTTCGACCGGTCCATGTCTCGATATGCCTCCGGCAGTATCTCGCGGGAGGTGCATTCCTGCACCGCCACCAGAATTTGGAGTTCCCGCTCGAGGTGGCTCGAGGTCGGGATGAAGTCCTCGAAGACCTGCTTCAGGATGTCAGTGGGAATCGGGTGGCCGTCCGCCACCCCCGTGGCGTCCGCGATCAGGGCGGCGCGGGCCAGGATGGCTTCGATGTCGGCGCCGGACATCCCGGCCGGCTGCGAACTGACCTCGCGGATCGACGACACCGTGCTGGTGAGGCCGCTCTTCTTCATCATGATGCGGAAGAGCGCGTCGTACTCGGCATCATCTTGAGGATAGAAGAGGGCGAGATGTTCCTCGGCACGCCCCTGCCGCTTCAGATCAATGGGGAGGAGGTCCGGTCGGCTGGTGATGAGGAACCAGACGATCTTGCCGCGATACTCCGTGTTGGACATGAAGGTGGCCAGTTGGGCGAAGACGCGGTTCGACGTGCCGGAATCCCCCTGCTGGTTGCGATCGCCCAGGAACGCGTCGGCTTCGTCGATGATGACGCCGACCGGCCACATCGCATGGAGCAGCTTCAGGATTTTCTCCAGGTTTCCCTCGGTCACCCCCTGCCACTGCGATCGGAAGTTCAGAAACTTGACGCAGGGGAAGCCAATCTCGCCGGTGAAGCAGTTCACGAGAAAAGTCTTGGCGGAACCGACCGGCCCGGCCACCAGGTACCCCATCGGGACGCCGCGGAGCCGACCGGCCAGGATAGCCTGCGCGGCCCGTCGCAACCGCTGCTTGACGCCTTCGTGCCCCGATACCATCTCCAGCGAGAATCGTGATTCGACGTATTCGAGCAGGCCGAAACACTCGGCCTCAATGACCGCCTTTTTCTGGTCGCGGAGCAGGGCGGCGTCGAGCCGCGTCCGGTGCTCATCGACCGATGACAGGATCTGTCGGAGCTGGATGCGCGAAAGGCCGGAGGTCAGCTGGGCCAGTCGTTCCACGGGGAGGTCCGAGTTGTCGGTGTACCAGGCGGGGTCGCGGGCCGCCTTGAGAAATTCGAGCCGCTCGCCTTCCTTTGGCCGGTACACCTCGATTTCGATCGTCTGGGGCGAGCGGACCATGCGCGTGCTCAGGTCCGCCAGGTTCTCGGTCATCAGGACAAACGTGACATTGGCGGCGAGGAGGCTGGGATCGGTGGACCATTTCTGAAAGAAGACCCGCACCGCCCGGTCTTCGGCGCCTGCCTCGCCGGCTGATTCCGGCAGGAGCGTCTCGGCCCATGGAAAGAGTACCGCCACGCCGGGGGGTGCCTCGCGATGGACGATCTGCTTCAGGAACGAGTCGAGCAACGAGCAGAACGTGGCCGGATCCCTCGGCATCGACCGGGCGTAGTCCGTGCCGTGAACGGCATCAACCGAGGAGAGGCACTCGTTAAAGAGCCGGTGCGATTCGCGGGTGTGAAACACGGCCCCGTTGGCGCGCTGGTACTCGATGACGACGTCACGCCGACCGAAGACCTGCTCGGCCAGGAAGCCGGTCAGCGGCACGAAGCGCGGCGCGCCGGATGTCGCGTCGGACGGGGGCGCCGCCACGAGGTCGTGCGTATTGCCGTGAAGGATGAAGGCATTGCCCAGCCGCGCGCGGATGCCGTGTGCCAGTTTCCTGGCCCAGTCCGGGTAACCGTCGATCGGATCGCTCAACGCTCCGTCACCTTCCGCCGCGCCCGGTCGGCGGCGGCTGTTTTGCCGGGAGTTGCCGGCCCGGCCTCGTGTTCCGGCGCATCGACCTCCCAGTCGGTCACGCCCTCACGCAGCAGCGTTTCCATCTCGCGGACGACACGCCCGGAATCTTCCGACTGGCGCACGATCGTGTCCAGTTCCTCCGAGATGGCTGTCGGATCGCGCATCGAAAGGGAACTCTGGAGCAGCACCTCCAGGAGCGAAGCCATCGAGTCCAGTTCGGTCGAGAGCGCCCTCATCGTTCCCTCGGCCTCCGCGTAGGACTGGAGGAGGCGCTTCTTGAGCTCGAGATTTTTTCCGATGGCCGTCCGCGCCCGTTCGTTAAGCCCAGGCTCAGCCAGTTCCTGTCCCAATCCGACGATCTCCGATTCGATCCGGTCGGGAGCCCGTTTGGTCAGCGTCCGCTCGTAGCGCTGCAGGGCCGACATTCGTTGCAGGCAACTGTCCAGGATCAGATCGAGCTTGCCGCGCTGTTCGGACAGGTAGGCCCGGGAAATTCCGTGCAGCCCCTGGTAGTTCGATTCGATCTGACGGCAGACTCCCTCCATGGCGGCGAACCGCCGGGCGTAGTCGGGACCGAACGAGGCGATCAGCTGCTTCCGGCGGGACTGTGAGCCGCGGCGGGCCCTCTCGCGGCGTCGTCGGGAGACGAGACGGCGGAGTGGTCCGGAATCCAGGATCGGAAGCAAAACGAGTTCCGAACCAAGCCACAGAAGCAGCGGCATCGGATTCAGAGTCAGGACCGAGGCCAGCGTCGTGCCGGCCAGGACGATGGCCTGGTACTGGTTGAGAATCAGCTCGCGGAGAATCGAACCGGCCGACTCGTCATCCTGATCCCGGTCTGGCGACATCGGGGCGCTATGAGCCCTGCTTTTCGGCGGTGCGGGGGCCGACCGTCGGCGCCGCGGGCGTTTCGCTGATCGCCGTGGGCTTCGCCAGGCCCATCTCCACCTCGAACTGGTGCAGGATTCCGGCCGCCTTCAGCTTCCGGGATGTCCGTTCGCGTTCGATCGTGGCCATGTCGATCGATCCGGTGGCGACCTCGACGGCGGCCTTCGATTCCGCCGCTTCCTGCTTGATCTGCTCGAGGAACTTGTCGGCCGTTGCGGCCACCCCGTACGTCTGAAGCTCGACGATGGCGTCGGCGGCTTTCTTCATCACGAGCGACTTCTGGCGCTCCCTCAGCGCCTTCTGGCACGTTTCGATCTTGGCCTTCAGCTTGGTCTTCAGGGCCTCGACGGAAACACTGGCCGAGTCGTGGGCGTTGGTTGCCGCGAGGAGCTGATCCTGGGTGCTCTTCAGGTCCGCCCGGAGTTGCTGAAGCTGGAAGGCGTCCTCTTCGGCCACGCTGCGCGCCGCCGCCGAACCGTCCCGCAGGGCGGCCTGGATCGAGGCGGACAGGTTCTGATCCTGCCGGACCAGCGAATCCCGTTCCTCTTCGAGGCGCAGCACCGTGGCCCTTGTCGCCACGAGCACCGCGTTCAGCCTCGGCATGGTGGTTCGCATCTCCTCGATGGCGTCCTGGAGCATGATTTCCGCGTCTTCCGCCTTCGAGATAAAGAACCCCATCCAGGCGCGAAATAATCGGGAAAGCCTAGCGAACATGATCGCCTCCAGTGTGGGTAGGGTGTTGGTCGGTCGTCGAAACGGGATTCTCCGTCACGAAATAGCTCACGGCCTCCGCAATCCCGGCTTCCTCCACGCGCTTCCTGGCGCGCCATTCGTCAAGTCGGCTCTTTTCGTCACGGAGCTTTCCACGATTGGCCTCGAGCTGCGCCCGCAATTCCGCAAGGCGGCTCTCGATCTCCGCCTCGATCCGGCGGTTGTCCCCTTCGTGAGTGATCCGCAGCTCGTCCAGATTTTTCTGGAGCAGGCGTTCGTACGTATCCAGGGCCCTGTCGCGCTGCACGGCATCCTCCACGATGCCGTCCACCGACACCCCCGCGGCGTCGAGTGCCACGAGGATCGATTTCTTCTTCACATCGGGCGGCAACTCGCGGAGATGTTCACTCCCCAGCATCTCAGCCACCTTCAGGATCGTATAGCCGTGTGGCGGCAGGGCGATGCGCGCCGCCGTGTAGATTTCGTCGAACCCGACCGAGTCCGTAACCGGCCCGTCGAAGGTCGTTTCCGCGGCCGCATCGGTCACCAGGTCGACGGCCCGCCGGGGGGGCGATGGCGCTTCCGGGCCCGGCGGCCCCTTCGGTGCGGCCGTCGTTTCCGCGCGGTCGGTCACGACGAAAAAGTCGTACCACTTCTTCGCCATCAGACGATTCCCTCCATGGAGTTCGCGCGGGATTGTAGCAGCTTGGATGCCCCTGAGCGCCTACGCCCCGGTCACCCGGAAGTTTAGGGGCTTCCAGCGGCGGTGCCCTCTGGCGTTGTCGACAAAAGCCCGGTAAGCTGACACGCTTTTGGGGGTACAAATGGGGCTTCCAGTCATCGTATCTTGAGATTCCCGCCGGGCCCGCGCGTTTCCTTATCCATGAATCACCCAACGAGGCTCATACCACCATGTTGAGAGCTGGAATCGTCGGACTTCCGAACGTGGGCAAGTCCACCTTGTTCAATGCCGTCACCCGCACCCGCAAGGCGCAGGCGGCCAATTATCCGTTCTGCACGATTGACCCCAACGTGGGCATCGTCACGGTGCCGGACTCACGGCTGGCTGAACTGCAGCGGATCGCCAGGACCAATGTCGTCATTCCGGCCGCGGTCGAGTTTGTCGATATCGCGGGCCTGGTCAAGGGGGCCAGCCAGGGTGAGGGGTTGGGCAACAAGTTTTTGACCCACATCCGTGAAGTGGATGCCATCGTCCAGGTGGTTCGTTGTTTCGAGGACGAGGACATCCACCACGTGACCGGAACCATCGATCCGGTGCGTGACATCGAGATCATCAACACCGAATTGATGCTGGCGGATCTCGAGTCCGTTCAGAAGCGACGTGAGCGACTCGGCCGCGACATCAAGAAAGGCGACAAGACCGCGGTGGCCGAGGATTCCGTGCTGGCCCGGATCGAAACGTCCCTGGAGGCCGGTCGACCCGCGCTGACCGTGGAGCTGACTCCCGAGGAACGCGCCGTGTCGCTGCCGTTCTTCCTCCTGTCGGACAAGCGAACCATCTTCGCCTGCAACGTACGCGAATCCGATCTGGCCACGGCCGACACGAATCCCCATGTGATGAAGGTGCGCGACTACGTGCGGACCCACATGGATTGCGAGGCGGTCGTCATCAGCGCCCAGATCGAGAGTGACCTGGTCGATCTTGAGCCGGAAGAAGCCGAGGCGTTCCTGAGAGAGCTGGGTGTGGAGGAGAGCGGCATCGGCGCGCTGATCCGCTCCACCTATCACCTGCTGGGCCTCTCGACCTACTTCACCGCCGGCGAAAAGGAAGTCCGTGCCTGGACCATCCACGCCGGTGACACCGCCCCCAGGGCGGCGGGCGTCATCCACTCGGACTTCGAGCGCGGCTTCATCAAGGCCGAAACCGTGTCGTACAAGGACCTGCTGGAATGCGGCTCGGTGGCCGCGGCGCGCGAGAAGGGGCTGTACCGGATCGAGGGGAAGGACTACGTCGTGGCCGATGGGGATGTGCTGCACTTCAAATTCAGCGTTTGAGGGCGGCGCGCCCCGGCTACCGGGCGGTTCGTCAATCCCGCCACAGGGCCAGCACGATCTCCAGCGCGATCAAGCCGATGATGGTCAACTCCATGATCTCGGTGCGCAGGGCCTGCGATTCGGCGTTCAGCATCGTGTAGGTATCCCGGACGAGGCCCATTTTACGGTCGATACCGCGCCGCCAGATGGGACCGCGGAAGATGTCGAGCGCGGTCGTGTACACACGGGCCAGGAACACGTCGTCGGTCACCTTCAATGAGTTCTCGACACGCTCGACCGACTCCGTCACGTCCGCCACCCGGGTCTGGATGTTGCCGAGCAGACGCCCGAAACGGCGACCCAGCATCTTGAAGGCCCGCCGTGCCCCGACAACATCGCCGTAGATCCGCGGCAGTTCCTGGTCGAGCAGATGGTCGTAGTGCCGCAACTCGAGAAGCTGGGCGTTGGCGAACTCGAGGACATACTGCACGTCGGTGTTCTCGATGGCCGGCTCCACGACGAGCCCGGCACTCCAGGTGAGGACCGTCAGGTCGTCGGCGAAGTAGGAGAGCCGCGGCGAGATCAGCTCCTTCCGCGCCGTCGGGCAGAGGGGCCTCCGCTCTCCCAGCAGCAATCGCGCGAGGTCGTGTTCGTCGAGTTTGTCCGGCTGGAACGGATTCCCGGCGGCGTCTTCGAGCCGATTCACCCGGAAAATGGTGTACTCCTCGGTGATCGTGCTGCGGCTGGGCCGGGTGATCGCGGCATGGATCCGCGCGAGCAGTCGATCGCGCCAGGACTCGAACAGGGCATCGGCCTCCGCCGGAGGCAGGGCCTCGCCGAACCCGGCAAACTCCTCCCAGGTAGTTCCGGCCGGAGCCGTGATCCGTACGCGCAGCGACACCACGCCGAAATCGAACAGGCGCGCCGAGAGCTCCGCCGGACGTGGCCGGCCATCCACCACGATGGTTTCGTTGCCGAGGAGGACTGTGACCGGCGGATTCGCGATCTGGATGGCCTGGGCCTCGCCCCGCAGGGGCCGCAATCGTTCCGGGGCGTTCGACGCCAGGAGTTCGGCGGCGTGGTCGAGCTGGATCTCGTAGCCGACCTCAAAGAGCCGATAATGAATGGCCTCACCCTGAATTCGCGGTTCGACGGCGCTCATCGCAATTCCCGCGCACGGCGGGTTCCAAGCATCGAAGCCGAGTCCAGGTTCACGGGGTCGAGTCTATCACCTACAATGCCCCCTCGAACCGCAGGAGAACCACCACCCGGAGGTCCACATGAACGTCGCCGCCCCGCCGCCGCGAGCGGAGATACCCGACTCGGACCGCTGGAACCTGGAAAGCATTTTTCCCACGGAGGCCGCGTGGGAAGCCGAAGTGGCCACGCTGCCCGGCGCGCTGGATGCCCTCGGGGCCTGGAGTGGGCGCCTCGGCGAAGGCCCGGAAGTGCTGGCCGCGTGGCTTGCGGAGAGCTGGGCGCTGCGGATGCGGGTGGAGCGGGCGGCGGTGTATGGGCAGATGGGGCATCATGTCGATTCCGCCGATCCCTCCTGGCGGCAGCGCAATGACCGGGGCGCGGGCCTTCGGGCGCGCATGCTCGAAGCGGTGGCCTTTGCGGAGCCCGAGGTTCTGGCTCTGGGCCGGGACACGGTGCTCGGGTGGATTGCCGCCACGCCGAAACTCCACTTTTATGAGATGTGGGCGCGCCGGGTATTTGATCGTCAACCTCATATTCGTTCCTCTGATGTCGAGGAACTGCTGGGCGCCATCTCCGATCCGTTCCAGAGCGCCACCCGAGTTCATGGCACCGCATCCGACGCCGATCTCACCTTTGCCCCGGCGTGCACCTCGGCCGGCAAGCCCGTCACGATCGGGCAGGGATCAATCGGAATGCTCCTGTCCGATGCCGACGCCACCCTGCGTCGCTCTGCCTGGGAAAACTATGCCGACGGCTACCTGGGCTTGCGCAACACGTTCGCCGATTGCTTCCTGACCGGTGCGCGTCAGAATGTCTTCATCTCACGGGCGCGGCGATATGAGTCCGCCCTCGAGGCCAGCTTGAAGCCCCGCGAAGTGCCCGTGGCGGTGTATCACAACCTGATCGCGGCCTATCGCAAGAACCTTCCGACCTGGCATCGCTACTGGGCCATCAAGAAGCGGGCGCTGAAACTGGATGTCTTCCGTCCGTGCGATGTGGCCGCGCCGATCGGCGGCGATCGACCCGGCATCGACTGGAAGAAGTCGGTCAACTGGATCTGTGACGGCATGGCCCCGCTGGGCGAGGAGTACGTGAGTACGTTTCGTCGCGGCATCTTCGAGGAGCGCTGGGTCGATTGGCGGCCGAACCAGAACAAGCGGGGAGGCGCCTATTCCGGCGGCCAGCCCGGAACTCATCCGTTCATTTTCATGACCTACAACAACGATGTCTTCGGCCTCTCGACGCTGGCCCACGAGATCGGCCACTCGATGCATTCCTGGATGGCGTGGAAGACGCAGCCGCCGGCCTATTGCGATTACACCGAGTTCGTGGCGGAGGTGGCCAGCAATTTCAACCAGGCGCTGGTCCGCAAGCATCTGCTCGACACACAAAAAGACCCGGCCATGCGGATGGCCATCCTGGAGGAGGCGATGGCCAACCTCCACCGCTACCTGTTCCTGATGCCGGCGCTGGCCCGATTCGAGTTCGAGGTCCACTCGCGCCTGGAAAGGGGGCAGGGAGTCGGCACGGATGAACTGATCCAGCTGATGTCAGGTTACTTCGGCGAGGCGTTCGGGCCCGACGTGGAAATCGATCGGGACCGCGTCGGCATCACCTGGGCACAATTCCCGATCCACATGTACCTGAACTTCTACGTATTCACTTATGCCACCGGAATCGCCGCGGCCCAGGCCCTGGCCACCCGCGTCATGGCCGGCGAGACCGGTGCCCGCGAGTCCTATCTCGAATTCCTTTCGGCCGGCGGCAGCCTGCCGCCGATCGAGGCGCTGAAGCGGGCCGGCGTCGACATGACCCAATCGGAACCGGTGGACCGGGCATTCGGGGTGCTGGCGGAGTATGTGGACGCGTTCGAGGAGCTGGTGGGGAATTAGCGATCCCTAACGTACGGCCAACCAGATGGTGTGTTTAGCCCCTTTCGTTCGACGCGCGCGCACCAGTTCTTCCTCGACCTTGAAACCGGCACGCGCCAGCCGACGTCCGAAGTCGCGATCGGGTGTCACGGACCAGACACCGAGGACTCCGCCGGGGCGCAGTGCAGAAAGTGACGCACCAAGCCCGGCCGCCGAATAGAGCCAGTTGTTTGCGGCACGGGTCAGCCCATTTGGTCCATTGTCCACGTCCAGCAGAATGGCGTCCCAGGCGTCGAGCTGGCCGCGAATCAAACCTGCCACATCCCGCTCCACCACCGATACGCGGCGATCCTCGAGGGGGCGATCGGCGAGATGCGCCAACAGAGCACGATTCCACTCCACGACGGCCGGGATCAGGTCGGCCACCACGACCTGCGCCGTCGGGCCAAGCTGTCCGAGCGCAGCGGCCAGCGTGAATCCCATCCCCAGCCCGCCGATCAACACGCGCGCGTCCTTTCGGGCAGCAATCCGCGCGCAGGCCCGCTCGGCCAGAAGTTCCTCCGAGCCATGGGTCCGGCTGGACATGAGCAGGCTCGCGCCAACTCGGATCTCATAGACGGTGCCGCGCTGCAGCAGGATGAGGGGATCCTCCGTTCCCGGCACCGAGGCCCGACCGAGTTCTCGCGAGGAAATCAGGACGGGAACCTTTGTGCCGACCGGAAACTGCGAAGACCCTCCCACGCATAGGTCAGGAAGGGTCGCGGATCGCGCCAGTTGAACAACGCGAAGGAGCGCGCTCCCAGCAGCGATCGAAACCAGGGGAAAAGAGGCATTCGACCGGCGCGATGTTCGATGAGGAAGGCCTGCAGATCCCACCCCAGGTGGAGGTACTTCACGTTTGACCGGTAGGAGGCGATCGTGGGGACCGGCAGGCCCAGCACATCGCGGTAATAGACGAACGGCAGATCAACATCGACGTCAACAGCAAGCTGATTGCCGGAGACGCTGCGAGGGTTGATCTCCATCAACTTGTAGCGGGAGTCCCGAACATCCCACTTGAATTCGGTGGCCACGAGGCCCTGATAAGCAAGTCGCCCGAGGATCTGTTCAGAAAGGGCGGTGACTTCCGGGTTGTGCGTGGATATCTGGAACGCGCCGTTGCCACAACGGGGCGGATTCTGGCGGAGTTTCTGCTTCGTCATGGAGGCCAATGGGCGGCCATCCTCACCGTAGTGCGCCAGGTAGCAGTGGATGGCGTCGTCGCCGCCGGGGATGAACTCCTGCAGGACGAAAGGCTCGCCGGTTTCGACCATGTCGCGGAGCGCCGCGCGAAGCGCATCCGGGGTGTGAGCCAGCCGCAGCTTCACGCCGGTGGCACGGCGGCGCCATAGGTGGGAGAAGCTTGGTTTCACTACACACGGGAAGCCGATGGTCCGCTCGGCGAACTCGAACAAATCGGCCTGACCAGGCGTTACGAAGGCTGTCTTCGGCAGGGGACAGTCCAGGTCGAGAAGCCGCTCGTACTGGGCCTGCTTGTCGCAGAGTGCTTCCGCAAGTCCGGCTGCGGGGATGCGAAAGCGAAAGTGCCGCTCCAGGTATTCCCGGTGACGGGAGACGAACAGGATGTGTTCGTCCCCGGTGGCGATCAGCACGGGGCGTTCGTCCCGGCGGGCGATCGCGTCGAGCGCGGTGAGCCAGGCATCGGGTTGCTCGGTGATGTCGGGCACGGGACAGGGGACTCCGTAGCGGCTGGTCATGCCCGGATGCCAGGAGAGTGTTTCGAGCATCGTCACGGGAATGCCGCGTCGCCCGAGGCTGCGCACGAACGAAAGTCCATTCGTCGTCAGGCCAAGCACAACCGCCGGGGGATGCGGCGACTTGCGGGGGGGCGGCATCATTTCGCGCCCCGTTTCTTCTCGCCCCCGGTAAACGCGCCGAATTCCGGCGGCAGCGGCGACTCGAAACGCATCCGTTGGCGCGAGACCGGATGTGTAAAACCAAGCACCGCCGCATGCAGCGCCTGGCGGCGCGAGCGCCAGCGCGGATGGCGGGCCAGTTCCGGCCGGTAGCGCGTATCGCCGAGTACCGGATGCCCCGCCTCGGCGAAGTGCACGCGGATCTGATTCCGGCGGCCCGTCTCCAGCTTCACCCGGACTCGCGTGACATCCTGGAAGCGCTCCTCGACCTCGAAATGCGTCACGGCCCGTTCGCCATCTTCGCCGTGTGTGGAATATCGTGAGAGCCTTCGATTGGTGGCCAGTCGGCTCTCGATCGTGCCGCGATCTTCCTTGACCAGCCCGGAGACGAGCGCCACGTACTCGCGGGCCGGCGCATGACGCTTGAACTGGTCGATGAGCTCGGTGGCCGCCGCCTCGGTGATCGCAAAGACCATGACCCCCGACGTTCCATGATCGAGCCGCTGCACCACCGTTACCCGGTGTTCCGGGCCACCCCGGCCCAGGTAGCGCCCCACCCGCTGCACCAGCGTGTCGGTCTCCCCATCCTGGGTTGGCACGGTCAGCACGAAGGCCGCCTTCTCGACAACGATGATGTGCTCGTCCTCGTACAGCACCTGGAAGGCCGGGTCCACGCGCACGCGGGGCTTCTCCCGATAACGCGTGTGCGGGTCGAAGCAAACCTCCACCGCATCGCCGACCTCGACCCGTTCCCCGGGATTCGGCGCCGGGCGGCCGTTCCGAGTGACGCAGTCATGGTCGAACAGTCCCTTGATCCAGGTCCGCGACAGACCGGTCAGAGCCGCCACGACAAGGTCGATTCGTCCGGCCTGCTCCGCCGACACGTGGCACGTCTTCACACTTTTCGCCAGGGGACCCCCTCGATCTATTACTGACAGGGTGACTTCGACACCGTATCATGAGATTGTGAGGCAAACGGTAATCGATTTCCGCCCGTCGGGAACCGGCGTGAAACTGTCACCGCAGGGGGGCCATCCGTGCTGATCTCCAAATGAAAGTGCTGTTCGTCAACGAGGCCGGCGTCAAGGTGCTGCTGCCGATGGCGTCGTGCATCGGACTCATGCGCGAGGCGCTCACCACCCATGCCCGCGGCGACGCGGTCCTGCCATTGCGCAGCATGCTGCGGCTTCCCAACGGCTCCGGGCTTCTGGGCCTCATGCCCGGTTACCTTGGGCAACCACAAAGCTTCGGCCTCAAGGTCGTGAGCGTCATGCCGGGTAATCACGGCACGCCCTACGACTCGCACCAGGGCGTGGTGATGTTGTTCGGCCTGATTCACGGCGAGCCGCTGGCCATCCTGGATGCCACCTCGATCACCGCCATCCGCACCGCCGCCGCTTCGGCCGCCGCCACCGATGTACTTGCAAACGAGGATGCCGGTGATCTGGCCCTGATCGGCTCGGGCACGCAGGGACGCACCCATCTGGAAGCGATGCGCGCCGTTCGCACGCTGCGGCGGGTGCGCGTCTGGAGCCGCACGCGCGCGAATGCCGAGCGCTTCGCACTCGAGGAGGCCGCGGCCGGAGGGCTCACCATCGAGGTGTCGGCGAGCGCCGAGGATGCCGTGCGGGGTGCGGATCTCGTTTGCACGACCACCTCGTCCAGCCAACCCGTGCTGCTCGGCAGGTGGCTCTCACCGGGCGCGCATGTGAATGCCGTGGGCTCCTGTTTTTCCGGCGCCCGGGAACTCGACACGGAGGCCGTGCAACGCGCACGGTTCTTTACCGACTGCCGCGAGTCGTGCCTGAATGAGGCGGGCGACTTCCTGATCCCGCGGCAGGAGGGCGCCATTGCCGAAAGCCACCTGCTCGGTGAGCTGGGCGAGCTGTTTCTGGGCCAGATTGTCGGACGTGTCTCGCCCGGGGATGTCACTGTCTTCGAATCGCTCGGCATCGCGATCGAGGATCTCGCCGCGGCCCATCACATACATGGTCGCGCGCTGGAAAGCGGCGCCGGTACGTGGCTCGAGTGGGGCGGCCCTCCCTGAGTACCCGCGTCGCGCCCTATCGCTTGATGTACGCCATTCCCGCATCACCATAGAGATTTCCGGCCGCGCCGGAAATCGCGTCAAGGCATGTCATTTCTTCCGCGGTCAGCACGATGCGACGCTCAGGCGTCACATATTATAATGGGATCGCAGAATACGAATTGACCAGACTGCGTGTAAGATGCTGATAATACATGACTTCCAACGCCCACGCTTCAACGAACAGGAATCAGATGCTCCACGCTTCCGGAAGCACTCTTGGCCGCTACCGTCTGATCGAGCGCATTGGCGTCGGCGGCACGGGTGAGGTCTGGAAGGCCCGCGATTCACACCTGGACCGCGAGGTCGCCATCAAGGTGCTCACCCGTGGCGCGTTGGACGATCCGACCACCCGCGACCGCTTCCGTCGCGAGGCCCACGTTCTCTCCCGCCTTTCCCATCCGGGCGTCGCGACCATTTTCGACTTTGACTCCCAGGATGACGTGGACTTTCTCGTCATGGAGCTTGTGCCGGGGGGCACGCTTCAATCGCGACTGGAGCGGGGGCCGCTCCCGATCGACGAACTCATCAACCTGGGCATTTCCATCGCCGACGCGCTCGACAATGCCCACCGCAGCGGGTTTCTTCACCGCGATCTGAAGCCCGGCAACATCGTGCTCACGGCGGATGGCCAGCCCAAAATCCTCGACTTCGGACTTGCCCTGTTGCTGCAGGGCGGTCGGACCGCGGGTAAGCTGACAAACACCGGAAACATCGTTGGCTCGATTCCTTACATGGCCCCCGAGCAGCTGCTTGGCGAAGCGGACGACGCGAGGACGGATGTCTATGCGCTGGGTGTAACGCTCTACGAGATGACCACCGGGTTGCGACCCTTTACCCGGGAGCGTTCGGAAGCGCTGATGTTCGAGATCTTCACCAGCGCGGCCCCTTCGGTCCGTTCTCTCCGGGCGGACACGCCCGCTGGCCTCGACAGTCTCGTCGCAGCCTGCCTGAGCAAGGCCGCGGCGGATCGCCCGGAATCGGCGGCGGCTGTCGGCGAGGCGCTGAGGAACCTTCGCGCCGGAGCGCCTGCGGATTCGCCCCCGCCGTCCGGGCGCGTAGTGATCCGTTCCATCGTCGTGCTCCCCCTGCGAAATGTCTCCAAGGATCCGTTACAGGAGTACTTCACCGACGGAATGACCGAGGCGCTCATTTCCGACCTGGCGCGCATCAAGGCGCTTCGGGTCATCTCACGCACCTCGGCCATGAAATACAAGGACTCCGGAAAGTCGCTCCCCGAGATCGCGCGCGAGTTGAACGTGGATGCGGTGCTTGAAGGTTCAGCGCTACTCATCGGCGACCGCGTGCGCGTCAGCGTGCAGCTCATTTCCGCCCGTGCCGACGAGGCGCTCTGGTCCGAACGGTACGACCGCCAGCTCGAGGATGTCCTTGGGCTGCAGAGCGAGTTGGCCGCGTCCGTCGCACGGGAGATCGCCATCCAGATCACGCCGACCGAGGCGACGCAGCTCGCGAAGCGCGCCGTGGTGAATCCCGAGGCGCATCTCGAGTACCTGAAAAGTCGTCACTCGTTTTTCGCCGGCTCGCCGCAGGCCGTGGAGATGGGATTGCGCCACGCACGGCGTGCCATCGAACTCGATCCGGCGCTCGCACCCGCCTGGTCCGCGCTCGCCGACTGCCACATTTCCCGTGCCTCGCGCGGCATGGCGCCGCCCGCCGAGGCCATCGCGGAGGCGACCCTGGCCGCGAACAAGGCACTCGAGCTGGACCCGTCACTGGCCGATGCGCACGCCTCGATCGGCATGATCCTGCCGTACACGGGCGATCTCGCGGGCGGTATCCGCGCTCTGCAAAAAGCCATCGAGCTGAATCCAGGCCTTGCCATGGCGCACAGCGTGCTTGGTCGCATGTTCTATTCGCATGAGCGCCACGAGGAGGCGCTCGTCGCGAAGAACAAGTCGGTAAGTCTCGATCCCCTCTCGATGCTCATCCGCACCGGCGTCGGCGATGCCTACTACTTTGCGCGGGCGTATGAGAAGTCGGTCTTTCACTACCGGATGGCCCTGGAGCTCGATCCCCGCTTCGATGGCGCCCACACCGATCTGGCTCGATCACTCGAGGCGCTGGGCCGCTACGACGAGGCGCGCGCCGAATACGAGGAGGGGCGTCGGCTCGCCGGAGGGGTTGCCGGTCCGTCGTTCGGGCTCGCCCATCTCGAGGCGGCCAGCGGCAACGAGTCGGAAGCACGGCGCATCCTGGCCGAGCTCACCGAAGCCCGATCCAAACGCGTCGTCTCGGCCTGGGGTATCGCGGCCCTGCATGCCAGCCTCGGTGACATCGACGAAGCCTTTCGGTGGCTCGACATCGCGGTCGACGAACGCGCCTCCGGGCTGATCCTGTTGCGGGTGCATCCGCGCCTTGCCTCGATCCGAATGGATCCGCGCTACGCACCGCTGGTGCGGAAGGTCGGGCTGGAGTCGGCCTGAAGGCTTCGTATCCGGGGTTCGGCTCATCGATCACCAACCAGCCTTACCGGGTGCGTAAGCAGAGAAGTGATTGAGCTGGACCTGGATCCCGAGCCTATCCGGGGTGACCTGGCCTCCAACTTCAACCCAGATGTCAACGGCACTCATGGGAGAGGCGGCATCCCAGAACATGGTGTAGCCGGCGGGGTTGTCCAGGTCCGAGAAACGGGTGACCAGGGTTACCGGATTCCTGAAGTTGATCCCGTGCGGCTTGAGCTCGCATCGGACAACTCCGTCATCGCTCTCGTCCTCGACCTGGATGGTCGTGTCTTGATAGAGTGCTCCGGGGGGAATGATCACGGTGTGCCGTCCAGCGGTCACCACGCCCCCATTCGAAGCGACGATGAATTTTTCGGTCTGTTCATCGCCACCTCCGTCACCACTATTACTTCCGCTATCCAGCGGGTTCAGCGTCGTCGGCGTCGGGACAAGAACGATGTTCTGCGACGCGAGAGGCGCCGTGGCCTGATCCTGGCTGCCGCAGCCAAGATGCGCAATGGTCACGATGACAGTGCCCGTAATGAGGAGCGGGGTGAGCTTCCTGCATGCGGAAAGGCTGGACAATCTCATGCGAGTCCTCCTTCTCACGGACATGCCCGCCGGATGTAACTTTCGCGGGTGGCTTTGACGCCGTTCAATGTTCAAGCAACTGCCATACCGGGCGCGTGGCAAGTCGGCAAGCCGGCGCCCCAGCCACGGGAACTCATGATGCGGCAGGATGTTCGCGCTGCCGACATGGACAACGTGATTTTGGATTTTCCGGGGACCGACGGGTCAGATCCCCCGGCCTGCCGAGGCGCCCGCCATTGATCGCAGTCAACTGGTACTGGTGGCGCGATCTGGAGGCGGTCGGCTCGATTCAGCCACCTGGGGCAACGGCCGCAGGGCGGGTTCGAGTTACACTTCGGTGGAGTGAGGGGCCCCTGATCCAGGGCGCCGGATCCGCGAGGCCAAGGGCAACCGATGCGAGACCGATTCCCAGCCATCGAACCGTACGATAGTGGCCGGCTCGACGTCGGTGACGGCCACCAGATCTACTGGGAGAGTTGCGGCAATCCCGATGGCAGGCCCGCGATCTACCTCCACGGGGGCCCCGGATCGGGCTGCACTCCGGGTCAGCGCCGATTCTTCGATCCGAATGCCTATCGTGTCGTCCTGTTCGACCAGCGCGGGTCGGGCCGCAGCCGTCCACTGGCCGGTGAGCTGGACGTCGATCTCACCACCAATACCACCGCGCATCTGATCAGCGACATTGAAGCACTCCGCCGGCATCACCAGGTCGAAAAATGGACCGTCCTGGGCCTGTCGTGGGGAACGACGCTCGGCCTGGCCTACGCCCAGGCCCACCGGAATCGGGTCAACGCCCTCGTGCTGGCACTGGTGTCAACCACGTCGCGCCGCGAGGTGGAATGGATCACGCGCGATGTAGGACGCCTCTTCCCGCGGGAGTGGGATCGTTTCGCCACCGCGGTACCCGTATCCCTGCGGCACCTGTCGCTGGTCGATGCGTACGCCACGCGGCTGTCCGACGCGGATCCTTCCGTCCGTGATCACGCGGCACGGGAGTGGTGCGCCTGGGAAGATGCCCACGTCTCACTCACACCCGGCCATCTCCCGAACCCGCGCTTTCTGGACCCGGAGTTCCGTCTCCGCTTCGCGCGGCTGGTCACGCACTACTGGCGACACGCCGCCTTTCTTGAAGACGACCAACTGCTCCGCGATGCCCACAAACTGAACGGCATCCCGGGCGTGCTGATTCACGGTCGCTACGATGTGAGCAGCCCGCTGGAGACGGCCTGGCAACTGTCCAGGAGCTGGACCACCAGCCGCCTTCACATCCTCGACGACGCCGGCCACGGGGGCGGCGACAGTTTCCTCGCGGCGGTCGTGGGGGCGCTGGATGAGTTCATCGAATAATCGCCTTGATCGCACTCCATGTCATCGCAACCATGGACAGGGCAACGACGAGGGTGCGGTGACGCATAAGGCTCCTTTCTCCACATCGCCTGCGGGCGTCACCCGCCGCGAATCACCTTGCCGCTGACCGCCTGCCGTGGCCCTTCCAGACGCACCAGGGTCAGGCGATAGAACACGACGCCGTGTCCACTCTCCAGGGCTGCTGGCCACCCGAAGACGCCGGTCGAAGCGGCTTCGACCTGACGACCGCTGCCATACAGCAGCCGTCCGCCAACGTCCACAATTCGGAGATCGAGTCGACCGGCGAAGGCCGCACAGTATTCAAGAGAAACTTCGCCGGAAGGGCCACGCCGCACCGCAGCCCGGAGTCCCTCGGAGCGGATATCAATGTCACCGATTCCCGACATGACGCCGGGTTCGAGCTGGTCGGCTCCCCGGTCGGTGTGTGGGCCCGGGCCACCCGGTCGCACGTCACCTTCGATGTCGTCGATGACGGCGATGTCGGAACCGACGTTGCCGACGGTCATGCCGTAGTCACCGGGGGCGTTGTGCAGCGGGCCGCCGTTGACGAGCCGGTACATGTTCGTGTTGGCATCATAGGGAGGGGCGGTGGTCCACAAGGTCTGGGTGAAAGACGGGACCACGTTGGGCTTGAGGAACATCAGGAAGAATGATGCAAGGCCGGCGATGCTCTGCGCGCCTCCCGCACCAGTCTCCTCGAAACCGGCGGAGGCGAAGCAGACATTGTGCGAGGTGATGACGGTCGGCCCGCCACCGGCGGCCTCCGTCCGGTACGCCACCGGCTCCGGCACGAGAGCGGCCAGGTTGACCACGACATTGTTTCGAAGCAGCACCAGCGGGCCGGCAATCGCGGCCTCGATTCGAATGCCGTACGTCCGATAATCGGAAACAACATTATTGTACAGCCGGAGCGAGTTGGCCGCGTCGTTGAAGCTGTCCGCGTTGATGCCGTAATCGAACGTGCCGGCGGAGCGGGCGAACAAAATATTGTTTCGAAGAAGGATCGCGGTCGGGTAGAGAATGCGAACGTTGGCCCAGCTGGGCGTGCCGGGCGTCGTCCAGTTGGAACCGATGCGGCATCGCTCGATCAGGATCTCTTCGCACTGGTTGATGCTCACGATGTGGTTGTTGTTCGTGATGTTTCGCAGGATGTCCAGGTCCTGGATCGTGACATTGGCGGCGGACAGCAGGCTCACGACCGTCACGCCGGGAGTCGAGTTGACGATGCTGGCCCGCGTGAGCGCCGCCCCCGGTCGGATGACCAGGCGCCGTGCCGGACTGAACGCCGCGCCGATGTCGATGGACGCATTGGTCTGGACCGGCGACACGCTGATCGTGATCGTGTTGTTGATGTCGGGGCTGACGGCCGCGGCGGCCACAGCCGCCTGCATGGTGGGGTGGGTTCCGGGGATGTCGAAATCAACCGCTTGAGCGGTCTGGAGACTGGAACTGACGACGACAACCATCAGGACGATGGCGGCTGGATACCGAGATTGCATGTGACCTCCCAGAGCGGCCATGGGGCGGCCGCATTCTTGGCGCTTGTGGAAGTAGCTATCCCTCCAGTTTCTCGATGTTGTCCCGGTCTCTCGTACGGCCTCCGCCGACAATCAGAAACTCAACTTTGTGAGAGTTCAATAACTCGACAAACTCTCACAAATCCTTGTGCAGCATCGCCATTGGTCTTCCGGTGCCGGTTGATCAGTTCCAGGAGGATCTCGAGGCGCTCGGCGGGGGTCAGTGACGCGTAGTAGGCCACGTCGGCGCGGTCCGCTTCCTCATGAGTGGAAAATACCCGCAATTGCCGTTCCATGCCGTCAGAATATCACACCGCACGAAGAGGCTCGCCGTCCTCCGGCTCGTCCGGAGGCACATATTTTGGCGGCATCGGAAGGCGCCGTGGTCTAAAATCACCTTGCCAGATTGACCGGCCATCTTGGCCCCGCCCCTGCGGGCGGGGAATCGAAATTCTGCGAACCGACCAGATTCCCGTCCCGGACGCTCTGCCGTCATCCTGCGAGAGGATCTCAGACATGAATGCGTGCCTCCTCCTTGCCCTGGGGTCCTTCAGTCTGCTGTCGGCCCTGCCGGCTGTGGCCGCGCCGATTTCGATTCAGCCGGCCAGCCAGTCGCTCTGCTTCGCGGAAAACGCGGGCCAGTGGCCGGCCGCCACGCGCTTTTCCGGAAGTGTGCCCGGGGCCACCGTGGAGTTCCGTGGGGAGGGGATGACCTGCTACCTGACGCGGCGGGGAGGACCGGAAAACTCCGAACTCGAATCGATCGCCCTCCGCGTCACCTTTCCGGGTGCCCGACCGACGCCCGAACTCTTAGGCGAAGTGCCAGCCCCCCATCTCAGCCACTACTATAGTGGCTCCGATCCAGCGGCCTGGCACACCGCCGTGCGCAATTTCGGCGCCGTGCGCTATGCCGCCCTCTACCCGGGCATTGACCTGGTCTACCACGGTGGCGACGGGCAGCTTGAATACGACTTTGAGCTTTCGCCCGGCGCCGACTGGAAGCAAATCCGCCTGCACTACGACGGCGTGGAGCGGCTGGCCGTGACGCCCGCCGGGGATCTGAGCGTGACGACCCGTTTCGGCGACGTGATCGAGCGGGCGCCGGTGGCCTGGCAGATCGTGGATGGCAAACGTCGGCCGGTGCGCGCTACGTACCGACTGCTGGACGACAACACCTTTGCCTTCAACGTGCTCGATCCGCTCGACCCGACCGCCCCGCTGGTCATCGACCCGGTCCTTCACTACAGCACCTATCTCGGCGGCGGTTCCTACGACGAGTCGCATGGCATCGAGTACAACGCCGCCGGCGAGGCCTGGGTGATCGGGGGAACGCTGTCGCCGGACTTCCCGGCCACCGGGAGCCCGGTGCCCTCCACGAATTACTCCGTATTCATCACAAAGCTGGCCGCGAATGGTGAATCGCTGCTCTGGAGCGTGTTCCTGGGCGGGTCCGAGGATCAGATCGGTTACGCGATCGATGTGGATGCCAACGACAATGCGTTCATCAGCGGCACCACCGGCTCGAATGACTTTCCGACGACCGCCGGTTGCTACGACGCCACGTTCAACGGCACGAACCCGGGTGAGGTCGACTTGTTCGTGGCCCGATTGTCGGCGACCGGCGCGCTGCTCTACAGCACCTACCTGGGTGGCACGGACAGCGACACGAACAGCGGATTAGTGTTGGGGCCGGCCGGCCGGGTTTATGTCAGCGGTGATGCGGGCTCGAATTACCCGACCACGGCCGGCTGCTATGACGCCACCCAGAACGGCGACAGCGACGTGGTCCTCTCCATCCTGTCGCTGGCCAGCCTCGGCCCGGCCGACCTGGTGTACAGCACCTACCTGGGCGGCAATGCCTCGGATGAAAGTCATGGCCTGGCCGTGGATGTGGCCGGCAACGCCTACATCGGCGGTGGTACCCGTTCATCGAATTTTCCGGCCGGCGGCGGACCACCCTTCAACGGCAGTTTCGACGCCTTCCTCTCCGAGATTCAACCCGCGGGCGCCGGGCCGGCCGATCTCATCTACAGCCAGAAGTTCGGCGGCTCGGGGCAGGACTACGGCGGCGCCGTGGCGGTCGACTTCATCGGCGTGGCCTTCGACGGCATCACGAGTTCGACCAACTTTCCGACCACGAGCGGTGCGTACCAGACGACCTACGGCGGGGGGCCTCACGACGGCTTCGTGATGTTCGTCCTCCCGAGCTCGAATTTCGTCTTCTACAGCACCTATCTCGGCGGGGCCAATGCGGACTATGCCGCGCGGCTGCATATGACCTTCGGCGGTGAAATCACGGTCAGTGGTTTCACCAACTCGCCGACATTCCCGACAACCGCCGGCGCCTTTGATCCCACCTACAACGGTGACTGGGACATCTTCATCACGCGGTTCGACCAGGCAGGCGCCAACATCCTGGAGAGCACATTCATCGGCGGCATCTACGCCGATATTCCCTACGATTTCAAGGTCGACCCGCTCGGGCGCCGGTACCTGACCGGCAATACGCAGGGCGCCGGCTTCCCGCTGACCGCCACGGCCTATGACACCAGCTATGGCAGTGGGGCCATCGATGCCTTTGTGCTCAAGTTCCAACCGGAACTCCCCGAATCGTGCGCCGCCTGCGTCAGCCCGCCGGACACCTGCTGCACGCGGGCTCCCCGCTTCCAGGGGGCGCAGGCCCCGACCCTGTCATCGCATATTCTGGTTGGGACCCGCGAGAAGTCGGCGAACTCTCCCTATGCCGTGACGATCTTCGACCTCGGCAGCCCGGCGCCGACGGAGGATGTGGACTGGGCCACGGTCCTTCGTTTCAACGGCCCCGGGAACAGCTGGAAGGCCGATTCGCTCGGCTCGGTTTTCGGCCTCACGCTCGACGAGTACGGCAACATCTTCGTCACGCATACCTCGTGCTACGACCTGGACAAGATCGGCCAGATTCCCGGCGGCGGCCCCGGAGCAATCTATCGGATCGACGCCGTGACCGGTGCCATGAAGATTTTCTGTCGCCTGCCGAATTATCCCGACCCGGGCATCGCCTCGCCGGACAACCTGCCAGGGCTTGGCAACATCACGTACGACTGCCGCCACCAGCAGTTCTTCGTGACGAACATCGAGGACGGTCGCATCTATCGGATCAAGCCGAACGGTGTGAACGGCATGACCGGAACGATCCAGGACGTGTTCGATCCGGGTGTCCAGGACTTGGGACCCACGAATTATCTTGCGCCGTTGAACACCGTGCCATCGCCGGGCTGGGCGCCGCTGGGCGAACGACTCTGGGGCGTGCAGTGGCACATGGATCGCGTCTACTACGGCGTCTGGGCGGAGGACGTCGGCGCCCCGAGCAGCACGATCGCCAACGAGATTCGCAGCGTGGCGTTGAACGCCGCGGGTGCCTTCATCGGCTCGAGCGATCAACACGAGCTCTTCCTCCCCCCGCTGGCGCCTTGGAACTACTCGATGCCGGTGTCCGACATCTCGTTCCATGCCAACGGCAAGATGCTGCTCGGGGAGCGGGGAATCACGGACGAAACGGTGAGCAGTCCGCACGCGGCGCGGAGCCTGGAGTATGGCTGCGAGGGGGGCTGCTGGCTGCCGGCAAATGCGTACCAGATCGGCGCCTGTTGCAACGGGGAGAACTGCGGCGGCGGCATCGACTATGACAACTTCGCCTTTACCGGCGGGCCGATCGGCCGAGTCTGGTCCTCCGGCGACGCGTTGCATCTCGGCGCCGCCTATACCGACGAACTCTTCGGCTACCAGGGTTCGCGTCCAACGGGCGGATCGAACCTCACCGCGGTCCTCATCGACGACGATGGGAACACCGTCCTCATCGACAAGTCGTTCATCGGCGATGTCGAGGCGCCCGGTTGCATCGGAGGCGAACTGGGCCAGATCTGCGGCCAGAAATACAACGACCTGAACCACAACGGCGTGAAGGACAACGGCGAGCCGGGGATGCTCGGCTGGACGATCATGCTGAACGGTCCGGGCGGCCCGTACACGGCGTACACCGATGAGCAGGGAAATTTCTGTTTCAACTACCTGCTGCCGGGAAGCTACACGTTGAGCGAAGTGGGCCTGCCGGGCTGGATCCAGACCGCGCCCGCCGGCGGCAGCTACGTCGTCAACCTGGCCGCCGGCCAGATGCTCACCGGCATGGACTTCGGCAACTACTTCTGTACCACTGCGCCCCCCTGCGTGACGCCGCCACCCGGCATGGGCGCCTGGTGGTCGTTCGACGAGGCGGGCGGAACCCTCGCCATGGATGTCACCCATGCGAGCCCCGCCAAGAACACGCTGCAGCTCTTTGGCGGCGCCGAATTCTCAGCGGACGGACTGATCGGCAACGCGCTTCACCTGGCCGGTGCCTCCGACTATGCGGTGGTGCAAGCCGTTCAGCAGCTTGGCCTGGATTTCGAAACGGGCTCATTCGCTTTCGACACCTGGCTGAATTTGAATCCCGGGCTTGCCGGCCCTCGAATGGTGGCCGAGAAGCGCACGCTGATATCCTTGATGCCGTATCGCACCCGCGGCTGGGCCCTCTATCTCAATGGCGAGCAGTGCTTCCTTGAGATCGGTACGTCCGAGGTGACCGAGACGTTTGCCGGACCGACAATCACGGCCGGTAGCTGGACGCACCTCGCCGTCTCCGTCGATCGCGTTCTGGGAGTGGGCACCTGGTACGTGAACGGTGCCCCAAGCCCGGGGGGCACCTTCGCGCCGCCGGCCGGCTCGGTCTTCAACAACGCGGACCTCTACGTGGGGCGGCAGAGTCCGGCCTTCGGAGCGGGCGTGCCGTTCGACGGCTGGCTGGACGAGCTCGAATTCTTCAACTCGCCGCTGTCCGCCCAGTCGGTGTCCGCTATCGCCGCCGCCGGCAATGGCAAGTGCAAGGAGTTCTGCCGCGTGCCGGCCGTCACCTCGTTCTGCAAGGACAAGACGACCGTCACCGTCTGCATGAACATCGTCAACAACACCACGGGGCCGCAAAGCTATCACTGGTCGGTGGCCGGCCTCCCCACGGGTCCCGGCTGCACGGTGAACGGTCCAATCACGTTCAGTCCCGCGGCCGGAACGGTAACCGTGCCGGCCGGCGGCACCTCATCACCAATTTGCGTCACCATCACGCGCCCGGCCGGATTCACCGCGCAGAACGCCACGTCCTGCTTCGCCTTCTCCTACGTCAACGACCAGACGGGCGTCTGCCGTTCCTGCACCGGCACGCTTCGCGCCGACAATTCCTGCTGGTGCGTGACGCCGACACAGCCAGGTGTCGTCGGCGTGGGTCAGCGCTTCGCAGGGGGATTCGTGGGCGTACCGATCGGCATCGGCATCAAGCATCCGTGCCCGCCGATCGATCTCATCCAGTACAGCCTCACAGCCGTGTATGAAGGAAGCGGCGATCATCCCGATCCACTCGCCGTGAGCCTGAACGGCCTGCCGCCGGGCGAGCCGGTCCTCGGTCAACTGTCGCTCGGTGAGAACGAAGAGGCCGAAGTCAGCGTGCTCGTGACCTACCCCCGGGAGTACGACCCGGCCGGCCTCTACCAGATCGTGATGGAGGCCGACACCGACGGCGACGGCTTCACGGAGATCGTCAGTTGCACACCCATTGCCTCGACCTATGATCCGGACCCGACTTCGGGCGTGCCGGTGGCGCCGCTTGTGCCGAACGGCCTGCGCCTCACGGCCATGCCGAACCCGTTCCAGGCCAGCGCCACCATCGCGTTCGTCCTGCCCGCCGCGGGCGATGTCGACCTGGCCGTGTACGACTTGAGCGGCCGCCGCGTCCGCGCGCTCCGCCAGGGCCGCCTGGACGCCGGCACCCAGAACATCGCCTGGGACGGCCGCGACGACGACGGCCGCGCAACCTCCAGCGGCATCTATTTCGTCCGGCTTCAGTCGGGATCCGTGCGGCTGCAGACGAAGCTGGTCAAGTTGAGATAGGGCGACCGGGACCGACTCCGGCTTTCAGCACTTGAGAGAGCCGTCGCGCGACGCATGAGGGCGGCTGAGGCCCTTGGCATCACCTCCCGCCGCCGACTCCGCGGGACGCTATAATGGGCAGGTCGCTACGCCCTCGCCCCCGGAGCCGGCCGCCCGCATGGACACCCACACCATCACCGCCACCCTTGCCGACCTCACCCGCGGCGATCCCGCGGCCATCGAGCAGCTCCTGCCCGTCGTGTACGACGAGATGCGGCGGCTGGCGGCGTCGTACCTGCGCAACGAGCGGGTGAATCACACGCTCCAGCCGACGGCGCTGGCTCACGAGGCGTTCCTCAAGCTGGTGGTGCAGAAGGACATCGCCTGGCAGAACCGGGCGCACTTCCTCGGCCTGGCGGCGCAGGCCATGCGCCGCATCCTGGTGGACCATGCCCGCCGCGTGAAGGCGATGAGGCGCGGTGGCGGCCGGACGATGGTCATGCTCGAGGAAGCCGAGGTGGCCGGTCCGAACCAGGTGGCGTTCGACGATCTCGACCGGGCGCTCTCGGACCTGGCCGCGCGTTCGGAGCGGCAGGCCCGGGTGGTGGAACTGCGCTATTTCGGTGGCCTCACCATCGACGAGGTGGGCGAGGTGCTGGGCGTCTCGCCGATGACCGTGAAGCGCGACTGGACGATGGCGCGGGCCTGGTTGTTTCGGGAGTTGAGCGAAGAGGGATAAGGGCAAGTCCGGAAGCACCCTCGAGGCACTTCCGCCCTACCGCGGACGCTCCAGCGCCGCCGCCAGGCGGGCCACTTCGGCCGGCGCGGTGGCGTCTTCCGCGAGCAGGAGCTTCCGGCGTTCCAGCTCCCGGTAACCCGCGAGGCTCGAGGCGAACCAGTCGCGCGCACGCCGGAGGGCGGCCTCGCGGTCCCCGCCGGAGGCGGCGGCGCGCGCCGCGCTGGCGCAGGCCTCGCCCGCCTGGCGGGCCGTGCGGGCCATGAAGACCTTGTGGCTCACGTTGGCGGTGTCGGCGGCGGACAGGCGGCGGTATCGCTCGTGCGCGGCACGGAAGCGGGCCTCGGCGTCGTCGAATCGATTCGCCTTCGCCAGCATCGTGCCGATCTCGAGGTCGCCGGTCGCGACGTCGGCCTGGGCCAGGGCGTTGTCCGGATCCCGGGCGGCCAGGTCGACGGCGATGCGCCGCCCTTTCTCGTACGTGGCCAGCGCCGAGTCCGTATCCCCGCCCTCGGCCTGGAAGAATCCGAACATGCCGTAGACGATCGACAAGTCGCGCAGGGCGTCCGTGTTGTCGGGGAATTCCCGCACCGCTTCGAGGGCCAGGCGTTCGGCCACGCGGTAAGACGAGTCGGCGGCGGCCCGATGCCCCTGGTGGTGAAGCAAGTCGGCGCCCTTGGCGGCGCCGATCATGGCCGAGCGGCGGTTGTCGGGGTCGTCGGGGTCGAGCCGGACCAGCTCGGCGGCGGCGATGGCGATGGTGTCCGTGGCGGCCATCGCGGCGGTCGTATCGCCCCGGGCCAGGTACATGTCGCTGAGGCGCGCGTAGGAGACGACGACGCACTTCTGCATCAGCGTGCTCTCGGGATGCCGCCGGACGGCCTCCCGGGCGCGCAGGCCCGCCGCCACGCTCTGGGCCAGCGCTTCGTCGTTCCGCCCCATCGTCTGGAGGAGGTCGGCCCGGCGCTGCATCGTCACCAGGTAGTCGTTGATCGGATTCACGGAGTCGGGCATGGCGGCGCAGGCGCGCTCCAGCAGCGAGAGCGACCGGTCGTAGCTGGCCAGAGCCGGTTCGCTCTGGCCCAGGTTGGGAAACATCGGCCGCCCCTGCACGTCGCCGATCTTGCCGTAGGCGCCGCCCAGCTCGAGGAGAAGCTTCGGATCGTCGCCGCCGGCATCGCGCGAGAGGCCGTCGAGGTAGCGGAGCGCGTGCTCCACCAGGATCTCGCGCGCCTTCGTGGAGCCGGGAAGGTTCGTGATGGCGTCGTGGATGGGGAAGACGACCGCATGGGCCAGTTCGCGCACATCCTCGAACCGCCGCTGGGCGCGATCGCGTTCGCGGGCCGCTTCGCGGGCCTGCCACATCGTGCCGGCGAGACCGGCGAACAGCGTCACGAACACGAGGCCCGTCGATACGACCGCCACGCGATGCCGCCGCACGAAGCGCGATAACAGGTAAGCCGTCGTATGCCCGCGGGCCGATACCGGCTGGCCCGTCAGGTGGCGGCGGATGTCGGTGCCGAGTTGCTCGGCGGAGCCGTAGCGCCGGACCGCATCCTTCGCGAGGCACTTCATCACCACGTCGTCGAGGTCGCCCGAGAGGCGGCGGCGGAGACGGCGGGTGGTGTCGCCGCGGCGCCCGGCGGATTCGTCGGTGGCCAGCCTTGTCACCGCCGCACTCGGCGCCATCGGCTCCTCCTGCGTGACGACGCGCAGGATTTCCTCCGGCGTGCGGGTGTGGAAGCGGTGGGGGCGCGCGCCGGTCAGCTGCTCGTACAGGATGACGCCGAGCGAGTAGACATCCCCCGCCACGGTGACCGGCTCGCCGCGGACCTGTTCGGGACTGGCGTAGTCCGGCGTGAGCATCCGCTCCATCGGCAGGGTGAGCGTGCCGGCCACCGTCCCGTCCTCGGGCGTCACCAGCCGGGCAATGCCGAAGTCGAGGAGCCTGGGCGTGCCGTCGGGCGTCACCAGGATGTTGTCCGACTTGAGATCGCGGTGGACGACCAGCCGCTGATGCGCGAACTGCACGGCATCGCACACGGCCAGGAAGAGCCGGAGCCGGGCTTCCACGTCCAGGCGGTGATGATCGCAGTAGTCGATCAGCGGCCGCCCGTTCACGTAGTCCATGACCAGGAACGGGCTGCCGTCCGGGCCGACGCCGCCGTCGATCAGCCGGGCGATGTGGGGGTGGTCGAGCATGGCCAGGATCTGCCTCTCGGCCCGGAACCGCTTGAGGATCTCCTCCGAGCGGCGGCCGGGGTCGATCAGCTTGATGGCCACTTCCTTGGTGAAGTTTTCGTCGTCGCGGGTGGCCCGGAAGACGATCCCCATCCCACCGTGGCCGATTTCCTCGAGGAGGCGATAGGAGCCGAGGCGGCTGCCGGGGCCGGGGACGTCGGGGCCGGAGGCCCGGTCGGAAGTCCCGCCGGACCCCTGGCCGGCAGCCCCGCCGGGCGATTCCAGAAAGCCCCCCGCCGCGGCGTGGGCGGCCAGCAGCGAATGGACCTCCGCGGCCAGGGCGGGCTCGTCGGCGGCGACGGCGGCCAGGCGGGCCTCGCGTGCGGCGGCATCGAGCTCCAGCGCCTCGGCGAACAGCGAGTGGATGCGGTCCCAGTCGGGGGGTGGCGTCATGGGCGGCGGCCTCGTCGGGTGGGGCCGCGCGGCGCCGCGGCCGGGAAGTGGCCGGGAGGATACATTATCCCACCGGTCCCAGGCGTCGATGCGTATCGCGCCGTCTAAAATGTAACCCGTGGGTGCATCGTCGCGCCATCTGATAGGTAACCCTCCCATGAGGAGGGTCACGGGAGATGACAGGCATGGGACGACGTGAGAATCTGAGGGCCAT